>Ga0070730_10000045_pt1 | contig 153010 bp, 144 predicted proteins | sample Coa_R1_3_FD_66447 | JGI IMG/M metagenome (GOLD analysis project Ga0070730, IMG submission 66447) | Surface soil microbial communities from Centralia Pennsylvania, which are recovering from an underground coalmine fire - Coalmine... | ecosystem: Environmental > Terrestrial > Soil >... | reverse complement strand
GACGGAGGCTAACAAGCCCGGCACTCCGGGGAGATCGCGTATAAGCCGTAAAACCATTGCGCGGGGAATGCCGGATGTTCTGGCTGCCCTGTTGTTGCCTGCGTGCTCAAAGTGCACTTTTCTTTGCACGCAAGGCTCGCGGGTGCGGCCTGCACCCGGCATTCCCTGCGCCCTCTCAATTTCGAGGGCCACGAATGATGCATCACTCGGGCACATGGTGCCGCGGGAATGTGGACTCACGCCTTCTGCTGTTTGATAATTGAAACGGAGTCGTAGGGTGGGCAAAGCGAAGCGTGCCCACCATTCACTCTCCAAAGTTCCCCTCTATGTCCTTTAGGTCTCCGCCCCAATCCATGTCCAGCCAACCGCGTTCGACAAACCGATGAAAGCTGCTGTGTGGCCAATCCGCGACACGCGTAACATGCCCATGCTTCACGGGGTTAAAATGGATGTAGTCGACGTGGCGCGCGAGATCGGCATCATCGCGAATTACATGCTCCCAATAACGACGTTGCCAGATGCCCTTCTCGCGTTTGGCAATTTTACTATCCGACCTCGGCTGGGCATCGATCCCACGGGAAAATCCGCTCTTGATGAGGCTCCAGCGGCTAGCAAAGTCTCTGTCATTTTCCGGCAGAGCCCAGAGAGCATGGATGTGATCGGGCAAAATACAAACAGCAATCGTCTCGAAGGGACGCCGTTCCTGAACGGTGCGATAGACCTGTCGCAGTCGATCCATCTCTTCGATAAGCAGCTTGCTGGACCGGTCAGCGAGCACGACCGTGAAAAAGAACACACCACCTTCTACATGAGCACGACGATAGTTGGGCATAATCTCTCATAGTATCCACGGGCTATGGTGGGCACGCTTCGCTTTGCCCACCCTACGAAAGATACATTGTTCACTTCCTCTTTCCCTTTGCGAACTTGCTCGCCAGATACTCCGCCAGCACCTCAACGCGCGCGGGACGCGGGCCGCCGGGGGGTGTGACGAGATGCACCGCGCCTTCCGGCTGCTTCCATCCTTTCAGGATCACCTCAACCTCGCCCGCGGCAATCGCCTCGCCGACGATGAACTCCGGCAGGTCGGCGATGCCAAGCCCCGCGAGCAGCACGGGCATCACTGCTTCGCCGTTGTTGACGCGCAAGGGACCGCCGGGCCGCACCGCGGCCTGCTCGCCGGCGGCGTTGGTGTAGTGCCAGACGTTCGGCGTCGAGAGATAGGCGTAACCGAAGCATCGGTGTTGCGCGAGCTGCATCGGATGGGTAGGCCGGCCGTATTGCCTGAGATAGGACGGTGCGGCCACCGTGTAGCGCGGCATGCCGCAAAGCCGCCGCGCGATCAGCGAGGAATCCGGCAATCGCGCGATGCGAAGCCCCGCATCGAACCCCTCGCCGATCAGATCGACGGTTGCGTCACTCAGATGCAGGTCGATCGACACCTCCGGATAGGTTTGCAGGAATTCCGGCAGCAGCGGCGCGACGTTCTTGACGCCGAAGGTCATCGGCACCGCAAGCCGCACCAGCCCGCGCGGCACCGAGGATTGCGCCAGCGCTTCGTTCTCCGCGGCTTCGCCATCGGCCAGGAGACGCGCGGCGCGTTCGGCAAGTTTTTGCCCGGCATCGGTCAGCGCGAGCCGTCGCGAGGTGCGGTTGAACAGCCGCGCGCCGAGCCGCTCCTCGAGCCGGCCGACTGCCTTGGAGACGGTCGCCTTCGACAGCGTCAGTTCGGTTGCCGCCGCCGCAAAGGAGCGCAGCTCGACCACCTTGGCGAAGATCGCCAGCGCCTCGAAGTCCGGAAGCTTTGCCATGGGGGGCCCTCGCCTTGTGTCAATTTTAGAAACAATAAATTTCGATAGTTTCTATTTCTATATCACAGCCGAGGACATATCCAAGGGGCAACGAAGTTCAACGCATCTGATCAAAGGAAAACATCCCATGATCGAATTGAAACCATTCTCCAAGCTCGGTGGCGCCGACCATGGCTGGCTGAAGGCGAAACATCACTTCTCCTTCGCGAGCTACTACGACCCCGAGAACATGAGCCACGGCGCGCTTCGCGTCTGGAACGACGACGAGATCGCGCCCAACACCGGCTTCCCGCCGCATCCGCATGCGAACATGGAAATCATCACCTATGTCCGCGAGGGTGCGATCACGCATCGGGACTCGCTCGGCAACCAGGGCCGCACGGAGGCCGGCGACGTGCAGGTGATGAGCGCAGGCAGCGGCATCCGCCACTCCGAGTACAATCTCGAGCCGACACTGACCAGGATCTTCCAGATCTGGATCCAGCCCACGACGCAAGGCGGCCAGCCGACCTGGGGCTCAAAACCGTTTCCGAAGGCGAACCGCTCGGGAAAGCTCGTCACCATCGCGTCCGGCTTTGCCGATGATGAAGATGCGCTGCCGATCCGCGCCGATGCGCGGGTGCTCGCCACCACGCTGAAAGCGGGCGAGAGCGCGGAATATGAGCCTGGCAAGGCGCGCAACCTCTATCTCGTTCCGGCGGCCGGCCGCGTCGAGGTCAATGGCGTTGAGGTCAATGCGCGCGACGGCGCAGCGATCTCCGACGAAGCCAAGCTGATGATCAAGGCGTTGGAAGATTCCGAGCTCGTGCTCGTCGACGCGGCGTAAGGAGCCGCCATTACAACACGCACTCTCGTCATGGCCGGGCTTGACCCGGCCATCCATCCGGTTCGCAAGAAACCTTCTTGGGATTGATGGATTGCCGGGTCAAGCCCGGCAATGACGACAGAACTTCACTCGAACGCCTCGCAAAGCAAACCACCACACAGGAGATCACCATGCCCAAAGTCCTCGTCCTCTATTATTCCGCCTACGGCCATATCGAAGCGATGGCCAGTGCGGTGGCCGAAGGCGCACGCGAAGCCGGCGCCAGCGTCGACATCAAGCGCGTGCCCGAGCTGGTGCCGGTCGAAGTCGCAAAAAAGGCGCACTACAAGCTCGATCAGGCCGCTCCCGTCGCCCAGGTCGACGAGCTCGCCAATTACGACGCGATCATCGTCGGCACCGGCACCCGCTTTGGCCGCATGTCGTCGCAGATGGCGAACTTCCTCGACCAGGCCGGCGGGCTCTGGGCCAGGGGCGCACTGCACGGCAAGGTCGGCGGTGCCTTCGCCTCGACCGCGACCCAGCATGGCGGCCAGGAGACCACGCTGTTCTCGATCATCACCAATCTGTTGCATTTCGGCATGACGATCGTCGGCATGAACTACGGCTTCCAGGGCCAGGGGAGGCTCGATGAAGTGACCGGCGGCGCGCCCTACGGCGCGACCACCATCACCGGCGGCGACGGCAGCCGTCTGCCGAGCGCCAACGAGCTTGCCGGCGCGCGCTATCAAGGCCGCGTGATCGCAGAGACCGCCAAGAAACTGCACGGCTAGGCATTGATGACGGCACGCCACCATCGGCGCATGGCTGGTGCGAACAAGGCGGCATTCTCCCGCGCGAATGCCGCCTTATCTCCAGGAGCCAAAGTGAAGGACTTTCGATGGTCGAGCTTCTTTTCATCGCCGAGCAATGGCGTAACCCGCTGCAGGCCCTTGCCCGCCGCTGGTACTGCAAGAGCCTTTTCCGCGCGACGCGCGGCCAGCGGCGCTGCCCGGAGTGCACGGCTTCGTGACGCCGGCGTGAGGGATTCGTGATAGGCCAAAAAGGTCGGCGCGACGGTCGCATCCGGAGTCCAACGATGTCCCCTTCCCCGCATGCGCAATGGCCGGAGCTGCCGCTCGCAGCCTGGCGCGATACCTGCGCCACGCTTCATCTCTGGACCCAGATCGTCGGCAAGATCAGGCTCACGCGCTCGCCCTGGCTTAACCATTCCTGGCACGTGACGCTCTACGTTACCGCGCGGGGGCTTTCGACCTCTCCCATTGCCGATGGCTTGCGTAGCTTCGAGATCGAGTTCGATTTCATCGATCATGTCTTGAGGATCACGACCAGCGAGGGCTCGACGCGACAATTCGCACTCGCCGGCCATTCGGTCGCAAGCTTCTACAAGCGCATTGTCGCCGAGCTTGCCGACCAGGGCATTGCAGTTGCGATCGACGAGATGCCGAACGAGCTGCCCGACCCGATCAGGTTCTCGCAGGACACGCAGCACGCCTCCTACGATGCCGGCGCGGTCCGGCGCTTCTTCCAGATCCTGGTCAATGCCGATCGCGTCTTCAAGCAATTCCGTACCGGCTTCCTCGGCAAGGCGAGCCCGGTGCATTTCTTCTGGGGCAGCTTTGATCTCGCAGTGACGCGCTTTTCCGGACGCAGCGCGCCGCGCCACCCCGGCGGCGTCCCCCATCTTTCCGATGCGGTTGCCTGCGAAGCGTATTCGCACGAGGTGAGCAGCGCGGGCTTCTGGCCCGGCAGCGACGCCATAGACTATCCCGCGTTCTATTCCTACGCCTATCCGGAGCCGCCGGGATTCCGCGCCACAAAAGTTCGTCCCGATGCGGCCTTCTTCAGCGAGGCGCTCGGCGAGTTCATCCTGCCCTACGATGCCGTGCGCACGGCCAGCGATCCCGATCGCGCGCTGCTCGATTTCCTGCACAGCACCTACGAGGCTGCGGCGGTCGCGGCGAAATGGGATCGTGCAGCGCTGGAGTGCACGCCGGGCAGGCCCGGCGTGGTGCGGGAGATCTAGCGCATGATCCGGAAAAGTATGCAGCGGTCCGACAAGATCATGCACAAACAAGGGGCTAAAGGCGCGATGATGATTTGTCCTCATCGCGCTTTAGTGCGCGACGCGCGTGCCGATTGCCCGTCGAACGCGCGCAGCGAGGCGCGGATAGCGCCGCAGCCGCTGCGCGGTGCGGTCCCGCAGCGCGTAGGGAACGCCGCGCCAGGACAGGGCGATGCTGACATCCGTCAACGGCAGCGGTTTTGCGCCAAAACGCCGCTTGTATTCATAGTTGCCGATGCTGAAGTCGAAGCGGCGCACGCCCCCCTGGTGCAACACCGCCATCGTTCGTTCGACGCAAAGCAGGCCCGGCGAGCAACTCGACCATTGGCCCCCGGCATTGCTGGTCCTGAGCAGCGAGTAGTCGGCACCGTGCCTGATCCCCATGGTGGTGGCCACGATCTCGTCGCCGCACGTCAGCGCAGAGACCACGGCGTAGCCCTCCGCGATGCCGCGGCCGACGACGTCGCGATAGAATTTCGCGTGATTGATGTCGTCGAGCACAAACCGGAGCCCGAGCCGCTTCATGCGTTCGCGCTGCTGGACATCCATGACATCGAGAAGCCGCAAGGCTTCGCCGGCGGTGGCGGCGATCCGAAACCCGGCGCCGGGGTGGCGAGTGAACACGCGCCAGCATCGCGGCAATTGCATCTTCCTGATCGAGGCGCGGTAGCTTTCGAAATCATCGCCGATCTCGACGAGATTTCCGTTCAACGAGGAGGATCCGGTCCATCCCGATGCCAGCAGCGGATTTGGACGCCCACGAATTTCCACCGGCATCTTTTTCAGGCGGATCAGATCGGGGCGATCGGGCAAGTCGCGCAACGCCGCCAGCAAGGCCCGGCCGATGGCACGCATCGCGGCGGAATCGCGCGGCACGCCACAGGCCAGGATCGGCGCGTTGTAGTCGCTCACGCCGAGGTCGGCGAATTCGACGATCCGGATGCCGTGATGCTTGCGGCAAATCAGCGGGACCAGCGCAACATCGCGCCTGGTGATCGTATCGGAGATGATGGCGACGAGCGGCCTGGCCGCATCGAAGGCGCTATACCACGCATCGAGCCAGTAGCGGTGCTGAAAGCCCGTGCTTTGGCCCCGGTTGCTCCAGCGGGTGGCGGCCTTGGCCCAGTCACGGACAAGCTCGACGCGGAACGAAGCGACGGACGATGCCGCAGGCCTGCCTACCTCCCCGAGCTCTAGAATGGCCAACTTGCCCAATGTCGTTCACCCACCGTCAGACTGCTCGTCCTGCGATCGCTTCGATCATGTGTTCGCCGCAGGTTGATTACACAGTTCGTCCCAGTTCCATGCGGTGTCGATCCGACGCTGCACGCTATGGATGTCGCTCCTATCTGGCAGGCCGCGCGTTTCGCTGCCAGCGTAATCGTCGTGGGGAACCGGATGTCCGCAAGGTATGGCTAACGTTAAGTCGCATACCGCGCAGTCAAGCGACGCCGTTAATCCTTAATTCAGTTCACGGGAATCTGAGCGATGCTTGCAGCTTTTGCTTCGGGCGCCGGATCGATATCAACGAACGGTCTATCTGATGAGAGCGCTCGCCATGCATTCGGTTGCCCTGCTGACCCCGAGCCATGCCAAGGATCTCGAGCGCTTCGCCCTGCTCTGCGAGAGCATCGACGCCTGCCTCACCGGCTACACCAGGCACTACGTCATTGTTAACGACGACGACGTTCCGCTGTTTGCGAAATTCTGCTCGGAGAAGCGCGTCGTCATTCCGGTCTCGCGCTATCTGCCGAACTGGCTCTGGGCCGTGCCGGCCTCGCTGTTGCGGAGCCGCCGGCGCATCTGGCTCTCGCTGTTGTCCCGCCCCGTGCATGGCTGGCACGTGCAGCAGATCGCCAAGATCGCGGGGGTTCTTGCAGTCCCCGAGGAGCGTGTGTGCATCATCGATTCCGACAATGTCTTTTTCCGCAAGTTCGATATCGGCCGATATGCCGGCGCGGAGAAATCACCGCTCTATGTCGACCGCAACGCGATCCGCGCCGATGCGCCGTTTCATTCGATCTGGCTGCGGAATTGCGATGCCCTGCTCGGTTTGTCCGAGCCATCGTTCCCGGCCGATGACTTCGTCGGCAATGTGCTGGTCTGGGACAAGGCGACGGTTCGCGCCATGACGAAAGCGATCCGGTCCGCTACAGGAAAGAGCTGGGAGCTTGCGCTATGCCGGAAGCGTCCATTCTCGGAATATCTGCTGTACGGCCGCTTCGTGGCGACCTCACCAACTCATCTGGCCGCACATCAGATCGTCGAGCGCAGCCTGGCGCTGGCGCATTGGGATGAAAGCCGGCTCGACCAGTCGTCGATCGAGGCGATGATACACGGCGCCTCAACAGAGCAGGTCGCGCTCTGCATCCAGTCCTATTCGGGAACCTCGATCCGGGATATCAGGGGTGTCCTGTCTGCCGCGCTCGAGCACGAAGCGGCCTAGCCGCGAGCTGCGACGGGGATTCTAAGTCTCAGCGCGCGAAGGACGCCTCTCACATCGCAAATGTTCAACGCGATCGCCGCCAGCCCATAGACCAGCATGCCGCTCACCGCGAGGATCGCAAACGTCAACGCACCCGGCACCGATAGCCATTGCTTGAGCACGAGCACCGCAGTCGCCATCAGGCCGCTGGCCAGCAAGGTTCGCGCCAGCGGCCCGAGCAGAGACGGCAGAGGATAGGCAAATCGCGTGATCACGACGCCGACCGCGACGCCGAAGGCTTCCGAGATCATGAAGGACGCCGCGGTCCCCTGCAGACCCCACGCATCCGTCAGCGGCCAGATGCTCGCGACATTGATGGCGACGCTGGCAAGCCCCTGCAGCAGCGACCACTCCGGCTTCTTGGCCAGATGGAAGCTGACATGCACATAATATTGCGTGATGCATTGAAACAACCATCCGATCGCGAGCATCGGCACGATCTGGGCCGCGGTGTCGCGAAACGCGGGGCCCAGAAGGAACGCGGCGAGGTAGGGAATGGTCAGCGCAAGACCCACTGCTGCCGGCACCGACACGGCGAGGAGCACCGCGCCGAAGCGCTGCAACTGCTCGCGGGCCCTTGCGGTGCCGTGCTGCACCAGGCTGTTGACGGCGATCGGGAACGCCGCTGCAGCGATGCTGCCGGCGGGCATCTGGATGATCTGGCGCGTCAGGTCAGCCGAGGCACCGTAGAGACCGGAGAAGGCCTCGCTCGAATGCCACGCCAGAAACAGCCGATCCATCGAGCACTGGAACGTGTAGACGAAGGCCGTGATCGTGAAAACGAAGCCGAGCCGGACGAACAGGCGCAGCTCGCTGAAGTCAGGCTTGGCGAGAGGTGTGCGCCAGATGGTCCGCGCCGAGAACGCCGCCGAGACGTAATAGCCGAGCGCGGTGCCGGTGAGCAGGCCATATCCACCCCATCCCAATTTGATGGCCGCCAGACACAGGGCAAACGACACGATGGTCCGCAGCACGGCGCCGGCGACGAATTCGCGTACCTCGAAGCGCGCCCGCATGAACTCCTGACCCAATTCGACCAGGCCAATGCCGAGCGCGAGCACAATCGCACAAGCGACCTCCTGCCAGCCGCGATGAGCGAGGTACGGTATCACGAAGAGCAGCAGAGGGGCCGCGGCGACAGACATGCCGTAGCCGGTGAACGCGGTGGCGCGCAGGTCGCGCCCGCCTCCCTCCGATTGCAGACGCATCACCGAGAAGCGCAGCCACGTAAAGAGGATCGACGACACGAAGCCGGCGATGCCGACGCCGATGATGTAAATGCCGTAGTCAGCGGGGGAGAGCAGCCGCGTGAACGTCGCCGAGCTGATGAAGCCGAACGCTGCGGCAACGACGCTCGCAATCATGTACTGGGATGCATGTCGAAGCATCGCTCAGGCGGCCTCGCGGGTGACTTTGGTGATGACGTCCATGAACGGCTTCGGCTGAAAATCGGCATCGAGCGGCAACGGCCGGTTGGGCAGATGGTCGGGCCGGGGAAACATCTGACTGATCCAGCTATAGCCGTCCGAAATGCCCCAGGTGAGGATCGAACGAAGCGGAGCCTGCGATGTGATGGTGCTCAGCACGTCGTTCACCCGCTTGGCGACGATTGCGTCGCGCTCCGTCACGGAAGCCGGCAGGAACCGATCATCGACGTCGAGCTCCGTGACGATGACGTCGAGGCCCCAGGAGCGAAACTCGGCCACGCACCTGGCAAGCCCGTCGGTGTCGATCTCGATCTCGCCATGCAGGTGGGACTGCAGGCCGACAGCGTTGATGGGCGTGCCGGTGTCGAGCAGATCGGAAACCAGGTTGCGCAGCGCGGCGCGCCGGGCTGCGAAGCGTTCGCCCACCGATTCGATGTCGTAGTCGTTGAGGACGAGCTGAACGTCGGGATCGGCATCGGCGGCGGCACGGAAAGCCGTGCGAATGTAGCTATCGCCCAGCAAGTTTTGCCACAGCGAAGGGCGCCGCTCTGTCGGCCGCTTCGGAAAGTCCGGGATGGCTTCGTTCACGACATCCCACGAGGTCAACTTGCCGCGGTAATAGGAGACGACGGTTGCAATGTGATCGCGAAGCGTTCGCTCGGCGGTCGGCGCGTCCTTGATCTCTTTGGTCCACGCGGGCAAGTCCGCGTACCAGACCAGGTTGTGGCCGCGCATCGTAAGCCCATTCTGGCGCGCGAAGTCGAGCAAGCCGTCGGCCTTCGCGAAAGAAAAAGTATGCGCATCGGGCCGAACCGTCGGCCATTTCAGTTCGTAGACCGGCACGATCTGCGTGCAATAGCGCGTCACCGCGTCTTTCAGACGGACATCGGACTGCAAGTCTGCAAGCGTCACGGCCGCGCCATAGCCGTTGCGCCGATCGCCTGCGCTCGCAGCCAGCGGCGCGCCACGGACCACGGCGGAAGCCGCCGCGGCCAGACCGCCTGCGATAACCTCTCGTCTGTTGATCTTCATCGGCGCTGCCTCGACGAACTTGGTTACGGGATACCAAAGCGGCAATGGCAACACCGCAAGTTTCATCCGGTTACGTTAATTCAAATTGAAGCAATGCGTGGCCGATATCGCGCTTGTGGCACGGACATTGCTGTTGTGTATCAACCCGTGTCCATGCTGTTCAGCTCTGGCACATCTCGGCGCGTGAGCGACCAATGCAGGTAGCTATGTGGGTCAATATCGTCATCCCGGTGAAAAACGCGGCCCGCTATCTTGGCGAGGCCATTGCCAGCGCACTCGGCCAGGCTGACGTCAAACGGGTGATCGTCGTCGACGATGGGTCGACGGACGGCTCTGCCGACATTGCCGCCCGCATTGGCGACGAACGGATCACGCTGATCCAAGGTGGCGGACGAGGCGTCTCGGCCGCGCGCAATCTCGGCTTTGCGGAAATCGAACGCCTGATCCCCGCCGAGGAACGCGAGCATAGCTGGCTGATGTTCCTCGATGCCGACGACCGCCTCGTTCCGGGCGCGACCGAGATGCTTCTTGAGAGCGCGCCGGCCGACTGCGTCGCCGTCTACGGCGACTATGAGCGGATCGATGCCGACGGACGCCGCATCGGATACCGCAGCCTGTTGCCGCGGCGGGGCAAGCCGAGTGGCGAAATCCAGCGCGACCTGCTCGCCGGCAATTTCATCGTGAACGGCGGCGTCATGCTGATGCGGCAGGCGCAATTCCGCCGGACCGGCGGTTTTGACGAGACGCTTGGCTATTGCGAAGATTGGCACCTGTTCTGTCGTTTGGCGGGGCTGGGTCCGATCGTCTGGTGTCCGCGGACGACCATTCTGGAATATCGCGTTCACAGTGGCAGCGCGATGATGAGCGGCGCCGTCACTTTCAGCCACTATCGCGCAGCAGTCGAGCGCGTGTTCACGGACGCCATGATCGCAAGCAAAGTCGGCAGCGCCGATCTGGTTCGGCTGCGGCGAAAGGCCGAGGCGCATCTGAAGACCTATCTTGCCTGCCAGTCCATCCGCGCCCGCGCCTACACACGTGCCATAAGGGAGACGGCGGAGGTGATTGCGCTACTCCCGTCGCAGACGCCAAAGACGCTCGTCCACACGCTGGGCGCGTTGGCAGGGCTTTGAGTGAGATTGAAACCGGTTCGATCATGACTGACGTGACAAGCCCCAAGGCCATCGTCTGCATCCCGACTTTCCGGCGGCCGGCGGGTCTGAAAAGAACGCTGGAGTCGCTCGCTGCACAGACCGGCGCGGAGCATTTTGCCGTGGTCGTGGTCGAGAACGACGTGCAAGAGCTTGCGGGCGAGCGGGTCGCCGACGCGGTGTTCGCCTCGCACGCGCTTTCCGGATTCTCGGTCATCGAGCGCAAGCAGGGCAATTGCAGCGCGATCAACACGGCGTTCAGGACGGCGCGCGAACGTTTTCCTGCGGCGGAATTCTTCCTGATGATCGATGACGACGAGGAAGCCTCTCCGACCTGGCTTGCGGGCATGATCGGGACGGCGCGATCCAGCGGCGCCGATCTGGTCGGCGGACCCGTCGTGCGATGCTTTGAAGGCGAGACGCCCTCGAGCCTGCAAAAGCATCCGCTGTTCTATTCGACCATCACGCGGTCGGGCGAGACAGCCTCCTTGCACGGCACCGGCAATTGCCTTATCCGCAGACGGGTGCTTGAGGCGCTAGGCGAGCCGACCCTCGATCCCCGGTTCGATCTGCTCGGCGGCGGCGACATGGACTTCTTCACGCGCTGTCGCCTCGCCGGCTTCAAGTCGCACTGGAACGAGGACGCGAAAGTGTTCGAGACCGTGCCGGCTCAGCGGATGAAGACGCGATGGGTGCTTCGCAGGTCCGTCACGACCGGCGTGATCAATTACACCATCGATCAGAAGCGCTATTCCGGTCGCCTTGGCACCGCCTTGCTGCTCCTGAAGAATTTCATCTCGCTCGGAATTGCGCCGTTTCGTGCGGCAACGGCGCTGCTCGCGACCGGACATTGGCTGCCGGCGTCGCATCCGCTTTGCCTGTCGATCGGCCGCAGTCTCGCAGCCCTTGGGCTTGCGCCAACACCTTACAAGGCCGCCAACATCACGCCGCTGTTCGAAACCGCGCGAGATAATGCATCCCGAGCACGGCCGTCAGGAAGGTGAACCAGATCGGGTCGGCGCGATCGAGATAGAAGCTTTCGAAGCCGGCCAGATAGATTCCGAACAGCCAGATGCGCAGCAGCGCCATCGTCAGCGGACCGTTGTTGCCGCCGCGATCCGCAAGCTGAAAATTCCGGAGCGGCGCGATCACCAGGACCGCGATCAGGAGCATGAGACCCGGCAGCCCCATGGCGAGCGCGGTGTCCAGATAGCCGTTATGGCTGTGGGCCACGGTTGCGGTCCACTCCATGCCCGCCTCCGTCGACCTGGTCGCTCCCGTTCCCCAGAACGCCGCAAAACCGTAACCGAGCGGCAACCGCGGCCTCAGCGATTGCAGCGCAAATTCCCAGATTTCGGTCCGGCCGGTGAAGCTCGTATCGAACGGCAACATCCTGGCGATCGCCGCGAGGTGATCGCTCATCACCGTGCCGACGCTCAGCATGTTGAGGATCAGGAGTGGCGACAGCAGCGCGATCGCGCGAAGCCAGAAGGACCGGATGAGAGCCGTGACGGAGCTCAGCACCAGAACGACGACGCACAGCGCCAGCGCGCTTTTGCCCCTGGCATTGATCAGGAAGATCACGGCCATCGCCATGGTGGCGGAGCCGGCGAGATAGAGGCCGCTCCGCACGATGTAGATGCCAAGAAACAGCATGATCGCCATCATGGCCGCTGCCACGTTCTTGTGTCCGTAGACACCGCGCCAGTCGCCGGCAAGGAGCGGCTCCTGCAGGTCGGTTGCGAGATGGATCGACAGGTTCGGCGCGAACACGAGTCCCAGATAGCAGATCGCAAGCAGCCCCAGCACCGCGATGCTGAACCATCGCACCATTTCCGATTGCGATCGCGGCAGGAAGAACAGCATCGATGCCACCGCCGCCGCGGCAGCGGTGAGGGCAAAACGCTTGACGGATGTAGCAATATCCGTCGACAGCACGACGCTCACGAGGATCCAGCCGCCGAAGATCAGGAAACCTGGCGACCGCAGGGTCGCGAACCCCTTGCGGTTCTCCGAGATCGTCAGCAGGCCGGTCAGAACGGCGAGACCGCCGAACAGCGCGTAAGTCATCGTATCGTTGCCGCTCGACGCGTCCGTCAGATCGAGCTCGGCGAGACTTTGGAACGGCCGCAGCGAGATCCACACGAGCAGCAGCGTGCCGATGAAAGTTGCGGCGCGCAGCACCACCATGACCTGCTGCCGGCGAAGCACGCCGAGCAGTGCGGAGGCCTCGGACATGGCGAGAAGCCGGCTCATTACCTCGAAGATGCCTCGCGGGTCTTGGTCATGGCCGGGTGCGGACGCGCCAACTGGTTAACGAAATCTGAAGACATGTCACGCGGTTCGCAGCGGACCGGACTCACATTAGCCGGGCGCCATCTCAAGAAAGGTTAATGCATTCCGAATTAACCAACAAACGTCACCAGATGAGGTACGGCTCGCATTTCTCGCACCCCGGCATCGATATTGCTGCCTCAGTAGCGCCATGACAGAAGCCCTGACCGAACCATTTGCGCCGACGACCGCGCGGCCCGAATTCGCGTGGTTTTCTAACGGGATTCCTGAAGTCCCGCGGATCAATGGGCGCGACGGCTTGCCCGTGCAAACGGTGCCTTGCTCTGCCGATCCCATTTTTGGACAGGCCAGCCCCATCATGGACCAGCGTCCTGTAGCTGCGCATGCACGCCGGTCGGACGGACTGCGCGACATCTCCTTTCCGCGCCAATCGCGCGATCACCGTGGAAGACGTGAGCTCATGATTAAACATGTCGCCTTGATGTTGCGGAAGTGCTGAACGATGAGCCTGGCGGCCACGATGAAATCGGTGGAACCCATCGCCGGGGAAGCGGCTCGACCGCGCCCGTTTTGCGGCGGTAGCATGTTGTTAACTTCGCGCTGCGCAGAGGCCCAAAGCCGCGACATAAAGGCCTACGACAGCAGGCGAAAGGACGGCGACTTAAACGCTTTGTTTGCGATTTCGGTGAATAGTCCATCAATGAGTATGGTTAATTATTCCTGTTGCGTTGGTTCTGCGCCGGAGGCGGCGCATCGCGTGACCCGAAGAGTAACCCCTCAGCCGATGCGTGCGGCGGTTCGAATGGAAGCTGGGGATCATGCTTGTCTATGACCAGCCGATAAATCAGGCAAAGCCGGACGCTCGTGCGGAGACGCGCGCGGCCTCGGGATTCGACCTGTTTGCGCTGTTCGAGTTGCTGTGGCGGCGCAAGCTGATGATCATCGCGTCCGCGCTGATCACGGCCTGTGCTGCCGTCGTCGTTGGCAAGAGTCTGACGCCGCGCTTCACCGCGACCGCCGAGCTTTATATCGATCCTCGCGAATTGCAGCTTGTCGATCGCGAGCTCATCCCGCGAGCCCAGGACGTTTCCGGCCTGTCGATGGTGGTCGAAAGCCAGGCCCGACTGATCACCTCGAACAGCGTGCTGCGGCGGGTGATTCAGGACACCAAGATCGATAAGGATCCCGAGTTCGGCGGCGCGACAAAGGGACCCCTTGCGTCGCTGCTCGGCCTGCTCGGTCTCGAGCTGCGTTCGACCGCCGAGACAAAGGAGGACGACACCGCGACCCTGGATGCGCTGACCAAGCATATCAACGTCCGCAAGACCGAACGCAGCTTCGTGGTCGATATCGACGTCTGGTCGCACGATCCGGCCAAGGCCGCGATGCTCGCCAATGCGCTCGCTGAAGCCTATCTCGCGGACTCGAAGAGCACACAGGCGGCCGCCGCGCGGCGGGCGACCAGCGAGCTGTCGGGTCGGCTGAAGGAATTGCAGCAGCGGCTGCGCAACGCCGAGGATGCGCTCGCGGTCTACAAGGCGCAGAACAATTTCATCGGCACCCAGGACTCGCTGCTCAGCGACCAGCAGCTCTCTTCCTCCAACCAGCGGCTGGCGGCCGCCCATGCGGCGACGCTGGACGCCCAGGCCCGCTTCGACCAGATCGAGAAGAGCCGCAATGCCGCAACCGATGCCGGCGCTACACCCGAAGCGCTGCAGTCGCCAACCATCGCGAACTTGCGCGCGCAATACGCCGAGGCTCGCAAAAAATATGCTGAGCTGAGCGCCGAGCTCGGACCGCTGCATCCCTCGCTGAAGCAAATGGAGAAGCAGGTCGACGATCTGCGCCGCACCATCAACGAGGAAGTGGACCGCTTCGAGCAGTCCGCCAAGAACGACCTGATCCGTGCCCGCGAATACGAGGCTTCGATGACCAAGGCGCTGGACAAGCAGAAGCGCCAAAGCGTCGAGCTCAGCCAGGCGTCGGTGCGCCTGCGCGAGCTCGAGCGCGACGTCGCGGCGAACCGCGACGTCTACCAGGCATTCCTCAAGCGCTCGCGCGAGACCGAGGAGCAGGAAAGCCTCAACACCTCGGCGTCCCGCGTCATCGGCGAGGCCACGGTGCCGCTGCACCGCTCCTTCCCGCCCGCCATGAGCCTGATCGCAATGCTCGGCTTGATGCTCGGCGGCCTCGGCGCGGTCGGCTGGGTGGTCGCCGCGGACCGCCTGCCGCTTTTCGAAACCGACAAGCCGCAGCCTGCCGATCCGCAGGAGCGGTCGTCCTCGCCTGTGCCAGATGCTTCGCGGCGTGGCGCACCGGCTCCGACCGTCGTGGACAAGCCGGTGATCGCGCGCCTGCAGGATTCCGACGTGATCCGCACGCTGGGCGGCATCCTTGGCGCCGGCCCGGTGTCTGCCGACGTCACGCGGTTCGGGTGGCCGACACTGCGGCCGGGCTTTCCACTGACAACTTTCCTCAATGCGCTGCGCGACATGCGCGCCGCAGTCGAGCGCCGGTCAAGCACCGATACGGCACCAGTGATTGCTGTCGTCAGTGACGACGAATGCATCGATCGTTGCGTCGCCGCGCTCAATTTCGCGCTGGCCGCCGCGCGCGACGGCGCAAACGTCCTCATGATCGACGCAGACCGCGAGCGGCACAAGCTCTCCAGCAAGGTCGCGCGCCTCGGACAAAGCGAGCCGAGCCATCTCGGCTGGCTTTCGATCGGCACCAAGGCGTCGCGCGCAGTCAAGACCGCGAACGGCATTTCCATCCTGCCCGGCATCCGAGGCAGCAGCGACGCCAAGGCCGTCGAAGTGACCCGCAAGAGCGTCACGCAGGCGCGCGCCGCCGGCGGCTATGATCTTGTGGTTCTCGATGGACCGGCGTTGCCGCGCGACGCTGCTGACCGCAAGCTGTTCGAGATCGCCGACGGTATCGTGGCAGTGCTGCCGGTGAGCCTCGATATCAACGACGCCATGGAAGACATCATCGCGTCGCTCGGACCTGCGCAGCGCAAGCTCGCCGGCGTGATCCTGAACGAGCTGACGCCTTCGGTCCCCAACCGGCAGCGAGACAGGCAATATGCTTGAGCGCCGCCAAAATCCGGTTGGTCGCGCCGCGACATCGGCGATCCCGCGGATCACGCTGGGCGGGTTGCGGCTCGCCGTGGTCGATATCGAGCAGACTGCGAACTTCATGATCGAGATGGCTTTCCCACATCGCCGGGTCGGCCGCCCGCTCTATCTGACCTCGGCCAATGGCGAGGTGCTGGCGCGCTGCTCGACCGAGCCGATGACGGAACGGCTGTTCCGCGCCGCTGACCTCATCAATGCCGACGGCCAGCCGCTGGTCACGGTCTCGCGGCTCAGTCGAAAACGCCGTTGCCGGAGCGGGTCGCGACCACCGACCTGTTCGACGTCGTCGCGCGCAAGGCGGCGGCCGCCGGGCTGACATTCTATATGTTCGGCGCCGACGAAGCGGAAAACGCTGCGGCGGTGGCGAGGGTGCGCCGGCGCCATCCGAGCTTGAAGATCGTCGGGCACTGCCACGGCTATCTCAGGGGTGAAGCGCTGCGGGCCAAGGTCGACGAGATCAATGCGCTGGCGCCCGACTATCTCTGGGTGGCGCTCGGCGTTCCCTATGAGCAGGCGTTTGTCGAGGAATTCACGCCGCGGCTTGCCAACGTCGGCATCATCAAGACCTCGGGCGGGTTGTTCAACTTCCTGTCGGGTAGCCGCGCGCGCGCGCCGCAATGGATGCAAACGATCGGGCTGGAATGGGCCTGGCGCATCTGGCTCGAACCGCGCCGGCTGTTCTGGCGTTATTTCACCACCAATCCGCTCGCACTCTATCTCCTGTTCAACAGGAGCCGGCCGTCCGACACGGATCGCACGCGCCGCTAGGGTGACATGAGCGATCGTCCCGTCATTCTGGTCACGGGCGGTGCGGGCTATATCGGCGCGCATGCCTGCCGCGCGCTTGATGCAGCCGGCTACCACGTGGTCGTATTCGACAATCTCTCCACCGGTCACCGCCATTTCGTGCGCGCGCCGCTGGTGATCGGCGATCTTCTCGATGGCGCAGCGCTCAGGCGCGTCTTCGCCCGGCATGACATCGCCGCCGTCATGCACTTTGCTGCCGCAAGCCTGGTCGGCGAGTCCATGGCCGATCCGCAGAAATATTATGTCAACAACGTGAACGGCACGCTGTCGCTGCTTGGCGCGATGCGCGAAGCAGGCTGTCACCGTCTCGTATTCTCGTCCACCGGCGCAGTCTACGGCCATGCCGACAGCAAGGCGTTGCCTGAAAGCCATCCATGCGCGCCGATCAACACCTATGGCGCGACGAAATGGATGATCGAGCGGATCCTCGCCGATTATCGAACCGCCTACGGCTTAGGCGCGTTCTGCCTGCGCTATTTCAACGCCAGCGGTGCGGATGAAACCGACGACATCGGCGAATTGCGCGACAACGAGACCCACCTCATTCCGCGCGCGATGATGGCGATGCAGGGGTACATCAGGGATTTTGCAGTGTTCGGGACCGATTACGATACGCCCGACGGCACTGCGATCCGCGACTATGTCCACGTCACCGATCTTGCCATGGCCCACGTCGCGGCACTGGAACTCCTGATGCAGGGGCATGAGGGTGGCGCCTTCAACCTCGGCACCGGCACCGGCTTTTCGGTGCGCGAGATTCTGGCGGCGATCGAGGCCGAAACGGGCCGCCAGGTGCCGCACGTGATCATGCCGCGACGGGCCGGCGACCCTGCCTATCTCGTCGCCGATCCCACTGCCGCGCGCGTAGTGCTGCAATTCTCACCACGACATTCGGACCTTGCGACGATCATCCGAACCGCCTGGGCCTGGCACCAGAGGGCTCACCCGCTGAAGACGGCGTGAGGTAGTCGAAGAGGAGCAGCGGCTCAGCCGAGCCGGCTTCGGGCCTGCACCAGAACATCCACCGCATCGTCCTCTGCTTCCGGCTGCAGCGGCGGCGACGATAGCGCGGGCCAGGCCCTGAGCAGATACGCCAGCTCCTTTGCCGGAAGCGGCTTGCTGAACAGATAGCCCTGCATCTCGTCGCAGCCCTGCGCGCGCAGGAACGCCTCCTGGTCGAGGGTTTCGACGCCCTCGGCGACCAGTGTCATGCCGAGCGCCTTGCCCATGCTGATGATCGCCTGCGCGATGGCCCGGTCCTCGGAATCATGCGGCAGGTCGCGCACGAAGGAGCGGTCGATCTTGATGGTATCGATCGGGAACTGCTTCATCAGCGACATCGACGAATAGCCTGTGCCGAAATCGTCGATTGCCAAGCGGATGCCGCGGCTCTGGATCGCATCCAGCACGCGCACGGCGCGTGCGACGTTGCGCATCACCATGCTTTCGGTCACCTCGAGCTGCAGCAGCACCGGCGACATCTCGCTTTCCGCCAGCGCCAGGTCGATGTCATTCACAAGATGCTCATCGGCGAATTGCCGCGGCGACAGGTTGACCGCCATCGAGACCGGCAGCAGGCCGAGCCGCTGCCAAACCGTGTTCTGCGCGCAGGCCTCGCGCAAGACCCAGCGACCGATCGGAACGATCAGCCCGATCTCCTCCGCCAGTGGAATGAATTGCGCGGGCGGCACCAGGCCGAGCTCGGGATGGGTCCAGCGCAACAGCGCCTCGACCCCGGTGATCTGCCGGCTCGCCATGTCCACCTTCGGCTGATAGTGCAGCGAGAACTGACCGCGATCGAGCGCGCGGCGCAGCTCGGCCTCGAGTCTGAGCCGGTCGATCGATTGGGCCTTGATCTCCCCATTGAAGAAACGGAAGCCGTTCTTGCCCTCTTCCTTGGCGAGATACATCGCCATGTCGGCATTCTTCGTCAACGTTGCCGCGTCCTCGCCATGGTCGGGATACATTGCGATGCCGATCGAGGCCGTGGTCAGGCACTCGTGACCGCTCAACATCATCGGCTCGCCGAGCACGGCGAGCAGATGGGCGGCAATGCGCTCGACATCGTCGCGCTCGTTGGCGTCCTCGAGGACGACCACGAACTCGTCGCCGCCGAGCCGCGCCACCACGTCGCTTGCCCGCAGGCGGGCACGCAGGCGGGCCGCCACCTGCACCAGCAGCACGTCGCCGGCATCGTGGCCCAGCGAATCGTTGATAACCTTGAAGCGGTCGAGATCGATGAAGAGCAGCGCAAGCGCCGCGCGCCGCGGCGCGCCGTCTCGATCGAGTGCCGGAGCAATCCGCCGAACATCTCGCGGTTCGGCAGATCGGTCAGGCTGTCGTGCGAGGCGAGATATTCGATGCGCTCGTCCGCCTTGTGCTTTTCGTCGGCGCGGGCGAAATTTTCGAGCGCGAACGACACATTGTCCGCCAGCCGCTGCAGCACCTCGACGAATTCGGTCGTGAACGTGCCGGTCTCGGCGGAAAGAAACAGGAAGATGCCGACGATTTCGCCCCGCACCACAAGCGGGAACGCCGCGCCCGATCTTGCACCATCGGCGCGCACCACGGGATGGAATGCGATGCCGCGCGGATCGCTCAAATAGTCGTTGCTGACGCAGGCCTGGCGGGTGCGGAAGGCGGTCCCGCTGAGGCCGCGGCCCTCCGGTATCGCAGGGTTGGACGATAGCTTGACAAGGCGGCTGTTTTCCGCCGCGGGACCGGCGGCCGCCACGATCTCGAGGTCGTCGCTGCCGGACCTCGCTAACGCGATGGTGGTGGACGTGAACTTGGCTCCGCGTGAGACGGAATCGCACACCAGGTCGAACAGCTCGGCACGCGATTTGGCGCGCATGATCGCTTCATTGGTGGCCGAGAGCGCCGCAAACATGCGCGACAGGCGCTCCTTCTGCTCGTCGGCCCTCGCCTTCTCGGCCGCGCGTTCGAAATTATCAAGCGCGAAGGAGACGTTTTCCGCAATCCGCGCCAGCACCGCGACGATCTCCTTGTCCGCCGCCCACGACTTTCCGACAAAGAACATCAACACGCCGACACTCTTGCCCGACTTGACCAGGGGGACGGCGACGCAGGCCACGACGCCGGTCTCGATGCCGGCCGTCCGCCAGGGCTTGCCCTGATCGGAGTTGAGGATGTCGTTGTTGATGCACGGCTTCTGCGTGCGGAACGCCTGTCCGCAGACACCGGTCCCATAGGCGTTGTCGGCATCGATCGAGAAACGCGCCCGCGTGATCAGATCGACGCTTTCGCCGGTCCCGGCCACCGGCTTCAGCCAGATCGAGTCCGGCTCGGCGAGGAACACCACGGTCGCCAACGACTTGCCGCTGTGCACGGCGGCGTCGCAGACCCGCTGATAGAGATCGAGCTCGGTCTTGGCGCGCAGGATCGCTTCGTTGGTGGCGCTGATGGCGCCGAACATCCGGTTCAGCCGGCGCACAGCGCGCTCGCCTTCCTTACGCGCGGCCTCGTGTGCGAAGTTGTCGAGCGCAAAGGAGATGTTCGCCGACATGCGCTTGAGCATTGAGACGGTGTCGTCGGTAAGCGAACCCGCCTCCCGCCGCGTGACCAGGAGCACCCCGACGCTGCGGCCCGCGCAAGCGAGCGGCACCGCGGCGGCGGCGCCCACGTGGCCCTTCTCGAGACCACGACGCCAGGCCAGCGAGCGCCGATCATTGAGGAAGTCGTTGCTGACGATCACGTCGCTCGTGCGAAAGGCCAGACCGCAGACGCCGGAGCCTTCCGGCGTCCCTTCCACGACCGAGATATCGATGCTGGAAAGCCGTGCGATGTCTTCGCCGAAGCCGGCGGCCAGGCGCAGGAAGTCGGTGCCATCCTCGTGCAGGAAAACGGCGGTCGCCAGGAAGTCGCCACTGGAGAACGCGACCTCGCAGACCTTGCGATACAGTTCCTCCGGCGATTTCGAGTACAAAATCGCCTCGTTGGTTGCGCTGAGCGCAGCTAACGTCCGTGCGAGTTCGGCCTGCAAAGTCGTGGGCTCCCGGTGGCAATACGCGCCGTTCCCGCGAAATCTATGCGGGCGAGAGGCCTAAATGGACGTTAGAAGCGGCCGTAAACTGCGATTCAAAGTAAATGTCAGGCCAAAATCCCCTTCGCCAAGGTCCCGATAAGGGGGCGTCAAGGTTGACAGTTTGCTTCCCCGACAGTTTTTGCGACCCATTCCGCGCGATGGAATCCGTGCGCCCTGACAAGCGCTTACGGCATGGAGGCAGGACCATTCTGGCCTTGCTCTGAAGCCACCCGTTTGAGACGATAGCGCACCACGACAACAAGCAAGACCCGCTTTCCACGCGGGCTCCCAGAGGAACCCCATGCCGATCGTCCAGGCCGACCGTCTCACGCGCATCGGCGCGGCGCTCCTGAAAGCCGCCGGCGCATCGGAGGAAGAGGCAAAAGCGGTCGCGACTGGCTGCGTCAACGCCAACCTCGCCGGCCACGATTCCCACGGGATCATCGCGATCCCGACCTATATCGACCGGGTCAAGGCCGGCCATATCGTGCCTGGCGCGAAATGGACCATCGTGCAGGAGTCGCCGACCACGACTGTGATCGACGGCCATTGGGGTTTTGGCTTTTATATCAATGCCAAGGCGATGGAGCTGACGATCAACAAGGCAAAGACCGCCAATGTCGCGGCTTGCACGGTGTTCCGGCAAAGCCATGTCGGACGCCTGGCGCATTATCCGATGATGGCGATGCGTGAGGGCATGATCGGGATCGCCACCGCCGATTCCGGTCGCTCGCCGAAACATGTCGCGCCCTTCGGTGGCCGCGAGGCGCGGCTCGGCACCAACCCGATCTCGATTGCCGTTCCCTCTGACCTCGAAGCGCCCTTCTATCTCGACATGGCAACCTCGGCGGTCGCGGCCGGCAAGATTGCGCTTGCGGTTGCGCGCAAGGAGGAGATCCCGCGCGGCTGGATCATCGACGCCGAAGGACGGCACACCACCGATCCCACGCAATACCGCAAGGGCGGCGCGCTGCTGCCGCTCGGCGGCACCGAAGGCTACAAGGGCAGCGGGCTGGCCGCGATGGTCGAGGTCTTGTGCGGCCTGCTCACCGGCTTGGGCTTCGGCGTCGAGCCAACCGGCCGACACAATGACGGCACCTTCATGGCGGTTTTCAACGTTGCCGCGTTCCGGCCGCTCAAGGACTTCAAGAAGGAAGTCGCGGACTTCGCGCGCTATCTGAAATCGACGCCGCCGTCGGAAGGCTCAAGAGGGGTGTTCTATCCCGGCGAGGTCGAATATCTGCGCGAGCAGGAGCGCCGCAAGAACGGTATCGAGATCGAGGACGCGACGTGGGAGAAACTGCGCGCGCTGGCAGGCGAGTACAGAGTCGCCGGCGAACTCGATCTTGCGTGACAGGGAGAGCAGCATGACACGGCAAATGGCATTGGTCGGCTTCCTGCAGGCGCAGAATTGCACCAACCTGCCGAGCTCCTGGCGCCATCCGGAATCGCGCGACGATTCCATGTCGGCCGACTACTATCAGGAGATTGCGCGGATCCTTGAAGCCGGCAAATTCCACATGGCGTTCTTCGACGATCGCCTTGCGATGCCCGACCGCTACGGCAGCGACCACGCCCACACCGTCGAATACGGCATTCGCTGCGTGAAGATGGACCCGATCATCGTGCTGACCACGATGGGCATGGTCACGAGCAAGCTCGGGCTCGCCTCGACCTGCTCCACCACCTATTTCGAGCCGTTCGATGTCGCCCGCCGCTTTGCCACGCTTGACCTCATGACCAATGGCCGCGCCGCCTGGAACGTGGTCACCTCCGTTAACGACGGCGAAGCCCAGAACATGGGCAAGGACGAGCATCTCGAGCATGATCTGCGCTACGACCGCGCCGACGAGTTCATGGAAGTCGTGCTCGGCCACTGGGATTCCTGGGAAGATGGCTCGCTGATCATCGACAAGAAGAGCGGGCGCTTTGCCGATCCGACCAAGGTGAAGCGACTCGACCACAAGGGCTCGTTTTTCAAGTCGCGCGGGCCGTTCACGGTGCCGCGCTCGCCGCAGGGCCATCCCGTGGTGATCCAGGCCGGCGCCAGCGGCCGCGGCCAGCGCTTTGCCGGGCGATGGGGCGAGGTGATCTTCACGGCGGCGCGCAACCTCGCCAATGCCAAGCAGGGGTATGACGGGATCCGTAACGAAGCCGCCAAGGCCGGCCGCGACCCCGATCAGATGTTCCTCTGCAACCTGGTGACGCCGGTCTGCGGCGCGACCAAGGCAGAAGCCGAAGACAGGATGGCGCTGATCCAGACGCTGCCGCTTGAGATCGACGCGCTGTCGCTGCTCGCCGAAGGGCTCAACTTCGATTTCGGCGCCAAGGGCATCGACGAGCCGCTCACCACGGAGGAATTGCAGGGCATGCAGGGCATGCTCGGCATCCGCGATGGCGTGCTGCGCACCTCGGGCAAGACCAACCCGTCGACGCGCGACTTCATCACCTTCTCCGGCCGCGGCCAGGTCCAGGACGCGATTGTCGGCGGACCGAAGGAGATTGCCGACAAGCTCGAGGAGATGTTCGTCGGGCGCGGCTGCGACGGCTTTGTCGTCGCCGCGACTTACGTGCCCGGCTCCTACGCCGATTTCGTCAACCATATCGTGCCGGAATTGCAGCGCCGCGGCCTGTTCCACAAGGATTATGCCGGCACCACGTTGCGCGAGAATTTGGGGCTGAAGCGCCCGGCGGCCGGCGCCTGGAAGACACAGCCGCGCGCCGCGGCGGAATAGGGGAAAGGCAAATATGCGTTGGCTGAAATTCACTGCCGCGGGGCAGACCTCGTGGGGCATTGTCGAGGGTGACAAGGTCACGGCCGTCAGCGGCGATCCCTTTGGCGCGCACAAGCGCACCTCGCAGAGCTTTGCGCTCAAGGACGTCAAGATCGAGCTGCCGGTGATACCGCGCACCTTCTATTGCGTCGGGCTGAATTATCTCAAGCACCTCAAGGAAGCCGCCGACAAGGCCGGCACCGTTCCGAACGTGCCTGATCGGCCGGAGATCGGCTATCGCGCGCAGAACGCGCTGATCGCCCATGACGAGGACGTGGTGATCCCCGCGAACGCCACCGAGAAGATTCACTATGAAGGCGAGCTCGTGGTCGTCATCGGCAAGAAGGCAAAGCATCTCACCGAGAAGGACGCGACGAGCTGCGTGCTCGGCTATACCATCGGCAACGACGTGTCCGAGCGCACCTGGCAGAAGGCCGACCGCGGGTTGTGGCGCGCCAAGAACGCCGACACCTTCAAGCCGATGGGCCCATGGATCGAGACCGACGTCGATCTCGACAAGGCCGAGACCATCATCAAGGTCAACGGCAGGGAAACCGGCCGCTTCCACACCAACGAGATGATCTTCGGCATCGTTCCCTTCATCGTCGAGCTGACGAAATATTTCACGCTATGGCCGGGCGATGTGATCTGGATGGGCACCGACGGCGCATCGCCGGACCTGAAAGCCGGCGATGTCGTCGAGATCGAGATCACCGGCATCGGCACCTTGCGCAACAGGTTCGTTGCGGAAAAGCGATGAGCCGCCATTCCGCCGCGCACTATTTTCTCGAGGGTCTCGTCGATCTCGGCGTCGATTATATCTTCGCCAATCTCGGCACCGACCACGTCTCCATCATTGAGGAGATCGCGCGCTGGGACAAGGAAGGCCGCAAGTACCCGGAAGTCATCCTGTGCCCGCATGAGGTCGTCGCGGTGCACATGGCCGGCGGCTACGCGCTCGCGACCGGCAGGAGCCAGGCGGTGCTGGTGCATGTCGACGCCGGCACGGCCAATGCCTGCATGGCGATCCAGAACCTGTTTCGCTATCGCCTGCCCGTGATGCTGTTCGCCGGGCGCGCCCCGCACACGCTGCATGGCGAATTGAGGGGCTCGCGCGATACCTATGTGCATTTCGTGCAGGACCCCTTCGATATCGCGAGCATCGTGCGGCCCTATGTGAGATGGGAATATTCGCTCCCCTCCGGCGTCGTCGTGAAGGAGGCGCTGGCGCGCGCCAGCGCCTTTGCCCATAGCGATCCGCCGGGGCCGGTCTACATGATGCTGCCGCGCGAGACGCTCGCCGAGGAATGGGACGAGGCCGAGATGCCGGCCTATCCGCCGGCGCGCTACGGCAGCGTGCGCTCAGGCGGCATCGAGCCGGCGCGGGCGGAAGCAATTGCGCAAGCCTTGATGGCCGCGGAGAACCCTGTGGCGTGCGCCGGCTATCTCGGTCGCAAGCCGCAAGCGGTCGCAATACTCGATCGCCTGGCGCGCGCATGCGGCATCCGCGTTGCCGAATTCAGCGCGATCGATTTCAACATCCCTCAGGACTCGCCCTGCTACGCCGGCATCGATCCGCTGCCGCTATTGGAAGAAGCCGATCTCGGCCTGTTGCTCGATACCGACGTGCCGTTCGTGCCGCATTCCAGGCGGGCGCGCGAGATGAAGTGGATCCAGATCGACCTCGATCCCTTGAAATCGGATTTCCCGATGTGGGGATTTGCCACGGACATGCGCATCCAGGGCGACAGCGCGATCATCCTTCAGCAGGTGCTCGACGCGGTCGAGGCGCGCGCCGACGACGGTTATCGGAAGCGTGTCGCCGCACGGATCGCAAGCTGGAGCGCGGCGCGGGAAGCGGCCGCGAAGCGACGCGCGGCCGCGAGCGCCAGCAAGGGCATCTCCGGCGCGCTCAATCCGGCCTTCGTGTTCGCGACTTTGAGCGAGAAGCTATCGCAAGACGACGTCGTGCTGAACGAGGCGATTCGCAACGGCCCCATTCTGCAGGATCATCTGAAGCGCACGAAACCGCAGAGCTATGTCGGGCTCGCCGGCGGCGGGCTCGGATTCTCCGGCGGCATGGCGTTGGGGCTCAAGCTCGCGCGACCAAAACGTCGCATCGTGCAGGTGATCGGCGACGGCGGCTTTCATTTCTCCTCACCCGACAGCGTCTACGCGGTGGCGCAGCAATACGACATCCCGATCTTCACCCTCGTCATCGACAATGGCGGCTGGCAAGCGGTGAAATCGGCGACCCAGCGCGTCTATCCGAAAGGCATCGCCGCGGAGACCGACCACTTCCAGTCGCGGCTGGTGTCGGGACGCCAGGGCGAGCGGCGGGATTTTTCCGACGTGGCCAAAGCGTTCGGCGCATACGGCGAATGCGTGCGCGAGCCGGACGAACTGGCTGCCGCGATCGACCGCTGCCTTGCCGCGCTCGACGACGGCAAGGCCGCCGTGCTGCATGTTCACGTCACGAGGCTCTAGGAGATGACGATGTTTCGGCAAGTTGGACTGATCGGCGCCTGCTTGCTTGCGTTCACCGCCAGCCCCGCGCTTGCGGAGGACAATGCGTCCAACTATCCGAGCCGGCCGATCCACCTCATCGTCGGCTTTGCCGCCGGCGGCGGCAACGACGTGATCGCGCGCATCTATGGGCAAAAGCTCTCCGAAGACCTCGGCCAGCCCGTGATCGTCGAGAACAGGCCCGGCGCCGGCGCGATTGTCGCTACCGGGTATGTCGCAAAAGCGACCCCCGACGGCTACACGCTGCTCATCGGCGCCACCGGCATGGCGATCAACCAGGCGGTCTACGCCAAGCTGCCTTACGACTCCGTCCGCGACTTCGTCGCGATCTCCGAGCTTGCCTCGTTTCCACTGATCATGGTCGTCAACGCATCGTCGTCGATCAAATCGGTCGCCGACTTCGTGACCTTTGCCAAAGCCAATCCTGACAAGACGAACTATTCGAGCGCATCGGCCACCTTCCAGCTCGTCACCGAGCTGTTCAAGCAGAAGACCGGCGCGCCGATGCTGGCGATCCCCTACAAGAGTGCCAACGAGATGGTGCTGGCTGTGATATCCGGCCAGGTGACCACGACTATCGCCGATTCCGGTCCGGTGTCGCCGCAGGTGAAAGCCGGCAAGGTTCGCGCCCTCGCTATCACGGCACCGAAGCGAGTAGCGGATTTTCCCGATCTGCCGACCATGAAGGAGGCCGGCGCCGACGTCGATGCCATCATCTGGACCGGCGTGTTCGCCCCCAAGGCCACGCCGGCTGGCGTCGTGAAAAAGCTGGAGAGCGAATTCATGAAGGTCGCCAGGAGGCCCGATGTCGCCGCGCGGCTGAAGGCCATCGGCGTCGACGCCGTCGGCACGTCGAGCGACGAGTTCGCCCAAATCCTTAAGTCCGACATCGCGCGCTGGGGCGCGGTCGCCAAATCCGCCAATATCAAGATCCAGCAGTAGCGGCTTCCCCGCGGCGCCCGTCCTCAGAAATGAGGACAGGCATGGAACTCGCCTGCTGCTAGGATTTGGCCGGCATCCCGCCTTCACCTCGTCGGATCAGGAGAGTGTCATGCGCCGTCGCAATCGTGCATTCATGCTCACCGTCGCAGGCCTTGCCGCCTGGACTGCTTCAACCACGTCTCGCGCCGCATCGGCCCCCGACCTCGATACATTGACCGCGCGAGAGGCGGCCGCGGATATCTGCGCCGGCAGGATCACCAGCACGGCGCTGGTCAAAGCGGCGATCGCGCGCGCCAAAGCGAGAAGCGACCTCAATGCCTTCATTACCCTGGATGACGCCGGTGCGATGAAGGCCGCCGCCGCCTTCGACGCCGGCCGCAAGAGGAAACGCGCCTGCAAGCCGCTCGGTGGCGTTCCCATCGTCATCAAGGACAATATCGAGGTTGCCGGGCTCCCCGCTTCCGCCGGCACGCCGGCGCTGAAGGGATACATGCCGAAAAAGGACGCGCCGGTCGCGGCGAAGCTGCGCGAAGCCGGCGCCATCATCATCGGAAAGACCAACATGCATGAGCTTGCCTTCGGCATTTCCGGTTACAACACAGCCTTCAAGACCGGCTCCGAGCCCGGCGTCCGTAACGCCTATGACATGACGAAGATCGCTGGCGGCTCCTCCTCCGGCACTGCCGCCGCGATCGGCGCGCGCATCGTCACCGCTGGCCTTGGCACCGACACCGGCGGCTCGGTACGCATCCCTTGCGCGCTGAACGGCTGCGCGTCGCTGCGTCCGACTGTCGGGCGCTATCCGCAAAGCGGCATCGCGCCGATCTCCCATACCCGCGATACTGCGGGGCCCATGGCGTCCACCATGGCCGACGTCGCCCTCCTCGACCGCGTCATTGCCGGCGGCGCCGCGATCGAACCCGCCAGCCTGAAGCGCCTGCACATCGGCGTCGAGAAGACCATGCTCGCCAATCTCGATGGCGATACCGAGGCTGCCTTCCACGCGAGCCTCGACAAGCTCAAAGCCGCCGGCGTCATTGTGGTCGATATCGACATGCCGAAGCTCGGCGAGCTCAACAGCCAGGTCGGATTCCCGGTCGCGCTCTATGAGGCCTATGACGACATGGTCGCCTATCTCAAGCACACCGGCACCGGCGTCACTATCGAGGAGTTGGCAAAGCAAATCTCGAGCCCCGACGTGAAGGGCACCTATGATGGCCTCGTCATCCCGAGAAAGCTTCCCGGGCCGAACAATACGGTCACGGATGCCAAGCCAGCCTATGACGCCGCGATCAAAACGGCACGTCCGGCGCTGCAGGCGCTCTACCGCGACACCTTTGCGAAAAACAAATTGGACGCCATTGCGTTTCCGACCACGCCGAAGGTGGCGATCGCCTCAAATTCGGATTCGAGCAGCCTCGCGAATTTCGTGCTGTTCATCCAGAACACCGATCCGGGCAGCAACGCCGGCGTTCCCGGCATCCAGTTTCCCGTGGCGCTTGGCGCATCGAGCAGGCTGCCCGTTGGCCTCGAGCTCGACGGTCCTGCCGGAAGCGACCGCAAGCTGCTCGCAATCGGCATGGCGTTCGACAAGCTGTTCGGGCGCCTGCCGGCGCCGTCGGCGCATTGAGAGCTAGCGATGTCTTGAGAGCAGGCTCGCGACGCCGCTGCGGCGGCGGACGCCGAGCTTGTCGAAGATGCGGCCAAGATAGGTGCGAACGGTCGAGATCTCGACGCCGAGCCGGTAGGCAATCTCCTTGTCGCTGAGATCGTCGGCAATCATCCGCGCGATCTCAAGTTCCCGCACCGATAGCTTGAGCAGCGGCGCGGGCTGCCGGGCCTCATTCAGCGCCGCCGCCCCTCCCCGCGCCCTGAGTAGCGCCCCGGTGAAGGCCGGCTCGATCAATCGCAACAGCTCGAGCGTATGCGCATCGAAATTGTCGCGACGGCGGCCGCGCCAGATCCTGACATCGCCGATGTTGCGGTCGCCGACGTAGGAATAGGCGTTGACGCCCCAACGCAAGCCATCGCGGGCGAGGAAATCGTTGAAGAACTCGGTTCGCATCAGATCGCGCTGGGGGATCACCTGGGTGACCAGGGTCGGCTCGCGACGAGCCTGCAGCTTGAACGTGATGGGATCGTGATACTGATAGTAGCGCTCGTAGTTCGCGAGGTTCTTCGGGTCCATGTTGAGAAACACCGCCTGGTCGAACCGCCGGGCCGCATCCTGCCAGACGTAGGAGGCGTAATAGTCGGCCTGCAACAATTCGAGCAGATGGTGGCCGACGGCCTCACGCACGTCGTGTTCGCCCAGATCTTCGGACAATAGCCCGAAGATGCGCGCCAGTACCCGGCTTTCGGAGGCGGCAAGATACATGGCGCGGCAGTCTAGCGAAGAATTTTTCCTGAGGGAACCTGCCGCCCGCAGGCACGTGAGCCTGGTCGGTCTTGATGCCGCCGCCCTGGATCGTCAGCCATCAAATCATCCGCGCGACAAAGGGAATCTTCCGCAACCCGATCACGGTCGCCCAGCTTCCGGCGAGCGTGCCGGTGAACACGATCGCGAATTTGAGGAAAGGCGAGAGCGGCGGGTCGTAGACCGCATATTGCAGCCAGATAATGAAAATATAGTGGATCAGGAAGATGCCGTAGGCCGATGGCCGCATGGCATCGAGCAGGCGCAAAGGCGCTTTCGCATAACGCAGGAAGAAGCCCGGCTCGGCGAACGCCATCGCGCCGCTGAACAGCGCGAAAGCCAGCCCATAGGCGGCGCGGAACCACGGCGGCTGCGAATTGGGATCCGGCAAGAAATTGTGCTTGATGTAAACGAGCGCCAATATCCCGCAGTAAAACATCAGAGCGACCGCGAGCCAGATCTTCCAGCGCGCCGCGAGCTCGCCATTCTCGGCAAAGACGCCCGACCTCAGATCCATGGCGCCGATGCCGACGCCGACCAGGAAATAGCCGGAATAGAGAAAGATGCGGCTGGTCTGGATTGGCAAGGGATAACCGCGCGGCTCGAACCAGGCGGCGTCGCCGATCCAGATCCGCGACGGCAGATAGACGATGGTCGAGAAGGTCAGGAACGCCAGGAAAGCAAAACCCGGCCGATAGCGCAGCGCGTAGATCAACCTGCCCAGACCCTTGATCGCTTCCGGTAGCGCCGCCCACAGCAGCGCCGCAACGATGTCGAAGGCCAAAAGCACCCAGATGAACCACGACGGTCCCGAAGGCCAGGGCCCGATGGTGAACACGCGCCACAAGAAATGAAAAAAATTGAAATCCGTGGTGCCGGGCAGATGATAGCGCAGGAAGGTTGGATAGTAGGCAAGCGGCATCAGGACGAAGATCGAGAGCAGATAGGGCACGCCTAGCCGCCAGGCGCGGTTGGCAACGTAATCCGCGGTTCCTCGTCGCATCAGGCTCTGATGCACGAACAGGCCCGAGATCAGGAACATGCAGGCCATGAAGAAACTGTCGTTGAACAGCACGATCAGGTCGAAGCCGAGCCAGCGTGCCTTGTCACCACTGCCGAAATAGGTGTAGTTCACCACCGAATGGTGCAGCAGCACCAACAGCGTGATGAAGCTTCGCGCACGGTCGAGCGCGATGATCCTGGTCGGCACCGTCACAGCCTGTTCGCTCTTGCCTGTCTGCTGCAGCATCGGCGCCCTTCGATCATGTCTCGAATGCAGCCATCTGCGCCGCGACCATATTGCATTGCCGAATGCCGATCCAGACGGCTGCGAAGCCCTCACGCATACGGATTGATCAGCTTCTGCTGCTCCGCGGAATGGCGCGCCAAGAGGTCGATGAAGGTCCGGACCTTGGCCGAGAGATGGTGACGGTGCGGATAGACCGCATTCATCGAAAATTCGACCGGGCGGTATTCAGGCAGGAGCCGGACCAACTCGCCTGATTCAAGGTCGTCGCGGACCAGAAATCCGGCCGCAAGCCAGATGCCGACGCCCGCGAGTGTGGCCCGGCGCAGCGTTTCGCCGCTGTTGGAGGTCAGGTTCCCGGCGACCCGCACCGCCGCCGAAGCGCCCTTGCGGTCGATGAAGCGCCATTCTTCGCCATGAGGATAACTGCTGTGGCGGATGCAATTGCGTGCCGAGAGATCGGCGAGTTGCTCGGGCTTGCCGTGTTTTTCGATGTAACCGTGCGAGCAGCACAGCACGTGTCGCCAGGTGGCAAGGCTGCGCACGATCAGACTTGAATCCGGCGGCGGGACCATCCGGATCGCGACGTCGAAATTCTCGTCGATCATGTCGATATTGCGTTCACCGATGACGAGATCGACCTTCACATCGGGATAGGCGGCCAGGAATTCGGTGACCGCCGGCGACAGGAACTGCACCAGATGGGTGTTGGTGTAGATGCGCAGCGTCCCGCGCGGCGTCGACTGCAATGCGCCCGCGATGTCGTCGGCCTGCTCGATATCGGCGAGGATCTGCGTGCAGCGCTCGTAATAGACCTTGCCGACCTCGGTCAGGCTGACTTTGCGTGTCGTGCGGTTGAGCAGGCGCGCGCCAAGCCGCTCCTCCAGCGCCTGAACGTGATTGCTCACCATGGTGGTGGACAAGTTGAGCTTGCGGCCGGCGGCAGAAAATCCGCCGGTATCGACCACCCGGACGAATGCGGTCAGGCTTGTCAGCCGGTCCATGCGCGCCTCCGATTATCCGCTTCAACTGGATAATGCTTCCATTTTTTAGCGGATTATCACAGCGCACGGGATATCGCATCTTCCAGCCAGGACACAGCGCTCCCAGCGGGGCGCGTCGGGAAGCGAGGAAGATGTCATGTCGAGCGTTGCATATACCGTTGAAAAGAATACGAAAATTGGCCTCGCCCCATCCCGTCGGGCGATCCAGCGGGCAGCGCTGGCATTAGCCTTGGCGCTTGGCGTCGCTAGTGCCGCCGATTTCGGCCATTACTATCTGACCACGGGCCGATATCTCGTAACCACCGACGACGCTTACGTGAAGGCGGACTCCACGATCATCGCGCCCAGGGTTTCCGGCTACATCGCAGACGTGCTGGTTTCCGACAACGAGCCCGTGAAAGCCGGTCAGGTGCTCGCCCGCATCGACGACCGCGATTTCAAGACCGCGCTGAACCAGGCCAAGGCCGACGTCGCAGCCTCCGAAGCCGCCGTGCGCAACCTTGATGCCCAGATCGCGTTGCAAGAGCCGCTGATCCAGCAGCAGGCCGCGGAAGTTGACGCGACCGAGGCCAATCTGACATTCGCTCAGGAAGAGCGCGCCCGCTACGACGAGCTGATGAAGTCGGGCTCGGGCACGGTGCAGCGCGCCCAGCAGACCGACGCGGCCTTGCGCGCCCAGACCGCGCAACTGCAGCAGGGCAAGGCAGGGTTGATCGCCGCCAACAAGAAGCTCGAGGTGCTCTCGACCGAGCGCGCCAAGGCGATTGCGCAGCTCGATCACGCTCGCGCGGTGCAAGAGCAGGCGGCGTTGAACCTGTCCTATACGCAAATCACCGCGCCAGTTGAAGGCACGGTCGGCGCGCGGACGCTCCGGGTCGGCCAGTATGTGCAGGCCGGCACGCAGCTCATGGCGGTGGTGCCGCTCGATCAAGTCTATGTGGTCGCCAACTTCAAGGAGACGCAGCTCACCCATGTCCGCAACGGCCAGCCGGTCGAGCTCGATGTCGATGGTTTCCACCACACGCGGCTGAAGGGCCATGTCGACAGCCTGTCGCCGGCGAGCGGGCTCGAATTTGCGCTGCTGCCGCCCGACAACGCCACCGGCAACTTCACCAAGATCGTGCAGCGTGTTCCCGTGAAGATCGTGCTTGACGACCAGCGCCTGAAGGGCCTGCTCCGCCCCGGCATGTCGGCCGAGCCGACCATCAACACCAAGGCCACCGTCGTTGCGGAACGTAAGGCGGAGAAGCAGCTCGCCGCCAATCCGGCCCGCCCGAGCGGAGGTTAGGCCAAAGCGCCATGCAAAAGCAGCGAGCGATTGGCGCCGGTTAGCAGCAATCGCTCTGCAACGACGTCAATCGCTCTGGGTCAACGGTGCACCGCCTTCGCTAGACCGTTGCGGTGTCCACGCCCACGATCCAGTTCCCAGCCGCAGCCACGCCTGCCTCAATCGTCGACGCTCTGAGAGCGGTCGCCGGCGATCCGCCAAAAGTACGCGCAAGCTTCGCGAAGGGCCGATGCGTTCGCGGCACGTATCGCCCGTCGGATCGGGCGGAGGAGATTACGAAATCCCGCAGCTTCACAAGACCATCACGCGTGCTCGCGCGCTTCTCGGTGGGGTGCGGCGGCAATCCCGACGTGGCGGAGACCGACAGGCTTGCGCTGCGCGGCTTCAGCTTCAGGCTCGGAGACGTTGGCCACCGCTCGGACATCCTCACGCAGAGTGCGCCGATGCACTTTGCGAGGACGCTCGATCAGATGCTGGCTTTCCTCGAGGCGCGCATTCCGGGACCCGACGGAAAGCCGGATCTGGAGAAGGTCAGGGCATTCTCCGCCGCCAATCCCGAAACGCTGCATCGGGAGAGCTACATCGCCGCGCATCCACTGCCTGCCGGTTTTGCCGGCACGACCTACTGGGCCGTACACGCCTTTCCCGCGACGAACTCGCGAGGCGAGACGCGGTTCATCAAGTTCAAGGTCGTCCCGGTCGGTGGAGACGTTGCGCCGACCGAGGATGAGGCCGACGCGAAGTCTGCAGACTTCCTATACGACGACCTCGAAACCCGCATCGCTACAGGCGATATCCGCTTCAGCGTGATAGCGCTGCTCGACCGTCCAGGCGACCGCACTCTGGACGTCACGATCCGATGGCCGGATGAGGACGATCGGGAAGCGGTGCGGCTTGGCACAATCGTGATCACTGGTCTTGAGGCGAACGACGCGTGTGATGCATCGATCTTCGATCCGGCGAATCTCGCAGACGGAATCGGCCATCCTCCGGACGAGATCTTTGCGGCGCGCCACGCCGCCTACACAATCTCACTGGCCAAGCGCCGCTGATCCAACGCGGCGCCTGGCCCCGACCAGGGTCATGCCCCGCCTTCCGGGCCACCAAGCGCCTCGCGGCGCCAGACTCCCGGGCTGACCCCAATGAAGCCGGAGAACACCCTTGTAAAGTGGCTTTGATTGGCGAACCCGGCGGATATCGCGATTTCGGCCAGCGGCAGCTCGCGCACGGTCATCAACTCTTTGGCCGCTTTCACTCGCTGGTGGAGCAGCCACTGATGCGGCGGCAATCCGGTGGAGACTCGAAATGCGCGTGAGAAATGGCTGACCGAGAGGCCGAATTCAGCCGCGATCTGTTGCAACGAGAGTCTCCCGCCCAGATCAGAGTCGAGCTTTTCACAGGCTCGCTTCACCTGCCAGGGGGCAAGACCGCCGCGAGCCGATTTGGTGACGCGCTGCAGTCCACCATAGGCCTGCGCAACGTGCGCGCTGAACGCAAGCATCATGTGATCAATGAAAAGCTGGTTTGGCTCGTCCGGCCGACGCAGCCCTTGTAGCAGCGACGCACCGATATGACGCATGACATCGTCGTCATGGCCGAAGCCGAATCGACAATCGAGGTCCCTGACGCGCGGCGCGCTGGTTTCTGCGGCGATGCGATCGAGCGCCGAACGCGGAAGATAAAACTGGAGAGAATGGAACGGCTTGTCGATGACATAGCGCGGATCGTGCCTGAGGTCGTACAGCCACGTCGTACCGGCCCTGACATCCGCCTTCGTGACACACCTGCCGTGCTCCCAGAGCTCGCAGTCCGGATAATTGTGAAGCTTCAGGCTGACGAGATAGGCCTCGTCGGCCAGCGAGCCGGAAAGACCCTGCACGGGGTTATCATTCTGCGTTTCGGTGACCGCGAGATCGACGCCGCGCATTGAACGCGTGATCAGCGAGGTCGGCGCATCTCTGAGGTGCAAGTACTGCCCGACCCTCTGTCCGAAGCTGCCCGCCTGTGCCATGTCGGTTGATCTCATCTTGAAGAGTTGGACCGGGCGGCTCATCGCGTCGCCTGCGCGATCGCCGCCATTATCCGGGATCGGCGCGCAGTGGTCTAGGTCCGCAGCGAGGTGGGCAGCCATTGTGACAGCCTTGTGGCAAGGCGATTTTCACAGTGATTTCAACGCTCGGCATGCGACCGCGCGAAACACATCGTTCAGCCATGCTGACCAAAAGTCCGCAGGCCACCCCTCACAAGATTCACCCCCGTGGAGCTCGAAGCAGAATCAGGCAAAACGCCACCGCATTGGGAAAGACCCCGTAGGTCTACGCGCCTAGAACGTGCACCGAAATCTCGCGGCGCTTACCGGCATTAACGATGGGCAGATACGAAGCATCGGCTTCGCCCAGCCCGCAAGTCACGCCCGGCGGCGCGAGTGCACGACCTCCCAAAAGCGAGCATACCGCCATGAGCAAGCTCATTTTGCGCGATTCTTTACATGCGAATCCTCCAGCCGCGCCCGAGGCGCACTCGGACGACTTGCCGATCCGCGAGCCGCGTCCTGCCGATGTGGAAATGGCGCGTGTCCTCAAGACAGCGCCGCTACGCATGGCTTCAGACCCGTCCAGCGGCACGATCGCCCATTGGAAACACGGAGCTCTGCACGACATCGTCGAGCCCATGACCGATCACGTCGTCATGACCTACCCCACAGGGGTTCAGCGGCTGGAGCGGCGCAGTGGAAAATCAGTTGCGATAGGAACGGCGCGTTCGGGCGTGGTGACGATCATTCCGGCTGGCTCAAGCGCGCGATGGGATATTCCCGGACTTATCAACGTCGTCCAGCTCTATCTTCCGCAGACGACACTCGAGCGCGTTGCAAGCGAAGCCGATGGCGCCGGACCAGGCAATCTCCTGGAACGAACGGGGCATCCCGACGCCGTTACATCCCGACTGCTGATGAGTGCGGCGGATGCCCTGGAAGGCAATGCGGCCCTGGACACCCTGTTCAGACATCAGCTGACCGATCTGCTGGCCACGCGGCTCCTGGCTGCGCATGCCGGCTCGGTGACGACGTTCCAGCCGGCCATCGGTGGCCTGTCGCCGACGGCGCTGCGTCGCGCCGTCGAACGCCTGCAGTCGGACAGCGATGCGGACGTTTCGCTTGCTGCGCTCGCTTCGGACGCGGGCTTGTCGCGCTTCCATTTCTGCCGTGCCTTCAGGGAAAGCACAGGACTTTCACCTCATGCCTGGCTGCGCCAATACCGGCTCGAGCAGGCCATGAACATGCTGCGCGACACTGATGTATCGATCGTGTCGGTCGCGGCGGAGCTTGGCTACGCCTCTCAAACGGCCTTCGCTGCCGCCTTCAAAAAGCTGACCGGCGAGACGCCGAGCGATTGGCGCAGACGCGTGCGTTAGCAGCAATCGCGCTGCAGGTAGCGCAATCGCTCTGGCGCAGCTGCAGCTCCGATCCGCTAGATCATCACCATGCCCACACCTCAACCGACGGAGACAAACGATGATCTGGAAAAACTTCGTCAGCCAAATTGCGATCAGACCGCGAAGTAGAGTGATCGCGACCGCGCTCGTGTACGGACTTTCACTCGCCGTTCGCTTCACCTCGGCAACCGGCGAGGAGGTGGAAATTCCACCGCAGTCCGTCCAAAGGACCGATCCGGCGATGTCCATCATGACCAACGATGGCACTCAGCTTCCCTACGCCGACTGGAGCCCGAACGCCATCCGGCCGATTTTCTTCCGCCACGGCTGGCGGCCGCGGGCACCGTCAATGCCGAGCTGTTCCGCTCCCTAAGCACTGACGATTTCGCTTCACCTCTTCGCGCCATCGCCGATCGCAAGAAGCTTGCCGTGGAAGCGGCGGCGGTGACGCGCGCACGTCCGAGAAAATCAAACCACAGGAGTCAATCACATGCGACTTGTCATCATCGGCGCCGGCTTTGCCGGCATGTATGCTGCACTTTCCGCCGCCCGCCTCCGCGACATCCAGGGCGCTTCGCCCGAGGAGCTCGAGATCGCGCTGATCGCGCCCGAGCCCACACTGGTGGTCCGTCCGCGCCTCTACGAAGCGAAGCCTGAAACGCTGACGGCACCTCTCTCGGATGTCCTCGAGGCCATCGATGTGGTCTACGCGCAAGGCAGAGCCGAGACGATCGACGTCCAATCGCATGTCGTCGAAATCGTTGCTGCCACAGGCGCAAAGCAGCGCCTCTCCTACGATCGATTGGTCGTGGCCACCGGCAGCCGACTGTTCCGACCGAATATTCCGGGCCTCGCCGAACATGGCTTCAGCGTCGACCAGCTCGATGATGCGATTGCCCTCGACCGGCATCTGCACAGCCTGGCCGGCCGGCGGTGAACGGGCGCGATACGGTCGTCGTCGCCGGTGGCGGGTTCACCGGCATCGAGGCGGCAACCGAGATGCCCGCGCGACTTCGCACGATCCTCGGCAAGGATGCCCAACCGCGCGTCATCATCGTCGATCGGAACGGCGCGATTGCTCCCGACATGGGCGCGGGTCCTCGCCCCGTCATTGAAGAAGCCATGCGCAAGCTCGGTGTGGAAACCCGGCTCGGTACCGGCGTCGCAGCCCTCGACAAATCCGGTGTCACGTTGACTTCCGGCGAACGCATCGAAGCCGAGACCGTGGTCTGGGCGGCTGGCATGCGCGCCGCGCCACTCACCGCGCAGATCCCCGCAGAGCGCGACAATTTGGGCCGACTTCTTGTCGATCGCGACTTGCGCGTGGCATCGGTCCCCGGCGTCTTCGCCACCGGCGATGCCGCTCGCGCAGCATGCGATGATCTCGGCAACTACGCGCTGATGTCGTGCCAGCACGCCACGCGGATGGGCGCGTTTGCCGGCAACAATGCCGCCGCCGAGCTGCTGGGAGTGCCGACCAAGCCATACCACCAGGAGGCATACGCCACCTGTCTCGACCTCGGAGAGGCGGGCGCGATCTTCACGCGCGGTTGGGAGCGGAAACTGGACTTGGTAGGCGCGGAGGCGAAGAGCACCAAGCAGCAGATCAACACCGTTTGGATCTATCCGCCGCGCGCAGAGCGCGCCGCCGCACTCGCGTCGGCCGATCCAGAACACGTCTCTGAGCTGTAACTGAGTCAACCGACCCCGGGCCGCGCTGCTCGCGCAGGGCGCGGCCCGCTGACCATCAACCGATTTGGAGCTCACGACGATGAAACACGACACCGTGCGAACGACCGCGTTCGCGATGCCGCTGACGAACCCGGCTTTTCCACCCGGTCCCTACCGCTTCATCAACCGCGAGTACTTCATTATCCAGTACCGGACGGATCCCGACGCGCTGCGCCGGATCGTGCCGGCACCGCTCGAGGTGACCGAACCGGTGGTGAACTACGAATTCATCCGCATGCCGGACTCCACCGGCTTCGGCGACTACACCGAAAGCGGCCAGGTCATCCCGGTGTCGTATCAGGGCCAGGCCGGCGGCTTCACCCATCAGATGTTCCTCAATGATCATCCGCCGATTGCAGGCGGGCGCGAGCTGTGGGGCTTTCCGAAGAAGCTGGCGCAACCGAAGCTCGCCGTCGAAATCGACACGCTGGTCGGCACCCTGAACTATGGCTCGGTTCGCATCGCGACCGGCACCATGGGCTACAAGCACCGCGCCCTCGACGCTGCGGCCGAAGCAAGGAAGCTCGCCGCGCCGAATTTCCTGCTCAAGATCATTCCGCATGTCGACGGCACGGCGCGCATCTGCGAGCTGGTACGCTTCCACCTCGAAGGCATCACCGTGAAGTGCGCATGGACCGGGCCGGCTGCGCTCGACCTGTACTCGCATGCGCTGGCGCCGGTCGCCGAGCTGCCGGTCCTGCAAGTGCTGTCCGCCAAGCACCTCGTTGCCGACCTGACCCTCGGGCTTGGCACCGTGGTGCACGACTATTTGTGCCCCGGGACCGCACGACGACGCGAGGCCGGATCCGGAATCTTGATCGAAGCGAATGCAGGCTGATCGGATCAGCAGCAATGCAAGGAGTTTTGGCAATGTTGAACGTGATGCGCGAGCAGACAAGTCCTGTGCTGCGGGAAACCAGGACGCTGCCGTACGACGTCGTCGCGCTGGTGCTGCAGGGCGGCGGAGCGCTCGGCGCCTATCAGGCCGGAGTCTATGAGGGCCTGCACGAGGCCGGTATCCGGCCGAACTGGCTGGCCGGCATTTCGATCGGCGCGCTAAACGCCGCCATCATCGCCGGCTCGCCCGAGGCCGCGCGCGTCGAACGGCTGCGCGAGTTCTGGGAAAGCATCTGCGCCTGTCCGGTGGGATGGCCTGCCGGCGAAGGGCTGGGCGATGCCTTGCCATTCGCATTCGACCTGCGCTCGCTGCACAACGCATTCGCCGCGATGAGGGCCTTGTTCCAGGGGCAACCCGGCTTCTTCAAGCCACGCTTCCCGTCACCGCTCTGGTCGCCTTTTTCGGGTGATGCGGCGACGAGCTTCTACGATACCTCGCCATTGAGCAAGACGCTGGAGCGACTCGTCGACTTCGAACGCCTGAACTCGGGCGAGGTGCGGGTCAGCGTCGGCGCGGTCAACGTCCGCACCGGCAATCTCACCTATTTTGACACCGCCGAACGCCGGCTGGGACCAAAGCACTTCATGGCGTCCGGCGCCCTGCCACCGGGATTCCCTTCGGTCGATATCGATGGCGAGCACTATTGGGATGGCGGCGTAGTCTCGAACACGCCTCTCTCTCGCGTGCTGTCCGGCGAGCCACGCGACACGCTGACGTTCCAGATTGATCTCTGGTCAGCCAGGGGCCGCGTTCCCTACGACATGATGGAGGTGTCCAGCCGGCAGAAGGACATCCAGTATTCGAGCCGCACGCGCGCCGTCACGGATCACGCCCTGCGGATGCAGAAGATGCGTCGGGCGTTGCAGCGGACAATCGAAAGATTGCCGGAAAGCGCAAGGCAGGATCCGGAAATCCGTGCCATCGCGGACCTGGCCCGCTATCGCTCCCACAACATCATCCACCTGATCTATCAGTCCAAGATCTACGAAGGCCAGTCGAAGGACTACGAGTTCGGCCTGAGCGCGATGCGCGCGCACTGGCAGAGCGGGCTGGATGACATCCGCCGCACGCTGACCAAACCCCGTCGCCTCGACCCGCCGGCTCCCGAGGTCGGCATCGTCACCCATGACATCCATCGCCCCGAGTGAGCTTCGGCGCCACCTAAAACTTCGGAGAACGCCATGCCGACCCTGTCCTATGCTGCTGACCAGAAATCGAAGATCAACCTGACCCCGTCGCGCCAGGCGATCCGGCGAGCGGCGCTGGCGTTCCTCGCAGCGCTCGGTGTCGCCGGAGCCGCCGCGTTCGGCCACTACTATCTCACTACCGGCCGCTACCTGGAAACGACCGACGACGCCTATGTCAAAGCCGACTCCACGATCGTCGCGCCAAAGGTTTCGGGTTACATCGCCGAAGTTCTGGTCGCCGACAACGAGCCGGTGAAGGCTGGTCAGCTCCTGGCACGGATCGACGACCGCGACTTCAAGACCGCGCTGAACCAGGCCAAGGCCGACGTTGCGGCCTCCGAAGCCGCCGTGAAGAACCTCAACGCGCAAATCGAATTGCAGGAGCCGCTGATCGAGCAGCAGGCGGCCGAGGTCGACGCGACCGAAGCCAATCTGAAGTTCGCCCAGCAGGAGCGCGCTCGCTACGACGAACTCATGAAGTCGGGTGCAGGCACGATTCAACGCGCCCAGCAAACCGATGCGGCTTTGCGCTCACAGACGGCACAGCTGCAGCAGGGCAAGGCGGGATTGATCGCGGCCAACAAGAAGGTCGAAGTGCTCTCGACCCAGCGTGCGCAAGCTGTCGCGCAGCTCGATCACGCCCGCGCGGTCGAGCAGCAGGCGGCGCTGAGCCTGTCCTACACGCAGATCACGGCGCCGGTCGACGGCACGGTTGGCGCGCGCACGCTTCGCGTCGGCCAGTACGTGCAGGCCGGAACGCAGCTGATGGCGGTGGTGCCGCTCGATCAAGTCTATGTGGTCGCCAATTTCAAGGAGACCCAGCTCACCCATGTCCGCAGCGGCCAGCCGGTGGAGCTTCGCGTCGACAGCTTCCACTCGACCCGGCTCAAGGGCCATGTCGACAGCCTGTCGCCCGCGAGCGGCCTGGAATTCGCGCTGCTGCCCCCCGACAACGCGACCGGCAACTTCACCAAGATCGTGCAGCGCGTGCCGGTGAAGATCGTGCTCGACGACCAGAATCTGATCGGCCTGCTGCGTCCGGGCATGTCGGCCGAACCGACCGTCGATACCAAGTCGGCGGTTGTCGCCGAGCGAAAGTCCAACAAGCGCGTCGCCTCGCGCGGCGGCAAGCCTCGCGGCTGAATCACTGCGAACCAAACCTCGAAAGGAATGTCCCATGTTGAAGGGCAAGGTAGCAATCGTCACCGGATCGACCAGCGGTATTGGGCTGGGCATCGCGGAGGAACTGGCCAGGCTGGGCGCCGATCTGGTGTTGAACGGCCTCGGCGACGCCGGCGAGATCGAAACGATCCGCAGCGGGATCGAGCGAGAGCGTGGCGTGCGCGCCGTCTATGATGCCACCGATATGTCAAGGGGCGACGCGGTACGCGGATTGATCACCACGACGGTCGAGACATTCGGGCGGCTCGACATCCTGGTGAACAACGCCGGCATCCAGTTCACCGCGCCGGTGGATGAATTCCCTGCCGCCAAGTGGAATGCAATCCTCGAGATCAATCTCTCGGCTGCCTTTCACGGCATCGCGACGGCTGTGCCCCAGATGAAGAAGCAGCGGTGGGGACGCATCATCAACATCGCCTCAACCCACGGCCTCGTCGCCTCAACGCACAAGGCCGCCTACGTCGCGGCCAAGCATGGTCTCGTGGGCCTGACAAAAGTGGTGGGTCTGGAGACCGCCGGCAGCGGCGTGACCTGCAACGCCATTTGCCCCGGCTGGGTGCGAACGCCCCTGGTCGAGAAGCAGATCAACGACATCGCCGCGCAGAGAAGCATCAGCCAAAAGGAGGCCCTCAGGGCGCTTTTGGCCGAGAAGCAACCATCCCTGGATTTCGTCTTGCCGGCGCAGCTAGGCGGCACCGTCGCCTTCCTCTGTTCGTCTGCGGCAGACCAGATCACGGGCACGGCGATCCCTGTCGATGGCGGCTGGACCGCTCAGTAGCCGGGCTGACGCGAAACGATGCGACCCGGTTCCCACCAGGGGGCTGGGTGGGTACCCGGACGGCAGCACGGGGCCGCAGTCGGTCCAGCAGGCATTTTCAAGTTCTGCTGGATAATGCTTTCGCTTTTTGACCGATTATCGAAAGCGGCTGATCAATGCATGATCTCCGGGAAATCGAGAGGAGACGGACATGACCACACTTGAAGCCACCCTCGATCAAACTGCGGCTGCTCCCGCCGATCGACCCGCGCCGGCTACTGCACCCGCCGCCCCGACAGTGTCGGCCAAGACCTGGATCGCGGTGATCGGCGCCACGCTCGGCGCCTTCATGGCCGTGCTCAACATCCAGATCGTCAATGCCTCGCTTGCCGACATCCAGGGCGCGATCGGCGCCGGCTTCGATGACGGCGGCTGGATCTCGACCTCCTATCTGATCGCGGAGATCGTGGTGATCCCGCTGAGCGGCTGGCTCGCCAGGGTGTTCTCGATCCGCATCTATCTCCTCATCAACGCCTTCCTGTTCCTGGTGTTCTCTGCGGCCTGCGGACTGGCGCACGACCTGCCGCAGATGATCGTGCTGCGCGCCGTACAGGGCTTTACCGGCGGCGTGCTGATCCCGATGGCGTTCACGCTGATCATCACGCTGCTGCCGAAGGCCAAGCAGCCGATCGGGCTTGCAATGTTTGCGATCTCCGCCACCTTTGCTCCCGCGATCGGCCCGACCATCGGCGGCTATCTCACCGAGAATTTCGGCTGGGAATACATTTTCTACGTCAACCTCGTGCCCGGCGCGCTCATGATCGCGATGCTGTATTTCTCGCTTGAGGCGAAACCGATGCAGCTCGGACTGCTGCGCGATGGCGATTGGCCGGGCATCATCACCATGGCGATCGGCCTCGCCGCGCTGCAGACTGTGCTCGAGGAAGGCAACAAGGACGACTGGTTCGGCTCGCCTTTCATCGTGCGCCTGGCGGTGATCGCCGCCATCGGGCTCACGCTGTTCGTCGCGATCGAGCTGACCGCGAAGAAGCCGCTGCTCAACCTGCGCATCCTGTTCCGCCGCAATTTCGGCTTCGGCGTGCTCGCGAACTTCCTGCTCGGTGTCGCGTTGTACGGTTCGGTCTACATCCTGCCGGTCTATCTGTCCCGCATCCAGGGCTACAATTCCGAGCAGATCGGCATGGTGCTGGCCTGGACCGGCCTGCCGCAGCTCGTGCTGATCCCGCTCGTGCCGCGCCTGATGCAGCGCATCGACCCGCGCCTCGTGATCGGGATCGGCTTTGCGCTGTTCGCCGCTTCCAACTTCATGAACATCACCATGACCAACGACTACGCCAGTGATCAGCTCTTTTGGCCCAACGTGGTCCGCGCCATCGGCCAGGCGCTTTGCTTTGCGCCACTGTCGGCGGTCGCAACCGCCGGTATCGAGGCCGAGAATGCCGGCACGGCATCGGGACTGTTCAACATGATGCGCAATCTCGGCGGCGCCATCGGCATTGCGGCGCTGCAGACGCTGCTCACCAAGCGCGAGCAGTATCACTCCAACGTGCTCTCGCAGCAGGTCACGATATTCGAACAGGCGACCCGCACCCGGCTCGACCAGCTCACCCATTATTTCATGAACCATGGCGTGATCGACCGCGTCGATGCCACCCACCGCGCCTATGTCGCGATCGGCAAGATCATCCAGAAACAGGCCTTCATCCTGGCCTTCAGCGACACCTTCTATCTGCTCGGCGTGGCGCTGATCGTTGCCCTGATCGCGACGCTTCTGCTCAAGAAGCCCGATCATCTTGAGGCTGGCGGCGCCCACTAATCACTTTCGACCCCAACCACAGAGGAGAATGACTATGAAGCCCCGCATGAACTTCTTCCAGGCCGCGCCCGACACCATCAAGGCCCTGACCGCGCTGGAGGCCCAGATCCAGTCCTCCGGACTGGAGCAGTCGCTGATCGAGCTGGTCAAGACCCGTGCCTCGCAGATCAACGGCTGCGCCTTCTGCATCAACATGCACACCCAGGACGCCCGCAAGCGCGGCGAGACCGAGCAGCGGCTTTACCTGCTCAACGCCTGGCGCGAGTCGCCGGTCTACACCGACCGCGAGCGCGCCGCGCTGGCCTGGACCGAGGCGGTGACGCTGATCTCCGAGACGCATGCACCGGACGACGTCTACAACGAAGTCCGAGCGCATTTCTCGGAATCCGAGACCGTCAACCTCACCATGCTGATCGCCACCATCAATGCCTGGAACCGGCTTGCGATCTCCTTCCGCTCCGTGCCGCCGGTGAAGGTCAGCGCCGCAACCGCGGCCTGATCAGGTCGCGGTCGCTCTCGCGAAATCGACATAGATTTCGCGAAGGCGCGTGGCCATTGGCCCCGGCTTGCCGTCGGCCACCGTCTTGCCGTCGATGCTCACCACCGGCTGCACGAACAGCGACGCGCTAGTGATGAAGGCCTCCTTGGCCTTCAGCGCCTCATCCACCGAGAACGCCCGCTCCTCGACCCGGAGCTGGCGTTCTTCGGCGAGCTTCACCACGGCCTTGCGGGTGCAGCCCGGCAGGATCTCGCTGCCGTTCTGACGCGTCACGATGACGTCGTCCTGGGTCAGGATGAACGCCGACGACGAGCCGCCCTCGGTCACCTTGCCGTCCTCGATCATCCAGGCTTCGCCCGCGCCGGCCTCGGCGGCCGCCTGCTTTCCCAGCACCTGCGCGAGCAGCGCCACGCTCTTGATGTCGCGCCGCGTCCAGCGGATATCGGGCACCGTGATGACGGCAATACCCTTCCTGGCGGATTCCGCGTTCACGATGTCCTTGACCGAGGTGAACATGATGAGCGTCGGCTTCACACCCTTCGGGAAAGCGAAGTCGCGCCCCTTGTCGGCGCCGCGCGTGACCTCGAGATAGACGAGGCCGTTCTCGAGCTTGTTGCGCGCAACCAGTTCCTTCTGGATCTCGATGATACGGTCGATGTTTTCGGGCAGCGGCAGCGAAATCTCGCCGACCGACCGCTCCAGCCGCGCCAGGTGCGAGGCGTTGTCGACCAGCTTGCCGTCAAGCACGGCGGAAACCTCGTAAATGCCGTCGGCGAACAGAAAGCCGCGATCGAGGATCGAGACCTTGGCCTCCGAAAGGGGCACGAACGAGCCGTTGACGTAAGCAATGGAGTCCAAAGGTCATCTCCTTGTCGGCGAGCCGCGAAGCGATAGGGGCGCACCATATAAGCCATTCGCCGAGGCCGATAAACCCCAACGTCGTCATTCCGGGACATCGCGAAGCGATGGCCCCGGAATGACCACAGAGCTAGTGCGGCAAAATCTTGGACAGGAATTTTTGCGCGCGGTCGCTGCGCGGCTTGGCGAAGAAATCGGTCTTGTTGGCATCCTCCACGATCTCACCCTGATCCATGAAGATGACGCGGTTGGCGACCTTGCTGGCAAAGCCCATCTCGTGCGTCACGACCATCATGGTCATGCCCTCACGCGCGAGATCGACCATCACGTCCAGCACCTCACTGATCATCTCCGGATCAAGCGCGGACGTCGGCTCGTCGAACAGCATGGCAATCGGGTCCATCGCGAGCGCGCGCGCAATCGCCACGCGTTGCTGCTGTCCGCCGGACAATTGCGCCGGATATTTTTTGGCATGCTCCTTGAGTCCGACGCGTTCCAGGAGCTTGCTGCCCTTGGCCATCGCCGCATCGTGCGAGCGGCCGAGCACCTTTTCCTGCGCGAGGCAGAGGTTGTCGATGATGCGCAGATGCGGAAACAGCTCGAAATGCTGGAACACCATGCCGACGCGCGCGCGCAGTTTCGGCAAGTTGGTCTTGGGATCATTGACCTTGATGCCCTCGATGGAAATGTCCCCCTTCTGAAACGGCTCGAGCGCATTGACGCATTTGATCAGCGTCGATTTCCCCGAGCCTGACGGGCCGCACACCACCACGACCTCGCCCTTGGCAACGGAGGTGGTGCAATCCTTCAGCGCCTGGAAGGTCGCGCCGTACCACTTGCTGACGTGGCTGATCTCGATCATGGAACTCCCGCTAGCGTATGATGGCAATGCGCGACTGCAATTGCCGCACGGCGAACGAAGCGCAGGAGCTGATCACGAAGTAGACCAGCGCCGCGAACAGATACATCTCGACCAGGCGTCCGTCGCGCTGCGCCACGATGCTGGCCGCGCCGAGAAAGTCGGGGATCGACACCACGTAGACCAGCGAGGTGTCCTGGAACAGCACGATGGTCTGGGTGAGCAGCACCGGCAGCATGTTGCGGAACGCCTGCGGCAGCACGACGTAGCGCATGGTCTGGCCGTAGGTCAGGCCCAGTGCCTGCGCCGCGGCGGGCTGGCCCCGCGAGATCGACTGGATGCCTGCGCGCATGATCTCGGAAAAATACGCCGCCTCGAAGATGATGAAGGTGACCAGCGAGGAGGCGAACGCGCCGACCTTGATCGGTTGGGACGCGCCGGTCAGCCACTGTCCGATATAGGGCACCAGGAAGTAGAACCAGAAGATCACGAGCACCAGCGGCAGCGAGCGGATGAAGTCGACATAGAGCCCGGCGATCCGACCGAGCATCCTGTAGCCTGAAAGCCGCATCAGCGCGATCAGCGTGCCGAAGACGAGGCCGCCGAGCGCCGACAGTGCCGTGAGCGTCAGCGTGAAACGCATGCCTTCGAAAAACAGATAAGGCAGCGACCTGCGAATGACATCGAAATCGAAGTTGGCGAACATGTCGGATCACTTCCCCGAAATATAGCCGGGGATCGCCACGCTGCGCTCGATGAGGCGCATGGCGGTGACGACGACGACGTTGAGCAGGAGGTAAAGCAGCGTCGCGGCGGTGAACGCCTCGAACACCTGGAACGAGAACTCCTCCATCGAGCGCGCTTCGCCGGTGAGCTCGAGCAGGCCGATGGTGATCGCCACCGCCGAGTTCTTGATGGTGTTGAGGAACTCCGAGGTCAGCGGCGGCAGGATGATGCGGAACGCCATCGGCAACAGCACATAGCGGTAGGTCTGCACCGTGGTGAGCCCGAGCGCGGTGGCGGCCTGCCGTTGCCCACGCGGCAGCGAGGAGATGCCGGCCTGCAACTGCACGGCCACGCGCGCCGACATGAAGAGCCCGACGCCGACCGAGGCCGTCCAGAACGGCGCGTCGGGCAACTGCTTCAGCCATAGGCCGGCGGCGCGCGGCAATAGCTCCGGCAGCACGAAGAACCACAGGAAGATCTGCACCAGCAGCGGGATGTTGCGGAAGAATTCGACATAAGCGAATCCGATCCAGGATGCGGCTCGCGACGGCAGCGTCCGCATCACGCCGATGATCGAGCCTGAGATCAGCGCGATGATCCAGGCAAGCAGCGAGGTCTTGATGGTGACCACGAGGCCCGACAGCAGCATGTCCAGATAGGTGCCGGTGCCCATCGGGTTCGGGTCGAGGAAGATATGCCAGTTCCAATGATAGTTCACGGGCGCCTTCCGTAGACAGGGTGTCGCGCCAGCTCATGCAATGGCTGGGCCATTGCATGAGCAGCCGGCGGACTCACTTCGCCTTGTAGGACGCCGGGTCCGGCGAATCCGACGGCTTGGCAAACGCCGCCTTCAGCTCAGGCGCCATCGGCGTGTTGAGGTTCAGGCCCTTCGGCGGAATCTTCTCCTGAAACCACTTGTGGTAGATTTTCGTGCCCTCGGGGCTCTTGTAGAGCGCTGCGGTCGCCGCATCGACCGCCTTCTTGAAGGCCGGGTCGTCCTTGCGCAGCATGACGGCGTAGGGCTCGGGTTTGGAGAACTCGTCCTTGGAGATCACATAGAGGCTCGGGTCCTTCGATCCGGCGATCAGGCTCGCGAGCAGCACATCGTCCATCACGAAGGCCGCGGCGCGGTCGGTCTCCACCATCAGGAACGCTTCGGCATGGTCCTTTGCCGGAACGACGTTGATGTTGAGCTTGCGCGCGGCGTTGGCCTCGGTGAGTTGCTTGATGTTGGTGGTGCCGGCGGTCGAGACCACCGTCTTGCCCTTCAAGTCATCGATCGAATTGATCTTGTTGGATTTCTTGGTGACGTAACGGCTCGCCGTGAGGAAATAGGTATTGCTGAAGGAGACCTGCTTCTCGCGCTCGGCGTTGTTGGTGGTCGAGCCGCATTCAAGGTCGATGGTGCCGTTGGCCATCAGCGGAATACGGGTCGCCGACGTCACCGGAACGAGCTTGACGTCGAGCTTGGTGAGCTTGAGCTGCTTCTTGATCGCGTCGACGACCTTGTAGCATATGTCCATCGCGAAGCCGACCGGCTTCTGGTTATCATCGAGATAGGAGAAGGGGATCGAGGAATCCCGATAGCCCAGCGTGATCGTGCCGGTGTCCTTGATGTTCTTCAACGTGCCAGTCAGCTCTTCGGCACCGGCCTGGCTTGCGCCAAATGCGGCGGCGAGCGCGAGGCCAAATAGGATCTTGCGGTTCATGCGTGTACTCCCTGCTTGGATGCTACAGTTGCTTTGACGATTTCGTTCAGGACCGGCGCGATGTAGCGCCGGAATTGTTCAGGGTTTTCGCTCATCGGGAAATGCCCGAGGCGCTCCATGATGGTGACGCGGGCGCCCTTGATCGAAGCGGTGGTGCGCTTCGTGTCCTCCGGCGTGCAGGAAAAATCATATTCGCCGGTCAGAAGGTAAAGCGGGCAGACGCTGGTATCGATCCTCTGCACCCTGCCGCGCAGATCGCCATCGACGCGATAGAAATAAAGATCGCCCTTGAACACGCCGGGTCCGCTTTGCTTGTAGGCCCACAGCGTCTCCTCGCGCGACGCTCTCGGGCCCTGCGGCGCGATCAGGCCGGAGACCAGTGCGGCGCAAACTTCGCCGCCATGAACGTCGGGGCGATTGAGCCAGGTGGTGTCATACCAAGGCTCTTGAAAGTCAGCCGCCTCGAGCCCGATCAGCGCGCGGAATTGATGCGCGTGATCGATCGCGAGATTGAGCACGATGCGACCACCGATCGAGCAGCCCATCACGACCGGCTTGTCGAGTTTCAGCGCCTTGCAGAACGCGCAGATGGTCTCCGTGTAGCGCGCGGTGGTGAGCTGGTATTCCTCGCCGGTCCAGCTCGCGGGCGGATTGGACTTGCCGTGCCAGGGCATGTCGAAAGCGATGATGCGGAAGTTCCTTGTAAGCTCCCCATCGGCCAGCAAATGCCGCCATTGCCGCCCATCGGCGCCCGCGGTGTGCAGGCATACCAGTGGAATGCCAGCGCCATTCTCCTCGAAATAGATACGATGCATCTCGCCGCCGATGTCGACATGGACGTAGCGGCCGATCATCGGTTCGATCCGCCCGTTCATGCCGCAGCCTTCGATGCACGGAGCCGGGGCAGCGCCAGCAGGTCCTTGAAATACTGCAGATGGGTCATGAAGGGATGCAGGTCACCTTCGAGCACTGCCTCGCCGCGCTTGGTCAGCGCGAGCAGATCGTGCCAACCCGGACGCGGCATCGGCTTCCAGTACTCCGTCCACGCCAAAGGAGTCGCGCGATAGGAAAAGCGCCAGGAGCGCATCAGCGCGGGCTGCGCGGTGAATTCGACGATCCGCCCCGACCGGATCGACACGAAATGCGGCTGGTCGATCAGGCCAAGCCGGCAATCGCAATCGAGGAAACGGCCGCGCGAAACAAGTGCGGGCGCAGCCTCGAGCAGCGCGGGAATCGCTGAAAACGACTTGATCAAAGCGGCTTCCTCCGGAGCTTGCGTCATCAAGGTTTCGGCAGTGTCCTGCGATGCCGGCGTTGGCAACGGAACCATGATGACGAAAACATCAGGCGCTCGCAAGGCTACACTTTAGTCGGGTCCGGCGTGAAGGTTTTGCCCGCAGCCGTCACCTGAATGGTGATCAGCGCCAGAGGCTGAAGTTACGCCTGGCTCGCCCGCTCGCCGAGATCCCAAAACAGCCCCGCCATGATGCCGAGCGCCTCTTCGGTCACGGAAAGCAGAATGTGCTCGTCGGGCGCATGCTGCGAGCAGCCGGGATAGGAATGCGGCACCCAGATCGTCGGCATGCCGAGCGTCTCCGAGAACACGTCGTTCGGCAGCGAGCCGCCGAAGTTCGGCAGCACCGCAGGCGGCTTGCCGGTAGTCTGCCGGATCGAATCCGCGGCCCATTTGATCCAGGGGCTGTCGAAATCGGTGCGCGAGGCGATGAAGCTTTGCGTCGCGGTAACCTCCACCATCGTGAAACCACGGGCGTGAAGATGGCTGCGGACGGCGTCGACGACCTGCTCGTGCCTGGTGCCGACCACGAAGCGAAGCTGCAGCACGGCGCGCGCGTGGCCGGGAATGGCGTTGGCGGGCTTCTCGATATTGCCCGAGGACATCGCCAGCACTTCCAGCGTGTTCCAGGCATAAAGCCGTTCGGCCGCCGAAAGCCCCTCCTCGCCCCAATCTTCCGACAGCGCCGGTTCATCCGCCGTCGGCATGACTTCGACGTCGGCCAGAAGGCTGCGAATCTGGTTGCTCAGCCGCGGCGGTTTCAGCGCGTCGAGCTTCATCCGCCCATGATGATCGACCAGGCTCGCGATCGCGTTCGCTAGGATCGTGGCGGGGTTGGCGAGCACGCCACCCCAATTGCCCGAGTGATGTCCGCCCTCGCGCAAGTTGACGTCGAGCTGGATTCGGATGCCGCCACGGCAGCCGAGGAAGATGGTCGGCCGGTCGGCGGCGAGCCGCGGCCCGTCGGAGGCGAGCAACAGATCCGCCTTCAGCTCATCACGCAGCGAGGCGCATACCTTGTTCAGGTCGGGCGAGCCGATCTCCTCTCCCATCTCGACCAGGAATTTGGCATTGAAGCCGAGCTTGCCGCCGCGGGCCTCGCGCACGGCCTGAAGCGCGGCGAGGTTGATCGAGTGCTGACCCTTGTTGTCGGCGGTGCCGCGGCCATAGACGCGGTTGTCGATCCTCGTCGTACGCCAGGGATCGAGGTTGCCGCGCCATTCACCGACCATGCCATCGACGACATCGCCATGGCCATAGATCAAGACGGTCGGTAGCCGGGCGCCCTCGCGATGCTCGGCAAGCAGGAACGGCGACTTGCCGCTCGGCGATTCCACAAGGCGACTGTCGAAGTCGAGCGCGGCAAGGGCGGGCTGCATCTCCTTCTCCAGATAGGCGCGGAGCTCCTCGGCCCGGCCGGCATTCTGGCTCTCGGTCTTGAAGCCGACGCGGCGGTCGAGGTTCTTAAGGAACTCGCCCGAGTCGATCTGGCGATGGGCGTTGGCGATGGCGTCTTTTCTTGTCATGGCGTTTCTTTTTGGCGTCCTTTTGCGTCGCGGAAAATCTTTCGTGTCCGATCAGCGTATCGGGTGACGGGCGCGGCCGGAAGGGCTGTTGCCCACCGAATTTGTCTTGCTAAGGCCTCCGAGAATGGACCAATTTCCCCGCAAACGACTGGCGGTAAAGCCGCCTAAGGGAAGGAACTGACGGCCACCATGACCAAGGAAATCCGGCTCAACGCCTTCGCCATGAACTGCGTGGCGCATCAATCGCCGGGGCTGTGGACGCATCCGCGCGACCGCACGGCCGAATATAACCGCCTGCCCTATTGGCTTGACCTTGCGAGGGCGCTGGAGCGCGGCCGCTTCGACGGCCTGTTCCTCGCTGACGTGCTCGGCGTCTACGACGTCTATGGCAACAGCCCCGATGCCGCGCTGACGTACGCTACGCAGACGCCGGCGAACGAGCCGCTGCTGTTGATCTCGGCGATGGCCGCCGTGACAAAGCATCTCGGCTTCGGCGTCACCTCCAATCTGTCCTTTGAGCCGCCCTATCCCTTTGCGCGGCGGATGTCGACGCTCGATCATCTGACCGAGGGCCGGATCGGCTGGAACGTCGTGACGGGCTATCTCGACAGCGCCGCGCGCGGCGCCGGCAAGGACAAGCAGACCGCGCATGACGACCGCTACGACATCGCCGACGAATATATGGAAGTTGTCTACAAGCTCTGGGAAGGAAGCTGGGAAGACGATGCCGCGATCCGCGATCGCGCGCGCGGTATCTTCACTGACCCGTCCAAGGTGCATCGCGTCACGCATGAGGGCAGGAACTACAAGCTCAACGCCATCCATCTCGCCGAGCCGTCGCCGCAGCGGACGCCCGTGCTGTACCAGGCCGGCACCTCGCCGCGTGGACGGCAGTTCGCCGCGCAACATGCCGAATGCGTGTTCATGTCGGGGCCTTCGGCGAAGGTGATCGGGCCGCGCGTTGCCGCGATCCGCGAGCAGGCGGCGAAAGTCGGACGTGATCCGCGCGAAATCCTGATGTTCAGCATGTTCACCGTGATCCTCGGGGAGACCGAGGCGGGGGCGAAGGCGAAATACGAGGATTATCGCAACCACATCAGCCCCGAGGGCGCTCTGACCTTGATGTCCGGCTGGACCGGCGTCGATTTCTCGCAGCTTGCGCTCGACCAGGAAGTGCGTCACGTCACCAACGATGCCGGCCGCAGCGCGATGGATAACATCACCCGCGCCGATCCCGACCGCGTCTGGACGGTGCGCGAAGTCGCCCAGCATGTCGGTATCGGCGGCATCGGGCCGGTGATCGTCGGCACGCCGGAAAAAGTTGCCGACGAGATCGAGGCGTGGTTCGAGTCGACCGACGTCGACGGTCTCAACATGCCATTTGCGGTGTCGCCCGGCGATTTCGAGGATATTTCCGACATGCTGGTACCGGAGCTGACGCGGCGTGGGCGCTACAAGAAGGACTATGCGCCGGGCACGTTGCGCGAAAAACTGTTCGGCGCGGGACGTGCGAGACTCTCCGCGCCGCATCCGGCGGTGCAGTACAGGCCGCAGGTGAGGCAGAAGGCGGCTGAGTAACACGCGCCGGATTTATGCTCTGCCGTCGCCTCAGGTGGCGGTTGAGCGCGTTCTTTGATATAGGGACACGACTCACATCTGGAGTTCTGTACATGCGTAAATTTCACGGCCCGGTCGAGCGCGTAAGGTATTTGCTTCACCAGCGATACTACTGGCGACGTTGGCTGCGACGGCGGCAAACCCTGCTCCTGCACAACGGGACTCGTGTGGCTTATGACGACCACGCGGGACATCATCTGGCTCTCACTGAGCGAGCGCTGCGATTTAACATCTGGGGCGACGAGAGCGGCTACGCCTAAGACGCGTCGCTCCTCAAGATAGGAGCCGTAGGGTGGGCAAAGGCGCGCAGCGCCGTGCCCACCATTTGCCAGCGGGTGCGCCCGCTATGGTGGGCACGCTTCGCTTTGCCCACCCTACGATTCTGACCAATCGCGCCAACGGCATCTTGTATTTCGGTGTGACGAACGATCTCGTCCGCACGATCACGAAGTAAGACGTGGATGGCCGGGACAAGCCCGGCCATGACGAACTTGGTTGGCTTTGGATTCAGTTGTCAAACAGCAGAAGGCGTAACGGAGCATTCCCGCGGCATGACATGCCCGAGTCTTGCTGCAGCGATCGCCCCCAGAGAATTCAGAGGGCGCAGGGAATGCCGGGTGCCGTTGCACCCGCAGCCACGTGTGCAGCAAATGCGCTAGGAACGCACACGAGAAATCCACAGGTACAACCGAACACACTCCGGCATTCCCTGCGCGATGTTTTCCGACTTATTCCGTGCTCTCCTCGGCGTACCGGGCTTTTCTAGTCACCGTCCCCCGGGATCATGATCCCTAGGGGTCCACACCAGCATCGGGGTGTCGGGACCACACGGCTTCGTCGAACGCATCCTGCGCGCCTCGTCATTAGCGCGCTGGCTTGCGTCCATCGCAACCCGCCGCACGTCTGGCGACGATTGGCCGAACGTCCCTCGTGGCGCGGCGGGCTGGAGCAAAACATATTTCTGATTTGCCGATTTCCGCAATATCGAAATGGTGCGACAAAGTAACACGACGGGCAATTTGCGCATGATGGACATGTGCAAATTGCCCGTCGTGCCGAAAATAACACGCCCGGCGTCACGCGACCGAAAAGCGCTTGAGCGCCGTCCGGTCGATCTCGATGCCGAGCCCGGGACCGTCGGCCACCTGCACGATGCCGCGGACGTGCTCGATCGGCTGCGTCAGGAGCGCTTGTCGGATCGGATGTTCCGTGCGGTCGAACTCCAGCATCGGCTCGAGCGGGCTGAGCGATGTCGGCGTATGCGTCGGCAGCACGGCGAGAAGCTGCAGCGAGGCGGCAATCGCGATGCCGGTGCCCCAGACATGCGGGTTATAGCGCACGCCAAACGCCTCCGCCATGTCGGCGATCTTCTTGCACTCGGTGAGCCCGCCGGCGGCGCAGGTGTCGGGCTGGATGATGTCGATCGCGCGCGAGGTGAGGAGATCGCGGAAGCCATAGCGCGTAAACTCGCATTCTCCGCCCGCGATAGGAATCGGAATCGCCGCCTTCACCGCGCGATAGCCGGAAATATCCTCCGGCGGCACCGGCTCCTCGAACCAGCTAATATCATGCCGCTCGATCATGCGGCCGAGCCGGATCGCCGCGACCGCATCATAGGCATCATTGGCATCGACCATCAGCGCGACGTGATCACCGATGGCGTCGCGCACCGCATGCGTCATTGCGGCGTCTTCGTCGACGCCGAAGCCGACCTTCAGCTTCACCGCGGAAAAGCCGCTGTCTGCGTAATCCGCCGCTTCCTGTGCGAGGTATTTCCTTGGATCGCCCGACTTGCGCCGATAGAGGCCGGTGGCATAGGCCTTCACCTCGGTGCGGAGCGCACCGCCGAGCAACTGGTAGCAGGGCACGCCAAAGTGCTTGCCCTTGATGTCCCACAGCGCGATGTCGATGCCGGAGAGCCCCTGGATCACCACGCCCTTCTGGCCGTGGTCGCGGAGCCGCGCATAGATCATCTGCCAGAGGTGATCGGTGCGCAGCGGGTCCTCGCCGATGAGCCACGGCGCGACGCTGTTGACCACGGCCGCCGTGATCCGCGCCGGGCCATAGCATTCGCCCCAGCCGATCACGCCATCGTCGGTCTCGATCTCGACCACCATCGCGGTGCGGGTGTCGTACCAGGCGCGCGAATAGGCGAAGGGCTGCGAGAGGGATGCTTCGAGGATGTGGGTGCGAACGGAGGTGATTTTCATCGAATGCCTCACCAATTGCAGGCGCCGTAGGGTGGGGAAAGGCGCGCATGCGCCGTGCCCACCGTCTCGCATCGTGATCAATAATGGTGGGCACGCTTCGCTTTGCCCACCCTACAGCATACGGTCAGTTAACCGCGTTGCTCAGCATCACCTCGATCAGCTTGGCGCCCGGCCGCTTAAAGGCGTCCGTGAGCTTCGGCTTCAGCTCGGCGGGATCGGCGATCCGCATCGCCTCCAGCCCCAGCGACTTCGCCATGCCGGCAAAGTCCACGGGCGGATCGACAAAATCCATGCCGACATAGTGATCATCGCCGTGAAAGGCGAGCAGGCGCTGCTTGATGATGCGGTAGCCGCCGTTGTTGCAGATCACGACGTTGAGCGGCAGCTTGTGGTGCGCGGCGGTCCACAGCGCCTGGATCGAATACATCGCGCTGCCGTCGCCGGAGTAGCACACCACGGGGCGCTGCGGGTTGGCGAGGCTGACGCCGACGGACGCCGGCACGCCCCAGCCGATGCCGCCCGAGGCCAGCGCGTGATAACCGTAACGGTCGCGATGCGGGCGCAGCGACAGCAGTTGCCGCCCCGAGGTCAGGCCCTCGTCCACCATGATCGCATTGTCCGGCATCGCTTCGACAAGCTGCAGCGTGAGATAATCCGGATCGATCGGCGATCTGACCGCGGCCTTGTTGATCTGCTCGATCAACGGCTTGCGCCGTGCGCTCCAGTTCCTGGTGGCAAGCTCGGCGAGGCCCTGTTTCGCACGGCTTTCCAGCGCCGCACCGCCGGCGGCCTTCAGCGCGGGAATAAGCGCGCGCAGCGTCTCCTTCACATCGGCCTTCAGCGCAATCTCCGCGCCATAATTCTTGGCAAGGTCCCAGTCGACCAGGCCGATCTGCACCATCGACAGGCCATCCGGCATCGGATCGACCTCGCTATAAACCGACATGCGCAAGGGATCGGCGCCGAGCACGATCATGAGGTCGTAGGGCGAGAGCACCTCGCGCACCTGCTTCTGCAGCCGCGACAGCGCGCCCATGAAGCATGGGCTTTCGGACAGGAAATGCGCGCCATAGGGCGTCGAACATTGATAGGCCGGTGCACCCAGCGTTTCGGCGAGCGCGGCGGCCTCCTTGAGTGCATCGCTCTTGACGATCTCGTCGCCCGCGATGATCACGGGCCGCTGTGCTTTGAGGATGCGCGCGACTAGCGCCTGCAGGGATTCGTCCGATGGTTTCACGCGCGTATCGACGCGGGTGGCGCGGCCGAGCTCGATGCCGGCTTCGGAATTGAGGATGTCGCCGGGAAGCGAGATGAAGACGGGTCCGGTCGGCGGCGTGGTCGCGATCTTGGCGGCGCGCCGCACGATGCGTGGCAGGTCTTCCAGACGCGTCACTTCGACCGCCCATTTCACCAAGGGCTCGGCCATCTGCACCAGCGGGCCGTAAAGCACGGGCTCCATCAGCCCATGGCCCTGTTCCTGCTGGCCGGCGGTGAGAATCATCGGCGTGCCGGTGAATTTCGCGTTGAACAGCGAGCCCAGCGCATTGCCCAAGCCCGGCGCGACATGAACGTTGCAGGCGACGAGCTTGCCGGAGGCGCGCGAGAACCCGTCGGCGATCGCGACCACCAGGCTCTCCTGCATCGCCATCACATAAGTGAGGTCGGGATGGTCCTTCAGCGCATGCATGATCGGCAATTCGGTGGTGCCGGGATTGCCGAACAGATGGGTGATGCCCTCGTCCTTGAGCAGCGCCAGAAAGGCCGAACGCCCGGTAATGCGGTTCTTCATGTTTCCTCCATACCTCTCGGGCGTTGCCGGTCGGCGTCAGGCATCATGCTGATCCCGCGCGCGAGAGCAATGGAGCAGGCTCATGGCTGCGTTGCGCCGGCGTGCGCGTGCGTTCAATCGTCTTCGCGCGCGAGCTCGAACGGATCCTCACCCGCGGCGCGGCGCTTCTTCTTCGAGCGCTGCCAGACCACGCCCGGATAGCCCTTCAGCGGCACCAGCGGCTCGCCGGTATAAGTCCACTCCTGCAATTCCTCGATCGCGAGGTGATAGAGCGGCTGGCGACCGGTGCGGCCCGAGAACAGGGCGCGCGAGACGTTGACCATATGCGGCGAGCGGGCGCGCTCGTAGAACAAGGGCGTGCCGCAGGTGGAGCAGAAGCTGCGCGTGGTTTTGGTGGCCGCGTCTTCATGGCGCGTGATCGCGGTCTTGCCCTTGGTGATGCGAAAGCGCTTGCGCCAGCTTCCGACATAGGTGGCGTAGGCCGCGCCATGTGCGCGCCGGCTCGCCGCGCCATGGTCATGAAAGGCCCAGCGCGCCGGCACGTCGATCTCGAAGGCGACCTTGCCGCACAAGCATTGCCCAGGGGCTATTCCTGCTGCGGGTGCTGGCTTGGCCATTTTCAATCGTCCTTCGTCGTTATTGCGAGCCAACGGGTCCGCGCAATGACGGGGACCTTGCTCGTCACGCCGCCGCCATCGCGTCGTAGACGGGATAATCGGTGTAGCCAGCAACGTCGCCGCCATAGAAGGTCTTGCGATCGTAGGGCGTCAGCGGAAAACCGTGCTGCAGGCGACGTGGCAGGTCGGGGTTGGAGATGAAGATGCGGCCAAACGCAATCGCATCCGCATGCCCCTCCGCGATCGCGGCTTCCGCCGCTTCGCCCGTGAAGCCGCCTGCCGTGATCAGGACGCCTTTCCAGATCGGACGGCACAGCACCATCGCCGACGGCACGCCCTGCCAGTTGACCTCGGCGCGGCCCGAGCCGCTCGAGCGCGGCTCGATGAAATGCAGATACGCGAGCCCCAGCGGATTGAGCTGCTCGATCGCGTGCGTGTAGAGCGGCATCGGGTCCGCTTCACCGCTACCATTGGCGATGCCGTAGGGCGAGAGCCGCACGCCGACGCGGCTCGCGCCCCAGACGTCGATCGCGGCCTGTGTCACCTCCAGAAGAAAGCGGACGCGGTTTTCAATCGATCCACCGTAACGATCGGTACGCAGATTGCTGCGCGATTGCAGGAATTGCTCGACCAGATAGCCATTGGCGCCGTGGATTTCGACGCCGTCGAAGCCGGCGGCAAGCGCGTTGCGTGCGGCCTGCCTGTAGGCCTCGACGATGACCGGCACCTCCTCGGTTTCGAGCGCGCGCGGCGTCTCGTAGGGCACGACCTTGCCGTCAGCGGTCATGGCCTTGAACTCGGCGGGGATCGCGACCGCAGACGGTGCGATCGGCAGCGCGCCGCCGGGCTGGAACGAGGAGTGCGAGACGCGCCCGACATGCCAAAGCTGCAGGAAGATGAAGGCGCCCTTGGCATGCACGGCATCGACCACCTGGCGCCAGCCTTCGACTTGCGCATCGGTATAGATGCCGGGCACGCCGGGATTGCCGAACCCGGTTGCCAGGACGGGCGAGGCTTCGGCGATGAGCGGGCCACCCGCGGTGGCGCGTTGCGCGTAATATTCGGCGTTCAGCGGCCGCGGCGCGAGCGACGGTTTTGACGCGCGCATCCGCGTCAACGGCGCGAGCGCAAGGCGATGCTTCAGCTGGTAAGGGCCGATCTTGAGCGGTGAAAACAAATGCGGAAAGTTCATTGCTGCCCCGATTGTGATGCTGCTTTGAAAAGCGGCGCATCTTGTTCGGAAACGGCAGCGGTGGCAATCCACCGCGCACGGCGCGAAGACCTCCCATGCGGCTCGGCACGGGCCGTCATCGCACTGCCGCCATTGGCTGCCATTGAAATGCAGGTCCCGATCGAGCCGGAGAATAACCATGCCTCTTGAAGCGATGTCGCCGAACCATGTTGCCGTCGTCACCGGCGGCGCCTCCGGCATCGGGCTTGCTGCCGCCCTACGGTTTGCGCAAGCCGGGATGAAGGTTTGCATCGCCGATATCGGCGCGGAGCGGCTGAGGGAGGCCGAGCTCAAGCTGTCATCCGCTGCAGGCAACGCCGCCGACGTCATGACCGCGACCGTCGATGTCAGCCGGGTCGAGCAATTGCAGGAGCTTCAACACGCGGTACAGAAGCGCTTCGGCGGCACCGACATCCTGATGAACAATGCCGGCATCCAGCCGGGCAGCCAGATCTTCGGCCCTGCCGAGAGCTGGCAGCGCATCCTTAACGTCAATCTCTGGGGCATCATAAACGGCACGCAGGTGTTCGCAGCCGCCATGATCGAGCGCGGGCGGCCCGGCCTCATCATCAACACCGGCTCCAAGCAGGGCATCACCACCCCGCCCGGCGATCCCGCCTATAACGTCTCGAAGGCCGGCGTGAAGGCCTTCACGGAGGCGCTCGCGCACGAGCTGCGCAGCATGGGAAGGCGGATCACCGCGCATCTCTTGATCCCGGGCTTCGTCTTCACCGGGCTGACGGCGCGCGGCCGCACCGAGAAGCCGCCCGGCGCCTGGACCCCGGAACAGACCGTCGACTTCATGGTCGAGCGGCTTGAAGCCGGCGACTTCTACATCCTCTGTCCCGACAATGACGTGCCGCGAAAGCTCGACGAGCGGCGCATCTTGTGGGCGGCCGGCGACATCGTCGAGAACCGGCCCGCGTTGTCGCGCTGGCATCCGGACTATGCGGAGGCGTTCGCGGCGTTCGTGAAGAAGGGATAAGCGCCGTCATTGCGAGCGAAGGGTGGGTTAGATTCGTAGGGTGGGCAAAGCGAAGCGTGCCCACCATCCCGAACGGGACTCGAAGTGGTGGGCACGGCGCAAGAGCGCCTTTGCCCACCCTACGAATTACGAATCCGCGACACTACTACAGCGTCTCCTGCTTGTGGCCGCAGTTCTTGCAGGTGAATTTCACGCGGCCCGCGCCGCGCTCGGCTGACAAGCGGTTCGGCGCGCCGCATTTGCCGCACACGGCCTCGATCCTGGTGTTGCCCTGCTTGATGACCAGGTTGCGCTTGGCCATGGTCTCGCGGATCAGCCGCTCGGCCTCTTCGCGCATCGATTGCTTCGACATCCAGTACTGTCCGTCTGATGGGGTTTTATGTGATTATCGCAGACACATGACAAGCTTGCGTGACGCACAAATCAAGTCTCGACGATCGCGGCCGCGGCACGTCTCGAGTTCCCGGCACAGAAGCTCACTGACACGCCCCGGCAGGCAAAGCAACAAAGCTGTAGCGGCCAACGCGCGCGTCAAGATCACCGCGCCCCCACGAAAACTTCTCTGGGCAAATAACGTGCGCGCCAATTGTATTGCAACCTCGGCCAGGTGGGGTATCAAAAGAAGCGCTCTCTGCGCATCGGCGAGGCAGTTCAGTCACAGATAGGGGGTCGATAATGTCGTATCGAAGCAAGTTCCTGATCGCACTTGCGGCGTTGGCCGCCGTGGCGCAAGCGCGGTCGGCCATGGCGCAACTCGCGCTACCGACCCCGATGCCGACGATCACCCTCACACCGCTGCCTCTAGGGCCGTCGCCGGTACTTTCGGCACCGACGCCGGTGCCGACGCCGTCAGCCGCGGCACCGTTGCCGCGTGCGGCGGCGCCGGCACAACGGCTGCGCTGATCGGAGCCGAGCCTCGGGCTCGGCGCTTGCGATGGCTGATCACATTTCGACGATAACGTAGGAATCCTCGACCACGACCGGAAAGGTCTCGGCGACGTAGGGCCCCTTGGCCATGCCTTCAGCCAGCTCCGCGCCGCTTTCCACTGCGACAGGATAGGTGCGCACCTTGAAGCGCTTGGGATCGAACCAGGACTGGCCGTTGCGCATGTCGAACTCCCAGCCGTGCCAGGGACAGCGCAGCAATTCGCCGACGCGCGAGCGCAGGTAGATGCCGGGCTCCGGCGAGGTCAGGCGCGCCACGCAGGCCGCCTTGTCGAGCGGGGCGCCCTCGTGCGGGCAGCGATTGAGCAACGCGAAGAACTCGCCATTGACGTGGAAGACGACGATGTCGCGGCCCTCGATGCCGACCACCTTGTTGCCGCCGGGCGGGATTTCCGAGGTGCGCGCGACGATGTGACGAGTCATGCGTATGGTTCCATCCGGTGCCGCCAGCAGCAGCGTGCAGGGAGAACTCTAACGCGATGACGTCAGATGATGCAAATCAGCCGCAGGAGACCTGTTCTGTGGCGGGCGCAGGACGGACCGATTGACGCGCGACGGTCGAGAAGCGCGGGCTCTGGATTCTCCCCTGCGAGCTCGCAATTCCGAGCTCGAGGCTGTCGGCGATCCGCCGCACGCGCTCGATGAAATGCGCCGCGGCTACCGGCGGGCAAAGCGCGTTCGCGGTGTCCTCGAACAGCGCGATCCAGCGGTCGAAATGCTCACTCCTGACGGGAAGCTTGATGTGGGCGTGCATGGGCTGGCCGTGATAGCGCCCGGTCATCAGCGCGACCGACGACCAGAAGGCGCAGAGCTTTGTAATATGGGCGTCCCAGTCATGAACGCGGGTCGCGAAGATAGGGCCGATCAGGGGATCGGCCTGGACGCGGGCGTAGAAGGCGCGGACCAGCCGCTCGATCATGGCGTCGTCGATCCCGGTCTTCTCCATGAGATCGCGCGTGATACGGGCGCGGCGCTCTGCGGCACCTTCGGGATCGTCTGCAAAAGTCATGCGAGCTCCTCGTCTATAAGATATATTTCATCTATATCTTTTCGAGTGCGAACGCAAGGGACCAAATGGCCTTCACGCCGCCGGCTTGATGCCGAAATCCTGGGGCGACAGCATCAGATCCGCCAGCGTGTAGCGGTCGAGCGTGCGCATGAAGGCAGTCATGGCCTCCTGCAGAACGCCGCGCAGCCGACAGCGCGGGGTAATCAGGCATTGATTGCCGCTCTCGAAACATTCGACCAGCGCGAAATCGGGCTCCGTGGAACGCACGACATCGCCGAGCCTGATCTTGTCGGGCCTTTTGGCGAGCGACAGGCCACCGTTCCGGCCGCGCGTGGCTTTCAGGAACCCGGCGCGTGTGAGTTGGTTTGCGACCTTCATCAGATGCGCCCGCGACAGCCCATAGAGCGCCGCGGTCTCTTCGATGGTGACCAGCTCATCCTTGCGGACGGCCGAGTACATCATCAGGCGCAAGGCATAATCCGAGAAATGAGTGAGGCGCATCTGAAGCTCCGCGGTTTCGCGTGCAGTCCTGATGTTCGTGACCAAGCGGGACTCTGGACCGTACGCGCCTAAACATATATCACACGTATATGTTATCATGCAAAAAACATCCCGCTCCTTGGTAGGGAAGCGGGATGTTTCCGATCCGCCTTAAGCCGACTTGTACCCTATCGTGACGCATGATCTTTTCGGAAAACCGGTTCCCACTTTTCCGGATCATGCACCGCTACAGTTTGTAGACTGCGCGCGCGTTCGTATTGAATATCTTTTTCCGCTCGGTCTCAGTCAAGGGTGTTTTGAAAGCGAAGCGCGCGTCGTCGTAATCCCAATGCGGATAGTCAGACGAGAACAGCAGACGATCGACGCCGATCCACTCGATGAGCTGGCGCAGATGTTTCGCCTCATCCGGCTCGTCGACCGGCTGGGTCGTGAACCAGAAATGTTCCCGCACATATTCGCTTGGCTTGCATTTCAGATGCGGAACCTCGCTGCGGAACCGCTCGAAATGCTGGTCCATCCGCCACACCGCGGACGCGATCCAGCCGAAACCGCCCTCGATGAAAACGATCTTCAGTTTCGGGAACCGCTCCGGCACGCCTTCGATCACCATGCTCGCGAGCATCGCGGCCATGGTGTGAGCGTTCGAATGGTGCTCCTCGCAATAGTAGGACGGCCAGCCACCGCCGGTCGGCGCGTGCCCGCCATAACCGCCGGTATGGATGCCCAGCGGCAGGCCCAATTCCTGCGCGCGTTCGTAGATCGGCCAGTAGCGGCGGCGGCCGAGTGGCTCGTTGGCGCGCGGCGAGATGTTGATCTGGATGTATTCACCTACCTTCGCGCAGCGGTCGATCTCTGCCAGCGCGGCAACGGTGTCGTCCTGGCTGACCACGATCGAGGCCTTCAGGCGCGGATCACGGTGCGCCCAGTGCGCGAGCTGCCATTCGTTGATGGCGCGCTGGATCGCCGCGCCGCATTCGAGATTCTGCTGCGAGAAGATGAAGAGGTCGAGCACCTGCAGGATGCCGAACTCGACATCGTAGGGATCGAGGTGCTGGCTCTGCATGAAGGCGAGATCGGAGCCCGGCACCCCGCCCGTCGGCGGCCAGGCGTCACGGCGGCAGATCAGGGGCGCTGAGCGCGGATAGGGCGTGGTGCCTATGTAGGGCGTGCGCAAATGGTCGCCGTAGGTCTTCAAGTGGTCCTGCCAGCGCTTCGGCAGGAACTCATTGAGATCGGCACGCGAGCGCAGGCTCGGATGGATGTCGCAATCGATCAGGCGTAGCCGCGTCGCGGCAGTCGCTTCCTTTTCGAGCATCGGGCGGTCGATGACATCACTCATGCGATCCTCCTTATTCTAAACGGTCGTAGCTGTTCACCTCTCCCCGGCGGGGAGAGGTCGGCACGCGAAGAGTGCCGGGTGAGGGGCCGCAGTACCCACGAGAGAGCGTAACCCCTCACCCGGATCGCATCTTGCGATGCGATCCGACCTCTCCCCTCGGGAGAGGTTTGGGAGTTCCGATGCGGCGCGAACTTCATTCTCAACATCCGTCGTCAATTCAATTTCAGCCGCGGAAACGTCTCCAGCGGGTTGTCGGCGCACATGCGCGACACGATGCTTTGCGGCAGATGCGGCGGCATCGGATCGTCGCCGTCGAACTGCCAATGCGGATAATCGGACGCGAACAGGAACATCCTGTCCGAGCCGATCTGGTCGATGACGTCGGCGACGGCGGTCGCGTCCGGCGGGCCGTCGAACGGCTGCATGGTGACGCGGACGTGGTCGCGGATGATCGAGGCCGGCTCGCGCTCGACCCAGGGCACCTCGACCCGTACGCCGCGCCAGGTCTTGTTGGCGCGCCACATGAAGGCCGGCAGCCAGGTGACCCCGGATTCCATCAGCACGACCTTCAGGTCCGGGAATTTGCCGAACACGCCCTCATAGATCAGGCTCAGGATTTGCGCCTGGAAGGCCTGCGCCTCGACGAAATAATATTCATAGCGGTGCGACGGCCAGCCGACCGAGCTCGGCGCCTGCCGGTAGGCGCTGCCGGCATGGATCGCGAGCGGCAGCTTGTGTTTCTCCGCGATCTTGTACACCGGCCAGAAATGCCGGCGGCCAAGCAGCGTCTCGCCCTGCGCCAGCACGAGGATGGAAACAAAGCGGTGGTCGTTCGCGCGGCGCTGGATCTCCTCGATCGCCAGATCCGGCGCCTGCATCGGCACCACGATGGAGGCGCGCAAGCGTGGATCCCGCGACAGCCACTCGGCCGCGATCCAGTCGTTGATCGCCTTGCAGAAGGCGGACGCCATATAGGGATCGTAGACGGCGGAGGCGCCATACAGCACGTTGCAGATCGCGTGGCTCGCGCCAAGCTGATCGAACGCGCCGCGCTGAACCATCGTCAAGTCACTGCCCGGCTTGCCGCTCGCGGGTCGCCAGTCAGGCCGACCGCAAAGCGGCATGTTCGGCGGATAGCTCGTCAGATCGAGGCCGTCGATCGCGCGGCTCACCACCTGCTCCTTCCAGTGATCGTCGAGATAGGGCAGCAGCGTCGTGCGCGTTCCACCTACGGCGGGATGGATGTCGCAGTCGATCCGCGTAGCGGTCGGCATAACGTCTCCCTCGGGTTTCCTCTGGTCTTCTATTGGCGGTGCATCGCGCCACATCACAAATGTGCCGCCGCCCGACCGCGAGCGCAAGGAAATAGCGGCCGGCAGGCCTGCCAAATCAGACGTTCAGCCATTCCTTGCGCACGGCGGAATTTGGCATCGAAATCATTCGACTCGCCTGCCCGTTCACAATTGTTGAGGCATAATCGCGCTATTTCCGACCAACGCTTTCCCCGTGCCGGCCAAGAGAGGCTTCCGATGAAGAGGACGACCGAACTGATGGCGTTAGTGGTTTCGCTCCTGCTCGGCACCACAGCCACCGCGTCGGCCGCCTCGATCACCGGCCAGGCCGCACTGGCGCTCGCGGGTGTCGTCTCGCTCTATGCGCCGCTGCCGGCGGCGAACAAGAAGGCGGTCGCCGCGCTGTTCAAGGGTGACACCCACTTCCCCTTTACGGCCAAGATCACCGTCGCCGCGGAAAAGATCGTCTGCCGGACCAGCAACGTCGACCTCACCGCGCGCTCCTGCGAACTGACCTTCAAGACGGCGACCCGATCGCTGAAGGGCCGCGACGCCAACGAGCTCTATGCCACCGAAGCGATGGCGGGCATTCCGCCCGACGGCGCGGCCGGATCGAATTTCGAGAGCGTCTCGAAACTGAATTGCACGCTCGACCCGAAGGCGCTGAAGGACAAGGCCGGCGGAGGCGCGGAGTGCACCTATGAGGCGGCGAAGTAGGCCGTAACTTCACGGTGCGCGGTGTCCGCTTCCGGACGTAAAGGAGAGATGCGCCGCCAATTCCATAATATAACCGTTTGACCCAGAGCTGCCGTGGGATCAACTCACAGGCCCCAATCTTTCATCGGCCGGCGCTAGCAGCATCAGCGGTGGGGAATTGCCTGCAGCGTCTGGTGGAGGACCATCATGAAGCGCACGATCGTTGCAACGTTTGCTTTGCTGCTGTTCTCCGCGACTGACCTACCAGCAGCCGAAATCAAAGCAATGTTTCCTGCAGCAATGAAGCATGTAATGACCGAGCTTATTCCTCAATTCGAGAGGAGCTCAGGACGCAAGATCAACATCGGATATGGGACGGTGGGAGCGATTATCGCTCGCCTGAAAGCAGGCGATGCAATCGATGTGGCAGTCGTCACCGACAAGCAGCTTCCGGATTTGACAAAACAGGGCCTGATCTCTGCCCTGGGCCAAGCGGTCATCGCCAAGGTTGGCCTCGGTGTCTTTGTGCGCAAAGGCGAACTGAAACCGGCAACTAATTCAGTTGATGAACTCAGAAACACACTGCTCGCCTCGAAATCAATCGTCTATGGCGATCCGAAATTGGGTGACTCCAGCGGGGTTGCAACGGAAGCGATACTTGAGCGTCTGGGTATTGCCACCGAGATGAAGCCCAAAACGAAACTTGTCGCCGCTGGTGCGAAAGGCGAGACAGTTGTCAAAGGCGATGCCGATATTGGATTTGATCAGATGAGCAATATCGTCATCAATCCAAAGATCGAGTCCTTGGGGTCGCTTCCTTCCGCGCTTCAGAACTATACCAACTATGCAGGTGGCTTGGTTGCGGCGGGCAAGGAGCGTGACGGTGCCAAGGCTTTTCTTGCGTTCCTCACCTCGCCTCAGGCCCAGGCCGTCATGAAATCAAAAGGGTTCGAGGGACTTTGAAGGCGAACACGCGATGTCCCGCGATCGCAGGATGAGGGACGTCACACGCGCCCCATCGTGTAGACCGGCTTGAAGCAGCCAAGGATGAGGCGCTTGGGGTCGAACGGAATCTCGCCCGACACCTCCAGGCGCTTGTCCTCGTGCATTCTTGCTTCAGCGGCTTCGAGGGTCGCCTTGTCGGGCCATACCTGCCAGGTGAAGACAATCTTCTCGCCGTCCTTCGCATCGACGGCGCGGCGAAAGTCGGTGTATTTGCCGCTCGGGACGTTGTCCTCCCAGGACTCGACGATCTCGACGCATCCATATTCCCTGAAGATGGCCGCCCCGTTCTCAGCCCATTTGCGATAAGCCTCCATCTTTTCCGCCGGCACGGGAATCACGAATCCTGCGATGTACATGGTTCAGGCTCCTTGGGATGTCCTGCGAGGATAGCACAGCATCCAGGCATTGAACCTGCTTGCGCGATCGCAGCGCAAAGGGACTGCCAGTCCGGCACGCTTGCCGGCCGTTTAAGCCTCGTCGAGCAGCAGGTTGTCGAAGCGACATAGGCCGACGTTCAGCGGCTGCCACCTCGCTGGCCAAAGATCGATCTCAGCCAGGGCGGCGTGTGGAATGCGCTCATCAGCAGATACATGAGCATCATTCCGCTCACGGGTGCGCCGGCGGCCGATGAACAGAGCCCGTCCATCGGGCTCCCGCCCAGCGCCGTCAGCAGCGCCATGACCGCGAAGGTGGGCGCGGCGGCAAAGCCCAGCCATTCGGAGAGGCCGAGCGCCGCCGTGGCGCCCTCGTTGTCGCGGCTCGGGCCGCCGGTCGCACGGGCGGGATGAACCTCGGTCACGTCTTCGCCTCGGCGTCGCGCCAGGTGGCTTCCTTGGCGCTGGACACCTCGACCCATTTCGCGTTGGGCGAGGCCTCGGCGTCGTAGTTGTCGTGCCAGTTCCACCATTTGTACGGCGGGGTCTGGGGATAGCCCGCAGGCGAATCTTCCCAGACCTCCTGGCGGCCGAGCGCCGTGATGTCGAGATAGCTCCACACGCTGCCCATCGCCTCATCGCCGCGCTCGTTGATGAAGTAGGTGCGGAAGATGCGCTCACCGTCGCGGACGAACACGTTGTGGCCGTGCCATTCGTCGACGCCGAAGTCCTTATCGAAGTTGTCGGTGAGGGTGTACCAGGGCATCGTCCAGCCCATCCGCGCCTTCAGCCGTGCGATGTCCGCCTGCGGCGCGCGTGAGACATAGACGAGCGTGGTGTCGCGCTGATTCAGATGGGAAAGATGGGAAACCTGATCGGCGCCGAGCGAGCAGCCGCGGCAGGCATGCTCTGGCCAACCAAACACGCCGGGCTCGAAGAAGGCGCGATAGACGATCAATTGCCGGCGGCCCTCGAACAGGTCGAGCAGGCTGACCTTGCCTTTCGGTCCCTCGAAGACATAGGCCTTTTCGACGGCCGTCCACGGCATCCGCCGGCGCTCGGCGGCAAGCGTGTCGCGGGCCTTCACGAAGGCCTTCTCCTTCACGAGCATTGCCTTGCGCGCGGCCTCCCACGCTTCCGGCGACACGACCGGGGGCGTCTTGAATCCAAGTTCTCCCTGGTGGTGCTGCGTGCCTTCCGTCTTGTTCTTATCCATGTGTCTCTCCTTTTCCTGCTCGTTCGTCACGTCTGCGTGGTCTGCCCCCGGGGCGCTCGTCGCGCCGTTTGCGTTTCGCCAGAATAGCTAGTGATCTGGATCGACCGGCGAGAGTGACAAGTGTGTCGCGATTGCGTTGTTGCTGACAGCTCTTGCCAGGTCATGGATGGAACCCGAGCCGGTGCGCTGATGGCGGGATTTGACTCGATCGGATCAGCCGCGGGCGACGGCGGCTGTGGAGAGAAGATCCCCACCCGCTTTGCTACTGATGCAGCAAAGCGACCTCCCCTTTTTAAGGGGAGGTGAAGAAAAAGCTTCAATCCCCCTCGCGCCGCTCACGGCGCGTGCTCGATATGCGCCCGGATCGACCGGCTCTCATTGTCGATCCAGCCGAATTTCTGCACGGCCGCGATCATGCCGGTCAGGCCATCCTGCCACCACGCCTCGGATTTCAGCGCCGGCCAATCGCGCAGCGCAACTTCCGAAATCCAGGCATGCTCGCGATCGTGCCTCACCGCGATGCGGCCGAGCAGCTCCGCTTGCGCGGCGTCATCAAGCGCACCTTCGATGCGTACCGAGAATGCCTTGAAATTCCTGGGGTCGTCGATCCCGATCGAACGACTCATGGCGATCAGGCGGATGATCATGACTCAGCTCCCCGCCGCCTGCGCGAGGCGGGCCTGCGCCATCGGCATCACCTCGCGCGCGAACAGCGAGGCCGAATGCATCACCTCTTCATGCGCGAGATCGCCAAACGAGAACTGGCTGATGAAGTAGTTCGCGCCGGCTTCCTCCGTCATGGCACGGACGCGCTCGCGCACCGTCGCCGGCGAGCCTGCAATCCCACCGCCGTTCTCGACCAGCGTGTCGAAATCCTCCGGCAGCCGGGCAAAACGCGGCTGAGTGCCGTGCAGCTTCCAGAGCTTCATGAAGCTCTTGTGGAACGAGGGCCAGGCGCGCCGGCCGAGCGCCATCGCTTCGCGGTCGCTGTCGGCTACGACGACGAAGCGGTTGATGCCCATCAAAGGCAGCGCGCTAAGCGAATGTCCAGCGGCGACCCATTCGGCGCGATAGCGGTCGGTGATCTCGCGCACGCGGGCGATCGGTCCGCCGCAGACGATATTGATCTTGTTCTGCGCCGGCCAGGCCGCGCCCTCCGGCACGGGCACGGCGTACCACAGCGGCGGATGCGGCAATTGCGCCGGCTTCAGGTCGATCGGCACATTCCTGAATTGATAGTGCTTGCCCTCGAAATTCACCTCGTCGCGCGTCAGCGCCTGCATGATGACCTGATAGGCCTCGACATACATCGCCGGCGCCACATCGGCATCGACGCCGAAATAATTCAGTTCATGCGGCGAGGCGCCGCGGCCGATGCCGACCTCGAGCCGGCCGTGGCTCAGATGATCGAGCATGCAGATCTCTTCGGCAAGCTTGAGCGGATGATGCGCCGGCAGCACATAGACCAGCGCGCCGAAGCGGAGCCCGTTGGTACGCTGCGCGACCGCAGCGAGAAATACGCTCGGCGACGGCGTCAGGTTGAGCGGCGTCGAATGATGCTCGCTCATATGGTAGGTGCGGAAGCCGCTGGCGTCGTAATGCGCGATCAGCTCGAGCCGCCGGTCATATTGCTCGGTGAGCGGATAGCGCCCGTGGTCGTTCTGGTCGAAGATGCCGAACTGCATCGTTCCCCCCGGATTTTTCTGGCGGCCGTTTCCGGCCGCGCTGCCGAGAGTGCCCTTGCCGCCTTTGCGGCGCAAGCAGGTCGCTGCTTGACTCATGACCGCTCTGCAAATCCAAATGGGGTCCTTGAGGGAACGACAGGACGATCGCGTGACGAACAACAATCATCAAAACTACGAGTGCGATGTGCTGGTGGTCGGCTCCGGCTGCGCCGGACTTTCGGCTGCGGTCACCGCGGGCCATCATAGGCTCAAGGTCCTGATCGTCGAAAAGGAACAGCACTTTGGCGGCACGACCGCACGCTCCGGCGGCTGGCTCTGGATTCCCGGAACCTCGCTGGCGAAGGCTTGGGGTATCGTCGAGGACAGGGAGCAGGCGCGCACCTATCTGCGCCATGAGGCCGGCAACAGCTTTGATGCTGCACGCGTCGATGCATTCCTCGAGAGCGGCCCCGAGGCAGTTGATTTCTTCACCACGAAGACCGCGGTGCGCTTCGATATGCCGCTCACCTTCCCCGACTATCACGCCGAGGCGCCGGGCGGCGCGCAGGGCGGCCGCTCGATGGTGACGCGGCCGTTCGACGGGCGCGAGCTCGGTGCGCACGTACAAGACCTCGGCGGTCCCCTGCCCGAGCTCACCGTGTTCGGCATCATGCTGGGGTCTGGCAAGGACATCGTGCATTTCATGCGCGCGACCAAATCACTGACCTCAGCGGTCTATGTGGTGAAACGCCTGTCGAAGCATGCGATGGACGTGATGCGGCACGGCCGCGGCATGACGCTGACCAACGGCAATGCGCTCGCGGGCCGGCTTGCGAAATCCGCATTCGATCTGAATATTCCGCTGTGGCTGTCCTCGCCGGTGCGCGAATTGATCGTGGAGGACGGCGCGGTGCGCGGCGCGATCGTCGTGCGCGACGGGAAGCCTGTGCGCGTCATCGCAAAGCGCGGCGTTGTGCTCGCCTGCGGCGGCTTTCCGCATGACATCGCGCGGCGGCAGAAGATGTTTCCGCATGCGCCCACCGGTCAGGAGCATTATTCGCCGGGCCCACCCGGCAACACCGGCGACGGCTTGCGGCTTGCGGAAGGAGCCGGCGGCCGCATCGAAGACACCTTGCCCAATGCGGCGGCCTGGGTGCCGGTCTCGATCACCACGCGCAAGGACGGCCGCAAAGGCGTGATGCCGCATTTCATCGACCGCGCCAAGCCGGGGGTGATCGCGGTGACGCGCCAAGGCGTTCGCTTTGCCAATGAAGGCAATTCCTACCACGACTTCGTGCAGGACATGGTGAAAGCCGCCAAGCCCGGCGATGAGATCACGGCGTTCCTCGTCTGCGACCATCGCACCTTGCGCAAATATGGGCTCGGCTGCGTGCCGCCGTTTCCGATGCCGATCGGGCACTATCTCAGAAACGGCTATCTCAAGCGCGGCGCGACGCTGGCGGAGCTCGCCGCGCAGGCCGGCATCGATGCCAAGACGCTCGCGGCGACGGTCGAGGAATACAACAGATATGCGCGCGAGGGACGCGACCCCGCCTTCGGCAAGGGCTCGCGCGCCTATAACCGCTATCAAGGCGACGCGCTGCACGGGCCCAATCCCTGCATCGCACCGCTGGAGCATGGGCCGTTCTATGCGATCAAGCTCGTGATCGGCGATCTCGGAACCTATGCCGGCATCAAGACCGATGCGCACGCCCGTGCGCTCGATGCCAGTGGCCGCGTCATCGAAGGCCTTTATGCCGCCGGCAACGACATGGCGAGCATCATGGGCGGCAACTACCCCGGCGCCGGCATCACGCTCGGACCTGCGCTCACTTTCGGCTATATCGCAGGCAAACATCTGGCCGGTGTGGGCGCGTAGGCGGGACCGTTTTCAGCGCTTGCCGGCGAAATCGCCGAATGGCAAATGCCGTCAAATTGCCCAAAGGTGGACCGATCATGTGACGGCTAGGGCAGGGCAAAGTGCGGTTCAAAAATGATAAAATGCCTTGCAATTGTTTCGCTGGTAGCGATGGCCGCCTGTCTGCCTGCGCCACGCTCCACCCTCGCGGGCGATCTGATTCAGGCTGGATTGTTGGATGAGCCGGCAGCGGCGCCCGCGCCGAGCGCATCGCCTGCTCCCGCCGAGAATCCTGCCGCTCCGGCAGCGCCAGCACCTGCCGCAACTCCTTCGCCGGACACGTTGCCAAAGGCCGACGCGTCGCCCGCTCCCGCCGCCGCTTCCTGTGCTGGCGTTACCTTCACCCGGAACGTGAAATATGGCGCAGACAATCTGAACGTCCTCGACGCCGCGACCGCGCAGACGAGGCCGGACGCCAGGCGTCCGGTGGTGGTGTTCGTGGCCGGTGACAGTTTTGCCGGCGACGGCGATGAAGCCGCGATGAAGCCGCTGGTCGAGCAAGCCATGTGCTTTGCCGCCAACAAGGGACTGGTGGCCTTCCACGTCTCCTACCGAGTCGCACCGGCCGCGACCTGGCCGGCAGGCGCGCAGGACGTCGGTGCGGCGATTTCCTGGATCTATGAAAACGCCGACCTGTTCGGCGGCAACGCCCAGGAGATCATCCCGATCGGTTACGGCACCGGCGCCTTCCATGTCGCGAGTTTTCTCGCGCACAAGGAATTCCAGGAGAAGGACGACTATGTCGCAGGCGCCGTGCTGGTGTCGGGGGTCTATCGCCCGGCTTCCGACGCCGGCGAAGGCGACCGCGCCTATTTCGGCGCGGACAGTTCGACCTATGACAGCCGGTCGGCGATTCCGGGCCTGACAGAAATCGAGGAGCCGATCGTGCTCGCCTGGTCGCAGGCCGACGCGCCGCGCTTCATCGCGCAGGGCGAGAAGCTGAAGGAGATGCTCTGCGACGCCGGACACTGCCCGCGCACTTCCGTGCTCACCAAGCCGACGAGCCCGGTTTCCGTTTTCGACCTCGATGGCGAAAGCCCCGACCTGCACGAGCGCCTGCGGCAGCTCATCGGCCAGATCGACGCGCGTGGATTGCCTTAGGGCGAAACACCTGCCCTCGGCCCTGTCCGCCCTCGACTGGAGCGCGATGGGATTGGGATGAATCGCCATCGCGCTCCAGATTCTTGTTTGCGCATGATCTTCGCGCTAACACCGGTTGTCGCGAGGAAAAATCGCTGCATACTTTTCCGGATCATGCGCTACCGATGGAACAGGTCGCGCTGCGCCGCCGTGGGCGCCGGATAGGCGAGTGCGCCCGATGGTTGCGGCCGCGCCGCTTCATTGATGGTGGCGGGTTCGATCTTCTCCGGCGAGAGGATGTGAAAGACGCTCTCGCCTGCCGCAAGCAGGTAGTCGGTGATGATGCGCCGGTGGCATCGCCACCACACGGTTTCGGCGCACATGACGGCGCAGCGCCGCGTTTCGCCGAGCTCGCGCAGATGCTTGAGGCCGGCGTGGAAGCGTTCGCCCATGGCGTAGTCGGCATAGTTGTGAAAGCTGTCGTTCTCCCAGAACGCATTGGCCTCCGGCGGCACCTCGCGCGCCCGGCTGCGCAGGCCGCCAAGCGCGGCCATGTGCTCATAGCCGATCCCGAACGGCTCGAGCGACTGCGGCAGCACATCGCGGTTATATTGCGGGTTGGTGCGCGAGCGCGGCACGGTGCGCACGTCCGCGAGCCACGTCACGTCGACGCTGCGCAGCAGGTCGACCAGCTCGCCGAGGGGCCGCGTGCCATGGCCGATGGTGTAGAATGGCTGCGCCATCACCTGTGCCTCTCAACGCGCAAGACGCCGCAACGCGCGTCCCTTGTGCAGGGCGACATGCTCGGTCTTGTCGCTCTTGATCTCATATTGCGGATCGTCCGGGCTCGCATGATGGACGTAGCCCTTGTAATTGACGTCCTTGTTGTGCACCCGCAGAATGCGGCCGCGCACCCGGCCGGCTTCCGAATTCCAGCTCACATGATCGCCCGCCTTGAAGGTTTTCGCCATGGCTCGTGTCCGAATGAAATTGCTGCGGTCAAAACGATAAGCGCGAGGCGCGGTTCCTGCGACGATCGCGTCAACGCAGGCGTTGCACGCGCATCTGCCGCGCGCAATACTCGCGCACAAACATGAGACCTAGACATAATTCTCTGGCCTCGCTCATCAAGAGCGATGCGCCCTCGGCGACCGCCTTCGTCTTCGACGGCACGCAGGTCACCCGCGCGCAGTTCTGCGGCAGGATCGATGAGGCGGCGGGCTGGCTTGCCGCGCATGGCATCTCGCGGGGCGATGTGATCGCGGTGTGGCTGGTCAATCGCCTGGAGTGGGTGGTGCTGTTGTTCGCCGCGGCGCGGCTTGGCGCGATCGTTGCCGCCGTCAGTACGCGCTACCGCAGCGCCGAGGTCGAGCATCTGCTCCGCCTCTCAGGAGCAAAAATGCTGGTGGTCGAGGCGCAGTTCCGCTCCATCGATTTTCCGGCCATTCTCGCCGGCATCGACAAGGCCGCCGTTCCCGCGCTGGAGCGCGTGGCCGTGGTCGGCGCGGGCGACGTGGCGGCGCCATGGCCCTGTATCCGATTCGACGCGTTCGATACGCGTTATCCGCCCGCGCCGGCGGCGCAGGAGGATTTCGATGCGCCAGTGCTGCTTTTCACCACATCCGGCACGACGCGGGGGCCGAAGCTGGTCGCGCATTCGCAAACGACTCTCGCCCGCCACGCGCTCTCGGTCAGCACGGCGCTGGGATTATCGGCCGATCGGCATTCGCTGCTCGTCATGCTGCCGTTTTGCGGAACGTTCGGGATGAGCGCCCTGCTCGGCTTCCTCGCCGCAGGCGTCGCCATTCACGTGCTCGATGCCTTCGATACGGGAGCCGCGTTCCGCGCGCTGCAGCGCGAGAGGATCACCCACACCTTCGGCTCCGACGAGATGTTCCGCCGTATGCTTGCGCTGACCGAGGCGCCACGCCCATTCCCGCATGCGCAGGTCTTCGGCTTTGCGGCGTTTCAGCCGGGCTGGCGCGATTTTGCCGCGACGGCCGAAGCCCGCAGCCTGCCGCTCTATGGCCTTTATGGATCGAGCGAAGTCCAGGCGCTGTTTTCGATCGGGCGTCGCGATGCTGCGTTCACTGAACGCATCGAATGCGGCGGAGCCCCGATGTCACCGGACGCGATCGTGCGCGTGCGCGATCACGAAACCGGCGAGCTCGCAAAGCCCGGCGTGCTCGGCGAGCTCGAGATCAGCGCACCCTCGCGCTTCCTGAGTTACTTTCGCAATCCGCAGGCCACAGCAGACGCGATGACCGCGGACGGCTTCTTTCGCACCGGCGATCTCGGCCGGCTGCGCGGCGACGGCACGTTCATCTATGAGACGCGGGCTGGAGATGCGATGCGGCTCGGCGGATTCCTGGTCGCGCCCGGCGAGATCGAGGACGAGCTGAAATCCTGCGCCGGCGTCGGAGACGCGCAGGTGGTCGAGATCGACCTCAACGGTCAGGCCCGCTGCGTCGCCTTTGTCATTGCCGAGGGCAACGCGGTCGTGAAGGATGAGCCGCTGCTCGCGCACTTACGCAAGCGGCTCGCGGGCTACAAGGTCCCGGCGCACATCTTCTTCGTCGACGCCTTCCCCGTCACCGAAAGCGCCAACGGCGTGAAGGTGCAGCGCGGGCGCTTGCGCGAGATGGCGATGGCGGAGATCGCGAAGGGCTGACGTGAACGCGCTGGCGGAGCTGTCGTTGGCATTGTTCATTGCGACCTGGCGACGAAAGAAATCGGCCGATCGACGAACACTTCGTATTTCTGGGACTTCGGTTTGTTCTTGTCCTCTTCGCGCACATAGCGGATCGAGCTTTGTCCGAGCAGCGCGCGCGGCAACACCATGACCCTGATGAAGCGGCTCGGGCGCGTGAGGTCCGCTTGCGCGAACACCTCGTCGGGACCGGTCTCGAACCAGGCGCCGCCAGGTCCGTAGGAAGTCGAGCGACCATGCGTATCGACCCTGATCGCGCCCTCGACCATGCAGCGGATGCCTGGCCCCTGATGCCGGTGCGTGAATGCCGTCCCACCCGGCGGGAACGCGACGCTGTCACCGCGAAACAGCAATTCGCCGTCCGGGATCGTCGTCAACGTCGCGGAGAGCTTGGTCCTCGTTGAGACATCCGCCGCCTCGAAGGAATTGGGCTCGCCGTGCGAAAGCTCCCAGCGCCAGACGGTTGCGCCCTCCGCACCGCCGGTGCAGACCATCGCATCTTCGCCGAACCACACCGAGCCGGTTCGAAACTCGCGCCCGTCGATGTCGACTGCGCCGTGCACGATGAAGATCATGCGGATGCCCGCAGGCAGCTTCGCCACCGCGGCGTCCTTGTAGATGTCCTCGAAGAGGCTGAGACGTGGCACCATCTGCGATCTCCCTGGACTCGCTTATTTGAAAGCCGTTTCGCAGCCCGCGCCAAGAGGCTCCGGCGCCGTGGCATCGGGGTGTCTTGCCAGGATAGATTGATTTTAGACGCCTTGCCGGGCTGAAGCTCGCGTACCGGGCAACCAGTCCGCCTTCGCCCTTTGGGCTTCGGCGCGACAGCCTTCGCTCGCTTCGCTACGATAGATTTGAGGCTGGCTTGCCGAGCCGTAGCTCGCGAAGCGAGCGAAGGCTGGTGGGCACGACAGGGATCGAACCTGTGACCCCTACCATGTCAAGGTAGTGCTCTCCCGCTGAGCTACGTGCCCTAGTCCTTTAAAGGGGGTCGGGTCCCTATATCGGCTCCCAGCCGGGCAGGCAAGCCAAAGAGACGCGGAGAGGAACCGAATCGGCCTTGCGAATCAGGCCGCCAGCATCTTGTTCACTTCGCTGACCAATTCGCGCAGGTGAACGGGTTTCGACAGCACCTTGGCGTTTTTCGGCGCTTCCGAGTCCGAATTGAGCGCGACCGCCGCAAAGCCGGTGATGAACATGATCTTGATGTCGGGGTCGAGCTCGCTCGCGCGACGCGCGAGCTCGATGCCGTCCATCTCGGGCATCACGATGTCGGTCAAGAGCATCTCGAAGGGCTCCTCGCGCAGCCGCTGATAGGCCGACATGCCGTTATCATGGGGCGAGACCTGAAAACCCGCATTTTCGAGCGCCTTGACCAGGAAACGGCGCATGTCGTTGTCGTCTTCGGCGAGGAGGATCTTGTGCATGGCGAGGAGATCAATCCCAATTCACGGCGGATCAATGCATTCACTAAGCCCGACAGACGGTAAATATCGGGTGAAAGGCGGACGCTTGAAGCCGCCCTGGCGAGATCATTTCTGGACCGGAATGCGGCTTGATGCAACAAAGACCGGCATTTGATTGCGTCAGCGTTCCAGGCGGCTTCAAAGACTTTTCGCTTGGCAGAACGGCTGCGATTGCCGACAATGCGCCTTCACGGAAAGCGAGTTGCCTGGGCCTGACGACCGATCCAGCGCAGCGGATTTTCAAGGGATGGCGCCCCCCGATGATGCCGATTGATGGCGAACTGCCGCCTCCGTTCGAGATCCTGGAGCCGGCCGAGTGGCGGGCGCCGATCATCTTCAATTCCCCGCATTCCGGATCGGTCTATCCGGAAGGATTCCTTAACGTCTCGCGGATCGACCTGCCGACGCTGCGGCGCTCGGAGGATTCGTTCATGGACGAATTGGTCGCCGAGCTGTCGGAGCGCGGCTTTCCGGTGGTGCGGGTCAACTTTCCCCGCTCCTATGTCGACGTGAACCGGGAGCCCTATGAACTGGACCCCCGGATGTTCTCCGGGCGACTGCCGAGCTTCGCCAATACGCGCTCGATGCGGGTCGCGGGCGGGCTCGGCACCATTCCGCGCGTGGTCGGCGACGGGCAGGAGATCTATCGCGAGCGGCTGTCCGTCGACGATGCGCTGACGCGGATCGAGACGCTCTACAAGCCCTATCACCGGGCGCTGCGTCGGCTGATCAACCGCGCGCATCAGAGCTTCGGCGCCGTCGTCGTGGTTGATTGCCATTCGATGCCCTCGATCGGCGTCTCCCGCGACGAGCCGAGACGGCCGGATGTGGTGATCGGCGATCGCTACGGCACGAGCTGCGCGCCGCTCTTGCCCGACCGGGTCGAGGAGACCATGAGCCGGCTCGGCTATTCGGTCGGCCGCAACAAGCCCTATGCCGGCGGCTTCATCACCGAGCACTACGGCAACCCGGCGAGCGGACTGCATGCCATCCAGCTCGAGCTCAACCGGGCGATCTATATGGACGAGCGGCGGCGCGAAAAGGGCCCGCGCTTTACCCAGGTTGCCGCCGATTTTGCAGCACTGGCCGATGCCCTCGCCACCGTTCCGCTTGGCGACCTCGGCCCCTTCCAGGCGGCCGCGGAATAAAGTCGGAGCCATCCCGCTCTACATCATTGCCGGAGTCCGGTCCGCCTGTCGCTCTCCCGGGCCGGGACCGGCAACCTTTAAGTCTCTGACTTAAGAAAAAAGGGCCGCTTGCGATGAGCAAGCGGCCCAAGTCTAGGGAGGAAACGCCCAAGGAGGGCAGCGATAGCGCGAGGCGCTACCGCACCGCAACAATATGCGACCGCGCTGCACAAAACGCAAGGGCTTTTACTGATTTTCCCATGCAAAATTCGCAAGGCATGCAGGCGTGCAACACTTTCAAGATGTCAAATATTTGCAATATTTTTCAAAGGTTTACGAGATGCGCCTCAGCGACCAGGGCGAAATTGGCGAGCCATTTGCGCAATCTCGCTATTTCGTGATCGCTTGCGTTATCTGAAATTATACCAGCGAGCCGCCTGCGATTCGGCATTCAAAATGCCAGCCGCGCGCTGCCCATCCGCGTGCGGATGAGGCAGGATTAGGGTAGGCAAGACGCTCAAGGATTCTCCGCGGACCCTCGCCTCCGCCCCTCGCTCTTTTAAGGAACAGACGTGACGGTCATCGACTTCACCGCCTTCATCGGGCGCCTCGCCACGTCGTCAGGCGAAACCATCCTGCCGTTCTTCCGCACCTCGCTCTCGATCGACAACAAGAGCCACAACAAGGATTTCGATCCCGTCACCGAAGCCGACCGCGCCGCGGAAGCGGTGATGCGCCGGCTGATCAAATATCACTTCCCCCAGCACGGCATCATCGGCGAGGAGTTCGGCAATGAGCGCGAGGACGCCGAATATGTCTGGGTGCTCGATCCAATCGACGGCACCAAATCCTTCATTGCCGGCTTTCCGATCTGGGGCACGCTGATCGCGCTGCTGCACCAGGGCACGCCGGTGTTCGGCATGATGCACCAGCCCTTCATCGGCGAGCGCTTTTCCGGCGACAATGCCAGCGCCCATTACCAGGGGCCGTCAGGCGAGCGGAGGCTGCAGACGCGGCGCTGCGCCTCGCTGGAGGAGGCCACCTCCTACACCACCAGCCCGCTGCTGATGAACGCCGCCGACCGGGCGACCTTCGCGCGGATCGAGAGCGAGGTCAGGCTGTCGCGCTATGGCGGCGACTGCTATTCCTACTGCATGTTGGCGGCCGGCCATCTCGATCTCGTGGTCGAAACCGAGCTCAAGCCTTATGACATCACGGCGCTGATCCCGATCATCAACGGCGCCGGCGGCGTCGTCACCAATTGGGAGGGCGGGCCGGCCCAGAACGGCGGCCGCATCGTCGCGGCCGGCGATCCGCGCGTGCACGAGGCCGCGCTCAAACTGCTCAAAGGCTAGCGACAAAAAAACCAGCTAGCCGATCAAAGGGAGGCGTTCATGAAGATCCTTTGCCGGATCTTGCTGGCTTTTTCGTTGCTGTCGCCGTCGCTTGCCGCGGCGGAGGATTTTCCATCCCGAGCGATCCGGCTGATCGTGCCGTTCCCGGCCGGCGGCCCGAACGACATCATCGCCCGCGCCGTCGGCCAGCGCATGTCTCAGATCATCAACCAGCCGGTCATCATCGACAACCGCAGCGGCCAGGCCGGCGTCGCCGGCACCGATGCCGTGGCGAAGGCCGCGCCCGACGGCTACACTGTCGCCATCACCAGCGCGAGCGCGCTTGCGATCACCCCGAGCATGGAGAAGATCGCCTACGATCCGCAAAAGGACCTGGCGCCGGTGACGCTGGTGGCGCAGGTGCCGGAAATGCTGGTCGTGACCAGCGACGTACCGGCCAAGAACATGGCCGAACTCGTCGCGCTCGCCAAGGCGCAGCCGGGCAAGCTCAATTTCGCCTCCGCCGGCGTCGGCGGCCTGCCGCATCTCGCCGGTGAATTGTTCAAGCTCACGGCCAAGATCGACATTGTGCACGTGCCCTATCGGGGAGCGGCGCCTGCAATCAACGACCTGCTCGCCCATCAGGTGCAGATGACGTTCCTCGATCTTCCGGTGCTGCTGCCGCAGATCAAGGCCGGCACGCTCCGCCCGATCGCGCTCGGCGCCAAGACGCGCTCGCCGCTGGCGCCCGACGTGCCGACCACGGCGGAGGTCGGCATGCCCGACGTGCTCGCCGAGAACTGGTACGGCATGGTGGCGCCGGCCGCGACACCAAAGGACGTCATCGAAAAGCTGCATCGCTTCACGACGCAGGCAATGTCCGATCCCGACGTGAAGCAGAAGCTCGCCGCCCTCGGCCTGACGCTGGTGCCAATGACGCCGGACCAGTTCCGCGACTACATCGCGTCCGAGAGAAAGAAGTGGGCCAAGGTGATCAAGGACGCCGGCGTGCCCACGACGAAGTAACGATTACGACGCCGCCGCGCGCAAATGCTCGACAAGCAGCTTCGCCGGCCGCGGCAGTGCTTTAAAACTGCGGGCGCAGATCACGAGCTTGCGGTTGGCGAAAGCGTCGCGCATCCGCACCATCATGATCGGCATCGATCGTCGGCAGCGCTGCGCCGCGGCCTCCGGAACCACAGCAATGCCGACACCGGCCGCGACCAACCGGCAGATCGCGTCGAAGTCTCGCAACCGCGCCCGCACATGCAGGCGCATGCCGAGCCGGGCCGCATATTTCGCGATATGAAGCTGCAGCGCGGTCGCCTGCGTCAGGCCGACGAAATCGTGGCCGGCCACCTCCTGAAAATCGATCTGCCGCCGGGTCGCGAATGGACCGCGCCGCGCGGTCACCAGCACCAGCCGATCCTCGCCGAACACAAAACGCTCGACATTGTCCGGCAGCGCGTGCTCGGCGGCGAAGCCGAGTTCGGCGGCGCCGGCGGCAATCGCCGCAGCGATGTCGATACTCTCGCGCTCCTCAACGTCGATATTGATATCGGGATTGTCGCGCAGGAACGCGGCGAGCGCCTTCGGCAGGTGCTCCGCAAGCCCGACGGTGTTGGCCAGCAAATGGACACTGGCGCGTACGCCGCTTGCGAACCGCGCAAGGTCGCCGCGCATCGCCTCCACATTGTGGATCACGAGCCGCGCGTGATCGAGCAGGCTTTCGCCCGCCGCCGTGAGCTCGACGCCGCGTCGGCCGCGCTTCAGAAGCGTCACCCCGAGCGCCTCTTCCAGCCCCTTGATCCGCTCGCTGGCGGAAGCGAGCGCGAGATGCGTGCGATCCGCCCCGCGCGTGATGCTGCGGGAATCGGCCACCGCGATGAAGAGCTGCAGGTCGACGAGATCGAAGCGCATGCGATTGCCCCCTTCTGCCTTCGGTTTGGCCGAAGGCTAACTCCGGAACCTCCAGATTGTGCCGGTCCGGCCGATCGGTCAAGCTGCGCTCATGCACACAATCGACCCGTTCCTGCTCATCATCGGCGCCATCTTCCTGCTTGCGGGGTTCATCAAGGGCGTGATCGGGCTTGGACTGCCGACGGTCTCGGTGAGCCTGCTCGCGGTGGCGATGCCGCCGGGCCAGGCGCTGGCGATCGTGATCCTGCCGGCCATCATCACCAATATCTGGCAGACCTTCGTCGGCCCTTACCTGCGCGACATCGTGCGGCGGCTGTGGCCGCTGATGATCGGCACCGCAATCGGAATCTGGCTCAACTCCGGCGCGCTGACCGGCGCCTCCGCGCGCTATGGCGTCATCGTGCTCGGCATTCTGCTCGTGATTTACGCCGTCATGGGCCTGAGCAGGGTCCGCTTCAGCGTCGCGCCCGGCCATGAGAAATGGGTCGGCGGCATCGTCGGTCTCACCACCGGGGTGATCTCGGCCGCGACGGGAGTGCAGGTGATCCCCTCGATGCCCTTCATGCAGGCGATCGGGATGGAAAAGGACGAGCTGATCCAGGCGCTCGGCGTGTTCTTCACGGTCGCGACTTTGGCGCTCGGCTTCACGCTGACCCGCTCAGGCCTGTTGAGCAGCGCCACCGCCGTACCCGGCGCGGTCGCCATGGCCTGTTCCTTCACTGGCGTGTTCGTCGGGCAGGCGGTGCGCTCGCGCATGGATGCGGAGAGGTTTCGCCGCTGGTTCCTGATCGCGATGATCCTGCTCGGGCTCTATCTCGCAGGTTCGGCGATCTACGAGCTCTATCTCGCCTGAAGCATCGCCATGCGCGCGCCGAGATAGACGAACATCGAGCCCAGCGCGCGATTGATCCAGCGCATCGCCCGGCCCGATTGCCTGAACCTCTTCGCTGTCCGCGCCGATAACGCGGCGACGAACAGACACCAGAGCGTGCCGTTGAAGATGAAGATCGTGCCAAGCACGAGAAAGGCGAGCGCCTTGTGCGGCGCCTGGCCGTCCACGAATTGCGGCAGGAAGGCGAGGAAGAACAGCGCCACCTTCGGATTGAGCGCATTGGTGAGCGCACCCTGCCAGAAAACTCTTGACAGCGGCATCGCGTCATTCCGCGGCGCGGACGCATCCGCGGGCTCGCCGGCGCGCGCCAGCAGCATCCTCACTCCGATCCAGCAGAGATAGGCCGCGCCGACCCATTTCACCACGCTGAATGCCGTTGCCGAGGCCGCGAGCAGAGCCGAAAGCCCGATGGCGCAGCCAAACACATGGACCAGGCAGCCGGTGCTGATGCCGAGCGCGGCGGCCGCACCGCCGCGCCAGCCGAATTGCGCGCTGCGCCCGACGATATAGGCGGTATCCGGGCCGGGCGCGACGTTGAGCACGAGGCCGGAAATGACGAAAAGCCAGAGATCGTGAATGCCGAGCATCGAAGCCATTCTCAAAGTGCTGCGGCCGGACGCCGCATGGTTCATCCCTTACCGGATACCGGCCCGGCCCGCTGGGCTATTGCGTCGCATCGGCACTTCCTTCAGATACGGCATAGTTTGTGCAAGTTCTTGTGCAAATACAGTCGGGCACCGCCGCCGCGAGCGGTTTGCCGCGCAAAGGGCCGATGGAACGACGTCTCGCCGCCATTGTCTGTGCTGACATCGCCGGATATTCCCGCATGATGGGGGTAGACGAGGCGGGGACGCATGCCTCGTTCAAGGCCCATCGCAGCGCCATCTATCCGATCATCCTCAACCATGGCGGCCGGCTGGTGAAAAATACCGGCGACGGCTTCCTCCTCGAATTTCCGAGCATCGTGGGGGCGATCGAGGCTGCCGTCGCGATGCAGACGGTGATGGCCGAGCGCAACAATCACCTCCCCATCGACCGAGCGATGCACTTCCGCATGGGCATCCACATGGGCGATGTGATGGCCGACGAGGACGAGGTGTTCGGCGACGATGTCAACGTCGCGGTCCGCCTGCAGACGGTGGCGCCGCCCGGTGGGGTCGCGGTCTCCGGGAAGGCCGCGACCGAAGCGGGAAAAAGGCTGAGCGTCGCACTCACGGACAAAGGATCACATCGCTTCAAGAACATCGCCGATCCCATTCATGTCTGGACCTGGACGCCCGAATCGGTGCCGCGGCGCGAGACGACCGGCGAAGACAGCTCTCACCTGCCCGCGCAATACCGGACTGCGATCGTCGGCGTGCTGCCCTTCGACAATCTCTCCGGCAGCGCCGACGAATATTTTGCCGACGGGTTGACGGAGGACCTGATCCACGCGCTGTCGCTGCAATCATTCTATCGCGTGCTCAGCCGCAGCTCGACGTTTGCATTCCGCGGCAAGAACCTTAGCACGCGGCTGATCGCGCGCGAGATCGACGCCACCTATCTGATCCAGGGCTCGGTGCGACGCTCGGGCTCGAAAATTCGTGTCACCGCCGAACTGATCGCCCCCGAAACCGGCGAGCAGCTCTGGACCGGCCGCTATGACCGCGACATGGACGACCTGTTCGCGCTGCAGGACGAGCTCACGACCAGCCTGTCGGCGGCGATCGCGCCCGAGATTTTTCGCGCGGAAGCCGTCTCGCGGCCGCGACAATCCGATTTGACCGCGTGGGACCGATTCCTGAAAGCCGTGTCGCATTATTACCGGGAGACCAAGGAGGATTTCGAGGCTTCCATCGATTTGTTCAAACAGGCGATTGCGCTCGATCCAAAGCTGTCGATCGCGCGCGCCTATCTTGCAACGATCATGGTCCAGGGCGTCCACTATGGATGGATCCCCTCCAGCCGCGAGCTGTGGACGACGGCGATGGAGCTTGCGGAAAGCAGCGTGCGGCTCGACCCGCGCTCGTCCTTTGCCTTTTCGATTCTCGCCTACCTGCAGGTGATGCAGGGGCGCTACGAGGATGCGCTTGAAGCGATCAGGCGCGCCATCGAGCTGAACCCGTATGACATGGGCGCACGCGGCGTGCAGGGCATCTGCCATCTCGTGGTCGGCGAACACCGCAAGGCGATCGAGCTGTTGTCGATGGCGGTCCAGCGCGGCAACAGCGACCCGCGCTATCAGTGGGCGGCCTCGACCGCGTTCAGCCATTACCTGCTCGGACAATACGATGCGGCTCTCTCCTGGGCGCGCGAAGCCTTGTACCTCAACCCCAATCATTTGCAGGTGCTGGCGATGCGGGCGGCAGCGTTGGCGCGCCTGGGAAGGCCTGAAGAGGCAGCAAAGGCCCGCGACATCCTGCTCGACAATTATCCGGACTTCACCGTCGAGCGGCATTTGCGGAATTTCCGCTGGAAGAATCCGGATGACATCGCCGATTACCGCGAGGGCCTGGTGAAGGCCGGTGCGCCTTACGGCACCATCGCGCTCGTCGCCAAGCGCGCCGCGGATTAGACCGCGCGTTCCGCAGGTAAGCTGCGAAGATAATCTTTACAGATTACCTTCATATAAGCTATTCAAGCCCGGCATGAGCAAGTCACCAGGCGGCACCGGGTCGGCGCGCACATCAGTGCTCGCCGAAGATCTTCGTTTGCTGATTGGAACGCTGAAGCGCCGGCTTCGCGAGCAGGGCCAAGGGCAGGACCTCCCGCCTTCGCAGGTCGCGGTCCTGCTTCGCCTCGAAAAGGATGGTCCAGCGACCGTGTCCAGCCTGGCGCGATCGGAGGGAATGCGACCGCAGTCGATGAGCGCGGCAATCGCGGCGCTGGAGTCTGCTGGCTTGGTCCGCGGCGCGCCCGATCCCGACGACGGCCGGCAAACCATCATGTCCCTCACCGACACCTGCCGCGAGCGGCTGCGCACCGGCCGGGCCGCGCGGCAGGATTGGCTGTCGCGCACCATCGCGGCGCGGCTGTCTCCGCGAGAGCAGCAGGAACTGACCGCCGCGGTCGGTTTGTTGAAGCGGCTCGTCGACGATTGATGCCGGCAACGAACCGCAGCGAACATGAGACGCGTTTTTCGATCGTTACGGAACTTCAACTATCGGGTCTGGGCGGCCGGCGCGCTGGTGTCCAACATCGGCACATGGATGCAGCGCGCCGCCCAGGATTGGCTCGTTCTCACCCAGCTCACGCAGCATAGTGCGTCTGCTGTCGGCGTCGTGATGGCGCTGCAGTTCGGACCGCAACTCCTGCTGATGCCATGGTCCGGCTTTGCCGCCGATCATTTCAACCAGCGCAAGCTTCTGATGGCCACCCAGGCGACGATGGGCGCGCTCGCGCTCAGCCTCGGGCTTCTCACCGTCACCGGCCTGGTGCAGCTCTGGCACGTCTATATGTTCGCCTTCCTGTTCGGCTGCAGCGCGGCGCTCGATGCCCCGGTACGCCAGACCTTCGTGGCCGAGCTGGTGGGCGATGCCGATCTGTCGAACGCGATCGCGCTGAACTCCACTTCGTTCAATGCCGCACGCATGATCGGACCCGCGATCGCCGGCCTCGTCATCGCCTCCGTCGGTACCGGCTGGGCGTTCCTGTTCAATGGCGCATCGTTCATGGCGGTGCTGACGTCGCTGTCCTTGCTGCGCAGGTCCGAGCTTCGTCCAAATGCGCGGGCTCATCCCGTCAAGGGCAGCGTCCTGCAGGGATTTCACTATGTCTGGTCCCGCCCTGATCTCAGGGCGACCCTGATCATGCTGTTCCTGATCGGGACCTTCGGGCTGAACTTCCCCATCTTCATCTCGACCATGGCGGTTGGCGTCTTCCATACCGATGCGCGCGGCTTTGGCCTGCTGTCCTCGATGATGGCGGTCGGGACGATGTCGGGGGCGCTCTTGGCCGCAAGCCGCGAGCGGCCGCGCTTCAATTCGCTGCTGCTGGGTGCTGCGATCTTTGGCCTCGGCTGCACGCTGGCCGCGCTGGCGCCGGATTACTGGCTGTTCGCGGCGGCGCTGGTCGTGATCGGCGTCGCCGCACTGACCCTCACCAACACCTCGAACGCGCTGATGCAGCTCTCGACCGAGCCGGCGATGCGAGGACGCGTGATGGCGCTGCGGCTCGGCGTTGCGCTGGGCGGCACGCCGATCGGCGCACCGATCGTCGGATGGGTTGCCGACCACCTTGGCCCGCGCTGGGCGCTCGGCGTCGGCGCGGCTGCCGGCTTTGCGGCCGCGATCATCGCGATCGTCGCGCTTTCTCGATCAGGCGGGAAGCCCGCCATCACCCGCAAAAGAGCCAGTTCAATCTGCCGCAGCAACGGTGATGACGGCGCGTCGAACGCGGCCCGGAACTGCGCGCGGTAGCGGCCCTGCTCCTGCAGGATCTCGTGCTTGGAGCCGGCGATGACGAGATGCGAGCCGGCGCGCAAATGCCGCGTCTCGAAGGATGAGGCCCCGCACCGGGGGCCTTTCTATTCGATCACCTCATCGGCGACGCCCAACAACGCTGGCGGAACCGTGATGTTGAGCGCCTTTGCCGTTTTGAGATTGATTGACAGCATCATCTTGGTCGGAAATTCCACCGGAAGCTCGCCGGGCGGAGTGCCGTGCAGAATCTTGTCCACGAAATAGGCGGCGCGGCGATAGCACCAGCGCAAGTCGACGCCGTAGCTGATCAACCCGCCGTCCAGCACGTGTTCGCGATAACCGTAGACCGTCGGCAGTCGCTTCGCCGCCGCGAATTCGGCAATTTGCGGTCCCACGCTCAACAATAGCCCGGTCTGCAGGACGATGACGATGTCAACCTGCGAGGTCGCGAGCGTCTCCATCGCCCGTTCGATCCCCGTAACATTGCCGCCCGGCCGCGCTTCGCTCGCGATCAAGCCGAGATGGACGGCGTCAGCCAGCGCCGGGCAGACGATCGGGATTACCGAGGTGGCAGCGCGTAGCGGAACCGCCGCATTGACGGCCGCTGCCAGGATAACGGCGGGCTTGAGAGCGACGAGTTCCTGCGCGAGCGCCGGCAGGCGGTCGGGAAAGCCCTCGGCATAGCGCGGTACCAGATCAAAGTCGCGGCCGTCGACGTAGCCGAAGGCTCGCATGCCGTTCAGGAAATCGTCGGCAAAGAATTTGGCCATCTTGCTTGCCGATCCTGACAGCCAGCCGACCGTCCTGCGCCCGTTGCCGCGACTTGCGACCGCGCCGCGACCGGCCATGCGACAGCTGCGCTGACCAACCCGCCGAGGAATGTCCGTCTGCCGATGTGGACTATCATCGGGACCTCATTGGATGGCGTTGTTCACAATCAAAGACGATATCATCGCGGCGCGCACGCGCCCACTGCCCGGTTCGGATCAAAACACGGCATGGCGGAGCGGCTCGCGCAAGCCTGCTTCACCGCCAAAAACGGATATCCCGCATTTAAAAAGTACACGCCCTAGCCGAACAGTGGCGTGCCGGGCACGAAGGCGTCGAACGCGGCCCAGAACTGCGCGCGGTAGCGGTCCTGCTCCTGCAGGATCTCGTGCTTGGAGCCGGCGATGACGAGATGCGAGCCGGCGCGCAAATGATAGGCGAACTCCTCGATCGCCGGAGTCGACACCACGGTGTCATTGGAGGCAGCCAACATCAGGATCGGCTGGCGGATCTGCGAGGGATAATAGGTCTGGCGGAACGTGTTCATGGCGCGGAAGGCGGTGTCGGCCCAGGCCACCGTCGGCGAGGCGATGCCGAGCGTGGGATCCTCCTCCAGGATCGCGGCGTTGCGGGCGTAGCGCACGGGATCGGAAGTGACGGGATTGTTGATGAAGGGACGCGCGCCGGTGAGCACGTCGTCGCCGCCCGGCACGTAGCGCCCGCCCTGCCCCGAAAAGCGCATCACGCGCAGCAACAGCCGCACCGGCAGCGCGGTGGTGCGGCCGGGCAGGTCGATCATCGGCGCCGACAGCACCATGCGGTCGAACCAGCGTTTTCCGGCATGCGCCAGGCGCAGCATCACCGCACCGCCCATGGAATGGGCCAGCGCGAAATGCGGCGGCGGGCAGTCCGGCAGCACCACCTGCTGCACAAAAGTTTCGACGTCGACCTCATAGTCGGCGAAGTCGCGGACATAGCCCTTGCGCGGATCGCGCAGGCGCCGCGAGGAATGACCCTGCCCGCGGAAGTCGATCATGGCGACCGCAAAGCCGCGATCGCGCAGGTCCCGCACGGTCTCGAAATATTTTTCGATCTGCTCGCCGCGGCCCTGGAAGACGCAAACCGTGCCCTTGCGTCCCGCGGGCGGCGCCCAACGCGCAAAACGCAATTCCGCACCGTCGGGGGTACGGATCGTGCCGGTGACGACGCTTTCAGGTACGGGATTGGCGGGAATCGAGACGAGCGTCATGGCAAGGGATTGAGGCGTGGTGGGCTAGGAGGAAAGCGCTGAAAAACAAGGGTTGGAGGCTCAAAAAAGGCCAAACTCCCGCCCTCTTGATCGCCGTCTTGCATCTCCCATATCACCTTCGTGCAGGCCGCTACCAGTGTTTCGGAACCGAAACATGAAGGCTGCACAGGACTAAAGCCCGGCCCGATGGCGGGCGGGTCATCGAAACAGTCGCTCAATGGAGGACTACCCTATGCGTACTTACGACCTCACTCCGTTTTATCGTTCCACGGTCGGCTTCGACCGTCTTTTCTCCCTGCTCGACCAGGTCAATTCTGACGGCGGCACTGGCTATCCCCCCTACAACATCGAGCGAACCGGCGAGAATGCCTATCGCATCTCGGTCGCCGTCTCGGGCTTTGCCAAGGAAGAGCTGTCCATCGTCGCGAAGGAAAACACGCTGACGATCAAGGGCGAGAAAGTCGCCAACGAGAACAGCAAGGACACGTCCGAAGTGCTCTATCGCGGCATTGCCGCGCGCGCCTTCGAGCGGGTGTTCCAGCTCGCCGACTTCGTGCTCGTGAAGAACGCCTCGCTTGAGAACGGCCTGCTCCATGTCGACCTCGTCCGCGAGATCCCCGAGGCCAAGAAGCCGCGCAACATCCCGATCGGCACGACCAGCCCTGCTCCGCAGGTGGTCGACGGCACGGCCGAGAAGGCCGCCGCCTGAGCGGACCGATCGTCGCGTAGCGTTGAGTAACGAAACGCCCCGGGAAACCGGGGCGTTTCTTCGTCATTGCGAGCGAAGCGAAGCAATCCATATTGTCTCCGCGGAAACAGTCTGGATTGCTTCGTCGCGGAGCCTGTCATCGGGCCGCGCGTTTGCGCGGACCCGTTGGCTCCTCGCAATGACGAGTGACTACTCCAGCCCCTCCGCCGGCGGCATTGGTTGGGTCGGCCGGATCGTCGCCGCGGCCTTGGCTTCGCCGATCGTGTTTGGAGGCGGGGCGGCATTGGCCTGGGCCGACGGGAGGGGCACGGGATGCGCCTGCGCGTTGGCGGCCGGCGGAGCGCTGGCCGGCGCCGGAGGCGGCGTCGCGGGCTTGGTCTCGATCGCTGCCGTTTGCTGTGCTGACGCCGGCCGCCTGGCGGCGATCGACCGCCTCGGTGCGGGCAGCGGCACGGCGCGGCTTGCGACATGCGGCACCGACGCCGGCGGCCGCGGCACGCCGCGGATCACCGTTGGCGGCGGCAGCGCGGCATCGGGTTGGTAACCCATCCGCTCAGGCCCGAAACTCCGCCCATAGGGGCCATTGCCGCCCCAGGCCGGCACGAAGCGGATGATCCGTCCATTGCGGGCGTCGATCACGAGCCGCCCGTCCTCGCCGTTGCGGTCGATCACGGCGATTGTGTAGACGAGGCCACGCTGGTGCGGGATCCCAAGCGGCGAGAAACCGTTGTCACGCAAGACCGCATAGACCTCCGTGGGCGGCAGCAGCGGCGGGGCGTAGCCGCCATAATTGTAAACGGGGGGAGGAGCCGGCGGCGGCGGCGCGCCGTAGGGCGCCCCATACGGCCCGTCGAAATCGGAAGCCGCCCGGTAGGGCGCCAGCATCTGGGCATTGGCGGCCGTCGCCGCGAACACCAATCCGGCCGACACGGCCCAGCTTACGAAACGCGTCATCGCTTTGTTGCTCCAGCAAGCCCCGCGTTAAACCCGAGGGCAAATCTCGGCGCAGATTTCGGCGCCGCTTGGGCCGGAACGCGGCACGTTTGCTTCAAATCGGGGGCGCCGGAGACCAGCAATGCAGTGGATTGGGCCCGAGAGGACTTTCGCCCGCTTGTGTGATAGAGAAAAATAAGGCATGGTGGCAGTTAGGACAGCAAAGCTGTCTCAAATTTCGTTGCGAAACCGGCATCGGTCTTGCAACGAAAGTTCGGCGCCAAGCGCTGCATAGGTACCCAGGCAAAGCCGTTCTCCAGGGACGTTGAACGCTGAGCCTGAACTCTGAAAATACGGCTCGCTTGAGGACGAGCGGCGACCCTCTCCGGGTGCCGCGGGACGCCCAAGGTGCGCCGAAGACAACGACGAGGCCCTTGACCGGGAGACGTGACATGAGCGGGTCGGACATCGAGCGCGAACACATCGTGGCAGAAGCACTGCAGGCGCGCGCCGATTCGAAACCGGCCGATCGCGAGCTGCATAGTTTTCGCCCCGCAGCCGAAGGTCTCTATGATCCTTCGCTGGAGAAGGACGCTTGCGGCGTCGGCTTCATCGCCAACATCAAGGGCAAGAAGTCGCGTCAGATCATTTCCGATGCGCTGAGCATCCTCTGCAATCTCGAGCACCGCGGCGCCGTCGGCGCCGACCCGCGCTTCGGCGACGGCGCCGGCATCCTGGTGCAGATCCCGCACGCCTTCTTCAAGCGCAAGGCTGCCGAGATCGGCTTTCTCTTGCCCGAGCCCGGCGAGTACGCGATCGGCGCGCTGTTCATGCCAAAGGACACGGCGTGGCGGAAGGTGATCCAGAGCATCATCGCCGATCAGATCAAGGCCGAAGGCATGCTGCTGCTCGGCTGGCGCGATGTGCCCAGCGACAACGCCTCGCTCGGCCCTTCCGTCAAGCCGACCGAGCCTTATCACATGCAGGTCTTCATCGGCCGCAACGGCGTCGCGAAGACCGAGGACGAGTTCGAGCGCAAGCTCTACATCCTGCGCAAGTCGATCTCGCAGGCGATCTATCAGCGCCGCGACCGCGGCATGGCCGGCTATTATCCGTGCTCGATGTCGTGCCGCACCGTGATCTACAAGGGCATGTTCCTCGCCGACCAGCTCGGCAAGTACTACGCCGACCTGCATGAGCCGGATTTCGAGAGCGCGCTCGCGCTGGTGCATCAGCGCTTCTCGACCAACACCTTCCCGACCTGGTCGCTGGCGCATCCCTACCGGATGATCGCCCATAACGGCGAGATCAACACGCTGCGCGGCAACGTCAACTGGATGGCGGCGCGGCAGGCCTCCGTGTCGTCCGAGCTCTACGGCAAGGACATCAACCGGCTGTGGCCGATCTCCTATGAAGGCCAGAGCGACACCGCCTGTTTCGACAACGCGCTCGAATTCCTGGTGCAGGGCGGCTACTCGCTGCCGCACGCGGTGATGATGATGATTCCGGAAGCCTGGGCGGGCAACCCGCTGATGGGCGAAGAGCGCCGCGCCTTCTACGAATATCATGCAGCCCTGATGGAGCCGTGGGACGGCCCGGCCGCGATCGCCTTCACCGACGGCCGCCAGATCGGCGCCACGCTCGACCGCAATGGCTTGCGCCCGGCGCGCTATCTCGTCACCAGCGACGACCGCATCGTGATGGCGTCCGAAATGGGCGTGCTCAAGATTCCCGAGGATCAGATCGTCACCAAGTGGCGGCTGCAGCCGGGCAAGATGCTGCTCGTCGACCTCGAGCAGGGCCGCCTCATTCCCGACGACGAGATCAAGGCTACGCTCGCCAAGAGCCATCCCTATCGCGGGTGGCTCGACCGCACCCAGGTCGTGCTGGAGGAACTGCCCGATGCACCGACCAAGGGCGTGCGCTCCAACCTGCCGCTGCTCGACCGACAGCAGGCCTTCGGCTATTCGCAGGAAGACATTAACATCCTGATGACGCCGATGGCCTCGACCGGCGAGGAAGCCACGGGATCGATGGGCAACGACACGCCGATCTCGGCGCTGTCGGACCGGCCAAAGCAGCTCTTCACCTATTTCAAGCAGAACTTCGCGCAGGTGACCAACCCGCCGATCGACCCGATCCGCGAAGAATTGGTCATGAGCCTCGTCTCGATCATCGGGCCGCGGCCGAACCTGTTCGACCTCAAGGGCCTTGCCGACACCAAGCGGCTCGAGGTGCGCCAGCCGATCCTGACCGATGCGGACCTGGAGAAGATCCGCTCGATCGGCGACATCGCCGAAAGCCATTTCAAGTCGCGCACGCTCGACACCACCTTCCATGCGGGGCTCGGCGCCTCCGGCATGGACCAGGTGCTGGATGAGCTTTGCGCGCGCGCCGAAGGCGCGGTGCGCGAGGGCGTCAACATCATCATCCTGTCCGACCGCATGGTCGGCTCCGACCGGATTCCGATCCCCTCGCTGCTCGCCTGCGCCGCCGTGCATCATCACCTGATCCGCACCGGCCTTCGCACCTCGGTCGGCATCGTCGTCGAATCCGGCGAGCCGCGCGAGGTGCATCATTTCGCGTGCCTGGCCGGCTACGGCGCGGAAGCGATCAACCCGTATCTGGCGTTCGAGACCATCATCGCGCTGAAGGACCGCCTGCCCGGCTCGCTCGACGACTATGAGGTCGTCAAGCGCTACATCAAGTCGATCGGCAAGGGCCTGCTCAAGGTGATGTCGAAGATGGGCATCTCGACCTACCAGTCCTATTGCGGCGCGCAGATCTTCGACGCCGTCGGGCTGAAGGCCGATTTCGTCGCGAAGTATTTTGCCGGCACGCACACCCGGATCGAGGGCGTGGGGCTCTCCGAGATCGCGGAAGAGACCACCCGCCGCCATACCGACGCGTTCGGCGACGCGCTGGTCTACAAGACCGCGCTCGACGTCGGCGGCGAATATGCCTACCGCACCCGCGGCGAGGACCATGCGTGGACCGCGGAGTCGGTCTCCAACCTGCAGCACGCGGTGCGCGGCAATTCCAGGGAGCGCTATCAGGCCTTCGCAAAAATCCTCAACGAGCAATCCGAGCGGCTGTTGACGCTGCGCGGCCTGTTCCGGATCAGGAGCGCCGAGGACGACAAGCGCAGGGCCGTGCCGCTCGCCCAGGTCGAGCCGGCCAAGGAGATCGTCAAGCGCTTCGCCACCGGTGCGATGAGCTTTGGCTCGATCTCGCGCGAGGCGCATACGACCTTGGCGATCGCGATGAACCGCATCGGCGGCAAGTCCAACACCGGCGAAGGCGGCGAGGAATCCGACCGCTTCAAGCCGCTGCCGAACGGCGATTCCATGCGCTCGGCGATCAAGCAGGTTGCGTCCGGCCGCTTCGGGGTGACGACGGAATATCTCGTCAACTCCGACATGATGCAGATCAAGATGGCGCAGGGCGCAAAGCCCGGCGAAGGCGGACAATTGCCCGGCCACAAGGTCGATGCCACAATCGCCAAAGTGCGGCATTCGACACCGGGCGTCGGCCTGATCTCGCCGCCGCCGCATCACGACATCTATTCGATCGAGGATCTCGCCCAGCTCATCTACGACCTGAAGAACGTCAATCCCGAGGGCCAGGTGTCGGTGAAGCTGGTCTCCGAGGTCGGCGTCGGCACCGTGGCCGCGGGTGTTGCGAAAGCGCGCGCGGACCATGTCACCATCGCGGGCTTCGAGGGCGGCACTGGTGCTTCACCGCTCACCTCGATCAAGCATGCGGGCTCGCCCTGGGAAATCGGCTTGGCCGAAACCCACCAGACGCTGGTGCGCGAGCGGCTGCGCAGCCGCATCTCGGTCCAGGTCGACGGCGGCTTCCGCACCGGACGCGACGTCGTGATCGGCGCGCTGCTCGGCGCCGACGAGTTCGGCTTCGCCACCGCGCCTTTGATCGCGGCAGGCTGCATCATGATGCGCAAGTGCCACCTCAACACCTGCCCGGTCGGCGTCGCGACGCAAGACCCCGTGCTGCGCAAGCGCTTCACCGGCCAGCCGGAGCACGTCATCAACTACTTCTTCTTCGTCGCCGAGGAAGTGCGGGAGATCATGGCGAGCCTCGGCTTCCGCACCTTCAACGAGATGATCGGCCAGACCCAGATGCTCGACCAGACGCGGCTTGTCGCGCACTGGAAGGCCAAGGGTCTCGACTTCTCGAAACTGTTCGTGCGGCAGAAGGAGGAGAAGGGCCAGAAGATCTATCACTCCGAGGCCCAGAACCATCATCTGGAAGCCGTGCTCGACCGCAAGCTGATCGAGCGCTCGCAGGCCGCGCTCGATCGCGGCGCGCCGGTCAGGATCGAAGCCGAGATCCACAATACCGACCGCTCGGCGGGCGCCATGCTGTCAGGCAGCGTGGCGAATATCTACGGTCATGCGGGGCTACCCGACGACACGATCCACGTGAGCCTGAAGGGCACCGCCGGCCAGTCGTTCGGCGCCTGGCTCGCCAAGGGCGTCACCTTCGAGCTCGAAGGCGAAGCCAACGACTATGTCGGCAAGGGCCTGTCCGGCGGCAAGCTCATCGTCAAGCCGCCGAAGAACGGCGGCATCGTGCCGGAGGAGAGCATCATCGTCGGCAACACCGTGATGTACGGCGCGATCGAGGGCGAATGCTACTTCCGCGGCATCGCCGGCGAGCGTTTTGCCGTGCGCAACTCGGGTGCGGTCGCCGTCGTCGAGGGCGCGGGCGACCATTGCTGCGAATACATGACCGGCGGCATCGTGGTCGTGCTCGGCAAGACCGGGCGCAACTTCGCGGCCGGCATGTCCGGCGGCATCGCCTATGTGCTGGACGAGACCGGCGACTTCGACCGGCTCTGCAACCTCTCGATGGTCGAGCTCGAGCCGCTGCTCTCCGAAGAGATGATCAACGCGGGCACCTATCATCACGCCGGCGATCTCGAGTCGCATGGTCGGGTCGACGTGTTCAACAACCTGCTCGATGCCGACATCGAGCGGCTCCATGTCCTGATCACGCGTCACGCCAAGGCGACGGACTCCAGGCGCGCCGCCGAGATCCTGGCGAACTGGAAGAAATGGCTGCCGAAATTCCGCAAGGTGATGCCAGTCGAGTATCGGCGCGCTTTGCGCGAATTGCAGGCGAACGCCGACGCCGAACCGAAAATCGCAATCGGGGCGTAACATCGTCACGCGTCATTCCGGGGCGCGCCAGCGCGAACCCGGAATCTCGCAAAGGCTACATCGAGATTCCGGGTCTGCGCCTTGAGGCGCATCCCGGAATGACCAAAGGACAAGCGCAGGGACGTCGGGCTTAATGGGTAAGGTCACAGGTTTTCTGGAAATCGAACGGCATGACCGAAAGTACACGCCGGTTGCCGAGAGGGTGAAGCATTTCAACGAATTCGTCGTCCCGCTCTCGGAGAAAGAGACGCGCGACCAGGCCGCGCGCTGCATGAACTGCGGCATCCCCTACTGCCACGGCACCGGCTCGGTCGCGCCGGGCACGCCGGGCTGCCCGGTCAACAACCAGATCCCCGACTTCAACGATCTGGTCTATCAGGGCAACTGGGAAGAAGCCTCGCGCAACCTGCACTCGACCAATAATTTCCCCGAATTCACGGGCCGCATCTGCCCCGCGCCGTGCGAGGCGTCCTGCACGCTCAACATCGACGACAACCCGGTCACGATCAAAACCATCGAATGCGCGATCGTCGACCGCGCCTGGGAGAACGGCTGGATCAAGCCGGAGATCGCGCCGCACAAGACCGGCAAGAAGGTTGCAGTCATCGGCTCCGGACCCGCGGGCCTGGCTTGCGCGCAGCAGCTCGCGCGCGCCGGCCACGACGTGCACGTATTCGAGAAATACGCCAAGGCCGGCGGCCTCCTGCGCTACGGCATTCCCGACTTCAAGATGGAGAAGGACATCATCGACCGGCGCGTCAAGCAGATGGAGGCCGAGGGCGTCACCTTCCATTATGGCGTCCATGTCGGAGCAGGCGGCGCGCTCGACCCGCGCACGATGCTCAACGACTATGATGCGATTGCGCTGACCGGAGGCGCAGAGGCGCCGCGCGATTTGCCGATCCCCGGCCGCGATCTCGCCGGCATCCATTTCGCGATGGATTTCCTGCCGCAGCAGAACCGCCGCGTCGGCAATGAATCGCTCAACGGCGCCGCCGACATCCTGGCCGGCGGCAGACATGTCGTCGTGATCGGCGGCGGCGACACCGGATCTGACTGCATCGGCACCTCGTTCCGGCAGGGCGCGAAATCGGTGACGCAGCTCGAGATCATGCCGGCGCCGCCCGAGCGCGAGAACAAGGGCCTGACCTGGCCGGACTGGCCCCTGAAGATGCGGACCTCGTCGAGCCAGGCCGAGGGCGCGGCGCGCGAATACGCCGTGCTGACGCAGAAATTCTCCGGAGCCGACGGCAAGGTCGCAAAACTCCATTGCGTCAAGGTCGACGAGAAGTTCAAGCCGCTGCCCGGCACCGAGTTCGAGCTTGACGCGGAGCTCGTGCTGCTCGCCATGGGCTTCGTGCATCCCGTGCACGAGGGCCTCCTGAAGCTGCTTGGCGTCGATCTCGACCAGCGCGGCAACGTTCGCGCCAACATGGTCGACTATCAGACCTCGCGGCCGAACGTGTTCACCGCCGGCGACATGCGCCGCGGCCAATCGCTGGTGGTCTGGGCGATCCGGGAAGGCCGCCTCTGCGCGCAATCGATCGACCGGTTCCTGATGGGGGCGACGGACCTGCCGCGGTGAATTCCGTCGGAGCTTTCTTCCGGGACGTCAAGCGCCGAAGTATCGCGCCATCGAGCAGCCGCTCACGTTCAAGGCCGGCTGCAGCGATCTCACTGCTCTGACCCGGCTGGGTCGTGCGATCCACCCGACACGCGAACTCAACCTCACTGTAAACGCCCCCGACCTCTAATATCCTTGCAGCTAACCCTGAGTTGTATCAGGATAGGAGCTATCGAAGCCGGGTTGGGGAAAAAATGTCCATGGGTTCTTATCTTCGCTTGTGCATTGTGTTCGCGCTCGCCGCGCCCGTGCTGCCGGCGCGGGCTGACATGTCGGTAAGGGACATGGCAGGGGCCACCGATGCAGTACGAGCAGCCGCGCAGGCGATAGTTCAGTACGAGATGTGTGGCGTCAATTCGTCCGAAATCATTTCGATGCTACTCGACCACGCAAGCGAGTGCGACGCATCAGAAACTCAAATGGCAAAACTGCAATCGACTTACGATCAGGAAGTATCAAGCCACAAGAGTTTATTGAAGCAACAAGGGCTGCAATGCCAGTGGTCACTCCCCCAGGCACAAGCTCAATTCAACAAAATGAAATCAAACCTTCAAGAAAAAATGCGAAGCAGCGGGTGCAACTGATGGGCTTCAAGCAATACTTGAAGCGATGCGCTCTTTGCGTAGCCTTGGTCCAATCGTTTGCCGCACAAGGCCTGGCTCAAGAAGCGGTCGATTTGCCTGTACCACTGGTGGCGCAGGACACACTGGAATGGTGTTGGGTGGCATCGGCACAAATGGTGCTGCGATTCAGGGGCGTTGATCCTCCCAATCAATGCCAAATCATGGAGATGGGTTACCACACTCCTCCAGGCGCGTGCTGCTCGAATCCGAACCGATGCGCCATCCCGGGCACGATCTACCAAGTTCAACGTATCATCAGCTATTTTGGAGGCGGCTTCACTCAACTGAACAGACCTGCAGATCCAAGCCAGCTATATTCTGTTTTGAAGCAAGGGGCTCCGGTCATCGCACACTTGGCACTACCGACCGGGGGCCACTTTGTCGTGATCCGCGGGATAAATTGGAGTTCCGGCTCTCCGGCTGTCGAAATCAATGACCCTTTCTTTGGCTCGTTGACGCTGCCGTTTTCTCAGTTGGTCCAGATTTGGGATGCTGGCCTCTATGTTGAGCCTGATCGCTCGTTTCAGGAACAGCCGCTCCCGCGCTCCGCAGCCCTGATAGCGCCAACGGCGCCTCGAAATCGTGAGGGACAGTTGGTCCATTCAGTTGCATTTCGATCGACTGACGTTTGCAGCATGCTGTCTCAATTTCATACTGGATCGTCTGCTCCCTTCCTTAGCGCGCGGGGGGAGACAATCTCAGTTGGGCGATCATGGGAAAGCAAGGATCGCTATTTTGGATTGAGCTGTACCGTCCGCGAGGCGAGCAGCAGCCGAACCGAGACGCACAGGATTTCTTGTACCACTCCCGGAAATCCAGACTACGATGCTGCATCGGGTGAATATGAGAAACTGAAAGAAGCTATTGATGGATGCATTCATGATCAGGGAGGCTGGGAATTTGATACGCTTGGCGGTGTCTTCGATGACTATTCTTTTGAAAGGTCCGGCTACACGAAAAAGAACGGAGATGATCGATTTTCGATAAACGCCGATTTTGAATATCGATACAAAAAGGAGATATTCGACACTGCGATCCAGCTTCAGTACGTGAAGCACAAATAGCGCATCGAGCCAGAACGGTTCCGATTCGCGAATTGCGTGAGACTTTCGGCGCAACCGCAGTGTGGTTCTTCGAATAGCACGAGGAAATACTTGCCAAGTCTTCAGGTGGAGAAAATGATTTGCAGGAAGCTCGCATATTGGATGGTAGCGATACTCTTCTGCTTTCGGGCTTCGGCTGCCGGGAACATTCCAATACCGACCGGTAGACCGGAGTGCATGGCGAACAACCTCTTCAAGGTCGCGGATTTCTCACTCCCACTCACCGACCTGCGCACGGATGCGGGTGAGCCGGTTCTCAATCAACTGAGGCCTGCGTTCAGGATAGATACCGTCTTCCGGTACTATGACCACAAGGACGAAACGCTTCCCGGAAAGACATTGTCGGCAACTGAAGCGGACGCGATAATCGCTGCGGGCCTCAAGATCGGGGTCGTCTTTCAGCATCACAACGACGATCCCGCGAAATTCCTGGACCCGGCGTCCGGGACAAAGGACGCCGACCGCGCTCTGGAATTGGCTGACGAGATCCGACAGCCGTATGGAAGTGCCATCTACTTCGGGGTTGATGGACCCGAGCGGCATCTCGGTCCGCTTATTCAGGAGTACAGACTGAACGGCGGAAGCCCGATGTCCGAAGAACGCAAAGCGGCGTTGAGGGCGGAAGGAAAATTTCATCTCATCGCGAGCTACGCCGACTTTATTCGCTTCGGCAAAGCAGCATTCCAGCTCGACAAGCTGGATGAAGTGACGCCGGCGAAAATGGAACCGGTGATTCAACGTTACTTCACCGCGATACGCGACGCCTTTCGGCTCTACGCCCGGCAACATCACGGCAGCGGCTACAAGGTCGGAATGTATTGCACCGGAGCGATGTGCCTGCTCGGGGACGCTGGAAAGCTGGCCGACTATTTCTGGGTTAGCCCGGAAGGGCGGAATGATCCGGAGTACAAACAATTCTTGAATCGCGAGAACCGTTGGAATCTGGTGCAACAACTTCCAACGTCTTGTTCCAGTTGGACGTCTGGTTCTCGTCAACAGCAACCGGGGTTTGATTTCGACTATTTGAATCCGCGGGCCACCGATTTCGGCCAATGGGCGGTGAAGCGCTAGAGGCGTTGCGCACGGCGAACGCGGCCAACTGCGAACAAGCGCGCGCCGGAGGATGTTCCATACGCGGATCATCCCGGGTTCCGGACGGATTATTGTGATCTCGTTGCAACATCGTTGGACTGTTTACCGCGCATTCGGGCGTGTCCCCACTTAGGACAAGATTCGACATCTCTTTGGTTTGATCGGGAAAGCTGGGCGCACCCGACAAACGGAGAGAGACACCACTGATGACCAAAATCTTGTCATGTACCGCAGCGCTGGGATTGCTGATCGCATCATCATCGGCATTTGCAGGGGGACATGGCCTCGGCGGGATGCCGGGGATCGGCGCTTCCCCCTTCGCTCCGGGACACGAATTCAAAACAGGCGCACCGGGCTCTGTCGGCGGCCCCGGAGCGTCGGGCTACGCGCCGGGACGGCAATACATCAACAGTGGGCGCACCACGATCGGAGGCAGTCCCGGCGCATCGGGTTTTGCTCCGGGCAACAGATTCAAATAATCAACAATCGCAATCGGGAACCTGAAAGACCGCCCCAATTGGCGGTCTTTTGCTTTTGATCTGGATGTCCTCTGCCAGCAGCCGCTGCACGGAAAAGCCCCGGTTGGCAACGAAGCTCGCTTCGAAGGGCCGCTCTCGCGCATGCTTGACGCGGCCGGGATTGGGGTCGAAATCCGAAAATTGGGTATACAAAGGGTTACGCGGCTCGCGCGACTTATAAGGCCGATTGCACGAACACTTAACGCATCGTTTGCAACATAACTGCTCTCCGAATTTCGTGCAGCAGGATGCAGCTATGAACCGTTGGGATGCCCGCCGCATCTGGTCTTGGAAGGCACCCTATGCTGTGGCGCGCATTCGTCCGGGGATCCGGACTCAAGGTGGGAGCTTGCTCGAGCGTTTCCTGCGCGATGAGTCGGGCAGTTACGCGATCATCCTCGGCCTGTTGATGCCGGTCCTGGTCGGCACAGCGGGGCTCGGCACCGAGGTCGCATGGTGGTTGTATCTCCACAAGAGCATGCAGAGTGCCGCCGATTCGGGAGCCGTCAGCGCCGCAACTGCCGGAACGAATCTGGATGTCGAGGCCAACTCGGTCACCGCGTCCTACGGCTACGCGAATGGCGTGAACAACGTCGCGGTCACTGTCAATCAACCGCCATCCACCGGCAACTACGTCTCCACGCCGCAGGCGGTTGAGGTCATCGTCAGCCAGCCGCAGCCGCGGCTTCTGTCAGCACTGTTCGGCAGCGGTACTGTTCTCGTCACGGCGCGCGCCGTGGCGGTGCCGAATTCCGGAACAGGCTGCGTGCTCGCGCTCGATCCCACGGCCAGCTCGGCCGTCGCGGTGAGCGGCAGCAACAACCTCAATCTGGTCAACTGCAATCTCTACAGCGACTCCAACGCCGCTCCCTCGCTGAACGTCAGCGGCAGCGCAGCGGTGTCCGCCAATCAGGTCGGAGTGGTCGGCACCGTCTCCGGCACGAGCAACATCACGGCGCAGAATGGCATCAAGACCGGCATGCGGGCGGTCACCGATCCCTACCAGAACGTCGTCCCCACGATGCCCACCTGGTGTGACACGAACAACAAGATCCAGGTGAAGGGAACGACGACGCTCAGTCCCGGCGTCTATTGTGGTGACGTCAGCGTCAACGCCGGAGCGACCCTGACGCTGGATCCCGGCATCTACTATTTCAACGGGGCGAACCTGTCGGTGGCGGGCAACGCGTCGATCACCGGCAACGGTGTAACCCTCATCTTTACCGGCTCCGGCAACAATTGGGGCTCCGCCACAATCGGCAGCAATGCGAACGTCACCCTGACGGCGCCGACCTCCGGAACGACGCAGGGCATCGTAATGTATTCCGACCGCAACATGCCGGTCGGCACGGCCTTTTCGCTGGAGGGCGGAGGCACGCAGAATTTCGGCGGCGCGATTGATTTGCAGAACGCCGCGCTGAAGTTCTCTGGCGGCAACGGCACGACGACCTCGTGCACGCAAATCATCGCTGACACGATCACCTTCACCGGCAGCTCGAACGTTCAGGTCAACTGCGCTGCGCTTGGCACCAACGCGATCGGTGTTCAGACCGCTCAGCTCGTCGAATAAAGGATCGCCCGAGATGACAACGGCTCGCCTTCGCGCACATCGCGCTGCCCGATCCCGCGGCAGGTTTCGCCGCTTTCTCGCTCGTACTGCCGGCGATACGAGCGGCGCCGCCGCGATCGAATTTGGCATAGCCGTCCCGATGCTGGCGCTCATGGTGACTGCCGTGATCGACCTCGGTTTGGGTGTGTATCACAAAATGCAGGTCGAGGACGCCGCACAGGCCGGCACGGAGTGGGCGATCAGGAACGGCTTCGATCCCAACGCGATCGTGAGCGCCGTGACCAGCGCGACCAGCAGTTCAGAGATCAGTGCATCGCCTGCTCCGGTCCAGTTTTGCGGGTGCGCAACCGGCTCCTCCATCACCAGCGCGACCTGCGGAACGACATGTCCGGGGGGAGCCCTGGCCGCAACATATGTGACCGTTTCGGCCCAGATGACGTACAACACGACCCTGAACTACCCGGCCCTGCCGAGCAGTTACAACTTCACCGCACAGTCGACGGCGAGGCTGAAGTGAAGCGTCCCGGACTATGGCGCGATGAGCAGGGCGCGTCCGCGCTGGAATTCGCGCTGACCGCGCCCGTCTTTTTCCTTTTTCTCTTCGGTATCATTGAACTTGGCCTGATGTTCTGGACGCAGATCGGCTTGCAGCACGGCGCCGAGATGGCGGCCCGATGCGCGACGATCCACACCACGCTTTGAGCCTGCCGGCCTCAACGTTCACCTACAGCACGCCGGCGTGCGGAAATCAGGTGAGCGCGAGTTATACGTTCCAGTTTCCCGACATCATGAACATCGGTCCGCTGACGCTCACCGCACAGGCGTGCTTCCCCGCCTGACGAGCAGGGTCGGCTGCGGGAGGCTCGATCGCGCAGGCGTTTGCCTGCTCTTCGGGCCTCGCGTTGACTTCGATAGATGTTGGTCTTGTGAGTCAGCCGCTCAAGGAGCAACGGACTGCTCCACAGTGGTCAGAGACTTCCCGGTTTGATCGCAACCGTGACATTGCGGCTACACGAGCAGCTCACTCCTGGAGAACCGAGAAGTCCTTGGATCTTTGCCGGTCCTCGGCTTCCAAAAACCCTTCGGCAGCAAGGCCGCGTTTCAGCAATTCCCGTATTGCCGAAGCTCTGCTCGGCATCCGTTTCTTAAAACGCCACGTATCAATGGCGCGGAGTTCCTGTGGCGACAGCATAATCTGAAGGCGTTCGCCTCTACTGAGCTCACCCATCCGCCTCACTCCCAAACCGATAAAGGGCTCAAGATGAGTCAGTTACTACTTAGGCTCCTTAGCCGCACTCACTTAGGTTAATGGATAAACTGCCAAAATAGCCGAAGCCGGCAGCAACGCTGGATGTGTCAGTTGCTACTTAGGCGCCTTAATCGCACTCACTTCGGTTAATGGATAAACTGCCAAGCTAGCCAAGGCTGCCAGCAACGCATTGAACTACCTATTGTTTTGTTGACCGCCCGGCGCATGAAGAGCACGCTACAGGGGTGGGACCGAGACGCCGCAGGCGTCATGGCCGAAAGACCAATCGCGCTCCCGCCTGCAAAACAAAGGGAACGCGCCGCATGCCGCATAACAAAATTCATCAAGCGTCCGACGACGAATTTCGACGTAGAATCGCAAGCGCCCGCGAAGTGACAGCCGCGTGTTTGGAACTGCTCCGACAGTCTCGCCCGGATACGTTTCTCGGCAGGCAGCACCACGAACTGAGCCCCCAAGCTGCGACCAGGATGATGGCCGCGGCTCGCTTGCGGGGCGGCGGGGATAAACTTGTCGGGCGCGCAACGCAAGCTTTGCAAAAGGTGCGGGAGGCCAATGCTGCCGGTGTCGGGAGCAGATGGAGAGCCGACCAGCAAATGCTTGTACTGCGACAAGATCGACCCGCTGCAATCGGCTGATGTCAGGGAATGGACCAAGAGCAAGGCGCTGCGGCCGCCGAGCAAGGATCACTCGTCGAGGATAGATGAGGACGATGAAAAATAAGAGCGGGCTGCGCGGGGTGGTTTGCGGGGCGCTGCGGGCAACGCATTCCAAGGATGTCTCTTTTTGGCCTAACGCGCCGAGGCTTGACGCCTGCTTTGCGTCGGCCGTCCAGGACAGAGTGGACTTCGCCAACAGAGGAAACGTGCGGCCACCAGCTCGGCTGCCGCTCGTGCTCGGGCCGGAAAGCAAGCTTTCTCGTTCACAGAAGCGGGGCCGTCAGTCCACAATGGATCCAGCAGTGCCGAGCTAATGGGGCGCGGTCGGCGGCGCCTCTTTCGACTCCAGGCGGGTCAGGGCCTGATCGATTTCCTGAAGTTCGCGCTCGACCGCGGCGAGCCGTTCGGGTTCCACTTCCTGCCTGCTATCCAGCAGCTTCCGCTTGCGCTCGAGAAGTTCGGCGATGTCGCGCATGGCTGGCTCCGAAGCGTCGCCCCCGGAGGTGTCTGCCCATTCAATGCATGTTGGGCCGCGACGTTCCACGCGGCCGGTTCCCAGGCCATTTGTATGACTTTCGAAAGAGCCGCTCACCAGGCGGATCTTCCCTCATCACGCGCGGGAGCGCCCAACCATCAACAGGATCCCGCCGATCTGCGGCAGCAGCGCAAGCAGTACCAGGCGCAGCATGGCGAAGTCATTGGCGCTTGGCTGCAGCGAGCCACGGCTGAGCCAGGCGACCAGCCGGATCGCAGCGTCGGTCTGCGGGTCCGCGGTCTGCTCAACAGAATGCATAGCCACGTCGACCGCCTGCTGTCGCTCCGCAACGGCGGCCTCGCGCTCGCGGCAGAACTTGCCGACGCCGCCCCTGCACTCACGATCGCGCGCCGCCACGGCGTCCGCGAGCGCGGCCTGGGCCACACTTACCGCAAGCGTCGGTCGTGACGCGCGCGCCAATGTCACATCCGCAATGTTCACGGACGCAAAGCCGACGCCGGCCGTTACGGCGAAGAGGAAGGTCATCAGCCAGACCGCCCACGCGACCAATGCCGTTGCCCGCTGGCGCGCGCCCCAGAGATGGGCCGCGCATGACGGCGCGGCCAGGGCAGCAAGATCGGTCGCAACGCCAATAGCCAGGAACAGCCATCCCGCGGCCTCCGTCGATCCGAGCGACCGCGCAAACCATCCATTGATGACAATGCCGACCCCGGCGAGAGCCAGCGCCGCGGCGACCAGCACATAGGATGCGAGCGAGCGCGGCGGCGCAACAGCGCCACCCGCGACCGCCGGCGCACCGCGCGACATCTCTGCCGCCACATCCGACACCGTTGCAGATGCGGTCGCCGGGACTGGAGCGGCTGTCTCATTCGCCTCCGATAGAAATTCCGTGGGGATCAGGTCTTCGGACGATGGAGGCACGACAATCGCCGCAGGCGACTTCTTCCTGCGCTGCCGGTGGGCGTTCGCGCGTTCGGCACGCTTCCTGACCTTCTTCGGCGCGCCGAGATGGAGGGGAATAACAGATGCGGTCGCTTCGTCGGACATTGCTACGCCACTACCGTCGGTTGTGATGCCTGGGGCACGGCGCTACGTTCGAACACGACGCCGCGCCGCTTTGCTGGAATCGAGTCCCTTCCTTTTCGCGCGATTCGTCAATCAGGCAACGGAGTGACAGTGGGAACCCTGAGAATGTCGAATTGAGTGGGCGCCCGAGCGGTGCGTCTGTTCGTCGCGATTTCGGCAACGAATCGACGCTTCTTAAGCGCGGCACTGCGACTAAGCCCCGCCGGTCAAGGATCATCCTATGAGAGCTTCGGCCTATCAATTGCGCCGGCAGGGCCACCAGCGTAGAGGTGGCAAGACCGATACGGCGCGTCTGCTTATCGGTGCAGCCAGAAACCATAAGCAGGGCTTGTATTCGGTGCTTTTCACCCGGTGCAGACATCGGTGAGTTAAAATTGCTGCTGTGCAACCTGGCCTTCGAGCCCCATTTCGCTGATCGCAAATCCCTGTTGTAATTCCCGCTTGCCAGTCGGTGCAGTCATTAAGCATGGAGGCAATCATGCGACGGCGCGACGCTCTACGAATGATGGTCTGCACCATAGCGATAGTCCCTACCGGCATTGCGGCGCAAACCACAGCAAAGACGTATCGGATCGGAACGCTGACCGTTGGACCGCCGATACCTCCTACCGAAGGCACCGGAAAGATGCTGGTCGAAGGCTTGGCTCGCCGTGGATACAGATTGAAGGAAAACCTCGCCTATGAAGCGCGTGGTGCGTCGGGAAAAATTGCGCAGATGCCGAACCTGATGCAGGAGTTGAAAGCCGCCAAGGTCGATGTGGTGGTGACGATTGGATACCCTTCCGCTGCGGCCGCCAAAGCATCGGGCGTTCCAACGGTGATCGCCAGTGGCTCGGGCGATCCGGTCGTGACCGGGCTGGTTCAAAGCTTCGCACATCCAGGCGGTAACGTGACGGGAATTGCGGACGACGCCGCTGCACTTTCCACCAAGCGCCTGGGATTGTTGAAGGCCGCCTTACCTCAGCTTCGCCGGGTCGCAATGCTCTGGAACAGGGACGATCGTGGAATGACACAACGTTATGACGCATCCGCAAAGGCCGCTGAGGAACTCGGCGTCACTGTGCAACCGCTCGGCGTTCGCGAACCGGATGACTTCAACGAAGCCTTCGACGCCATGAATCGCGAAATGCCGGATGCCATTCTGATGGTGACGGACTCACTTACGCTTCTCAATCGTAAGCGCGTGTTCGATTTTGCCCTCGAACATAAAGTTCCTGCCATCTATGAACAGGATTTCATGGCACGGGATGGCGGACTGATGTCGTACGGCGCCGACGCACGCGAGTCCTTCGATCGGGCCGCAGATCTAAGCGCGCGGATTTTCCAGGGCGCAAAACCGGCTGATCTGCCCGTTGAGATCCCGACACGATACCTATTCGTCGTCAATCTGAAAACCGCAAAGGCAATGAATTTTACGGTACCCAACAACGTGCTCTCCCTCGCCGACGAGGTAATTGAATAGGTGCGCCACCCGCAAGTTGGTATCGTCCAGCCAGTGGAATCGCCTTTTGGAAATGATGTCGCCCGAGCCTTTGGCGAATCAGTCTCCGCTCCGTGGAGCACTGCGCTCGTCAAGACTCCCTCGTAAAGATTGGGGTGTAACCGAAATTTCTTGAGGCAACTCAAGCTCTTGGGCTTGTCGCGCCTGGCTTCAGAAATTTTTCTTCCATTTTCCGGAAATTTCTGCTTATCATAAGCGCATCCCGTGCCCGCGAGAGGGGCGCTTCGCGATCGTCACGAGTGTTGGGTGCGGGATGCGATGGACGTGATCACATCGTCAGACGTGCGATGCGGCGCGGACGAGCGAAATCGTGCGGTCCCGATCCCCCGACGCTGGGATCAACCCCCGGGTGACAGCGATGTCGGCCTCGCGGCCGACACGCCGAGATCCCGGGGGGACGGAGGCTAACAAGCCCGGCACTCCGAGGAGACCACGTATAAGCCGTAAACCATTGCGCAGGGAATGCCGGTTGATTTGGCTGCCCTGTTGTTGCTTGCGTGCGTAAGTGCACTTTCTTTGCACGCAAGGCTCGCGGGTGCGGCCTGCATCCGGCATTCCCTGCGCCCTCTCACTTCAGAGGACGCGATTCTGGCAAGACCCGGACGCTTTCGCGCTGCGGGAATGCGGAGGTGTGTCCTCCGTCGTCATTGCGAGGAGCCAACGGGTCCGCGCAAACGCGCGGCCCGATGACAGGCTCCGCGACGAAGCAATCCACGCCGGTTCTCCGCGGAAGCATTATGGATTGCTTCGCTTCGCTCGCAATGACGGTTGTTTGACAATTGAATATGAAGCGGTGCCGCGATGTTGCGCCCAAGCGCAACAGCCTCGGATGACGCATCTTCCAAAAGGTTTTCCAGGATGGATGCGCGGGTCACGCCCGCGCATGACGAGCTCGCGAGGAGTTGAGACCCGGATGGCCGCGCAGGCCGATCAATTCTGCAGCCTCACGCCCAGCATCACCACGGTCGCGTTCGAGCTCGCGAGCGGGGCGTTGGAGTTGAGGACGTCGTAGCGCAGCGAGCCCTTGATCCAGAGACTGCGCGTCATCTTGTAGATCAGGTCGCCCTCGACCGAGTAGGTCTTGTCGTTGCGGTTGTCGCCCTGGTAGTCGTAGGTGCCGTAGGTGAACTTGCCGATGCCGGTCAGCCAGCGGCGGAAGTCGTGATCGACCTCGATCGCGTAGGTGTGCACCAGCACGCCCGAAGTGTTCGGCAGCGTGGTCTCGCCGATCTGCGTATCGGTTGTGAATTTCACCGTGGTGAGCGGCGACATGCTCCACACCAGCGAGCCCGAGGTGAGCAGGCCGTCAAGCCGGCTCAGTCTGGGATCGACGTAGCTGCGCTCGGACCAGCCGACTGCGATCTCGCCGGTGAGGAGCCGCGTGAACTCGAACGACGTGCCGGCCTTGCCGTAACCGCCGGTCGAATCGCGCTGAAAACCGTTGCGGTCGAACTGCAGGTCGTGCTGGCGCGTGTCGGCTTCGACCTCGATGAACGGCTTCAGACCCGGCTTCAGCTCATAGGAGACGCGGCCGACCCCGCCATACTGGTTGAAGGCGCGGTCGTCGTTGCTCGAGGTCTCGCCGTCCGTGAGCTTCGAGTCCTGATAGACGGTGCGGTCGACGGTCGCGCCGCCGGAAATCTGCAGGCGGTTGAAGTGCTGGTCGAAGCCGAAGGTGCCGCCGAACGACGCATAGATCGGATATTTGGCGAGCCCGGCCTGGATGTTCGGGCTGCCGGGGTTATCGGTCGAGACGCGCAGCCGCGCCTGCGCGGTGAGATCGAAATCCCTGGTGACGTCGAGGCGGCCGTCGACATGGCCGGTGAAATCCGGGCGATCGACATTGGTCGGCGCCGGATTGACCGTGCCGTCGAGCGTCTGCGGCAGCGAGCCGCCGTAACCGGTGAACGAGCCGCGCAGGTCCGCGACCACGGCGTGGCGCTCCCAGTTGGACACCGCGAGAAATTCCGGCGCCACCACCCAGAACGGCAGGCCATGCGCCTGGAAGGTTCGGCCCGGGTTGGTGTCGTAGCCGCCCGAGACTTCGACCGCCGACTTGATCAGGAAGCTGCCCGCATAATCGCCGACCGCGCCGAACGGATCGTCGTCGATCTTGAGCCGGCGACGCTGCGGCTGGCCCGGCACCGTATCGGCCATCGCCGGCGGCAGCGGCTGCTTGTTCGCCATCTCCGACGGCGGGATCGAGAGCCGCAGCTGTCCGGCGAAATTGACCGGCGGTTGCTTCGGCGGCGGCGAGCCAGGTCCCAACGGCTTCTTCGGCCTGGCCTGGGCCGGATAGTATTTTGGCGGCTTTCGCTTCCGGTTCAGCGAGTCGAAACCGGAATCGGACGCGCCGTTGGCGGCCGGCAGGCCATAGGTCGGGATATTGCCGATCCGCGACGGCGCGGGCTGATCGGCCCTCAACTTGCGAGGATCGGCATTGGGATCGATCGTGCTCAAGGGATCGAGCGTGGCGTCGGGATCGAGCACGGCGCTGCCCGGGCTGCCGGCGATCTGGCGCCGCGCGAGATTGTCGGGCGCGGTCTGGGTGGTGCGTTGCGGATTGAACAAATCCGGCGTGACCGATTGGGCCTCGGCCTTTGTTTCACCGAGGGCGATCAGCGCAAGGCAGGCGAAGGCAGCGCGCAAAAGACACGCGCGCGATTTTCGGCCCCGGCCTGGAGGCACCGTCACGATGGGGAAAACTCCAACGAAATCATGCACTTCGTCGACCGTCTCGCGCACGCCGCAAAGCCTGCGGAGAGCGCAAAAAAGTCGTTAATGGAGTTAAAACAATTATGGTTAATGACCCGTTGAGGACGCCCCCTTGCACGTCGCCTCGACTACACCCCCGTGCTAAGCAGGCGGCGGGCAGAACCCCTCTTTTCGGGAACTCACCATGGCAAGCCAACCGCTGATGTCCCCATCATCCGGCCCCGAAAATGCAGACACTGCCGTGCAGTCGGCGCTGCGCACGCTCGAGGTCGGAAGCAAGGGCATCGGCGCCATCGCAGCCGCCCTGCAGGGCTCGCTCGGCGCGGCGTTTGCGACATCGGTGGAGCTGATCCGGCAGGCCAGGGGCCGCGTGATCGTCACCGGGCTTGGCAAGTCCGGCCATGTCGCGCGCAAGGTCGCGGCGACGCTCGCCTCCACCGGCACACCTGCTTTCTTCGTGCATGCGGCCGAAGCGAGCCACGGCGATCTCGGCATGATCACGCCCGACGACGTGATCGTGGCGCTGTCCTGGTCCGGCGAGCAGCCGGAGATGAAGAACCTCGTCAACTACTCGGCGCGCTTTGCGATCCCGATGATCGCGGTGACGTCGAATGCGGAGTCTTCGCTCGGCGCCGCGGCGCGGATCGTGCTGGAGCTGCCGAAGGTGCGCGAGGCCTGCCCGCACAACCTGGCGCCGACGACCTCGACCCTGATGCAGGCCGCGATCGGCGATGCGCTGGCGATCGCGCTCCTGGAGAGCCGCGGCTTCACGGCGCTCGAATTTGCGAAATTCCATCCCGGCGGCAAGCTCGGAGCGATGCTCAAGCATACCTCTGACCTCATGCATACCGGCGACGACTTGCCGATCAAGCCGGTCGGCACGGTGATGTCGGAGGCGCTGGTGGAGATGTCGGCCAAGGGCTTTGGCTGCGTCGCCATCGTCGATCGAAGCGGCCATCTCGCGGGCATCATCACGGACGGCGATTTGCGCCGGCAGATGCGGCCCGATCTGATGACGCTCCTCGTCGATGACGTCATGACCAGAAATCCCAAGGTCGTCGAACGCGCCTCGCTCGCGAGCGAAGCGCTGGAGCTGCTCAATTCGGCGAAGATCACCACCCTCCTCGTGACCGAGGCGAACAAGCCGGTCGGGATCATCCACCTGCACGATCTGCTTCGGGCCGGGGTGGCTTAGGTCGGAAACCGTGCCGCCTTCTCCTCCAGCGGCAGCCGCAAGCCATTCGCCAGATACGACACCGTGCGGTAGACGCCGCACAGCATGATGACCTCGAGGATCTGGTCGTCGTCATAATGCGCTGAGAGCGCCGCAAACTCGCCATCGCTGAGCGTCGCGCGGCGATGCAGCGCGTCGACGGCCGCGATCAGCGCCTGCTCGGCGGAGGACCAGCACGGGGCGTCTGCCGGCCCCACGACCGTGGCGCGGACCTGCTCGTCGGTGAGCTGCGCGGCAGCCGCGAAGAACGCGACATGCACCCCCCATTCATACTCGCAACCGTTCAGCGCACAGGTGCGGTCGATCACGATCTCCCGCTCGCGCAAGGAGAGCGGGCCGGGGTCCAGAAGGCTGCCGCCGCGCAATTTCTCCCAGGCGCGCGCATGCCCCGCCATGACGCGGAACAGGATCAGGGGCGGCGCGCCGCGCATGATGCGGTCGAACTGCTCCTGGATATCGGGCGCGTAAGGCGGCTCAAGCGGAGCGAGGCGTGACATGGCGGACTCCTATGCTACAATATCAGTAGCACTATGCTACGTATTATGTAGCAACGCAAGCTTTATGAACGGACCGCTCAAAGCCATGACAAAAGAGACCACGCCAAAACGCCGCGTCCGCGGCTCGCGCACCGGGCGGCCGATCATGGCGCTGCTCGATCTGTTGGGCCGGCGCTGGACCTTGCGGATATTGTGGGAGCTGCGCGAGGGCGCGCTGACCTCGCGCGCACTGCGCGCGGCCTGCGACGAGGCCTCGCCTACCGTGCTGAACCAGCGGCTGAAGGAATTGCGCGAGGCGGGCTTTGTCGAGCTCGGCGAAGGCGGCGGTTACGGACTGACGCCGCTCGGCCGTGAGCTCAACGCGACGTGCCTGCCGCTCTATCATTTTGCGGAGAGATGGAGCTGGCGTTGACGGAGTGCGGCTACGCCGCCGCAACCGTCAGGTTGGCGCCATCGGCCCGCACCACCTTGACGCGACTGCCGGCCGGCGCGTCGGGGCCGGCGACGCGCCAGATGGTGTCGTCGATCCGCACCGTGCCGGTACCGTCGATGATCGGCTTCTCCAGCGTGAACACGCGCCCGACCAGGGCGGCCGCGCGGCGGTTGAGGAAGGGATTGCTGCGGCTGGCGCGGCTCGGGCTTGCTGCGAGGCGCCGCCAGATCGGCACCGCCGCCACGGCAAACACCGCGAACATCAGAAGCTGCGTCTGCCAGGACGGATGCGCCGCGAACGACACCAATCCCACGAGCAGCGCGGCGAGCCCGAACCAGAACAGAAAGACACCTGGCGCGGCCAATTCCAGCGCCATCAGGATGAAGCCGAAGATCAGCCAGTTCCAGGTGCCCAATGTCGAAAACATCTCGGTCATGACGCGATCCTCAAGATGAACCCCCTATTGCGGCGTCACGGGCGGCTGCGTCGGCCCTGCCGGCGGCACCGAGGTGGTGCGGCGCGCGGCCGCTTGCGCCGATACCGCGCTTTCGCCGAAGGTGGCCTTCGCGATCTCGCCGATGCCGGCGAGCGAAGCGAGCAGACTCGTCGCTTCCATCGGAAGCATGATGACCTTCTGGTTCGGCGCATCGGCAAACTGGCCGAACGCCTTGATGTATTTGTCGGCGATGAAGTAGTTGAGCGAGGCGACGTCGCCCCTGGCGATCGCCTCCGACACCATCTGCGTCGCCTTCGCCTCGGCTTCCGCGGAGCGCTCGCGCGCCTCGGCGTCGCGGAAGGCGGCCTCGCGGCGCCCCTCGGCCTGCAGGATCTGGCTCTGCTTCGCTCCTTCCGCACGCAAAATCTCGGACTGACGCTGGCCTTCCGCCTGCAAAATGTCGGCGCGCTTGACGCGCTCGGCCTTCATCTGCCGGCCCATCGCCTCGACGAGATCGGCCGGCGGCACGATGTCCTTGATCTCGATGCGGTTGACCTTCACGCCCCAGGGCGAAACCGCGGCATCGACCACGCGCAGGAGGCGCTCGTTGATCTCGTCACGATGCGACAGCACCTGGTCGAGGTCCATCGAGCCCATCACCGAGCGGATGTTGGTCATGGTCAGGACCGTGATCGCCTGCGCGAGATTGGCGACCTCGTAGCTCGCCTTCGCGGCATCGAACACCTGGAAGAACGCGACACCGTCGACGGTGACGGTGGCGTTGTCCTTGGTGATCACCTCCTGCTCGGGAATGTTGATCACCTGCTCCATCATGTTGATCTTGCGGCCGACGCGGTCGAAGAAAGGAACGATGAGGTTGAGGCCCGGCGTCAGCGTGTGGGTGTATTTGCCGAACCGCTCGATGGTCCAGTCCCAGCCTTGCGGTACCGTCTTGACGCCCGAGAGCAATGTGAAAATGACGAGGAGAACCAGAACGATCGCGAAGACGTCAAAGCCAGACATATTTCCTCCAAAGCGCGACAAAAGCGGTCGCGCGCCAAGTCCCCGCCAGAATCAGCTCGCGGTCGCCATCTCGTTATGTCTATCCGGCGGATGCGCCGGTTCATCCGGCTGTTCTTGCAGCAGGTAAGCTATGTATGCGGCCTGAAAGCTGCCAGATGTATGGCGATGCAGCGCGGGCAGACGGCTTGTCCGCTTGATAGAAACGACCAGCGTCAATTCGCCGTGTGGATTGCTTTTGAGAACGAGTCGCGCTTGTCGCTGCGGCGCGTCACAAAATCATTAACGACCGCACAATGAAATCCAGCCTCTTTAGATCCAACCCTGCAATTCGCGCCGCACGAGCTGCGTGATGACATTCATGCCGGCGTCGCTATCGTTGAGACAGGGGATCGCAGAAAATTTCTCACCGCCATGATGCTTGAAGATTTCCGCGTTCTCCCGCGCGATCTCTTCCAGCGTCTCCAGGCAATCGGCGGCAAAGCCCGGCATCACCACCGCGATGCGCTTGATGCCGTCCCGCGCGAGCTGCTCCACCGTCTTGTCAGTATAGGGCTGCAGCCACTCGGCCCTGCCGAAGCGTGACTGAAAGGTCAGTAGCAATTTTGACGCATCGAGTCCCAAGCGCTTGCGCAAGGCGTCCACGGTCGCGATGCATTGCGTCTGGTAGGGATCGCCCTTGTCGACATACTCCTTCGGCATGCCGTGAAAGGAGGCCACGATCCGCTCCGGCTTGAACGGCAACGATGCAAGATGCGCCTCGATCGAGGTCGCGATCGCCTCGATATAATCGGGCGAGTCGTAATAAGGCGGTGTCACCCGCAGCGTCGGCTGGGCGCGCAATCGGCTGAGCACGCGAAACGCCTCGTCGCAGACGGTCGCCGATGTCGCCGCCGAATATTGCGGGTAGAGCGGCACCACTAAAATCCGCTCGCAACCCCGCGCCATCAACTCGTCGATACCGACCTTGATCGACGGGTTGCCGTAGCGCATCGCCCACTCCACCTCGACATGGTCGTGGCCGGCGATGCCGCGGGCGAGCTTCTCGGCCTGCGCGCGCGTGATGGTTTTCAGCGGCGATTCGTCCCGCTCCGTGTTCCAGATCTTGCGGTAGTCGCGCGCCTTGGCGCGCGGGCGCGTCCGCAGGATGATGCCGTTCAGGATCAGCTTCCAGACGAGGCCCTGGTTCTCGATCACCCGCGGGTCTGACAGAAACTCCTTCAGGTAAACCCGCACCCCCCTGGCGTGGGCCGTGTCGGGTGTGCCCAGATTGACCAGGAGCACGCCGACATGCGGCAGCTTTGCTGCCGGCACGGACACCGTGCTCTCAATGGGAACTGCTGACGTCATGAGAGGTGGATTCGCGCAGACGCGCCATCCTTGTCAAGCTGGCCGGCCGTTCGATACTGTCCGTCCCGTTCCGCGCGGAGTGGACGAATGACGGTCGCCGAATATTGCATTTTTGGAAGTGTAGCGCTTTATCTGCTGAGCATTGTCCCGATCAAATGGATCGGGTTTCGGCAATATGACAATTCGAAGCCGCGCGACCCCGCCTTCTACCGGGACGCCATCCGCGCCCGCGCGCTTGGCGCCCACCAGAACGGCATCGAAGCCTTCCCGTTCTTTGCCGCCGCCGTGCTGCTCGCGGAATTCCGCGCCGCGCCACAGAACCTCATCAACGAGCTCGCGATCCTGTTCCTGATCGTGCGCATCGCCTATGTGTTGACCTATATCGGCAACCGCCCGTCGCTGCGCTCGATCCTCTGGAGCGTCGGCTTCATCATCAACATCGCGATCTTCTTCCTGCCGCTGATCCGGAAGTGGTTGCCGGGATAAACGGCGGGGCCATCCGATGCAAACCCCACAGCGACACGCTTTGCGGACCAACTCGGTGGACCTTTTGGTCATCGGCGCCGGAGCTGCGGGCATGGCCGCCGCCATTTTCGCGAAGCTCAGAGGTCTCGACGTCCTTCTTGTCGAGAAATCCGACAAGGTCGGTGGCACGGCTTCAACCTCCGCCGGCACCCTCTGGATACCCGGGAACAGTCAAGGCGCGAAGGCCGGCGACAAGGACAACGTCTGCGAGGCCGCTGCCTATCTCGACAGTCTCATCGCCGGCCATACCCCGCGTACGCGCCGACAGCGCGCCGCCTATCTCTCGACCGGCGTGGAGGCGATCGACTTCCTGGAAGCAAATACCGAAGTCAAATTCCTGCCCTGCGGCGTGCATCCCGACTATCACCGCAAGGCAGGAGCGGCCCTCCGGGGTCGCGCCATCGTGCCTGCTCCCTTTGACGGCCGCGTTCTCGGCTCCGATTTCGAGCGCGTGCGCCCGCCAATTCCGGAGTTCATGATCTTCGGTGGCATGATGGTCGGAAAGATGGATATCCCCCGCCTCGTCGGCCGCTTCAAGTCGCCCGCCAACTTCATCTATTCGACGGGTCTCTTCCTGCGGTATCTTAAGGACCGTCTGCGCTATTCGCGCGGGACCAGGCTCATGATGGGCAATGCGCTCGTTGGACGCATGTATCATTCGTTGCTGAAGCTCGGTGTGAAGCCTGAATTCAATACCCGGCTCGACGAGCTCGTCATGCAGAACGGTCGCGTGACGGGCGCTACGATCGTCGGGCCGTCAGGCCCGAGGCTGGTGACGGCACGCAAGGGCGTTGTCCTCGCGACCGGCGGATTCGCTCACAATGACGCCTATCGCCAGCGTCTCATGCCGGATCCTACACCGAAATATTCGCTCGCATGCGAAGCCAATCACGGCGACGGCATCGCCGCAGCGGAGGCCCTGGGTGCCCGCGTCAATGGAAGCGAAAATGGCAGCGGGGGTTTCTGGGCACCCGTCTCGGTCACGCGCCGGAAGGACGGCACGCGCGGCCTTTTCCCTCATCTATCGCTCGACCGCGCGAAACCCGGCCTGATCGCGGTCAACCGCGCCGGTCGTCGCTTCTGCAATGAAGCCGATTCCTATCATGATTTCGTCGAGGCCATGTACAGGTCGAACGACCGCGACGGCGCCATTCCCTCATGGTTGATCTGCGATGGCGAATTCATTCGCAAATACGGCCTGGGCCTTGTTTATCCCGGCACAAGCGACCTCGGCTCGCACGTGGCCAGCGGGTATGTCGCGCACGCCGACAATGCGGAGCATCTCGCTGCCAGGCTGGGCGTCGACCCCGTCGGGCTGAAGGCAACGCTCGATCGGTATAATGAACAGGCGACGCGCGGCGTCGATGAGGATTTCAACCGGGGACATTCCGAGTTGAATCGCTTCAATGGAGATCCCGCAGTGAAGCCCAATCCGTGTCTTGCGCCGATCGATCTCGGCAACCTCTACGCCATGGAGGTCTGGCCGGCAGAGATCGCTTGCAGCGCGGGAATTTCCACCGACGAGGATGGGCGCGTCGTCGACGAGCAAGAGCAACCGATGCCGGGGCTGTTCGCTTGTGGCAATGACATGGCTTCGGTCATGGCGGACTCTTATCCCGGGCCGGGAACCACGCTCGGCCCCGCCGTGGTCTTCGCCTATCGTGCCGTCAACGCCGCACTGAGAGAAGCAGACTAATCACCACGCTGTGGAAACAAGATCCCCACCCGGTTTGCTCGTGCCGAGCAAACCGACCTCCCCTTTTCAAGGGAGGTTTGAGCGCTTCACGCGGCCGCCGGCGTCTCCAACAATCCGCGCCGCCGCAAGAGCGCGTCGGGCTCGGGCTCGCGGCCTCGGAAGGCGATATAGGCCGCTTCCGGATCGACCGAGCCGCCGGTGGAGTAGATGTCGTCGTGCAGGCGCCTGGCGGTCGCCGGATCGAAGATATTGCCGGCCTCCTCGAACGCGCCGAAGGCATCCGCATCCATCACTTCCGACCACATGTAGCTGTAATAGCCCGCAGCGTAGTGGTCGCCGGAGAAGATATGGCCGAACTGGGTCGGCCGGTGACGCATCGCGATCTCCTCGGGCATGCCGATCTTTTCAAGCTCCGCTTTCTCGAAGGCGCGCACGTCGCGGCAGGCGGAGGCCGGCTGGGTATGGAATTCGAGATCGACCAGGGCGGAAGAGACGAACTCAACGGTGGCAAACCCCTGGTTGAACTTGCGTGCGGCGAGGAAGCGCTGCAGCAGATCCTCCGGCAGGGGCTCGCCGGTCTGATAATGCCGTGCGAATTTCTGCAGCACCTCCGGCCGCTCCTGCCAGTGCTCGTAGAGCTGCGAGGGGAGCTCGACGAAATCGGTGAACACGGACGTGCCCGACAGCGACGGATAAGTGACGTTGGAGAGCATGCCGTGCAGGCCGTGGCCGAATTCGTGGAACAGCGTCCGCGCGTCGTCCGGTGACAGCAGCGCGGGCTGACCATCCGCGCCCTTGGAGAAATTGCAGACATTGATGATCAGCGGCGCGACCTCGATGTCCAGCTTCTGCTGGTCACGCAGCGAGGTCATCCAGGCGCCCGAACGCTTGGAGGGCCGGGCGAAGTAGTCGCCATAGAACAGCGCCTTGTGGCGCCCCTCGCGGTCCCTGACCTCCCAGACCCGAACGTCAGGGTGCCAGACCGGGATATCCTTGCGTTCAGCGAAGGTGATGCCGAACAGGCGGGTGGCGCAGTCGAAGGCAGCCTCGATCATACGATCGAGCGCCAGATAAGGCTTGATCGCGGCATCGTCGAAATTGGCGCGCTCGAGCCGGAGCTTCTCGGCGTAGTAGCGCCAGTCCCATGGCGCCAGTGCGAAGTTGCCGCCCTCGGCTGAGATCATCGCCTGCATCTCGTCGCGATCGGCGCGCGCGCGGGCCCGCGCCGGCTTCCAGACCCGCTCCAAAAGGCCCCGAACCGCATCCGGGGTCTTGGCCATGGAATCCTCGAGCCGGTAGGCGGCAAAGTTCGGAAAGCCGAGCAGCCCTGAGGCCTCCTCGCGCAGCTTCAGGATCTCTACGATGATCTCGTTGTTGTCATTGGCGTTGCCATTGTCGCCGCGGGCGATGAAGGCCTTGTAGAGCTTCTCGCGCAAGTCGCGCCGCACCGAGCTCTTCAGGAACGGCTCGACGGACGAGCGCGACAGCGTCACGATCGCCTTGCCGGCCATCCCGCGCTCTTCGGCCGCAGCCTTCGCGGCGGCAATGAAGCTGTCGGGCAACCCGGCGCGGTCGCCCTCGCCGAGCTCCATGAACCATTCCTGCTCATCGCCGAGCAGGTGATGGCTGAAGCTGGTGCCGAGATGGGCGAGCCGCTCGTTGATCTCGGCCATCCGCTTCTTGGCGTCCTCGGAGAGGCCGGCGCCGGCGCGGTGGAAGCGGGTATAGGTGCGTTCCAGAAGCCGCATCTGCTCGCCGGTGAGGCCCATGGTCGCACGGTTCTCGTGCAGGAGGGCGATGCGGCCGAACAACACCGCGTTCATCATGATGGGGTTCCAGTGCCGCGCCATCCGGAGCGACACCTCCTTGTCGATCTCGAGGATCGCAGGATTGGAGTGGGCCGACACCAGGTCGTAGAAGACCGCCGAGACCTTGGTGAGCAGCTTGCCCGAGCGCTCCAGCGCCGTGATGGTGTTGTCGAAATCGGGCGTCGACGGGTCGTGGGTGATCGCGGCAACCTCGGCTGAATGATCGGCAAAGGCGCGCTCGAAGGCGGGCATAAAGTGCTCGGGGAGGATCTCGGCGAAGGGCGGCGTCTGATGCGGCGTCTGCCAGGCGACGAGCAGCGGATTGGCTTCGCTTGAGGCCACATTTGCAGCGGTTTCTGACATCAAATTTCCCTTATTTTCTAGGGCTTCCCTTGCGGCCTCGTATATCACGCGATGGGCCTTTTTTGGGGGCTTTTACGCTTGCGGGCGGCCCCCTTTTCGGAGAGATTGCGCCCCTCAATAAAGGACGAAGCCATGAGCTCACAGCCCTCCTCGACCGCTTCCCGCCAGATCGTCTGGTCCAGCGTCGTCACCGTCATCTCGGCTGCGATCCTGATCGGCGCCGAAGTGTTCGGAGCCGCGTTTGCCGGCGGCTGGGCGCTGGCTATTCTGCTCGGCCTCGAGGACACCGGCGCCCACATCCTGCAGGCGGTGCTGTTTGCCCTTGGCGTGCTCGTGATGATCGCCTTCGTCCGCGCGGCTCAGCGCGTCGAACCCTTCTTCAAGCGCGCGTGAGTGAAGCGATTCAAGAAATCGCTGTGCCGCAGGCACAACTTCAATCGCACCGTCTTGAAAAGAGTTAACGTTCGTTCATATTCGGTCGCGGGCGCGCATGCTCGAAGCGCGCTGCGTAATGAGCTGTTAGGGAAATTTGTCCTCAGCCTAAAAAATTTCTTGCGAAGCAGAGTCAAAAAGATTATTTCCAGCCTTGCCCAATTTCGCACGTGCCTGTGGTCGTGTGTCAGTCGGTAGGTATCCGGACAAGAGGCCGGACAGCCGCCAAGGGTTGGAAGAACCGAGGGTCGCTTCGAGCTTAAGGCTCGCGTCGGAGACGAAACGTCGAAGACGAAACAGCGGCCAGCATCTCTCTCCAGGGATGCCGTTGAAGGTCTCTCCACTCCTTGCAACCGTGACTGACAGCCGGAGGCGAACCGGCGCACCCCGCTCTCAACGGGGGACGCGACTTAAAGCAACGACGGATCGGGCTTTTTTGGTCTCTACCGGCAGTCCAACGCCGGCGCGGGCTACTGAAAAGGCTTGTCCTTCATTGCCAGGTGAGCGGGCGGGAAAAATTCCCAACCAATCCACGGCAGCACAAATCGGATCGAGTTCGAGGCCTTGTCGCGTCTCCATCGTGCGGCATCGCCAAAGCGCTCACGTCCGGGAACATTTTGAACGGGGCCCGTCGCAAAGGTCCGTTTGGAGGGTGCTATGACCGAACGCATCAGGGAATTCCTGCGCAACCGCCGCAGCGAGGGCCTGGACACCGAGCCGTGCCTCGTGGTCGACCTCGAAGTCGTGCGCGACAACTATCAGACCTTCGCCAAGGCGCTGCCCGACAGCCGCGTGTTCTACGCGGTGAAGGCAAATCCCGCGCCGGAAGTGCTGTCGCTGCTCGCCTCGCTGGGCTCCTGCTTCGACACCGCAACCGTCGCCGAGATCGAGATGGCGCTGGCCGCAGGTGCGACGCCGGAGCGCATCTCCTTTGGCAACACGATCAAGAAGGAGCGTGACATCGCACGCGCCTTTGCGCTCGGCATTCGGCTATTCGCGGTCGACTGCGCCGCCGAGGTCGAGAAGGTCGCCCGTGCCGCGCCGGCTGCGAAGGTGTTCTGCCGTATCCTCTATGACTGTGCCGGCGCCGAATGGCCGCTGTCGCGCAAGTTCGGCTGCGACCCGGAGATGGCGGTCGAGGTACTCGACCTCGCCAAGCGCCGGGGGCTCGAGCCGTGTGGCATCTCCTTCCATGTCGGCTCGCAGCAGCGCAAGGTGAAGGCGTGGGACCGCGCGCTGGCGATGGCCTCCACCGTGTTCCGCGATTGCGCGGAGCGGGGGATCAACCTCACCATGGTCAACATGGGCGGCGGCTTCCCGACCAAGTACCTGAAGGACGTTCCGCCGGTCGTGCAGTACGGCCGGTCGATCTTCCGTGCGCTGCGCAAGCACTTCGGCAACCAGATCCCGGAGACTATCATCGAGCCGGGACGCGGCATGGTCGGCAATGCCGGCATCATCGAGTCCGAAGTCGTCCTGATCTCCAGGAAGAGCGACGAGGACGAGGTGCGCTGGGTGTACCTCGATATCGGCAAGTTCAGCGGTCTCGCCGAGACCATGGACGAGTCGATCCGCTACGCCATCCGCACCCCGCATGACGGGGCCGAGATGACGCCGTGCGTGCTCGCAGGTCCCACCTGCGACTCCGCCGATGTGCTGTACGAGAAGATGCCGTATCCGCTTCCGGTGACGCTCGAGATCGGCGACAAGGTGCTGATCGAGGGGACCGGGGCCTATACGTCGACTTACTCGTCGGTGGCCTTCAACGGCATCCCGCCGCTCAAGACCTACCACATCTGATCCCGCCTCTCTGAGGCTTAAGTCAAGCGGGAGCCGGCACGCCGGCTTCCTCCCTGATCAATCGCGACACCTGAACAACGCTCCACGGCGCAACCCGCCGTGGCCAGCGAGGACTGACGTGCCATGACTGCTGTTCGGAAGACCCCTGTTGTCCTCACCTCGAAAGCCGCTCCGTTCGCGATCCGTGCGGAGCGGGCTTCGGACATCGTCGCGCGTGAAGCGCTGCTGGATACCTGCTTTGGCGAGGACCGCCATATGCGCACCTGCCAGCGCCTGCGCGACGGACGTGCGCCCGCCGAAGGCCTTGCCCTGTCGGCCGTTACGCGAGGGGCTGTTGTCCCGAATTCGAAGTTCGCGCTGCTCGCGGCAGGCTGGGAACGAACTTCGAATTCGATCAGGACAACAGCAGACTTAAAGTCTGCGTGTGGCGATTCTTTCGGCAATTCCCCAGACGGTGCCTGCCGCGAGGGTGGGGGGAATTGCCGAAACGCCACACGCCTCGTGGGCACCGTGCGGCTGTGGCACGTCGGCGCCGGGGGCATCCCGGCGCTTCTTCTCGGCCCTCTCGCGGTAGACAGCGCCTACCGCAAGCTGGGGGTCGGGGCCGCGCTGATGGACCACGCGCTTGCGGCGGCGAGAGCGCGTGGCCATCGCGCGGCACTGCTTCTGGGCGATGCGCCCTATTATACGCGCTTCGGCTTCTCGGCCGACAAGACCGGCGAGTTGAACCTCCCCGGCGCATTCGAGCGCGAGCGTCTGCTTGGACTGGAGCTTGTAGCGGGCGCGCTTGACGGTGCCTGGGGCATGATCGTGCCGACTGGCGCCCGTCTGCCCAAACCGAAGGTAGCGCGGGCGAAGAAATCGCCGCGTACTGCTGCCGCCGTGGCATAGGGCCGCCACCATGCCGAAGAAGCGAGCGATGGCGCGGGCTGCCGAGCGCCCGCGCTTTCGTAACGCCATTGCTACGATCGTGATGATCCTGATGATGGCGATGATCGTGCGCGACATCCTGGTGCGCCGCTGGAGTTCACCGCCCTCCGCGCCCGACATGACACGCCGACTGCCCTGATCCGAGCCACCCTGGCCCGCTTGCGCGAGCCGAAAAAAAGCCCTTAAACCTCGCGTCAAACGAACCGAGAGGTCCGACAATGCCACGCCGCCTGATTTCGACCGGCTCGCCCTTCGAAAAGACCGCAGGCTACAGCCGCGCCGTCGTCGACGGCGATTTCGCCTTCGTGGCCGGAACCACCGGCTATGACTACGCCACCATGACCATGCCGGCCGATGTCACGAGCCAGTCACGTAACTGCTTCAAGACCATCGAAGCCGCATTGAAGGAAGGTGGCTTCGCGCTCACCGACATCGTCCGCGCGACCTACTACATCACCGACGCCAAGGATGCCGATGCGCATCTGGCCGTCTGTGGCGAAGTTCTCGGCGACATCCGTCCCGCCGCAACCCTTCTGGTCGTCGCCGGTCTTCTCAAGCCCGAGATGAAAATCGAGATCGAAGTCACCGCCAAGCGGCGTACCGCCTGATCTTAGCCTTTGCCCGCCCGCACTTTTCCGGAGAGATCCACACGATGAGCCCCGCCTCGCCCGTTCACGCCAAGATTTCCGGCCCCATTGTCATGATCGGCTTCGGCTCGATCGGCAAAGGCACCCTGCCGCTGATCGAGCGCCATTTCGAGTACGACAAGAAGCGCTTCGTCATCATCGATCCGCATGAGGAGGGCGAGCTTGCGAAGAAGCACGGCGTACGCTTCATCAAGCAGGCGGTGACCCAGGACAATTATCGCGAGCTCCTGGTTCCGCTGCTCACCGAGGGCGGCGGCCAGGGCTTTTGCGTCAACCTCTCGGTCGACACGTCCTCGGTCGACATCATGATGCTGTGCCGGGAGATCGGCGCGCTCTATATCGACACCGTCGTCGAACCGTGGGCCGGGTTCTATTTCGACAAGAAAATCGGCACCGAGAAGCGCTCGAACTACGCGCTGCGCGAGACGCTGCTGGCCGCCAAGCACAAGAGCGTAGGCGGCACCACCGCGGTCTCCACCTGCGGCGCCAATCCCGGCATGGTGTCGTGGTTCGTCAAGCAGGCGCTGATCGACATTGCGCTCGACACGGGCCAGAAGATCAACGAGCCGAAGAGCCGCGAGGGCTGGGGGCAGCTCGCGATGAAGCTCGGCGTCAAGGGCATCCATATCGCCGAGCGCGATACCCAGCGCTCCAAGAGGCCGAAGCCGATCAACGTGTTCGTCAACACCTGGTCGGTCGAGGGCTTTGTCTCCGAGGGCATGCAGCCGGCCGAACTCGGCTGGGGCACGCATGAGACATGGATGCCGGACAACGGCCGCACTCATCCCGATGGCTGTGGTGCGGCGATCTATCTGCAGCAGCCCGGCGCCAACACGCGCGTGCGCTCCTGGTGCCCGACGCCCGGCGCGCAATATGGCTTCCTCGTCACCCACAACGAGTCGATTTCGATCGCCGACTATTTCACCGTGCGCGACGGCGGCAACGTGATCTACCGGCCGACCTGCCATTACGCCTATCACCCGGCCAACGACGCCGTGCTGTCGCTGCACGAGATGTTCGGCGCCACCGGGCGCATGCAGCCGTCCTGGCACATTCTGGACGAGAACGAGATCGAGGACGGCATCGACGAACTGGGCGTGCTGGTCTACGGCCATGCCAGGAACGCCTATTGGTACGGCTCGCAGCTCTCGATCGAGGAGACGCGCCAGATCGCGCCCTACCAGAACGCCACCGGCATGCAGGTGTCGTCAGCCGTGCTCGCCGGCATGGTCTGGGCGCTGGAGAACCCGACCGCCGGGATCGTCGAGGCCGACGAGATGGATTTTCACCGCTGCCTTCAGATCCAGCGGCCTTACTTGGGCCCGGTGAAAGGCTTCTATACCGACTGGACGCCGCTGACCGACCGCCCCGGCCTGTTCCCGGAGGACATCGACACGTCCGATCCCTGGCAATTCAGGAACGTGCTGGTACGGTGAGGAGCGGACCTCTTCTTTTCGTGTGTCCTTCCCCTGATGCCGCCAAAGGTCTATGGCGAGGGGCGGCGGTGCCAACGAACCGCCCCGGCCACATCGCCGGCTGACAGCGTGCCGCGGGGCACCGGGAGGATTTGCGTGAACTACCCTGCCTGCATCGCGGGAGGCGTCGGCCTCTTGATCGCATCCAGCGCCTTCGCGGCGGATACCGGGCAGTTGCCCTGCAAGACCACGCAGGAGTGCAACGAGGCCGCCGCGAAGATCGGCGTCAACGCGCCCGGCGACGCCCAGCTCCACACCAGCAAGGTGGATGCCGCCGAGGACCAGTTCTACTGGCTTAACAAGATCAACAAGGCTTCCGCCGTCATGCTGGTGGAAGAGCGCATCTTTCCCAAGGAAGTCGGCCAGTTGATCGCCAAGGGCGTGGATTACACCATTCGCCAGGCCCAGCAGCCGGGCGGCAAGCGTCCCAGCGACGTCCTGCAGATCGAGAAGATCATGACCGATAAGGTCGGCGAGGAAGCGTCCGTCATCCATGCCGGGCGCAGCCGTCAGGACATGTATGCGACCTATCGCGCCGCCAAGCTGCGCGACCAGACGCTGGACTTTGCCGAAGCCCTGCTCGGCCTGCGCGCCAGGCTGCTGGCCAAGGCGGCCGACAATCTCGACACGCTGATGCCCGCATATACCAACGGCGTGCAGGCAGTGCCGATCACCTATGGTCACTACCTGCTCGCCTACGAAGAATCCTTCGAGCGGGACCAGCAACGCATCAGTGAAGCCTGGCGCCGGCTCAACCTCAGCCCGATGGGCGTCGGCGTGCTGTCGGACTCGATCTGGCCATTGAACCGCGCCCGCCTCGCTCAACTCCTGGGCTTCGACGGCATCGTCGAGAACTCGATGGACGCCAACCAGGTGATCCCGTTCGACAATCAGCTCGAGGCCACCGGCATCGCCAACTCGGCCGCCATCCGCATCGGCGTAATGATGCAGGACCTGCACACTCAATATGCGGAAGTGCGGCCGTGGCTGCTGCTGCAGGAAGGCTCGACCTATACAAGCAGCGCGATGCCGCAGAAGCGCAATCCGGGCCTGATCACGCAGGCCCGCATCGCCGCTTCCGACGTCGTGGGACTCTCGGATGCCGTGTCCATCCGCGCCCACAACGTCACATCAGGGATGGTCGACTACAAATTCGAATTCGAGAATCTCGGCGTGTTTCCCCATGCCGTCAAGATGATCAACGCAGCCGATCGGGTGTTCGACGCGATCGTGGTCAACAAGGCGCGCGCCAGGGAAGAGCTGGAAGCCGACTGGACGTCGACCATGAACCTCGCGGAATTGCTGTTGCAGGCGCATCAGATTCCGTTCCGCGTAGGGCACGGCTTCGCCTCGCAAATGGTCGGCTACGCGCGGCCCCTGAACCTGACGCCCAAGACCATTCCGTTCAATGTGGTGACCGACCTGTTCGCCAAGACGCTCGCGAAATTCGAGATGCCCGCACAGCCTTTCCCGATGAGCGAAGCCGAGTTCAGGGATGTCATGTCGCCTGAATGGATCGTGACGCACACCAAGGGCGTGGGTGGCCCGCAGCCGGCCGAAACCGAGCGCATGCTCAAGCAGGCCCGGCAGCGTCTTGAAGCCGACACGGCCTGGCTCGCCGAGCGGCGCGGCAATCTCGCGAAGGCCGATGCCGCGCTCGATCAGGCCTTCGCGGCATTGTTAACGCAAAGCAACGCACAGTAGTCGCGAACCGGAGGAAGTTGCCGGTGAGGCCCGCCACTTCCTCACCTCGCCATATAATCGAACACCACACTCCCCAGTCCTAGCGTCAGATCCGCCTTGAAGTGCAAGGCCGACACCACCTCGCGCACCGGCAACCGCGCGACGTCGCAGAGCGCGTGCGGAAACAGGCCGAGCGCGGCGGGTCCCGTCCAGGCTTCCTTCAGCGTGATGTCCTCGAGCTGGAAGCGCACCAGCTCGCAGATGCGCGCGGTGGCGTCGACATGCGGAATGATCTTCAAAATGAAATTCGGCGCCCTCATCGATTTCAGCACGATGTCGTGGTCGACATAGCGGTGCTTGTAGCCCATGGTGGCAGACGCGCAGAGCACCGAGCCGTAGTGCAGCGTGCCGACCAGCACGTCGCTCTCCACCTCGATCTTCGGCCGCGCCAGCTTCTTCGGAAAACCCCAGAGCTCGCGGCCGCCGGCGATCGGGCCTTCGTCATCGAGATACATCGCGTGCGTGTAAGCGCCCTCCTCGCCCTTGAAGCGCACCGGAATCACCTGTCCCGTCTCGGTGTAATCGCCAAAGCCCGTGGAATCGGGCATGCGAATGAACTCGTATTTGACGACGGACTCGGTGATCTCGAGCGGCTCCGGGACCACGGCCGCAAGCGCTTCGGGATCTGTCTTGTAGGTGATGACGAAATATTCGCGGTTGTAGAAGCGATAGGGCCCTGGCGGGAAAGCCGGGTTGTTCAGCGGCATCGAATAGGCGTTTCGCCGGACGTCGTCGATCTTCATGGGGTGCCTCGCTTCCTCGTGTGAGGCGCCATGATACGGCGGCACTGCGTCAGGAACGAGACGGTGAAACCGGCAGGTATGCCGTCACACAAATCTCGTCATTCAGGGGCGCCGCGCAAGCGGCGAACCCGGAATCCCATAACCCCGATGGTGGTTATGGATTCCAGGATGCGTGCTCCGCACGCATCCCGGAATGACGAGGGCTGTTACTTCTTCTCCCTGATCGGCGGCGCCATCTTTTCGGCGGGCGCAGGCGGGAGCGCCGGCTTGGCGCCTTGCTTTTGCGCTTCCGCATTCGGTTGGGCTGGCTCGGGCGCAGGTGTTGTCGGGCGCGTGCCGCCGGGCTTCGACTCGGCGGGTGTGTTCGAGGGGTTAGGCGTGGGCGCCGGCGTCGCCTGCAACGGCTTGCCCGGTGTGCCGGTGGCCTGCGCCATGTCCACCTGATTCCGCGCCCGCAACTCGACCAGCGAGACGCCGATCGTCACGACGCCTGCCGCAAATAGAATGGCGGCGAGCCATAAATCGCTTTTGACGCTGCGTTTCGAATCGCCGGACCACATCACGTTCACTCGCCATATCCGTGATATGAACGATTGGCCCGGCGCAATGGTTCCTGCCGGAACCTTCGCTTAAAGCGGAAGCAGGCCCGCGTCGCCCTCTTCATCGGCGAAAGCGAGCAGCGTGCCCTTGGCGTTCCAGGCCAGTGCTGCGACCGGTGGTGTGCCATTACGCCTCACCAGGATTTCAGCGCCGTCCTCGAGCCGCACCATCAGCACGGTGCCGTCGCTGTAACCGCAGGCGAGTATGTCCTGCTTCGGATGGCAGGCGACGACCGCTACCCGCGCCTGCAGTGGCGCCAGCATCGCCGGCTCCTTGCCCATCGGGCCGTCCTTGCTCGCAAAGGGCCACATGATCACCATGTCGGCACCCGAGGTCGCGAGGAATTTGCCGCCCGCGCTCCACGACATCGATTTGACGCGGCCGGGATAGCCGGACATCCGCATGTGGCGGTTATCGGCGAGCCGCCAGCCATGCATCGCCGGCTCGTGCATCGCTGTGACCAGGAATTTGTTGTCGGGGCTGAAGGTCACGCCGAGATGCGAGCCCGCCCATTCCAGAAATTCGGCATTCGCCGCCATGTTCGGAAACCACAGCGTCACGCCGCCATAATGCGCGATCGCAAGCCGCAGCCCCTTGGGCGCAAAGGCGAGTCCGCCGACGGTGGACGGCACCTCGAAGAATTTCTCCTCGTTCTTGCCGCTGCGCACGTAAGCGATCTTGCCCGCCGACCAGGCGTACGCGCCGTCAGTATGAAGGGCGACATTATCGATCCAGCGCCGCTTCGCATCCTGCGCAAGTTGAGTGACCTCACCCTTGGCATCGATCGCCGCCACCTTGCCGTCATCGCCACCGGTGACAATGCGCTTGCCGTCGGACACCGCGCAGAGGATGCCGCCGCCATGCACGGCGATGCGCGAGACGTCTCCTTCCGTATCCACGAACGAGATGTTCTCCTCGGCACCGACGAAGCCGGCGCGCTCGCCAAGGAAATGCACAGCCGACACCGCCGCGCCGATTCTAACGGGACGCACGCGGTCGGTGACGGATACGATGGAGGCCTGCTGGCCGCCCGGCTCGAACGTGCTCATCACGTGGTGATGCAGCTCTCAAAACCGTCGCGGATCGCCTGCTCCGGCAATTCGCGGCCGATGAAGATGAGCCTACTCTCGCGCGGCTCGCCGTCCTTCCATTTGCGCTGGTGGTCGCCCTCCAGCATCATGTGCACACCCTGGAAGACATAGCGGTCGTCATCGTCGGTGAAGGCGAGGATACCCTTGGAGCGCAGGATCTTCTGGCCCTCGGTCGCCACCAGATTCTGCAGCCACGGCATGAACTTTGTCGGATCGAGCGGCTTGTCGGTCTTGAGCGCCAGGGATTGCATGTCCTCGTCGTGATAGTGCTTCAGGCCATGGCCGTGATCATGATGATGATCGTGATCATGACCGTGATGATGATGGTCATGGTCGTGGTCATGATCGTCGTCGACCTCGAGGAAATCGGGCTCGAGATCGAGGATACGGTCGAGATCGAACGCGCCGCGCTCCAGCACGTCCGACAGCCTGACCTTGCAGCGTTCGGTGCGGTGCAGTTTCGCGTAGGGATTGATGCCGCGAATGCGCGCCTCGACCTCGGCAAGCTCGCCCTTGGACACGAGATCAGTCTTGTTCAGCACGATGACGTCGGCGAACGCGATCTGGTTCTTGGCCTCCGGCGCGTCCTTCAACCGATCAGCCAGCCACTTGGCATCGGCCACGGTAACGACGGCATCGAGCCGCGCATTCTTCTGCACATCCTCGTCGACAAAGAAGGTCTGCGCCACTGGCGCCGGATCGGCAAGCCCCGTGGTCTCGACGATGATGGCGTCGAACTTGCCCTTGCGCTTCATCAAGCCTTCCATGATGCGCACGAGGTCGCCGCGCACGGTGCAGCACACGCAGCCGTTGTTCATCTCGAACACTTCCTCGTCGGCTCCGATGATGAGGTCGTTGTCGATGCCGATCTCGCCGAATTCGTTGACGATGACGGCGTATTTCTTGCCGTGGTTTTCCGACAGGATCCGGTTCAACAACGTGGTCTTGCCGGCGCCGAGATAGCCGGTCAGCACGGTCACGGGAATTTTGGAAGCTTCAGGCATCACAACCTCAGAACGGAATTTTTGCAGGCCACTCTCGGCGGGCAAGGTGGCCCCTGCCCTCTAGTTGCCGAGCGCGCTGGTCAGGGCCTTTATATTGTGCCTGACGAGGGCAATGTAAGTGGGGGCAGGCCCCTTTTCGTCAGTCAGACTGTCCGAATAGAGGGTCCCGCCGGCCTTGACGCCGGTCTCGGCCGCGATCCGGCCGATCAGCCGGTCGTCACTGAGATTTTCCAGAAATACCGCCGGTATTTTATCGACCTTGATCTGTTGGATCAGGGCCGCGATGTCGCGCGCCGAGGGCTCGGTTTCCGTGGAGACGCCGACGAGCGCGAGGAAGGCGATGCCGTAGGCGGCGGCAAAATAGCCGAAGGCCTTGTGGGTCGTGATCACCTTGCGCCGCTCGGGCGGGATTTTCGCAACCGCCGCCCGCACCTCCGCGTCGAGCACGTCAAGCTCGCCGAGATAGCGCGCGGCATTGGCGCGAAACACCTCGGCATCGGCCGGATCAGCCGCGGCCAGCGCGTCGCGGATATTGACAACATAGATCTTGGCGTTCGGAACGGATTGCCAGGCATGCGGGTCAGTCTCGGAGCCGACCTTGAGCGGCGCGATGCCGTTCGAGGCCACAACGATCGTGGCCTTGCTGCCGGCAGCTTGCGCCAACCGCGGCAGCCAGCCTTCAAGGCCGAGGCCGTTGACGACGAGGAGCTTTGCGGCGGCGTTCTTCTTTGCATCCGATGGCGCCGGCGTATAGACGTGCACGTCGCCGTTGGGACCGACCAGCGTCGTCATATTGACCCTGTCGCCGCCGACGTTTTTGACGAAGTCGCCGAGGATCGAAAAGCTTGCCACCACATTGACGCGATCTTGCGCGCGCACCGGGCTTGCCAGGAGTGCAGCGACAAACGCGATGAGCAACAGCCGCCGCATGGTTCAGGCTTCAAGATGCCGGCCGGGGAAGAGCTGCCGCACCACGCCGCCGACGCTGCCGAACAGCACGGAGGCGATGTAAAGCACCGCGGCCACCAGGATGATCGCAGGGCCGGAAGGAATGCGCGTCTGGAACGACAGCACGAGTCCGGCATAGCCCGAGATGATCGCACTCACCACGGCGGCACAGATCATGCCCGAGATGTCGCGCGACCAGAATTTGGCGATGCCCGCCGGCAAGATCATCAACCCGACCGCAAGCAGGGTGCCAAGCGCCTGAAAGCCGCTGACAAGGTTGATGACGACCAGCGCGAGGAAAGCCAGATGCGCCGGTGTACCGGCACGGCTCACCGTGCGCAGGAACAGCGGATCGACGCTTTCGATCACCAACGGGCGATAAATTACCGCGAGCACGACGAGCGTGATGGTGGCGTTGCAGGCGACCACCAGCAGGGTCTGGTCGTCCATCGCGAGGATATTGCCGAACAGCACATGCAGGAGGTCGATATTGGTGCCCTTGACCGAGACGATGGTCACGCCAAGCGCGAGCGAAGCGAGATAGAAGGTCGCGAGCGAGGCATCCTCCTTCAGCCCGGTCGAGCGCGAGACGACTCCGGCGAGGATCGCGACCAGGAAGCCGGCGGTGAGCCCGCCAAGGATCATCGCAAGCAGGTTGAGCCCGTAGAGCAGGAAACCGATCGCCGCCCCCGGCAGGATCGCATGCGCCATCGCATCGCCGACGAGGCTCATCCGCCGCAACATCAAAAATACGCCGATCGGCGCGCCGCCGAGCGACAACGCGATGACCGCCGCCAGCGCGCGGCGCATGAACTCGAACTCGGTGAAGGGCGTGATCAGCGCGTCTGTAAGCGGCACGGTCAGGCGGCCCGCGATTGTTGGTCGTCGACACAGGCGGCCGCGGAATCGTCAAAGGCTTCGCACATACGCATCGCAACCACAAGATTGTCCGGTGTCAGCACGTCTTCGGTCGGCCCCCACGCCACAGGTCCGCGCGCAAACAGCAGCGTTTCGGGAAAGTGCGCGCGCACCGTTTCCAGATCATGGAGCGCTGCCAGCACCGTTCGTCCCTCGGCGTGCCAGCGCTTGACGAGGAGGAGCAGATCGGCCGAGGTTCGGCTATCGATCGCATTGAAAGGTTCGTCCAGCACGATCAGCCGCGCGTCCTGCAGCATCACCCGCGCGAACAACAGACGCTGCATCTGCCCGCCAGACAGCGTACCGATAATGCGCTTCTCGAAGCCGGTGAGACCGACGGCGGCGAGCGCCATGCCGATGGTCTTGCGCTCGGGCTTGCCGATGCCACCGAACACGCCGGTCGCGCGCCAGAGCCCGGTGCCGACGAAATCGAACACGGTGATCGGAAAGCCGCGGTCGATGTCGGTGGTCTGCGGCAGATAAGCGATATCGCGGGCGTCGATGCCGCCGAGCGAGATGGAACCCGAGAGCGGCTTGAGGATACCGACGAGGCCGCGAAACAACGTCGACTTGCCGGCGCCGTTCGGACCGACCACGGCAAGCAGTGCGCCGGCCGCGACCTCACCCGAGAGATGGTGCACGGCTGGGTGGCGGTCATAGCCGAGAGTAACGTCGCGGAATTGCAGTTGCGCGGACACGGGCCTCACCTCATCGCCAGCCACACCACGACCCAGAGCGCGGCGCCGACGATAACCGCGACGCTGAGCCTGGAGACCACCGGCATGCGCAGGATCGACCAGGTCGCCGCCTGCGCCGGATGCGGCGCGGCGGGGCCATGGCTATGGGAATGCGCATGGTGATGCGCGTGCCCGTGGTCATGGTGGGTGTCAGGAACCATGAGCCAACGTTATATTATAACATTACATCTGCCAAGGCGTTCAAAGCCTTAGGGCTTGCCCATGGCCATGGCGTTGGTGGCGGCCAGGAAGGGAACGGGATCGACACCCGCGCACCGGAACCAGACGAAGCAGGCCGGCATGAACGGGATTTCCCACTAGGGCAAGCGCTGGAAGGCGAACAGTGCCCGGGCGATGACATCGCCCCTGATTTTTCTTTTCGTCATTCCGGGGCGCGCCAACGGGTCCGCGCAAAGCGCGGCCTGTTGACAGGCTCCGCGCGAACTCTGGTGCGCAATCGCGCACCAGAGAATCTCGAGATTCCGGGTTCGGTGCTTTGCCCCGCCCCGGAATGACCGCAACGATCAGCTCGCCTTGCCGAACAAAGCGTCCACGTAATCCCAGTTGATGAGATGATCGACGAACGCCTTCAGGTAATCCGGACGGCGATTGCGATAGTCGATGTAGTAGGAATGCTCCCAGACGTCGCAGCCGAGGACCGGGGTCGCGCCGTGCACCAGCGGGTTTTCGCCGTTCGGGGTCTTGGAGATTTCGAGCTTGCCGTTCTTGACCGAGAGCCAGCACCAGCCGGAGCCGAACTGGCCGGCGCCGGCGGCGGCGAAATCGGTCTTGAATTTCTCGAGCCCGCCAAGATCCTCGTTGATCTTCTTCTCGAGCCGGCCCGGCAATTTGCCGCCGCCTCCGTTCGGCTTCATCCAGCTCCAGAAGTGGATGTGGTTGAAGTGCTGGCCCGCATTGTTGAAGACCGCGGCGTTCTTGTTGTAGGAGCCCTTCACGATGTCCTCGAGGGACTTGCCTTCGAATTCGGTCCCCTTGATCGCGTTGTTGCCGTTGGTGACGTAGGCCTGATGGTGCTTGTCGTGGTGGAATTCCAGCGTTTCCTTCGACATATGGGGCCCGAGGGCGTCATAGGCGTAAGGCAGGGGGGGGAGCGTAAAGGTCATGGGATTTTGTCCGCAACTGAGGGGAAGACGTGACTTAACGGACCCCCTTATAGAAGGTTCCATCGGTGTAAAACACCGCAAATTGGTGAAACAGGCATCCCCAAATGAGCATCGAGATCGACGTCCTCAACGGCAGCGCTTCATGGGCGAGGACCGAACCGCTGCACAACGCAGTCTTTGGCCGCGAGATCGTCGAGAAATTGCCCTGGGGTCACATCGTGTGGGCGCATGCCGATCTGCGCGTGCTGATCGACGCGCCAGAAGGCGGGCTGGCCTGCCATGTCGGCATCTATTTCCGCACCATCGGCTGGAATGGCCACGACGTCCATGTCGGCGGCATCGGCGGCGTCATGACGCGAGAGGATCGCCGTGGCCGAGGGCTAGCGAGCATCGCGCTCGATGCGGCGATCGCGACCCTGCGCGCCAATGAAGCGGTGCGCTTTGCGATGCTGTTCTGCGAGCCGCACAATTTCGCTTTCTACCAGGCGCGCGGCTGGCATCCGTTCACTGGCGAGGTCTATTGCGAGCAACCCGACGGCCGCATCCGCTTCAACGTCATGGCGCCATTCGTATTCGACATCCGCCGCGCGCCACGCGATGGCGTCATCGACCTCAACGGCCCGCCGTTCTAGCAATGATCGGCAACGCACCCGGCTGAACGGGCTTATGCCGCCATCGCCTTCAGGGCGGTCGCGGCGGACGCATAGCCGCCGCGCGCGCCATCGATGAAATGCACATGGTCCGCGCGCATCACGCTCGGCGTGAAGCATGTCATCATCGCCGCATCCTGACGGTGCAGCCCGTAACGCACCACGCCGTTGGCGGCGGCAGCCGAAAGCCGCTCGGCCAGCGCACTTGCGAGCTCCTCGGTGCAGTCGAGGATCATGCGCAAGCCATCGTCATATTTGCGGAAGTCGGAATTCTCCACGACCTGGCGGATGTAGTTCGCCGGCACGAAATTGCCGACCTTGATGCCGAGGCGCATGATGGCATAGGCCCATAGCGTCAGCGCCAGCACCATGCCCTTGCGCGCGAATAACGGCCCGCCGCGCGCAGCGCGCGCTTCATAGTCGATGCCCTGCGGAGGCCACTTCAAAGGCGGGCCGCCTGTCGGCACCGGCCGCCCGGCATCCGGAGTCCGTTCGACGAGCTGGATGATGTCCTCGATCGCTTTGCGGAAGGCTGCCGGGTCGGCCCTGGCCGTCGGCACCACCAGCACGGAGAGGATGAGGCCGCGCGCGGCCGGGATTTCCTCGAACCGGCACGACAACCCCGACAGATCAGGCTGCGTGCCAGGCGGCGCCGCTGGGATTGCGAATTCGCCACGCTTCATCGCGGCCTCCGCCCAGCCGAGCCCGCCGCCGGAGAACATCGCATAGGACAGGTTCGCCGACGGCCCGAAGCGCGCAACGCGCACGTCCAGGCCTTGCGCGCGGATGGCGCTGAGCGGCACCAGCGCAACGCGCATGACGAGGTCGAGGTCTTCCCTGACCCAGATCGCGGTCGCGGCCAACGCCTCGCGCACGCGATCAAGGTCCTCAGGCGCCACCGCAAAGCTCGCCCCGTCGCCGCCGAATACGAAGGGAAATTCGCGGCCCTCCAGCGCATTGGTCACCGCGGCGATCACCGCAGCGCCCGCCATGTTGACCGCCTTGTAGCGCTTGTCGGCGATCGCCCTGGTCGATTCCACGATGTCGGCGACCCCGACGGTCCAGTCGTCCGGCAGGGGCCAATACAACGACGGCTCCATCAGCTTGGTGAAGCCGCGGAAGACGGGAATGCCGCCATAGAACGTTTCGCTGCCGCCTGGCTGGGTCATCGGTGGCGATCGTCGCAGTTGAGATGCCGAAGGTACGGTTGGGCCGAAGAGTCGGGTTCACGGAAACGTATCGAAGCCGGCCATCAAACGCAAAGAGGGCCGAAAGCCAAATGCCTTCAGAGATGTTCCCGGCAGCGACGGGACGCCGCAGGATGCAAGAGCCTCACCCCTCATCGCAAAACCGCCCCTCCTCTGCTAGGTCTAGGGCATGAGCGACCCGGCTCCGACACAGATGTCCGTGCATGCAGTGCAGATCGGCGACCGTATCAACACGGCCGGCTTCGACGGCGAGATTCTGTCGAGCACGCCGCTCGCCGTGCGTATCGGCGCGAGCGGATTGGCCGTGGTGTTTCGCTACGGCGTCGCCGTCTTCCTCGGACTCACCGCAGACCAGGAAGCCGAATTCCTCGAGCAGTTGCTCCCTCGCACATTCGGCAGGATCTCTACGCGCGAAGAGGAATGGGCGAAGGTCCAGGTCGCCAAGGAAGCCGAGGGGCCGATCCCGGTCGGCGGGCCCATCCCGGTGCGCGAGATGTCGCTGGAGCGCTTGCTCGTCGTCTCCGACGCGCTCGCCAAGAGCGTCGTGCTCGGACGCCACGAGCGCGAGGTCGCCAGCGTCATCGACACCATCGAGCCGTTCGCGCGCGACCTTGCGACCATGGGCAAGACTTCCAAGAGCCGGTCCGACTTGCTGAAGCTGCTCGGCAGCTCGCTCCTCGTGCAGCATCGCGTCTCGGGCCGCGTCGCGGTCGGCGAGAAGCCCGACGTACTCTGGGACCGGCCCGATCTCGAGCGGCTTTATTCCTGGCTCGAGGACGAATACGAGCTCTCCGAGCGCGTCGAGATTCTGAACCGCAAGCTCGAGGTCATCTCGGACACCGCGACCACGCTCGCCGACATCATCGACGCCCAACGCTCGCTCCGGCTGGAATTGATCGTGATCTTCCTGATCGCGTTCGAGATCGTGGTGACCGGCTACGAGATCTTCAGCCGCGGCCATTGAAGCGTTTTCACGGCCGCTTCAGCTCCGTGACACGGAACGGCTCCAGGGTGTCGATCGCCTCAGGCGATTGCGTGTGATAGCTGAAGCGAAAATAGCGCACGGTGATGCCGTCTCTGGTGAAGTCGGCGAGAATGAAACCGTTCTCCTCGATCGGCTTCAGATCCTCGACCATGGTGAGATGCGTCGATGGCGAGGCGCCGATGCCGCGGGACGCCGAGGGCCAGCCGCGATCGCCGGTGCCGAGCGGTCCCGACAGGATCACAACGACGGGATTTTTCCCGAAATCCAGCGCACCGCTGCGCTGGATTCGGCCCTCGGCAATGGCATGCAGATCGCCGGAGATCACAAGCGGAATCCGTCCCGGCATCGCCGCGACCTCGGCCATCAGCCGGTCGTGCTGCTTGAGCCAGCCGCTCTGCCAATAAGGCTTTGGCTTCTCGGTGGTGAGCTTGCCGTCCCTGCCCAGGACGTCCGGATACCACTCGCCCCATTTGCCGGCGCTCCATCCCGGTGGATTGGAGGGGATGTTGACGAGATGGATCATCTCGCGGTCGGTCATGCGCGATTTCAGCCAGGCCTCGACCGTGCCGTCAACGAAGACGGCGCTCGGTCCCGCCAGCGTCTGCGTGCGGCGCACGTCATAGAGCAGGATTTCGGCTAGCTTGCCGTAGCGCAGCGTGCCGAAGGCTTCGGCCACGCCGGGCGGCCGGTCGGCTGCGGATGCGCCGGGAAGGCCGAGCGGGCGATTCCGGTCCGGCAGATATTCCGGGTAGTAGAGCTTGCGCGTGGCGCGGGCGAGCTCCAGCATGAAATGATCGGGCGGAAAGGTGACGATGTCGTCGGTCGCCTCGTCATTGTCGAAATAATCGTGGTCGTCCTGCATGAAGAACACCGGCGTCGAGCGGAGAGCCGCGCCATATTGCGGAATGATCTGCGGACCGGTGGCGCGGCGGAACACCACCTCGTTCGGCGTGCCGAACACCGGCTGGGCGCGGTCGAAAGTGCCGGCGAGCTCACTGGCGCGCGGCGACGCGCCAGTGCCCTTGGACGCTCGCGGCGCGCGCAGGTCCCAATAGATCTGGTCTCCATTGGCGATCAGCGCATCCGGCTTGAAGGAAAGCCCGCGCGCCAGGAGGCGGCGGCGTAGCGCCGAAGGCAGCCAATTGATCCTGCCTGCAGGCAGGCCCTGGTTGAAGCCGTCATGGCCGCCGCCGCAAGTATAGATCATCACCCGCAGCCGCTCCGGCATCGCCTCGGGTGCGGGAAAAGTCGCAAGCTGCCACGGCTCGCACAACGCGCGGCCGCTCGCACCTTTGAGTGAAAGCGTGTAGGACGTAGCCGGCGACAGCCCGGTGACGTCGAACTGCCAGAAATCGCCGGTGGACGTGTTCGCCTGACCACGTACTCTCGTAGAGCCCACCTGCAATTCAGGCGGTGCGACCTGCGCCTCGCGGAACGACGCCTTGATCAGGAAGCGGTCGGGGCTGACAGTCGGGATCACATGCTGGACCGCGCCCTGGTCCCAGTCCTTCTCGCGCGTCGCGGGATTTTCGGCGGCAGCCGCCGGCCCGCCGATGCCGGTCGTGATCAATCGTGGCAGTGTGGCCGCGGCTGCGCCCCAGACGAACTCCCGTCGCGTCGCCATGGCGTCCTCCTCGTTGTCCCAAGCTCAAACGGGCGGTTCGGAAATGTCATTCCAGCGCGCTGATATGCCACGCCGCATGACTTACCCCGGGAAGCTTCGACAGCTCCGAGACCACGCCGTCGAGATCGTCGGGCTCAGCGGCCAGCGGCACCAGCACCGCGGACACGTCGACATTGTCATCGCCGTGAAACACGATCTTGGTCTCACGGACCGGATAGCTCGCAGCCTCCAGCCGCTCGTTCATGAAATCACGCACCTCGCCCGCTCGCATGGAATCGGTCGTGGCGCTGATCTCGTAAGTCGCCTCCGACGTGTCCTCGTTCAGCGGGATGCGGTCGATCGCATTCACGAGCGGGCGGAGCAGCGTGTTGCCGGCGAGCACGAAGATCGTCAGCGCCACCGCCTGCGCCGCCATGTCGGCACCGGCGCAGGCCCCGACCGCCGCTGTTGCCCACAGCGTCGCGGCGGTATTGAGGCCGCGGACGTTCACGCCTTCTTTCATGATCGCACCGGCGCCGAGAAAGCCGATGCCGGAAACGACATAGGCGATCACGCGGGTTGCGCCCTCGGCGCCGTTAATGCGATTGGCGAGGTCGACAAAGGCCGCAGCTCCAACGCACACCAGCACATTGGTGCGCAGTCCCGCGCTGCGCTGGCGGTATTGGCGCTCGGCGCCGATCAGCGTCCCCAACACGAATGCAGCAAACAGGCTGACAAGGGTATCAAGGAAATCGTGAAGCTCGAACGTCCTGATGAATTGCACCGAACACCTCGATCGGATCGCGCGCGATACTGCGCCCAATATCACCTACGAACAAGATCGCAATGTGAAGGTTGAATCAGGCCGTGTTGCCGGCGTCGATGGTCAGCACGCTGCCGGTGATATTCCGGCCGCCGTCGCTGAACAGATATTCCACCATGCGCGCGACATCGGCAGCCTCCGGCAGCCGGCGCAGCGCGCTGCGCTTGACGATGCGCTCGCGGCCTTCACCGCCGAGACTTTGGGTCAGCTCGGTGTCGATGAAACCCGGCGCGATCGCATTCACGGTGATGCCGATCTTGCCGACTTCCCGCGCCAGCGAGCGGGTGAATCCGGTCGCCGCGGCCTTGGTCGCGCCATACACCGACAGGCCGTTATAGCCGGTGGAGGCGATGATGGATGAGATGTTGACGATGCGACCCTCGCCGTCGGCCATCATGTGCCGCACGATATACTTGGTGAGGATCACCGGCGACAGCACGTTAAGGCGCACCAAAGCCTCGATGTCGGAGTTGTGCATTGTCGCCAGCAGGCCCTCGGTACCGATGCCCGCATTGTTGACGAGGCCGTAAATTGGGCCGAACTCATCGCGCATGGCTTTCACGAAGGCCGGCAGTTCGTCAACGACGCCGAGGTCGCAGGCGCGGAAATGCAGATTGCCTTGTTTCGCCTCGCCGATCGCCGCGTGCAGCTCGTCGCTTTCGCGCCGCGCCACTGCGATCACATTGAAGCCGGCCGCAGCCAGTAGCTTCGCGATCGCAAGCCCGATGCCGCGGCTGCCGCCGGTGACGAGGACGTTACGCATCGGAGCGGGCAAGCTTTCCGGCCGGCGTGACGTCCAGCGCGTCGACAAAGCGGATCACGGCCGGCACCTTGTGGGAAGCGAGCGAGGCGCGGCACTGGCTCAAGATCTCGTCACGAATGTCCTTCGCGCGGCACGCGCCATCGGCTGTCAAGACGACATCGGCGACCACGACCGAGCCGGTGATCGGGCTGCGGCGTGATTTCGCGCGCGACATTCGCACGTCGACATGGCGATTGATGACGGCCTCGATCTCCTCGGGATGAACCTTCAGGCCGCCGATATTGATGATGCCGCCGCGGCGGCCGACGAAGTAATAGCGGTCACCGCGGAGATCGACCATGTCGCCGGTATCGACAAAGCCGTCGCCGTCGGTGAGCGCAGCGGCACGCTTGCCGACATAGGCGTGCGCGGTGCGCCTGGAGCGGATGCGGAGCGAGCCGTCGACGATCTTCATCTCGACGCCACCGCTGCCTTGTCCGATCAGGTTTGCGGGAAAGCCTTCGCGGCCGTCATTGACGGCAAAGCCGACGCCGGCCTCGGTCGAGGCATAGGCATGGCCGACTGAGGCGTTGGGAAACGCCTGCTTGAGGCCATCGAGCACGGCCTGATCGGCGATCTCGCCGGAGAGGCGGACATAACGCGGCGCAAAGCCCGCGGCCGAGCCGCTCATCAAGAGCTTGCGCCAATGCGACGGCGTGCCGGAGATGTGGGTGACGCCGCGCGCATGCAACCGCGCGACATGGTCGGCGAGCGGCTCGCCATATTCCGACAGCACCATCGAGCCGCCGCTGATGATGGCGCGCAAGAAGATCTGAAGTCCGCCATAACGGCGAATGTCATAGAAGGTCGCCCAGACCGGCGGGGTGCCGCGCGCCGGGCCCTCGGCAACAATTGCGCCGCACAGGCCTTCGAGCGTGTGGCCCACGATCTTCGGCACGCCCGACGTGCCGGAGGTCAGCATCAGCCATTCCGTCGCGCGCTCGGTCTGCGCAGGCGAGGCCTGCTTCAGCCGCAGGGCCGCAGTCACGACAAGGGCGATGCCCTTGTCCGCCCATTGCTCGGGGCGGTCCGTGATCACGGCGTCGATCCCGGCGTCCTCGATCAGCGCGCCGAGATGATCCGGGTTGACGTCGGGCGGGCACAGCAGTAGGCGCCGAGCGATGCCGTCGATCTCGATCATCACAAGGCCCGAGACGAGCTGTCCCGTCACCGACAGCAGCACCGAACGTCCCGACAGCTCGCCTAGGGGGCCATCGAGACAGGTCTTTGACAGAATATCGGTCAGCGATACGACATGCCCGGCGTCGGAGATCGTGCGCCCCTTCAGCTCCGGGCCGAGATAGTCGCGAAGCGCAAAAACCTCACGCGGGGACATTTTCGTAAGCCCGGACGAAATCGCCGACCGTCAACGGGAACGCTGCGTCCTCCGAGATGGTAAACGGATCGATGCCGAGATCGTCTTCCAGCCGTGCGACCAGGATCGCAAAAGCAAGCGAGTCGAAGCCGGTTTCGTGGAGCGAGAGCTCGTCGTTGAGCGGCGGCAGGTTGACCTGCTGCTCCTCCGCGATCTGCTTCATCGCCGCAATGATCCTTAATCTGACCGACATGGATTGCCTCGCCTTTTCGTTAAATCGTTGGAGCGCATCATACTGTGCAAGTGTGAATTAACTGAGCCTCGCATTCGGCCTTTCGCCTTGGTTGGTAAACACCTTGCAAGTTCGATCAGCAGAGTTCCGAATAACGCGGAAAGTTTTTGTAAAACTTTAGAGGCGCATGACGCCGCTCGCGATGCGCTCGAACATTTCCGCATCGAGCTGAATATAGGCGCCGGATTGCGGGTCCTTGAGATAGAGCGGCTCGCCGACGACCGCAAGATCGAATCCTTCGCGCATCAAGAGCTGCTTCTTCTGCTTGAATGTTTCGGTGGCGTCGAGCTTCGCGCAGACGCGGATGAAGAGCGGATGCGCGTAAGAAGGCAGCCGCCGCGCGAGATGATCGGCGAAGGCTTTGAAATCGAAGTCCTCTCGCGTAACGATCGCCGACATACCGGCACGGCCGTCGGTACCAGGCACTTCGACGCCATAGGTCGTGGCGTCGAGCACGCCTTCATACTCGCGGATCGCGTCGTTGACTTCGCTGGTTGCGACATTCTCGCCCTTCCAGCGGAAGGAATCGCCGACACGATCGACAAAATGGAAGAAGCCCTGCTCGTCGAGCCGCATCATATCGCCGGTACGGAACCAGGCATCGCCTTTGGCGAAGACGTCGCGCAGAATCTTCTTTTCGGTCTCGCACCTGTCGGTATAGCCCTCGAAGCGGCCGCCGCCCTCGTCTGCGGTGCCGATGCGGCCGATCGCTTCTCCGACTTCACCGCGGGCACAGCCGATGCAGAGGCCGTCGGCGTCGCGCAAGGAAGCGCCGCTTTCGGGCTCGACCTTCACGATCGCCGCCGGGAAACGATGCGCGAGCAGCGACGGTATCCGGCCGATCGCACCCACCCTGCCCTCGACATTATAGAGCGAGAAGTTGCCTTCGGTCGCCGCGTAGAATTCGAGGATCCGCGGGATCGCAAAGCGCGCCTGGAATTCTTCCCAGATATCGCCGCGCAGGCCGTTGCCGCAGGCCAGGCGCAGGCGGTGCTTGGTCTCGAATTCGGAAGAAGGCGCCTTCAACAGATAGCGGCAGAGCTCGCCGATATACTGGAACAGGGTGCAGTCGAGGCGGACCAGATCGCTCCAGAAATGCGTGGCCGAGAATCGTTCTGCGAGCGCCATTGAGGCGCCGGCGAACAGCATGCTGCAGGGCGCGACGACCCCGCCGACCGAGTGATAGACCGGCAGGCAGTTGTACAGGCGATCGTCCGACCTCGCGTCGGTGAGACCTGCGAACCAGCCGCCCCAGTTCAGGATGCGGCGATGACTGATGCTGGCGGCCTTGGGCAGGCCGGTCGTGCCCGAGGTGTAGATCAAAAGCGCGCGGTCGTTGATGGTGATGTCGCGCCGCTCGCCGGGCGAAAGCGGGCTGCCGTCAAGCCCGGCGAGCGCCGCGCCGAGGGCGGCGTCCGTCCAGACCTTCGGCGCGTGCGCAAGCAGCGGCTGCGCCGCTTCGAAGGCCTCGGTGAGTTCAGCTGCAACGATGATATGATCGGCATCGGCGACATTGACACAATGCGCGAGCGATTGCCCGACCAGCCTGGTGTTGATCAGCGCCACCGCGCCGCCGACGCGGCTGATGCCGAGCCAGGCGGCGACGTAATCCGGCCGCGTAGGCATCATGAGGCTGATCGTGTCGCCCTTCTTGATGCCCGCCGCCAGGGCCCAGCGCGCGAAGCGGTTCACGCGCCCGGCGAGCGCGCCGTACGTGAAGGTCTCGGCGTCGGACACGAGCGCCGGGAAGTCACCCTGCCGCACCGCCCATTCCTCCACGATATCGGCAAACAGCCGCCGCGGGGCGGCCTCGATGCGCGAGGTCAATTCGATCGCCTTCAGCCACGCCTTTGCCGCCGAGGGTTTTGCGCGCGGCACCGGGGCTTCGGTGGGTCGATCGATGAGGCCGGTGGTCATGACCTCTTTCATAAGCGGATTGGCCTGACCAGGTGTTAAGCGGAACGGTTAAAAATGCCTCGGCCGGGGCTGAGATTTCACGACCGCCGGATCAATTTCGCCATCTTCGTTAATGTCGACCCCATATTCCGCAGCTCCTGCAAATGGATTCGCGACAGCCGCTGCAGACGCCGCTCGCCCTCTTTTGTGAGTTGCACGAGGACCCGCCGGCCATCGGAAGGGTCGATGCTCCGGCTCACGATCTTGAGCTTCGCCATCCGGTCGACCAGCTCGACCGCGGTGTGATGCCGAATGAGGAGATAGTTTGCGAGATCACCGACAGATAGCGGGTCGCGGCCGGACAAGCCCCTGATCGCCAGCAGCGCCTGATGTTGTTGCGCCGTTAGCCCCGATTTGTTGGCCGCCGCCTCGCTGAACGCCTGAAAGCGCCTGAGCTCGTAGCGAAACCGGGCCAGCGCCTCGTAGTCCACCGAGCCCTTGCGGCCGCGTCCACCGGACGCACGGGCCTTCGTCGGACGCTGCTTGCTTCCGGTCGGAGTTCGCATTCCTGATCCCGTACCCGCTGTCGTTCAGAGGACGTTGACACCAACCCCTTGGCAATCGCCACATCGATACCGGCAATATCTGTGGACCGCTGCCCACACCGCGTCGGCGGTCAGGATCGCCCTCCCCGCCGATCGTCGGCCGCCTTGTTCAGATATCTCAGAAGGATGCGTTGAATCGCCACGGGTACCCGAGTGCTATTGCGGCGCACCGATTTTTCGAGCGCCTCTGCGAGCTCGGCCTTGGTGAGCTCGCCGGCCGAGAATCTTGCGACCAGGTCCCGCCAGGCTTCGGAAAGGGACTTGCCGGCGTGAAACAGCGGCTGGATCGTCACGCCGCGCGCCTGGGCCCAGCGAGTGATTTCCTCAACCGTGCGCGGACCGCAATTCCGCGCGATAGACAGGCGCTCCACCGTGATCTTTCGAAGCAGCTCGTCAGGCGGGACCCAATCGTCCTGCGGTGGGATTTCTCCCATGATGTCATCAGCCAGAATCTTCAGGACATTGATCGCCCGCACGCTGAGCACATGATCGTCCCCCGCGCCCGCCGGGGCATTCCCCGACGGGTGTTTGGCCGGACTGGCCAATGCAAGGCCGAAGCAGGTATTGACGATATGTACCGGCGGAATCTCCTCGTCCGCCGGCGCGGCGAGGGACGGGCGGGCACGGGTGGCTCCTCTCCCTGGCGGGCGAGCGTGGGCAGCTCCTTTGCTTGCAGCCATGCTTCACGTCCTGGCCTGAACGACAAACGGTTGAGGCCCACTACAATATCTTGCCCTGCGACGTTGTGGCGTGCATTTTGATCCGCCTTCGACGAAAGGTGACATTGACAGCACTATCTGTCGTGGAACGATATGTTTCACGCAAGCATAGTATGTCGCGATTGCGGCATGTCGGAACTCGCGACGGGCCGGAGGTCTGACGGGACCTGCGCCGGGCAAAATACTACAACATCACAATATCTTCGGGAGGACGTTGGCTGATGACGAAAAGAACCAGCAATTTCTTTTTGCTTTCGCGTCGCGGTTTGCTGCAGGGCGCGGCAGGGTTGGCAGGGGGCGCGATGCTACCCGCCGGCATGCCGATCGCACTCGCGGAGGATCATCCCGCGCTCGGCACCTATCCGGCGGGCTCATCGGGCTCGTCGGTATTCATCGGCGTCGCCGTGCCGCGCACCGGCACCTACGCCGTTCAGGGCGAGGACGAACTCAAGGGCTGGCAGCTTGCGGTCGAGCACATCAACAGCGGCAATGAGCTGATCAAGAAGATCTCGCCGAAGACCACCAAGGGCGTGCTCGGCAAGGAGCTGAAGCTCGGCATCGCCGACTCGGCCGCCAAGCCCAACGACGCGGTGCAGGCCCAGCAGCGCTTCATCACCGAGAACAAGGCGATACTGCTGACCGGATCGACGTCGAGCGCGGTCGCGGTCGCACTGAACAAGCTCGCCCAGCGCGAGAAGGTGCTCTATCTCGCCGGTATCTCGGGCTCGAACGACACCACCGGAAAGGACTGCGTCCGCTACGGCTTCCGTCAGGACTTCTACGGCCAGACCGCGGCCGCCGCGATCGGTCCGATCGTGGTGAAGAACTTTGGCAAGAACAAGAAGGCGGCCTACCTGACGCCCGACTACACCTACGGCCACACCGTCACCAAGTCGATGGAGGACTATCTTGCGACCGCGGGATGGACCACCGCGACCAATCAGGTCGCGCCGCTCGGCGCACCCGACTACTCGTCATATCTCCTCAATGTCGCCAACTCCGGCGCCGACGTGCTGCTCAACGTCAATTGGGGACACGATGCCGTGCTGTCGACCCAGCAGGCCAAGCAATTCGGCGTGCTGGACAAGATGAAGCTGGTGATCCCCTACCAGATTCCGTTCATCGCTAGGGACACCAATGGACTGATGCAGGGCGTCTTCGCCGCCACCGACTACTGGTGGACGCTCGAGGACAAATACCCGCTCGCCAAGATGTTCAACGATGCCTTCGACAAGAAGTTCGGCTACAAGCCGGAGTGGGGCGCGGCCAACGCCTATATCAGCTTCGCGCACTGGGCCCACATGGTGGAGGAGGCCAAAAGCTTCTATCCGCCTGATGTCATCAAGACCTACGAGAAGGGCGAAACGGTGCCCTCATTCGTGGGCGACGTGCATTATCGCCCGGAAGACCACCAGTGCGTCCGTCCTGTCATCATCGTCAAGGGCAAGATGCAAAAGGACATGAAGAACAAGGAGGACTATTGGGACGTCGTCGAAATCGTGCCGGGCGCCGGCCTGATGCAGAAACCCGACGCGTTTGGCTGCAAGCTCGGCGATTACACTTGAACATAGCTTGACTTCTGGCGCCGCTGGCAGGCATGCGCTTGCCGCGGCGCCAACTTTTTGTGCGGCCTCTCACGCGGGGCTTGCCCGTTTGCAAATCACCACCATAATCGTCGTTCATGATCAGTTGGCCCAACTTCGTTTCTCAACTCTTCAACGGGCTGGCGCTGGGCGCCTTGCTCGCGCTGATCAGTTCCGGCCTGACCATCATCTACGGCACCCTCGGGGTGCTGAACCTCGCGCACGGCGCGATGTTCATGATCGGCGGCTATGCCGGATTCGTCGCCTACCAGTATACGGGCTCGTTCGCCGTCGCGGTCATCGCGGGCTCGCTGTTCGTGATGATCCTGGGCCTCGTCATGGAGCGCGTCATCATCCGGCATTTCTACAGCCGCCCGCACGAGGATCAACTCCTCGTCACCTTCGGGCTCGGCATCTGCTTTGTCGAAATCGTCCGCCTGATCTTTTCCAGCGATTCGAAAATCGTGCCGCCTCCGGCACTGTTCCAGGGCATCACCAATCTCGGCTTCGCGTTCTATCCGACCTATCGGCTCTGGGTGGTCGGCATCGTCGCGGTCGCGCTTGCCGCGCTGTTCCTCGTCCTCTACCGCACGCGGCTCGGCATGATCGTGCGCGCCGGCATCGAGGATTCCGTGATGGTGGATTCGCTCGGCATCAACGTCTATCGCGTCTTCATGATCGTGTTCGGTATCGGCGCCATGGCCGCCGGCTTTGCCGGCATCGTCAATGCGCCGGTCGTCTCGCTGACGCCGGGCGTTGGCGACGACATCCTGGTCGAGACCTTCGTGGTCGTGGTGATCGGCGGTGTCGGATCGTTCCCCGGCGCCATCCTCGGCGGCCTGATCGCCGGCGAAATCATCAGCGTCACCTCCATGTTCAACCCCGGCTACGCCTATGTGATGCTGTTTGCGGCGATGACGCTCGTCCTCGTGGTGCGACCGCACGGCCTGCTCGGCGTGCAGGGCCGCGAGTAAGCGTGACCGCAAGATGCTGAGACAACGACCCTTCCTGATCGAAACGCTCACGGCCATCGGGCTGATCGCGGCGCCCTTCTTGCTGCCCTATCTCGGCTTTGCACCGGACACTGTCAACCGCATCCTGGTCTGGGGCCTGTTCGGCATCGGCTTCGATCTCCTGTTCGGCTTCACCGGCCTGCTCTCGTTCGGCCAGTCGGCATTCTACGGCACCGGCGGCTTTGTCGCCGCCTACCTGCTGACCCGCACCGGCTTTACCAACGTGGTCGGCGCGCTGATCATCGGCATGATCGCCGCCGCCGCGACCGGTTACCTCGTCGGGCTGATTGCCTTGCGGCGCATCGGCATCTACTTTGCCATGATCACGGTTGCGATCGCCGAAGTCTTCTTTTTTGTCGAATTCAATCCTCTTTCCGACTGGACCGGCGGCGAGAATGGCCTGCCCGGCGTGCCGGCGCCGAGCTTCAACCTCGGCTTCATCACGTACCAGTTCACCACCGGCTGGTCGCTCTATATCTTCATCGCGCTGTGCTACTTCATCGGTATCGTCATTGCGTTGCGCATCGTGCGCTCGCCGGTTGGTGCGATCCTCAGCGCGATCCGCGACAATCCGCTGCGTGCCACGGCCGTCGGCCACAACAGACACGGCTACAAGCTGACCGCCTTCGTGATCGCCGCCGCTTACGCGGGATTCGCCGGCGGCCTGCTCGGCGTGCTGCAGGCCTTCATGCCGCCCGACGCCTTTACCTTCGATACCTCCGGCCAGCTTGTGATGCAGACCGCGATCGGCGGCAGGGGCACGCTGTTCGGTCCGCTGGTCGGCGCCGCGGTCTGGCTGTTCCTGCAGGACTTCCTGCAGGGTGCGCTTGGCCTTGGCGCTGCGTGGAAGCTGGTGCTCGGCGTTGTGTTCGTGCTGCTGGTATGCTTCCTGCGCGGCGGCATCATCGGCGGCCTCGCAGACCTCTATCGCCTTGTCGTGGGCCAGCGACTGAAGGTCCCTGCTGAGGAGGAAGCCTCGTCCGGCCCGACTGCCGAGGCCGAGCAAAAGGTGGCGGAGGCCAAGATCGCAAATCCGGGCCCAGCCGCCGCGACGCCGTTGCGACACGCCAACCGCGACGAAGGTTCGGGCCCGATCCTGCGGGCGACCGGGCTGACCAAGCGATACGGCGGCATCATAGCCAATCGCGATATCGACTTCACGGTCAATCGCGGCGAGCTGCGCGGCATCATCGGTCCCAACGGCGCCGGCAAGTCGACCTTCTTCAAGATGCTGACCTGCGAAATTCCCCCGACTTCCGGCAGCATCGTGTTCGAGGGGCGCGACATCACCGGTATGAACGTCACCGACGTCTGCCAGCTCGGACTGACCAAGAGTTACCAGGTCAACCAGCTCTTCAGCGGCCTCACGGTGCGCGACAACATCGTCATTGCCGCGCTCGCGGGGCTTCGCGGCAAATTCCGGCTGGACATGTTTTCCAGCCTCGACCGGATCCCGGGCCTGAACGAACGGGTCGAACACACGCTCGCGCTGGTCAACCTTTCTTCCCGGCGGCTCACGCCGGTGTCGGAGCTTGCCTATGGCGAGAAGCGGCGACTCGAGATCGGGCTTGCGCTCGCGACCTCGCCCAGCCTGTTGCTGCTGGACGAGCCGCTCGCCGGCATGTCACCGCGCGAACGAGTCGAGACGGTGAGCCTCTTGAAGTCGATCGGCCGCGACCGCACCATGGTCGTCATCGACCACGACATGGATGCGCTGTTCGAGCTTGCCGAACGCGTCACCGTGCTGCAGGAGGGCAAGGTCCTGACCGAGGGCACACCTGACGAAATCAGGAAGAGCGCCGCGGTGCAGGAAGCCTATCTCGGCGGCGTGCATGGAGTGATCGACGCATGAACCTGCTCGAGGTCAACGCGCTGAACTCCTATTACGGAGATTCCCACATTCTGTTCGACGTGTCGTTGCGCGTCGAACGCAACGAGGTCGTGGCCCTGCTCGGCAGGAACGGCGCGGGGAAAAGCACGACGCTGAAGAGCCTGATGGGCGTCGTGACGCCGCGCACCGGCTCAGTGATGCTCGACGGCATGGACCTCGCGGGCCGCAAGAGCCACACCATCGCACAGGCCGGCATGCAGCTCGTGCACGAGGAGCGCCGGATCTTCGGCAGCCTCAACGTCGAGGAGAACCTGATCATCGCGGGCCTGACCGCGTCGCAACGCTGGCCGCTCGGCCGCATCTACGAGATGTTTCCGAGACTGAGGGAGCGGCGGACCAACCGCGGCACCGATCTCTCCGGCGGCGAGCAGCAGATGCTGGCGATCGCGCGGGCGCTGGTCCGCGATCCGAAGATCCTGCTGCTCGACGAACCGTTCGAGGGACTGGCGCCGATCATCGTGCGCGACCTGATGAAAGTCTGCCGCGATCTGGCCGCGGCCGGCCAGACTATCGTGCTGGTCGAGCAGAACCTGGCGGCGACGCTGGCGCTCGCCCAGCGCATCTACATCATCAACAACGGACATATCGTTCACGAAGGACCGGCAGAAGAAATCAAGGCCCAGCCGGAGGTGCTGCAACGCTACCTCGGCGTCTAGCCACCGGGTCGGAGCGCCCCGCGACCGGACGAAATCGACGATAGAACGAAGGTCGAATGGAGCTGCCCCCGTTTCCGTTCTCAACGACTCCCGGAGCGGGTATGCTGCACGCCAAAGAGCGGGCCCGGATTTCCGGGAACCGCTTGGCGGGGTTGAGGAAACGCACGTTCGCGCCTGTGCAGCGGGGCGCGGAACAAGATGCGCCGGCCTCCCAGAGGTCTCGCCATGAACGAAGGTATTTCGTCGCCGTTTATCCGCTTTCCGATCGGGACCTCGCTGTTGATGGCGGGCATCCTGTTCATTGGCCTCGTCTCCTATCCGTTGCTGCCAGTCGCGCCGCTGCCGCAGGTTGACTTCCCGACCATCCAGGTCAACGCGTCGCTACCCGGCGCCAGCCCGGAGACCATGGCATCCTCGGTGGCGCAGCCGCTGGAGCGGCAGCTCGCGCAGATTCCCGGCATCGCGCAGATGACCTCGACCAGCTCGCTCGGCTCGACCGCGGTCACCATCCAGTTCGACCTCAACCGCTCGATCGACGGCGCCGCCAACGACATCCAGGCCGCGATCAATGCTGCCAGCGGCCAGTTGCCGAAAAACCTGCCCTCGCCGCCGACCTATCGAAAGGTCAACCCGGCGGACGCGCCGATCATGCTCTTGTCGGCGACGTCGGACACGGTGCCGCTGATCCGCTTGAGCGATGCGATCGACGTCCAGCTCGGCCAGCAGATCAGCCAGATTTCAGGCGTCGCGCAGGTGTTCATCGGCGGCCAGCAGAAGCCGTCGATCCGCGTGCAGATCGATCCCGCGAAGCTCGTCGCCAAGGGCCTATCGCTGGAGGACGTGCGCAACCAGATCACCATCAACACCGTCGACAGCCCCAAGGGCAATATCGACGGAACGAAGCGGGCCTATACGATCTACGCCAACGACCAGCTCGTCGACGCCGAGAAATGGAATGACGTCATCATCGCCTATCGCAACGGCGGTCCGTTGCGCATACGCGACATCGGACGGGCCGTCGCCGCGCCCGAGGACATGAAGCAGGCCGCCTGGGCCGACGGCAAGCGCGGCGTGTTCCTCGTCATCTTCAAGCAGCCCGGCGCGAATGTCATCGACACCGTCAACAGGATCAAGGCGCAGTTGCCGCGCCTGATCGCGGCGATCCCGCCCGCCATCAAGATCAAGATCATTTCCGACCGCACGGTGACGATCCGTGCCGCGGTCGAGGACGTGCAGATCACGCTCGGGATCACGATCTTCCTGGTCGTGATGGTGATCTTCATCTTCCTGCGCAGCTTCTGGGCGACGGTCATCCCTGCGGTCACCGTGCCGCTCGCGCTGCTCGGGGCCTGCGCGCTGATGTGGGTGTTCGGCTATTCGGTGGACAATCTCTCGCTGATGGCGCTCACCATCGCGGTCGGCTTCGTGGTCGATGACGCCATCGTGATGCTGGAGAACATCACGCGCTATGTCGAGGCCGGAGCGAAGCCGATGGCGGCCGCCTTCAAGGGCGCGAGCGAAATCAGCTTTACGATCGTCTCGATCAGCATCTCGCTGGTTGCAGTTTTGATCCCGCTGCTGCTGATGGGCGGCGTCATCGGCCGTCTGTTCCGCGAATTCGCGATCGTGCTGGCCATGGCCATCTTCGTCTCCATGTTCGTGTCGCTGTCGCTGACGCCGATGATGGCCTCGCGCTTCCTGCGCGCGCACAGCGAAACCAGGCACGGGCGCTTCTATCAATGGAGCGAGCGCCTGTTCGATCGCATGCTGCATGCCTATGAGCGCGGGCTCGATCGCGCGCTGCGCTGGAAGCGGACGACGCTTCTGATCTTCTTCGCGACGGTTGCGCTCTCCGTCTACCTCTTCACGATCATCCCCAAGGGCTTCTTCCCGCAGCAGGACAACGGCTTCCTGACCGCCGTGTCGGAGGCGTCCCAGGATGTCTCCTTTGCCCAGATGAAGCAGTATCAGGAAGAGCTCAGCAGCATCGTGCAGGCCGATCCCGCCGTCGAAAGCATCGCGATGTTCATCGGCGGCGGCGGCACCGCGCTCAATTCGGGGCGCATGTACATCACGCTGAAGCCGCACGACCAGCGCGATGCCAGCGCACAGCAGATCATCGCGCGGCTGCGGCCGAAGCTCGCGAAGGTCGAGGGTGCCAAACTTTATATGCAAGCGTCGCAAGACGTGCGACTCGGCGGTCGCGCTACCCGCACGCAATTCGAATTCACCCTGCAGGACGCCAATCTCGCCGAACTGAACGAGTGGGCGCCGAGGATCCTGACCAGGATGAAGACGCTGCCGGAGCTGCGCGATGTCGCCACCGACCAGCAGACGGAGGGCACGACGGTACAACTGACCATCGATCGCGATACCGCCTCGCGCTACGGCATCACACCGCAGCTCATCGACGACACGCTTTATGACGCGTTCGGCCAGCGCCAGGTCACGCAATATTTCACGCAGCTCAACAGCTATCACGTGATCCTGGAGATCCTGCCCGAGCTACAGGGCAAGATCGATACGCTCGACAAGATCTATGTGAAGTCGCCGATCACCGGCGACCAAGTGCCGCTCTCGGTGTTCTGCAAATGGACCAGCGTACCGGTGCGGCCGCTCGCGATCGCGCACCAGGGCCAGTTCCCTGCGGTCACCATCAGCTTCAACCTCGCCCAGGGAACGGCGCTCGGACAGGCGACCGGCGCGGTTGCAGCCGCGATGGCGACGATGGGCGCGCCGGCGACGCTGAGCTCGAGCTTCCAGGGCACAGCGCAGGCATTCCAGCAATCGCTGGGCACGGTGCCGCTCCTGATCATCGCGGCGCTCGTAGTGGTCTACCTGATCCTCGGCATCCTCTACGAGAGCTACATCCATCCGCTCACGATTCTATCGACGCTGCCGTCGGCCGGCGTCGGCGCGCTGGTGATGCTGATGGTGTTCGGATTCGATTTCAGCCTGATTGCGCTGGTCGGCATGATTCTCCTGATCGGCATCGTGAAGAAGAACGGCATCATGATGGTCGACTTCGCCATCGCCGCCGAGCGCGACCAGCATCTGACGCCGGAGCAATCGATCCGGCAGGCCGCGATCCTGCGCTTCCGCCCGATCATGATGACGACAATGGCCGCTCTCCTGGGCGGCGTGCCGCTGATGCTCGGCACCGGCACGGGATCGGAGATCCGTCAGCCGCTCGGTTATGCCATGGTCGGCGGCCTC
>Ga0070730_10000043_pt1 | contig 154169 bp, 144 predicted proteins | sample Coa_R1_3_FD_66447 | JGI IMG/M metagenome (GOLD analysis project Ga0070730, IMG submission 66447) | Surface soil microbial communities from Centralia Pennsylvania, which are recovering from an underground coalmine fire - Coalmine... | ecosystem: Environmental > Terrestrial > Soil >... | reverse complement strand
TTGATGCCGATCAGGTCGTCGCGGCTCATGCCCGGCTTGCGGGCGATCCCGGCCGTGACGATGATCACGTCGGCCCCGGCGAGCGCACTGAAGTCGTTGGAACCGGTCATCGCCGCATCGAAGCCTTCGATCGGCGCCGCCTCGGCCAGATCGAGCGCCTTGCCCTGCGGAATGCCCTCGGCGATGTCCACCAGGACGACGTCGCCCAGCTCCTTCAATCCGGCGAGCAACGCCAGGGTCCCGCCGATCTGACCGGCGCCGACCAATGCGATCTTGTTACGTGCCATGGAATTCTTCCCTTCGGTTGCCCTGGGAGCGGGCGGCATGGAGCAGACCCCGCGCGGATCGCGGCGCCTGTTGGAATCTCCGCCGGACAGGTTGCCCTGCCAGAGCGGCGGTCTTAGCGCGAAACGCCGGGGCCAGCAAGCAACTCGGAATGCTGGGCATCCCTGGTATCCCGCGATGCATGAGGCTGGCTCCGGCGGCTCGAAATATAGTCGATCGACTGCATCTCCATCAGGCGCGAAACCGTGCGTTCGAACTCGAAGGCGCCGTCGCCGGCGGTGTAGAGTTCGCCCGGCAGCGCCGCGGCGGAGATCACGACATGGACCTTCGCTTCGTATAAGGCATCGATCAGCGTATTAAAGCGCTTAGCCTGATCGCGGTTCTCCGGCCCGAGCTTCGGCACGTTCGCGATGACAATGCTCTCGAACTGCTCGGCGATGGCCAGATAGTCCGCCGCCCCCAACGGCTGCCCGCACAAATCTGCGAAATCGAACCAGGCGACGCTCATCGCCTGTCGCGGCACGCGCACCTGGCGCTTCTTGACCTCGATCACCGCCGGTGTCGGCTTGGTGTCGTCGGTCAGCTCGGCGAAGGTCTCCTCGAGCGCCTGGGCCGAGGCGGCATCGAGCGGCGAGTAATAGACCGGGCGGCCGATCAGCCGCATCAGGCGATAGTCGCGGCCATTGTCCAGCTCGAGCACGTCGAGCTCTTCCTTGATCATGGCGATGAACGGCAGGAAGCGCTCGCGCTGCAGCCCATCCTTGTAGAGATCGTCCGGCTGCCGGTTCGAGGTCGCGACCACGACCACGCCCGCCGCGAACAGGGCCTCGAACAAGCGTCCGAGGATCATCGCGTCGGCGATATCTGTCACCTGGAACTCGTCGAAGCAGAGCAATGTCGCCTCGCGGGCGATCTCGGCGGCGAGCACGACCAGCGGATCGGTAATCTTCTCGGTCCGGTGCTTGTAGAGCCGGTCGTGCATCTCCTGCATGAACGCATGGAAATGCACCCGGCGCCGCGCCGGGACGGAACTGGTCTCGAAGAACAGGTCCATCAGCATGGACTTGCCGCGACCGACGCCGCCGTAGATGTACATGCCGCGCGGCGGCTTCGGCGCATCCCGATGCGGGTTGAGCCCGAGGAACGCGCGCCAGCCCTTGCCCGGCGCCGCCGGCGGCTCCGGTCGATAGGAGAGCAGCGCGCGATGTAGCGCCTGCAGCTTCTCGACCGCCAGTTCCTGCATCGGATCCGGCTTCAGCTGGCCCGCGGCGCGCTTCGCGCGGTAGGCCGGCATCGGACCCGGATGGGTCTCCAGCGTGGCGGTGGGGGGGAGTGTGTCCGGTGGTGGTTCTGAAAAAAGACGCATCGACGTTCTGGCGAGCGGCAGGGCAGCGCGAAAGAAGCTGACTCCGCGCCCTCTTGCAACGCAAAAATCCAATCGGCCGGGCATTCGAATGTTTCGAATGCTGCCGTTCCCCTATCTCGCATCGGCAAGGGCCCGTCGCAAGCGCACCAAGCCACGGGCAGCCCCTCGTCCGACGCATGCAACGAAGCCCGAGCCATGCGTCCGCCGCGGCGATTTTTCGACGACAACGCGGTCTCTTGCCGCCCTCCCCGACGAGACCGGAAGGCTGGGTCGCGGCGCATCCGCTCCCCAAGATCATTTCCGTGCGCTATGAAGAACCATCTACTGGGACAATCGCGCGACCGGGACCATCGGGCCCGATGCGTGCCGCTGCAGCAGGATGATCCGTCCGATCATGACCTATTTCGATCTCGACCGCTTCGCCGCCACGCCGCTCGTCACCGATCCGTTTCCCTATCTGATCGTCCCTGGTTTCCTGAAGGCAGACGTCCGTGCCGGCGTCGCCAAGGACTACCCGGAGATCGCCAAGCCCGGCAGCTTCCCGACCAGCGAGGTCTCCTGCGGCGGGCAGTTCAAGGCGATGCTGGAGGAGCTGGAAGGCTCCGAGATCCGCGCGGCCTTCGCCCAGAAGTTCGACATCGACCTGACCGACCTGCCGACCATGGTGACGGTGCGCGGCCAGGCTCGGGCCAAGGACGGCCGCATCCACACCGACAGCAAGACCAAGGTCATCACTGTCCTGCTCTATATGAATGGCCAATGGGAGGCGCCCGGCGGCCGGCTGCGGCTGCTGCGCTCGGCCGACAGCCTGGACGATGTGATCGCCGAAGTGCCGCCCGACGAAGGCACCCTGCTCGCCTTCCTGGTGACGCCCAATTCCTGGCACGGCCATCAGCCGTTCGTCGGCCCGCGGCGGGTGATCCAGTTGAATTGGGTAACCGGCGAGGACGTGGTGCGGCACGAGCAGGCGCGCCATCGCTTCTCGGCCCGCATGAAGAAAATCCTGCCCTGGGCCTCGTGACGCTTTCCTAGATCAGGCGCGGCTACACTACGGCGACGCACTGAAACCGTTGCGCTTGGGGCAGGGCTTCATCCTATAAAGCTCGACGTCTCGCGGTCGCTCGAGGTGCGTTCAAGTGTTCGGATCTTTGTGTGCGTTGAAGCCTGTTCGCCGCGTGCTGCCTGCGGCCCTGATGATGCTGTTGGCCGCCTGCGGCACCCGGCCCAACCATCTGCCGATGCCGGACCTTCCCACGGCGCCGGCAACCCAGCCGACGGTGCCGATCGATGCGGCGACGCTGGCGCATCCTGAATTTCACACGCTGCTCATGGCCGGGGACGCCACCCGCCATGTCTACACGAACGCTGTGCTGCAGATGCGGGACAGCCTGGGCGACGTCGGGCTGGGCATCGACCGCGTCCGAACCATGAGCGCCGACCAGCAGACCCTGGGTGCCGACGTCTACGAACGGGAGATCGTCCGCCGCGGCGGCCAGCAGAGCATGGGCGATAAGGTCGGCGTGCTGCCGGGCGCGATCGAGCCCCCGACCCTCGCCCTGCTGGCGCACCGGATCCTGGATCTTCAGGCGACGGCCCCGGGCCAGGCCTGCCTTGCCTATCTGGTCAGCACGCCCGCCGGCGACGGCCTCAAGCTGTCAGACAGCAAGGATCTGACACCGGAAATCCTGGATCGCGCGCTCATCGGCGGCTGCGGCACGTCGCCGACCGTCGTCGTGGTTTCGGCCTGCGACGCCGGCGCCTTCGCAACGGGCGAGATGGCGCGGCCGAACCGGCTGATCCTGACCGCGTCGGCCACCGGGGCCACCGGCTTCGGCTGCGGCCCCAACGTCGGCTTCACCACCTTCGACGAATGCTTCCTGGGCGCGCTCAGCGGCAGTACCGCCTGGAGCACCGTGTTCGACCGCACCCGCGCCTGCGTCGTCCGGCGCGAACATCTGGTCAGACAGCCGACCGTGGCCCCGCAGAGCTTCATCGGCAGCGCCGTCGCGACGCTCGCCACCCCCTGGGCCGATGCGACGCGGCGCGGCCCCGCGACGCAGGTCAATTTCCTGCAGGGCATCGGCCGCTTCACCGCCGACGCCCTGCCCTATTTCCCGACCTTGCAATCCAAGAACGGACCGGCCGCCGTCGACTACCTCCACGCGCCCTCGCCCAAGGCGCTGGCACTCACCTATGCCGGCACCGTCGCCTGGGTCGGCGCGTCCCAGAACGAGAGCCCCGACGATGTGGCCCGCATCGCGGTGCAGCGCTGCGAATACGAGTCCGGCGGCGCCTGCGTGCTCTATGCGCGCAACCTCAACCTGACTGCCGCCTCCGGCTCCGGCCTGCCGGCGCTGCAGCCGCCCCTGCTCGTCCGCAGCGGCCGCCTCACGGCCGAAACGACGCCCTTCATCCGTGACGCCCAGCGCGGCCAGATCGCGGCCTATCTGGCCGAGGCCGGCACCAAGGCGCTGGCCCTGTCGCCGAGCACGGAAATCATCGGCACCGGCGCCTCGACCGCCGCCGCCCTGGCACGCTGTAAGGCGCAAGGGGCAAACGACTGCGTGGCCTATGCCGAGGGCGATCGCATCGTGCTCGCCACGCAACCCTGATTTCGGCGGCACGGCCACGGACAAGACGCGGCGTTTTGTTAGAGAATTCTCGGATTACTTGTAGTCGGAGAATGCTCAGATGTTATTGATCTGGCGCGAGTTCTTGGCGCTCGGGTAATTCCATCCGAACGGAAAGCGCGCTAGCGTAACAACCTGTTGCACGAATGGGATGGGAAGATCGTTCGATGCGGGGGCGAGCGGCGACGCGAACCGGATGGATCCGGCTTCTGTCAGGGCGCCGATCCTGGGTCGGAATGCTGTTCCTGTGCCTTGCCGGCTGCGCGAGCGCGCCACCCGCGCCCCGCGCGCCGATCGAAGCCGGCCCGATGGATGCGCGGCATCTGGTCGCGGTTCTGGTCGCCGGCGACGAGTCGCCGGCCGCCTTCGACAATGCGACCGCCTACATGGCCGACGATCTGGCCGCGGCCGGCGTCCCGCCCGCGCAGATCCATCGCCTGAACGCCTCGCGACGCCGGGCACCGATGGCCGAGCCGGCGACATCGGATGCCGTGCTCAGCCGCCTGCAGAAGATCGAAGTGCCGCGCGGCGGCAGTTGCCTCGTCTATATGACCTCGCACGGCGCCTATGAGCACGGCCTCTATCTCGCCGCCTCGGACAACACGCTGATGCCGACCCAGCTCGACAGGGTGCTCGAGCTCGGCTGCGGCGAAGCTCCGACGGTCGTGATCATGTCGGCCTGCTTCGCCGGCCAGTTCACCCTGCCGCCGATGCCCCATGCACGCCGCATCATCCTGACCGCCGCCAGCGACAGCCGGACCTCGTTCGGCTGCGGCGCCAGCTTCCGCTTCACCTATTTCGACGAGTGTCTGCTGGGCGCCCTGGGCGAAGCCGCCAGCTGGCAGCAAGTGTTCGATCGCACAGTCACCTGCGTCGCCCAGCGCGAGCGCCAGATCGGCGCCTTGCCGTCGGAACCGACCGCATCGTTCGGCACCGAGATGACGGGCGTGGCGCCGCCGACGGCGAGCGGCCCTGCCGAGGCGGATCCGCCGACAATCCGCTTCGTCCCCGATGCCGGCCTGTTCGATCCGGCCCTGGTCCCGCTGCCCGCGACGGAACGGCTGCGCCTGCGCGACGAGCTGACCCATTACGCCGCAGCGGCCGAACCGAAGGCGCTCGCCATGACTGCGCAGGGACTGCTGGTCCCCGTATCCCGTGATCGCGACGGGCGCCGGACCGAGGCGGATGTCGCACGCCTGGCGCTCGAGCGCTGCGAATGGCTGACCGGCGGCGCCTGCATCCTCTATGCCCGCGACGAGCGGCCGGTCGCCCTGCTGCCGTCGGGCCTGCCGCCTTTCCACCCGCCGCGGCTCATGCGGGCGGGCCGCCTGACGATCGAGACTGTGCCGTTCATCCGCGACGACCAGCGGCCGCAGATCGAACGCTATCTGGCCGCAGAGACGCCAAAGGCGCTGGCGCTCAGCCCCGGCCATGAGGAAATCGGCGTCGGCCACGGCGCCACGATCGAGGACGCCCGGCGCGATGCGCTGTCGCAATGCCGCTCCGGCCGGCTCGATTGCGTCATCTACGCCGAAGACGACCGGATTGTATTGGGGTGGGCAAACTGATGGCAAAGACCAGGAAACCACGGCCGCCGATCGTCGATGCGCTCGAAATCCGCCTCGCCGCCTGGGGGCCGATCCAGGTCAAGCGGCTGTTCAGCGGCTTCGCGCTCTACCGCGACGGCACGATCTTCGGGCTGGTGATGCGCGAGCGGGTCTACTTCAAGACCGGGCCCGGCAATCTCGCCGATTATGACGGCATGCCGCCCTTCTCCATCCGCCGCCCCGACGGGCGCGAGACCGCCACGCGCTATCACGAGGTCCCGGGCACCGTGCTCGACGATCCCGATGAATTGCCCGCCTGGGCCGACAAGGCACTGGCCGTGACGCTCGGCCATGGCCTACAAAGCAACCTTCACGAACCGGAGTAAAACGCCGATGCGCCTGCGCCTTGTCCTGATCCTTCCGTTGCTGGCCGCAGCCGCGGGCTGCTCGCTGTTGTTCGGGGACGATGCCGAGAAGGCGCAGACCGACATTCTGCTGCGCCTGCCGGCGGCGGACATGACCAAGGCCCAGGCCGACGCCGCGACGGTCTGCGCGCCCTACAAGAAGGGCGCGCAGCTGAAGGACGTGGTGACGATGAACGGCAGCCAGGTCGCCGAATTCGCCTGCAAGTGAGGCGTCGGCGGGACCAGATCAGGATGATATCAAGCCAAGCCGGCTTGATATCTGAATCCTGATCTAAACCATATGGTTAGTGCCCCGCCGTTTTCTCAGTGGGCGCTGGCGACCATCTTGTAGGCCGGCAGCGTCAGGAACGGCTCGAACCGATCGGTCTCGACCAGTTCGAGGAACAGGGCCGCCGCCTCGGCATAGCAATGCTGGGCGATCGCCTCCGGTGCCAGGCCCTTGTCGATCTTGCGCAGCTCATCATCGAGCACGCTGCGGATCAGCGCGGCGTCGACCTTGCGCCCGTCCTCGAGCGTGGCGCCGTGCCGCTGCCATTGCCAGACCTGCGCCCGGCTGATCTCGGCCGTCGCCGCATCCTCCATCAGATTGAACAGCGGCACGCAGCCGATGCCGCGCAGCCAGGCCTCGATATAGCCGATGCCGACCGCGATGTTCTGGCGCAGGCCCGCCTCGGTCTTGGTCCCTTCCGGGATCACGACCAGATCGGCTGGGCCGACCTTGACGTCCGTGCGCTTCTTGTCGATCTGGTTGGCGCCCGGCATCAGCCGGTCGAACACCTCGCGGGCGATCGGCACCAGGCCGGGATGGGCGACCCAGGTGCCGTCATGGCCGTCGCCGGCCTCGCGCTCCTTGTCCGCCTTGACCTTGGCCATGGCCGCCTCGTTCGCCGCCGGGTCGTTCTTGATCGGGATCTGCGCCGCCATGCCGCCCATGGCATGGACGTTCCGGCGGTGGCAGACCTGGATGACCCGCTGGCTGTAGGAGCGCAGGAAGTGAGTCGTCATCGTGACCTGGCTGCGGTCGGGCAGCACGGCCGCGGGATCATTCGCGAATTTCTTGATGAAGCTGAAGATGTAGTCCCAGCGACCGCAATTAAGGCCGGCGGAATGCTGCTTCAGCTCCCACAGGATCTCGTCCATCTCGAAGCTGGCGAGAATCGTCTCGATCAGCACGGTCGCCTTGATCGAGCCGGCGGGAATGCCGAGCTCGGCCTGGGCATGCAGGAACACCTCGTTCCATAGGCGCGCTTCGAAGCGCGACTCCATCTTCGGCAGATAGAAGTATGGGCCCGAGCCCTTGGCCAGAAGCGCCTTGGCGTTATGGAAGAAATAGAGGCCGAAATCGAACAGCGAGCCGCTCATCGGCTGGCCGTCGACAACCAGATGGGCCTCGGGCAGGTGCCAGCCGCGCGGACGGACGAACAGGACCGCGGTCTTTTCCGCCAGCTTGTAGGCCTTGCCGCTGGTCGGGTCGGTGTAGTCGATCGTGCCGGCGATGGCGTCCTTGAGATTGACCTGGCCCTCGATCAGGTTGGCCCAGGTCGGCGTGCTCGAATCCTCGAAATCCGCCATGAACACATGGGCGCCGGAATTGAGCGCGTTGATGATCATCTTGCGGTCGACCGGCCCGGTGATCTCGACGCGACGATCGAGGATGTCGGCCGGCAGGGGCGCCACCGTCCATTCACTGTCGCGGATCTCCTGGGTCTCCGGCGGGAACACCGGCTTGTTGCCGGCGTCCAGCCAGGCCTGGACCTCGTCGCGCTTCGCCAGCAGGCGATGGCGCTCGGCGGTGAACTTGCGCTCCAGCCCGACGATGAAGGCGAGCGCCGCCGGTGTCAGGATCGCGTCCTGGCCGGGCGCCGCCGGGGCGCGGAGTTCCACACCGGCCGGCAAAACCATCTTGCTCATTTCCATTCCCCTATCGGCGTTTCTTGGTCTGTACCCTGGATTGCGCGCGAAGACCGATCGGTCCTCAGAATTCCGCATCCTCGACGATCATCGGCTCGCGCCCGGCGGCCGCCTGCCATTCCTGGAAGGACGGCAGCGACCACACCGCGTCGGCATAGGCCTGGCAAGTCTCGTCGAGATCGAGCCGATAGGTCCGGAAGCGGCTGACCACAGGCGCGAACATGGCGTCGGCGATCGTGAAGCCGCCGAACAGGAACGGCCCGACCGCGCCCTCGCCGAACCGCTTGCGGCAGTCCCGCCAGATCGTGGCGATGCGGTTGATGTCGGCCTGGACCTCGGGCGTGACGCCGCGGTTCGGGAACGACGAGCGGATGTTCATGGGACAATGCGCGCGCAGCGCCTGGAAGCCCGCGTGCATCTCGGCCGAGATCGAGCGTGCGAGCGCGCGCGCCACCGGATCCGACGGCCAGAGCAGCCGTTCCGGCGCGAGCTCCGCCAGATACTCCGCGATGGCGAGACCGTCCCAGATGATCCGGTCGAGATGATGCAGGACCGGCAGCCGCCCGCTCGGCGAATAGCGCAGGATCTCGGCCTTGGTCGTCGGCTGGTCGAGCGGGATCACCACCTCGTCGAAATCGAATCCGGTCGCCTTCAGCACCAGCCAAGGGCGGAGCGACCAGCTCGAATAGTTCTTATTGCCGAGATAGATCGTGAAGTCGGCCATGAGATCACGTCCTTCCCACAGATGAGCGGTCGCCAGTTTTGACCAGTTCGAGGAGCCCATGCAACCATCGACCGTGGTACCGGGCAGGGATACCACCCCATTCCAAATCGATGGCTTCCCAACCGACATCGCTCGGGAGCAGGATGCGCGTCACCTATCGGCACCAAGATCGCCGAACGAACGAAATTCCCGAGGAGTAGGAACAAGATGGTTGAAGCGCTGATCGACGGCGTGGGCGGCATTCCGATCGTGGCCGTGACGACGGACAGTTTCGGCGACTGGAAGGCGGGGCATCCCGGCGCCGTCGGCGCTTGGCTTTCGGCAACCGGCTTCACCGGCGAACCGGGCAAGACGGCGCTGGTGCCCGGGCCCGACGGCCAGCTCTCGATGGTGGTGCAGGGTGTCTCGACCGACGATGCGCTCTGGGCGCTCGCAGGCCTGCCCGACAGCCTGCCCGAAGGGACCTACCGCCTGGGCTTCGATAGCGAGAGCCTGTTCGGCAAGGGCGCCGGCACTCGCCTGGCGCTCGGCTGGGCGCTCGGCTCCTACGTCTTCAGCCGCTACAAGGCGCCGAAGCGCAAGTTCGCGCAGCTGGCCTGGCCGGAGAGCGCCGATCGCGAAGCGGTCGCGGCCCTCGCCGACGGATTGAAGCTCGCGCGCGACCTGATCAACACGCCGGCCGAGGACATGGGCCCCGTTGAGCTGGCCGCCGCCGCGCGCACGCTCGCCGAGCGGCACGGCGCCGAGATCAAGCTGATCGTCGGCGACGATCTGCTGGCCCAGAACTATCCGACGATCCACGCGGTCGGCCGCGGCAGCGACCGGGCGCCCCGCCTCATCGACCTCACCTGGGGCGACGCGGCGGCGCCGAAGCTGACCCTGGTCGGCAAGGGCGTCTGCTTCGATTCCGGCGGCCTCGACATCAAGTCGGCCGGCGGCATGAAGATGATGAAGAAAGACATGGGCGGTGCCGCGACCGTGCTCGGCCTGGCCCACGCGATCATGGCCTCCGGCCTCAAGGTCCGCCTGCGCGTGCTGGTGCCGGCGGTCGAGAATTCGATCTCGGGCAACGCGTTCCGGCCGATGGACATCTTCAAGACCCGCAAGGGCCTGACCGTCGAGATCGGCAATACCGATGCCGAAGGCCGTCTCATCCTGTGCGACGCGCTGGCCGAGGCGGTGACCGAGGAGCCGGCACTGCTGATCGACATGGCGACCCTGACCGGGGCGGCGCGCGTGGCGCTCGGCCCGGAATTGCCGGTGCTGTTCTCCAACAACGAGGCGGTTGCCGCCGAACTGCTGGAGGCCGGCACGGTCGAGGCCGATCCGCTGTGGCGACTGCCCCTGTGGAAGTCCTACCGCAAGTATCTCGACAGCAAGGTCGCCGACATCAACAACGCCTCGGACTCGGGCTTTGCGGGCGCGATCACCGCGGCACTCTACCTGCAGGAGTTCGTCGGCACCGAGGTGCCATGGGTCCATATCGACACCTTCGCCTGGAACCACTCGACCCGCGCCGGACGCCCGGAGGGCGGCGAGGGCCTGGCATTGCGCGCGCTCTTCCATCTGATCCAGAAGCGATTCGGCTGAAACGTCCGGTTTAATGTTTGCGAAAGACCTGTCGCGCATCCTTCGGTACGTTAGCGAAACGAACCGATGAAACTGGCGCGGCAGGTCGGCATATGGCGATCGAGTTCAAGGGGCCGGAAGGGCTCGACCTGTGGCGTCGCACGCTATGCGAGAGCGTTCGAAGATCCGGCCCCGACCTTTCGGCCCGCCAGATGGCGATCCTGCTGACCGTCTATCTGACGCCGCCGCCCCACACGGTGCGCGGTTTGGCGGAGCTTCTGAACATTTCCAAACCGGCCGTGACCCGTGCGCTCGATCGCCTGGGCATGCTGGGCCTGGCACGGCGCAAGCGGGACGATGCCGACAAGCGCAATGTGCTGGTTCAGCGCACGGTGAAGGGCTCGGTCTTCCTCAGCGAATTCTCGGAGGTCATGCTGACCTCGGCCAAGCAGGCGAAATAGGGGCTAATAGCCCGCGGCGAGATCGACCCGGTCGGGCCAAGGCTCGCCCCGGATCAGCCGGCGCAGATTCTCCGCGACCACCAGCGAGGCCGTATTCGGGTTCGTCAGGGCCGCGACATGGGGCGTCACCGTGATCCGGTCATGCGCCCAAAACGGATGGACCGCCGGCAGCGGCTCCTCAGCGAAGACGTCGAGCACGGCCTCGGACAGTTGGCCGCTCTCGAGCGCCGCCAGCAAATCCGCCTCGAGCAGATGGCGGCCGCGGCCGACGTTGATGATCGCGGCACCCTTGGGCATCTGCGCGAAATTCGAGGCCGACAGGATGCCCTCGGTCGCCGGTGTCAGCGGCAGCAGGCAGACCAGGATGTCGGTCCGGGCGAGAAAGGCCGCCAACCCCTCGTCACCGGCAAAGCAGGTGATGCCGGCCAGCGTCTTCGCCGTCCGGCTCCAGCCGGCCACGTCGAATCCCAGGGCATGGAGCGCCGTCGCGGCGGCCGCGCCCAGTTCGCCGAGGCCCAGGATGCCGACCCGCCGCTCCGACGCCCGCGGCTGCGACAGCGGCTTCCACACGCCGGCCTGCTGCTGCCGGCGGTAGGCCGGTTCCTTGAGGTGCAGGCGCAGCACCTGGAGCGTCACATATTCGGTCATCGCCCTGGTCATATACGGATCGACCAGCCGCACGAGCGGCACCTGCGTCGGGTAGAGCTTGTCGCGCAGAATGTGATCGATACCGGCGCCGAGCGAATGGACCAGCTTGAGGTTGGGCAGCGAGGCGAGCCAGCCCTCGGGCGGCAGCCAGCACAGCGCCGCATCGACGGCCGCCGGGTCGGTCACGTCCTGCCAGGGCAGGAAGGTGAGATCGGGCAGCAGGGCGGCGAGCGCCGCGCGCCATTTCTCGACATGGTCGCCCGGCGAGCTGAACGCCAGCGTCAGCCGCGCCATCAGTTCAGCCGCTCGATCAGCCGCGCGTGCAGCGCGCGGTCACCGGCCGCGATGATGCGGCCGTCGCTGGCGAGGCCCGGCGCCCTGCCCTGCCAGTCGGTCACGATGCCGCCGGCCCCCTCGATGATCGGCACATGGGCGCAATAGTCGTAGGGCTTGAGGCTGGCCTCGACGACGGCATCGACGAAGCCGCTCGCGACCAAGCCATAGGCGTAGCAATCGGCGCCGAAGCGCACCAGCTTGGCCTGATCGGCGACGGCGTCGAAGCGCGGACGGTCGACCGCGTCGAACATCGCCGGCGTGGTCGAGAAGATCGCGGCGCGCGCCAGCTCGGCGCAGGCCCGGGTCCGGACCGGCCGGCCGTTGAATGTCGTCGGCCGGCCCTCGCCGCCGATCCAGCGCTCGCGCGAGATCGGCTGGTCGAGCACGCCCAGCACAGGGCGGCCCTGGTACAGCAGCGCCACCAGCGTGCCGAACAGCGGCACGCCCGAGATGAATGATTTGGTGCCGTCGATCGGATCCAGCACCCAGACCCATTCGGCATCGGTCCGGTCCGGACCGTGTTCCTCGCCGAGCACCCCATGGTCGGGGAAGCGCCGGGCGATGAGCCCGCGCATGGCGGACTCGGCCTCGCGGTCGGCGATGGTGACCGGCGAGGCGTCGTCCTTGTCGATGATCTCCACCGACTGACGGAAGTAACGACGAACCACCTCGCCCGCCGCATCGGCGAGTTCGGCCGCGAGGAGGGCGGCCGCGTCGAGGACGGCGGGCGAGGCGCTGGTCATGGGCCGGTTATTCCTTGGTGAGATCGACCGGGCTGTCGCTCTGCTTGTTCAGGAACGCGATGACGTCGGCGCGATCCTCCGGCTTCGGCAGACCGGCGAAGCCCATCTTCGTGCCCGCCAGATAGGCCTTCGGATTGAAAATGAAGGCCGCGACTTCCTGCGGGGCCCAGGTGCCGCCCAGCTTCTTCATCGCGTCGGAATACTGGAAGCTCGCCTCATGCGCACGCGGGCCGCCGAGCGCGCCATAGAGGTTCGGGCCGACCTTGTTGGCGCCACCCTTGTCGAAGCTGTGGCAGGCGGCGCACTTCTTCGCGATGTCGGCGCCCTTGGCCGGATCGGCCTTGGCCCAGATCTCGGCCGGAATCGGTGCCGGCTTCTCGGGAGCGGCGGCCGCGGTCTCGGTCGCGGCCGATTCGCCGCCGGCGATCGGATAGGCGGCCGTCTCGAGTTTCTTGGGATGAACCAGTCCCTCGGCGACGAGGCCGGTGACCATCGCGACGATCAATGCGACGAGCAGCGACGCCGCGAGCTTGTTGAACTCAAACGAAGACATGGTGCAGCCCTTGACGGTTTACGCAGTTTGGTGGTCGGGTCGGAAATGATCGGGTGCGCGCGACGGCTTCGATGAATTCTCGTGCGGCACTCGGGGACAACCATTTCCCACCAGGATGATACGGACGGGAGGTTTCATCATGACGCGCGACAAATGTCGAGTGCTCGTCTCGCAAAAACACCCTGCCCCGCGCCGGAACCATACCCCGGGATGCGGCGGCGAATGACGCGAAATCCTGCGTCATAGCGCCGCAAAATCAAGGAAAAACGATGGCTTACCCCGCAGAATCTCAGGCGAAATCACCGAGCGCCCTGGTTGTCATCCCCTCGCGGCTCGCCGCCACGCGCCTGCCGAACAAGCCGCTCGCCGACATTCACGGCACGCCGATGGTCGTCCATGTCTGGCGCCGCGCGATCGAAGCCGATATCGGGCCGGTCGTGGTCGCGTGCGGCGACCGGGCGATTCTGGACGCGATCGAGGCCGCCGGCGGCACGGCCGTGATGACCAATCCCGACCATCCTTCGGGCTCCGACCGGGTTTGGGAGGCGGTGCAGAAGATCGACCCGGACGGGCGCCACGACATCATCGTCAATGTGCAGGGCGATATGCCGACCCTCGACGGCGCCTTCATCCGGCGCGCGCTCGATCCGCTCGCGGATCCGGCCGTCGATATCACAACGCTGGTCTGCGAAATCGCGGACCCTGGCGAGCGCGAGCGCCCGAGCGTGGTCAAGGCCGTGGTCGCGTGGCAGCCCCAGGGCGGGATCGGCCGCGCGCTCTATTTCAGCCGCGCCACGGTGCCGACCGGCCCAGGGCCGCTCTATCACCACCTTGGGCTTTACGCCTATCGCCGGGCGGCACTCGAGCGCTTCGTCAGCCTGCCCCCGGCGCCGCTGGAGCAGCGCGAAAAGCTCGAACAATTGCGGGCGCTAGAAGCCGGCATGCGAATCGACGCCGTCGAGATTTCGACCATTCCGCTGAACCTCGACACGCCGGAAGATCTTGAGCGCGCGCGAGAGATGCTGAAGGGTTAGCGACCCGGATTTCCCGACCGAACCCAAGCCAGACCGGAACGAAGAAGCCAATGCCCGCCCCATCCTCCGCCACGACCGGCCCGATCGCCTTCCAAGGCTCGCCCGGGGCCTATTCCGACCTCGCCTGCCAGGAGGTGCGACCGGACCGGCGCACGCTGCCGTGCCGAACCTTCGAGGACGCGCTGGCGGCGCTGGCGAGCGGCGAGGCCGATCTCGCCATGATCCCGATCGAGAATTCGGTCGCCGGCCGCGTCGCGGACGTGCACCACCTGCTGCCGCGCTCCGGCCTTGCGATCATCGGCGAGCATTTCGCGCCGGTGCATCATCATTTACTGGCCGTCCCCGGCGCCTCGATCGAGACGCTGAAGACCGTCCGCAGCCATGTGCATGCGCTGTCGCAATGCCGCGACGTCATCCGCGACTTGAAGCTGACCCCGGTGGTCGCCGCCGACACGGCCGGCGCCGCGGCCGAGATCGCACGGCTGGGCGATCCGTCCGTCGGTGCGATCGCGTCCGAACTGGCCGGCCGGATCTACGGGCTGGTGTCGCTCAAGGCCGGGATCGAGGACGCCGCCCATAACACGACGCGCTTCGTCGTCCTGGCACGCGAACCGGAAGTGCCGAAGTTCGACGGCAGCCCGATGGTCACGACCTTCCTGTTCCGTGTGCGCAACGTGCCCGCGGCGCTCTACAAGGCGCTGGGCGGCTTCGCCACCAATGGCGTCAACATGACCAAGCTCGAAAGCTACATGAGCGGCGGCACCTTCGCCGCGACGGAGTTCTATGCCGACGTCGAGGCGCACCCGTCCGAACGCCGCCTGCAACTGGCGCTCGACGAACTCAAGTTCTTCACCGAGGAACTGACGATGCTCGGCACCTATCCGGCCCATCCTTCACGCAGCAAGCTCGCGTCGGGGAAGTAAGCGCGCGGACGCTTCTCACATTTCGTCATCCCCGGGCCAAACCGGGGATGACGATAAAGTGAGGGACCGATTGCCAGCCTCGCACCCCACCGCCTTGACCTTCCCATGGTGGCAATCCCATGTGATGCCGGTCACCTTCCAGGGAGCGAGAGATGGCCATCCGCACGGCCGAGATCCTGACCATCGGCGAGGCGTCGGCCGCTTCCGGCGTGTCGGCCAAGATGATCCGCTATTACGAGAGCGTCGGGCTGATCCGGCCGGCAACCCGGACCGAATCCAACTACCGGACCTATGACGGCAAGGCGGTCGAGACGCTCCGCTTCGTGGCCCGCGCGCGTCATCTGGGCTTTTCGATGGACGAGATCGGCCGGCTGCTGGCGCTGTGGCAGGACCGCGGCCGCGCCAGCGCCGACGTCAAGGCGCTGGCCGTGAAGCATATCGACGAGCTGGAGCAACGGATCGCCGCCATGACGGCGATGAAGGCGACCCTGGAACACCTGGCGGAACGCTGCCACGGCGACAACCGGCCGGACTGTCCGATCATCGAAAGCATCGCGAGCGGCGATTGCTGCCACTGACCGTCTAAGCCACTAACCCCTGGGCGCGAACAGGATTACGCCGGCGCCGAACAGGCAGAGGGCGGCGCCGGCCAGGTCCCAGCGATCGGGCCGGACCCGCTCGACGGCGAGCAGCCACAAGAGCGAGATCGCGACATAGACCCCGCCATAGGCGGCATAGGCGCGGCCCGCGGCGGATGCGTCGATACGGGTCAAGAGGAAAGCGAACAGGCCCAGCGACACGGCGCCCGGGACCAGCCACAACGGCGAGCGGCCGAGCCGCAACCAGGCCCAGACCGCGTAGCAGCCGGCGATCTCGGCCAGCGCCGCGCCGACAGCGGCGAAAGCCGATCCCATCAGCGGCCGCGTCCCAGCCAATCCTCGATCAGGCGCCGCGAGATCGAATCCTTGCGCGGCAGGCGGAAGAATTCGTCGTCCTCATGGGCCAGCACCCAGTCGCGCGAGAACCAGCGGGCGTCCTCCAGTTCCTTGTCGTTGAGGTCGATCTCGCGGCTCTTCGCTGTCGCATGAAAGCCCAGCATGATCGACGACGGGAACGGCCAGGGCTGCGAGGAGTGATAGATCACGTCCTCGACCTCGATCCCGGCTTCCTCCTTGACCTCGCGCGCGACGGCTTCCTCCAGGCTCTCGCCCGGTTCGACGAAGCCGGCGAGCGTCGAATACATGCCCTTCATCCAGACCGCCTGCCGGCCGAGCAGCATCTTGTCGCCGTCGGTCACCAGCATGATCACGGCCGGATCGGTGCGCGGGAAATGGTGGGTCTTGCACTCGGGCGAGATGCAGATGCGGACATGGCCGGCCTCGGCGCCGATCGTCGGGCTGCCGCAGATGCCGCAGAACCGGTGGCGGCTATGCCAGTAGGACAGGCCGCGGGCATAGGCGAGCAGCGAGCCGGTCCGTTGCGGCAACAGCGGGCCGAATGCCCGCAGGTCCTGGAATTTCGGTCCCTCGTCCGACGGCGCCGCACCGAAGCCGAGTCGCTCCAGCGGCACCTCCTCCGACGAGATGTCGAGCGCGAAATGCGCAATATCGCCGTCGAGGCCGAGCAGCATAGGCTCGGCACCGCCGACGATGAACGGCGTCACCGTCGGCAGATCGAGCAGGACCGGTTCGGGGCCGGCACCCGAGTCGCGGACGAGATGCTGGGAACGCCAGACCGGGACGAAACGGCTCGTGTCCGCAGTCAGCCGCGTCTTGAGCCAGTCGGGATCCTTGCGCAGCGGACCGACCCGATCGAGTCCCCCCGCCGCATAGAAATTCGGTCGCTTCATAGGGCGAGACCATGGCATGGCAGGAACCGACCGGCAAGCGATGGGCCGTCGCAGGCCGCTTTCCCGGCCATTTCCCGCAGCCCATCCATGCCATCGGTCGAACAGGCTTGCACCTTGGCGCCGGACAGTCGATATATGCCCTTGGAAGGCTGGTGATGGGCAGGTCCCTCGCCAACCCGGTCAGGTCCGGAAGGAAGCAGCCGCAACGAGTTTCCGACTTGGGTCGTCGCCGGTCTTCCACCCTTTCTCGTCCAATCGACCTCTGGCGGCGGGCCCCCTTCTTGACAGTGTCGACCGCGACCGATCGTCCTGCCCGCCCGGCGATGCCCCCGGCCTCCCGCCCCATCCCATGAGCAATCAAGTCGAATACCGAGTCCTCGCCCGGAAATACCGGCCGTCGAGCTTCGAGCAGCTGATCGGGCACGATACGCTCGTGCGCACGCTCTCGAACGCGTTCAACAGCGGCCGCATCGCGCATGCGTTCATGCTGACCGGCGTGCGTGGCGTGGGCAAGACGACGACGGCCCGCATCATCGCCCGGGCGCTCAACTGCGTCGGGCCCGACGGCACCGGCGGCCCGACCATGCAGCCCTGCGGCGTGTGCGACGCGTGCCGGTCGATCGCCGAGGATCGCCACCCCGACGTCATCGAGATGGACGCGGCGTCGCGCACCGGCGTGGACGATATCCGCGAGCTGATCGAGAGCGTGCGCTACCGCCCGGTGTCGGCCCGCTACAAGATCTACATCATCGACGAAGTGCACATGCTGTCGAAGGCAGCGTTCAACGCGCTGCTGAAGACGCTCGAGGAGCCGCCGCCGGACATCAAGTTCGTGTTCGCGACGACCGAGATCAACAAGGTGCCGGTGACGGTGCTGTCGCGCTGCCAGCGCTATACGTTGCCACGCATCCCGCTCGATACGCTCGCGGCCTACTACGGCGAGATCGCGGTCAAGGAAAAGGTCGAGATCGAGCCAGGCGCCCTGGCACTGGTCGCGCGCGCCGCCGACGGCTCGGTGCGTGACGGGCTGTCGATCCTCGATCAGGCGATCGCGCTCGGCTTCGGCGGCCTCATCACCGAGGCCGCCGTCCGCGAGATGCTGGGCGTGGCCGACCGCGGCCTGACCTTCGACCTGTTCGAAAGCGTGATGGCCGGCGATGCGCCGGCGGCGCTGGCCGGGCTCGAAGTGCTCTACAACGGCGGCACCGATCCGGCGATGGTGCTGCAGGACCTCTTGGACGTGACCCATTTCGTCACGCGCCTGAAGCTCGAGCGGGCAACCGACCCGGCGGCATCCGCCCAGCCGCTCGCCGACGGCCAGGACCTGGAACGCGGCCGGGCGCTGGCGGCCAGGCTCGGCCTCGCCGCCCTCGCCCGCACCTGGCAGCTGCTCCTGAAGGGCCTGCCCGAGGTGCAGATGGCGCCGCATCCGCTGAAGGCGGCAGAGATGGTGCTGGTCCGCCTGGTCTATGTCACCGACCTGCCGCCGCCGGCCGACCTCATCAGGGCGCTGCAGAATGCCGGCGCCGGCCAGGGCACGTCCGGCGGCAAAGGCGCGCCCGGCGGCAATGGTGCTGCCCCGCGCGCCGAGGCCCCGCCGCGTCCGATGGCGATCCAGGGCGGCCAGGCGATGGCCGCGCGCCAGCCGGAGCCGGTCGCGGCAGCGGTGCTGGAGCCGACCGCGGAGGCGGCCCTGCCCCGCCCGACCAGCTTCTACGAGGTGATGGAGCTGATCGCCAACCAGCGCGAGGCGATCCTCTACAACCACATCGCCGCCTTCGTGCATCTGGTGCGCTTCGAATCGGGCCATATCGAGCTCCGGCCCGAGCCCGAGGCGCCGCGCGACCTCGCGACCCGCATGGGCCAGTTCCTGAACGAGAAGACCGGCCAGCGCTGGATGATCACGGTCTCGCGCGAGCCGGGTCAGCCGACCCACCGGGAACAGATGCTGGCAGCCGAGGCGAAGCGCCGGGCCGAGGTCAGCGCCACGCCGCTGATGAAGGCCTTGCTGCTTGCTTTCCCCGGCACGACCATCGACAAGATCATCGACCTTGAGCCGCCGCCGCAGCCGGCCCTGCCGGCCGAGCTGCCGCTGGAGCCGGAGCCCTCGGCCGAGCCGGCCGACATCGCGGTGTTCGATGACGCGCCGGCCGCAGGACTTTATGAAGAAGATGATCCGGGACCGTTCATGGCCCCGATCCTCGATCCCGACGAAGAAGATGGAGACGCTTGAGATGAAGAATCTCGGCAACATGATGAAGCAGGCGCAGCAGTTCCAGGCGCGCATGCAAGAGATGCAGGTCCAGCTCGAACAGGTCGAGATGACGGGTCAGTCCGGCGGCGGCACGGTCAAGGTCGTGCTGTCCGGCAAGAACGAGGTCAAGAAGATCTCGATCGACAAGGCGCTGGTCGACCCGGAAGAAGTCGAGGTCCTGGAAGACCTGCTGCTGGCCGCGTTCAACGACGCCAAGCAGAAGGTCGAGACCCATGCCGCGGCCGAGATGCAGAAGATCACCGGCGGGTTGCAGCTGCCGCCGGGCATGAAGCTGCCGTTCTAAGGAATCCCGCTTGTCCGGCGCCGAGATCGACCGGCTGATCCAGCTTCTGGCCAAGCTGCCGGGGCTGGGGCCGCGCTCGGCCCGGCGCGCGGTGCTTTATATGCTGAAGCGGCGGGATGCGTTCATGCTGCCGCTCGGCGCCGCCATCGGCGAGGTGGCGGATGCGATCCTGCCCTGCCGCATCTGCGGCAACCTCGATACGACCGACCCCTGCCCGATCTGCGCCGATGCCGGTCGTGACGGCGGGCTCGTCTGTGTCATCGAGGACGTCGCCGATCTCTGGGCGATCGAACGCACCTCCTCCTACACCGGCAAATACCATGTGCTGGGCGGCATCCTGTCGGCGCTCGACGGCGTGCGGCCGGAAGATCTCAACATCCCCCGCCTGATCGAGCGCGCCGCGGCCGGCGACGTGCGCGAGGTCATCCTGGCCATGAACGCGACCGTCGAGGGCCAGAGCACCGCCCATTACCTGACCGACCGGCTGGCCCCGACCGGGGTCAAGGTCTCGCGCCTCGCCCATGGCGTGCCGATCGGCGGCGAGCTCGACTATCTGGACGAAGGCACTCTCGCCGCTGCGCTCAAGGCGCGTCGGCCGTTCTAGAGCCGGATCGGACGCCGAGCGGCCAGCCGCTCAATCCAAGCTTATTCGGTCACAGCCCGCCATGCGGCCAGCGCTGCGTCACGAGCTTAGTCCGCGTGAAGAAGCGGATGCTGTCTTCGCCGTATTGGTTAAGATCGCCGAACGCCGAGTCCTTCCAGCCGCCGAAGCTGTGGTAGCTGACCGGCACCGGCATCGGGACATTGACGCCGACCATACCGACCGCGACCTCGCCGACGAAACGCTGCGCCGCCTCTCCATTGCGCGTGAAGACCGAAACCGCGTTGCCTTGGTGATGATCACTCGGATAGCTCAGCGCCTCCTCGAATGTCTCGGCACGAACGATCTGCAGCACGGGGCCGAAGATCTCGTCCTGGTAGCTCTTCATCGAAGACGTCGCGTGATCGATCAGGGTCGGCCATAGGAAGAACCCGTCCTCATGGCCCGGCAAACTCCGGCCCCGCCCGTCGATGACCAGCTCGGCGCCCTCATCGACAGCCATCTGGATGTAGCTCTCGATCCTCTTCTTGTGTTCGGCGGTGACGACCGGACCCATTTGCGCACCGGGATCCGAGGCGACGCCGATCCGCAGCTTGGGAATCTCCCGCAACAGGCGCTCGCGAACCGCCTCGGCCGTCTTCTGCCCGACGGGCACGAGTACCGGCATGGCCATGCACCGCTGGCCGGCAGAGCCGAAGGCCCCGGCGAGGGCATCCGCGACGACCTGGTCAAGAGCCGCGTCGGGCAGGATGATGCCGTGGTTCTTCGCTCCGCCCATGCATTGCATGCGCTTGCCGCTGGCGGCACCGCGCGCGTAGACCGACTTGGCCACGGCCGTCGAGCCGACGAAGCTCACGGCCTTGATGTCCGGATGATCGGTGATTGCCTGGCCGACCTCCGGGCCACCATGGACGACGTTGAAGATCCCCGGCGGCACACCGGCTTCGAGGGCCAGTTCCGCGAGCCGAACGCTCGGCGAAGGGGTGCGTGCCGACGGTTTCAGGATGAAGGCGTTGCCGACGGCGATGGCCGGGGCCAGCATCCAGAGCGGGATCATGGCGGGGAAGTTGAAGGGCGGAATGCCAGCGACGACCCCCAGGGGTTCGCGGATCGAATAGACATTGGTGCCCGGGGCGGTGCCCTGGGTGAACTCGCCCTTCTGCAAGTGCGGGACGCCGCAGACGAAATCGACCACGTCCAGGCCGCGCTGCAGCTCGCCGAGGGAATCGTCCAGCAATTTGCCATGCTCGGAGGACATCAGCTGGGCGAGTTCCTGCTTATGCTCTTCGATCAATGCCTTGAACTTGAACATCACCCCGGCCCGGCGCTGGGGGGTGAGTGCCGCCCAGGCGAGTTGCGCCGACTTGGCGATGGCGACAGCCTCCGCCAGGACTGCGGCGTCACCGTGCTCCAGTTGGGCCTGCACCCGCCCGGTGTTCGGATCGTAAACCGGGCTGGTGACCGCGCCGGCGCGCGAGAAGTGCTGGCCGTTGATGAAGTGGCTGATCGTGCGCATGGGCGTTCCTTCCGGCGAGTTGACCTCGGAAATAGGAAGCGACCCATTTGTGTGTATACCTGGCCGTCGGCAGACACCATTGCGGCACGCGGGGCGAATGCGCGCAGGCTCTGGAGCGGCATCGAAGCCAGGTTCGAGATGAGCGTCAACGCCGGCTCTGGGTGATGGCCACGCCGACAATGCAAATGACGGCGCCTGCAACGAGCGCTGGCGTCAGGGGATCGTGGAGGAAGACAACCCCTGCGGCGACAGCGAAGACGGTTTGCAGCAGCGCGAAGGGCGCCACACGCGTCATCGAGCATCGGGCGATCAGCCAGAACCACAGGCCCCAGCCGGCGACCGCGCCGAACAGGACCGTGTAGGCGAAAGCCAACCAAGCCGTCGAGCTGGCCGTGTGGAGCGATGCGAGTTGGCCGTGCTCGGTCACGAGCGAGGCCGCGATGACCTGCGGAACGGTGAACAGCGACATCCAGGCCATCAGTTTCAGCGGCTCGAATGGACCATACCGTTTCGTGAGCACGCTCCCGACCGCCCAGGCGAAGCCGGCGGCGATGACCAGCAGGGTCGGCACGATCTTCACCGAGGCGCTCGGCTCCACCACGGTCAGCGCCACGCCTGCGAACGCCAGAGCAACGCCGATGATGATGCGCGTCGAAGGCCGCTCACCGAGAAATGGCCAAGCGAGGAGAACCGTAAAGGGTGTTGAGAGCTGGTTGGCGACGGCCGACACGCTCGCGAGCCCTTGCCCGAGCCCGACGAAAAACAGCGCGAAGTTCAGACCGCCGAAGAAGACCGATATCGCAATCATCGGTCCGAGTTCGCGCCGGGTCGGTCGCCCGACGAACGGCAGCAGAATCGCCGCGACGGCAGCAAAGCGGAGACCGACGAAGAACAACGGAGGAAACTCCGCCAGGCCAACCTTGATGACGACGAATTGCAAGCCCCAAAACAGGGGCACGAGCACAGCGCAAGCGATCTGGGTCGTGGACATGGGAATCTCTTTCACGACCGAATGGTCCATATATAGACCTGCCTGAACGATGGGTCTGGCCATGGGATGCTCTACCTTACGAAGCGGTCGATGAGGGTATGGGCCACGGCTTCCGACATGGCCCGGTCCGAACCTGTCTTGCCGACGACGCGCATGCCTTCGAGCAGGCAGAGCAGCAGGCGGGCGGCGGTCGCGGGCTCGACGCCATCGGCCAACTCGCCCGCTGCCTGCGCGCGCGCCAGCGCCTCTGCCAGGTGTGTCTCCATCGTCTTGAAGAACCGCCGGATGCGCTGCTCCACCTCGGTGTCGTGGGCGGCCATTTCCATGGCGGTCGCCACCACCAGGCATCCGCGCTTGCCAGGGATGCCGCTCGTGCGGTCGACATAACCAGCCAAACAGGTTCGTAGACCGGCCAAGGCATTTTTCCGTGGATCGAGCTCGGTTTCGAGCCGCGCCAAAGCATCGTCGATATAGCGATCGAGCGCGCGCAGAAAGAGCCCGTGCTTGTCGCCAAAGGCTGCATAGAGGCTGCCGCGCGAGAGGCTCGTCGCCTCAAGCAGATCGGGAAGTGATGTACCGTGATAGCCGCACGACCAGAAGACGCCCATGGCGCGCTCGACAGCGGCGTCCGTGTTGAACTCCCGGGGCCGGCCGCGGGGCATCCGCGGTGTGGTTTGCTGTGCCATGCCCTATATTTGGACCATTCGGTCGTTAAATACAAGCGCGCCCGTCGATACGCATCAATGCGGCGCGTGTCCGCTGGTTGTCCGCGGCAACAAAAGATTGAGTCTTTCTCCGTAGAGCCGGTCAGGCCGGGTCAAGCAGGGCCCCGGTCAGCGACGCACCCTTGGCCTCGACCTTGCTCAAATCGACGCCGCGCAGGTCGGCGCCGGCCAGATTGGCGCCCTCGAAATTCGCCCCCTCGAGCCGGGCCTGCCTGAGATCGGCGCTGCGCAGATCGGCGCCCCTGAGCGAGGCGCCGCGCAGGTCGACCGGCCAGTCGCGTCCGGTCCGCTTTCCTTCCGGTGTCAGCAGCGCCATCGGGCCGAGCCTGGCCGCCGCCAGGTTCGCCATGTCGAGCACCGCGCCCGAGAGATTGGCGCCCGACAGGTCGGCACCGCTGAGGCGGACGCGGCCGAGCCGCGCACCATCGAACTGGGCGAGACACAGTTTGGCATCGGCCAGGTCACCCAGCGTCAGATCGCCCTGCGAGAAGCAAGCGCCCGACAGATCGAGCCCCGCCAGATCGATCCCGTGCAGCACCATCTTGGCCTGGTCGAGCCGGCTGCCGGCGACGCCACTCGTCCGGATCCAGTCGGCATGGAGCGACAGGAGCTCGCGGAGTGCCATCGGCAGCGGCTCGCGCAGGCCTCCGCCCTCCTGGTCCGGCAATTGGGCGCCGTCGAGCCGCGCGGATGAGAGATCGACATTGCGCAGTTCGGCTTGGCGCAGATCGGCGCCGCGGAAATCCGCGCCGTCGACTTGGCAATTGTTGAGCAGGGCGCCCTTGAGGCGGGCCCGGCCGAAATTGGCACCGCTCAGATCGGCGCCGCCCAGATTGGCGGCGAAGAGCGTGGCGCTGTGGAAATCGGCGCTCTTGAGATTGGCGCCGCTCAGGTTCGCGAACGAGAGATCGGCCTCGCCCAGCTTGGCATTGCGCATGTCGGCCCCGGAGAGATCGGCAGACTGGCTGCGCGAGACCTGGCGGGTCGCGATCCAGACGACCAGTTGGCCGGCCCGCAGGTCCGCGCGCTCCAGGTTGGCGCCCCGCAGGCGCGCCTTGGCCATGTTGGCACCCCGCAGGTCGGACCCGATCAGGATCGCCTCGGTCAGGTCAGCGCCGGTGAGATTGGCGCCAAACAGGTCCGCCCCGTCGAGAAAGCTGCGGCCGAGGCGCGCGCGGCTGAGATCGGCACCGGCAAGCATCGCCATGCAGAGACGCTGCCGCTCCAGGTTCGTGCCCGTCAGCATGACGCCACGCAGCGCCAGGCGCTGGCCGTTCGGCCGTCCTTCGAGGAATTGCTTATGTGCGGCCAGCGCCGCCAGCAGATCAGCCGAAACCATGGGTACCGCCTCGATTGAGGTCAGCCAACGCTAGCGGTCACGGCCCCGGGCGACGAACACCACCGGAGCCGTCAGGTGTCGTAGCTGGCCCCGGTCAACTTCGCCCCGCCCAGAATCGCGTTCACATAGTCGCTGCCCCGGAGATCGGCGGTCGTGAGATCGGCCGAGGTGAGGTCCGTCCCTTCGAGCCGGGCGCTGCGCAGGTCCGCACCGCTCAGGTCGGCCTGGACCAGGCTGGCACCACGAAGATCGGTCGGCCAGTCGCGGCCGCTCGGGCGGCCGTCGGCCGCGCGGATCGCCATCGGCCCGAGCTTGGCGCCGCTGAGCTGCGCGCCGGCGAGATCGGCGCGCGCGAGCGACGCTCCGGACAGGTCGGCCCCCGCCAGCTTGCAGCCGCGCAGGCGCGCCTTGTCGAGCTGCGCCAGGCACAGTTTGGCGCCGCGCAGATCGGCACCCGTGAGATCGCAGTCGGTCAGCTTGGCGCCGGAAAGGTCGGCCTTCGCCAGATTGAACCCGGCGAGCGAGGCGCCGCTCATGTCGAGCCGCCGGCCGCGGGCCCCGTTCGAGACGATCCAGTCGACATGCTGGCCCAGGCGCAGCTTGAAGGCCTCGTCATCGAGGGCCGGATCGGTCTCGTGCAGCACGACGTCCTGGCAGGACGCCTTGCTCAGGTCGACGTTCCGCAGCTCGGCGCGCCGAAGATCGGCACCGTCGAAGCAGGCTTCCTCGACCCGCGCGTTGTTCAACAGCGCCGCCCTGAGCGAGGCACCGGTGAAATCGGCGCGCATCAGGTCGCTGCCGGACAGGTTGGCGCCGTTGAGCTCGGCGCCGGAAAGATCGGCACCCATCAGGTTGGCGTAGCTGAAATCGGCGCTGTTGGCGCGGGCGCGGACGAGCTTGGCGCCCTTGAGGTTGGCGCCGGTCAGGTCGGCCGGCGTCTCGCGCACGCGCCGCTCGCCGCTGACGAACACCACGCCCTGCCCCGGGCGGAGGTCGGCCCGCTCGAAATCGGCGCCCTCCAGATTGGCCTTGCGCAGGTTGGCGCCGCGCAGATCCGCGCCGACGAGCGAGGCATGGGACAGGTTGGCGCCGGCCAGGTTGGCGCCGAACAGATCGGCGTTGTCGAAGCTCGAGCGTGCCAGGACCGCGTGGCTGAGATCGACGCCGCCCAGCCGCGAAAATTGCAGCCGCTGCTTGGACAGGTCCGACCCGGCGAGTGCCGCGCCCTTGAGATTGAGGATCCGGCCGCCCGGCTTGCCGTCGAGATAGAGCCGGTGTTCGGAGATCGCCTGCAGCAGCTCAGAGGATTTCATCGATATCCTCCGCCGGCAAAGCGCGCGAAAGAACCGAGCGTCCGCGACACTTGATCGCGAGCAAGTAAAGAACCCGATATTTCGCTAAAATTCGACAAAATCCGACTCCGATGCTTGCAGAGCAAACTCGAAAGAAAAAGTACGCCAGGCAATGTCCGATATCCCGGAAGGACAAGCAAAGATTTTATCGAATCAACATCCACCAAATACGAGACGCATTGAATCAATTCACTGCGCAACCTCGGGGCCGTCAGGCCGGCCGACCAGAGCGATCAGCGTCTGCAGGCCATGGGCGCAGGCGGTACGCCGTCCCGCCTTTTCCACCTCGACCTCCAACTCGCAGACGGTCAGCGTACGCCCGCTGCGAATGACCCGGCCGGTCGCGATCAGCAGGTCGCCGTCGGCCGGCGCCAGCAGGTTGACCTTGAATTCGACCGTCAGCACCGAGCTGTCGGCCGGAAACAGGGTGAAGCCGGCATAGCCGCCGGCAGAATCGGCGATCGTGCTGGTGACGCCGGCATGGAAATAGCCGTGCTGCTGGCCGAGGTCCGGGCGATAGGGCAGCTGGATCTCGCACAGGCCCGGCTCGATCCGGGTCAGCCGGGCGCCGAGCAGGCCCATGATGCCCTGGCGGGCGAAGCTCGCCTCGACCCGTGCGGCATAGGCCGGGTCGGACGGGGTGAAATGCTTCGGCCCGGTCACGCCGGCCTCCCGGGCAGCCCGATCGGTGCCGTGTCCTCGATCGGCTCCAGCGCCTCGCCCTCGATCAGGCTGTCGGCGGTAGCGTCGATCACCTGGTAGGCGCCGAGATTGCCCGGCACCGGCTTGCCAGGCCGCAGTCCCAACTGCTGCATCTGGCGCGCGCGGGGCAGCAGACGGCCGTTGACGGTGCCGGTCAGCTTCGCGAAACCCTCCGCCGCCTGCTTGATACCGCGCCCGACCGAAGCGGCATGGCCGACCGCGACCGACAGGCTTTCCAGGAGCTTCTCGGCGGCGCCGACGATGCGCGCCTGGTTCTCGATCTGGCGCATCAGGCTGATCTCAACCGCAGCGAAGCCGATGATGCAGGCGAGCCCCGCCGGTCCGGCCGGGATGATCTGTACGTCGGCGGCCTTGCGCGCGAAATCGGCATCGGCCCGGCCCAGCTTCTCGATCGCCGCCTCGTTCGGCAGATACATGACCGACAGCACGCGGCTGACCTCGCCCTCGCGGCCGGACTTGCGGAAGCCCGACTGCACGGCGCCGCGGTAATCCTTGTCGGCCAGATCCTTCAGATGCTGGTTCATGGTCCGCGCCAGGCTCTGGTAGGCCAGTGCCTCCCCCGCCGTTCCTTCCGCCTCGGCCAGATCGAGCAGATGCTTCGAGGCCTTGGAATCGATCACCAGCACCGCATCACCGGGCAGGAACACGATCGCGTCCGGCCTGAGCTTGCGCTCGGCCTCGGCGCCGTAGACCGTCTGCTGCAGCACGAAGTCGCGGCCCTGCTCCAGCCCGAAGGACTTCAGCGTATTGGCAAGGCCGATCTCGGCGAAATAGCCGGCGCCGCCGGGGCTGGAGAGCGCGCGCTGGATCGTGTCGATCATCTGCGCCTTCTCGGTCACCTGCCCCTTCAGCTGCGATACGCCGTCGTTCAGCACCTGCACTTCGAGCCGGAGCGCCGCCGTCGTCTCGGCCAGTTGCTTCTGGGCGGCGAGCTTCGATTCGGCCGTCTCGCGCTTATGGTCCTCCAGCAGCTTGCTGGAGATATGCTGCGCGGTCTGGAACACGCCAGCCTTGGTCGTCTCCAGGAACTCGGCTTTGGTCTTCTCCCAATCCGCCATCTGCTGCCGCACCGCCTCGGCCTGCTGGCGCGCAAGCGCCGCCTCGGTCCGGGCGGACGCCGCCTCCGCCCGCACCGCTGCTTCCGCCTGGCGCGCGAGATCGAGGGCGGCCTGCATGTCGAGCCGTCGGCTCTCCGCGATCTCGGCCGCGGCCCGCGCCTCGCCGACCGCCGCCTCCAGCCCGGCGCGCTGGCGGCCTGCCCGCAGCTGCGCGGCGAGCAAGCCCAGGGCAAGGCCGGCAATGGCCGCGATCGCAACCGTCAGCACATCCATCGTCACGTCGCTTCACTCCAACCGTTCTGAGGGCCGACGATAGCAGCCGTGCGGGTCGTCGCGACAGCCGCGGCTTGACCGGTCGGGCGGAAAGCCATACCTCTGCGGTCAGAACCCCAGCATTCCCAACGAGTCCATAGAGTCATGGCCAAGCTGCCCATCGTCCTTGCTCCCGATCCCGTCCTCAAGGCGAAGGCCAAGTCGATCGCGGCGGTCGACGACTCGATCCGGCGCCTGATGGACGACATGCTGGAGACGATGTACGCGGCCCCCGGCATCGGCCTTGCGGCCAACCAGGTCGGCGTCCTGAAGCGCGTCCTCGTGCTCGACGTCGCGCGCGAGGGCGACGCGCCGAAGCCCATGGGCATGGCCAATCCCGAGGTCGTCTGGGCCTCGCCGGAGCAATCGGTCTATAACGAGGGCTGCCTGTCCCTGCCCGAGCAATATGCCGACATCACCCGTCCGGCGGCGGTGCGCGTCCGCTATCTCGATCGCGACAACAAGCAGCAGGAAATCGAGGCCGACGGGCTGCTCGCCACCTGCATCCAGCATGAGATCGACCATCTCGACGGCGTGCTGTTCGTCGATCATTTGTCGGCGCTGAAGCGCAACATGATCATGAAGAAGCTGTTGAAGCTGAAGAAGCAGCGCGCCGAAGACGGCGAGTAGGCCGGTACTCAGATGACCGCCTCCCGAACGCGGCTCCGCCTTGCCTTCATGGGCACGCCGGATTTCGCCGTGCCGGTGCTCGACGCCCTCGCGGCGGCCGGCCATGAGATCGCTGCGGTCTATAGCCAGCCGCCGCGGCCGACCGGCCGGGGCCACAAGACCCAGCCGTCGCCGGTCCAGGCGCGGGCCGAAGCACTCGGCCTGCCGGTCCGCCACCCGGTATCGTTGAAGCCGGAAGAGGAGAAGGCCGCCTTTGCGGCACTGGACCTCGATGCCGCCGTGGTCGCCGCCTACGGGCTGATCCTGCCGCGCGCGATCCTCGACGCCCCGCGGCTTGGCTGCCTCAACGTCCACGGCTCGCTGCTGCCGCGCTGGCGCGGCGCCGCGCCGATCCAGCGCGCGCTGATGGCGGGCGATGTGGAGACCGGCATCACCATCATGCAGATGGATGCCGGGCTCGACACCGGCGCCATGCTGTTCAAAGGGGTGGTGCCGATCGGTCCCGAGGCGACGGCCCAGAGCCTGCACGATGCGCTCGCCGCGATGGGTGCCGAATTAATCCTGCTGGCCCTCGACGGCGTCGCCGCCGGCACGCTCGCGCCCGTGTCGCAGCCCGAGGCCGGCGTCACCTATGCCGCCAAGCTGATCCGCGAGGAAGGCGCGCTCGACTTCCGCGAGGATGCCGACACGCTCGACCGGAAGATCCGCGCACTCAACCCCTGGCCCGGCGTCTGGTTCGACTATCAGGGCGAACGGATCAAGCTGCTGGCGGCACGGCCGGAGGCCGGATCTGGCGCGCCGGGCACGATCATCGACGGCGATCTGGGCATCGCCTGCGGCGCGGGCGTACTGCGGCCTCTCCTGCTGCAGCGGCCGGGCCGCGCGCCGGTCGAGCGCCGCGCCTTCCTCAACGGCACCAAGATCGATCCAGGCGTCATCCTGCCGTGCCCCGCTACAAACTGACCATCGAGTACGACGGCACCGGCCTGCTCGGCTGGCAGCGCCAGCCGATGGGCCCGTCGGTGCAGGAGATCCTGGAAACCGCGGTCGAGCGCTTCACTGGCAAGTTCAGCCTGGTGCAGGGCGCCGGCCGGACCGATGCCGGCGTGCACGCGACCGGCCAGGTCGCCCATGTCGACCTGGACCAGGACTATCGCCCGTATGTCGTCCAGGGCGCGCTCAATCATCATGTGAAGCCGGCGGCCATCGCCGTGCTGGCGGTCGAACGGGTGCCCGACAGCTTTCACGCCCGTCTGTCGGCCAACCACCGCGCCTACATCTATCGCATCCTGAACCGTCGCGCCCCGCCGGCGCTCGAACGGAACCATGTCTGGCACGTGCCGGTGGCGCTCGACCTCGACGCCATGATCGCCGGCGCCGCCCATCTCGTCGGCCATCACGACTTCACCAGCTTCCGCGCGGCCGAATGCCAGGCGCACTCGCCGGTGAAGACGCTCGACCGTCTGGCGGTCACCCGGGTCGGCGAGGAAATCCATGTGGTGCCGGAGGCCCGCTCGTTCCTGCATCACCAGGTGCGCAACATCGTCGGCACCTTGAAGTTGGTCGGGGCCGGGCAATGGCAGCCGGACGACGTCAAACGGGCACTCGACGCGCGCGATCGATCGGCGGCCGGCCCGACCGCGCCGCCGACCGGGCTCTATCTGACCAAGGTCCGCTACCCGGCCGAGGCGATGCTAGAACAGGGTGGCGGCGAACTGGTCGATAGCGACCCCGAGGACGAGGTCGAGTAGCACGACCGCGAGACTCGCAAGCGCGGTCACCCCCAGCGTCAGCCGGGCGACATAGGCCTCGACCGCAAGCGAGTAGAATTGGACGATCACCAGCAAGAGGGTGCCGAGCGGCCCCAGGATGCCGGACCGGTCGAGCACGACCGCAACCAGCAGGGCCACGACCTGCGGCAGGCCGAACCAGTTCTGCGCGGTGACGAACAGCGGCCAGCGCTCGACATGGCCCAGGATGCGTACCAGGCCGAGCACGGCCAGCGGAAATCCGGCCGTGTGGACGATGTAGGCGATCGCCTGCACCAGGGCATAGATCCAGAGATCGGCCGGCTTCTGGGCCGCCTGCCAGACGTCGAGCGCCAGCAAGGCGGCATAGAACGGCGCGCCATAGAGCGCCGCCATGAAGGAGCGCTTCGCCGCCCCGATGCCGGGATCGAAGGCCGTGACCGCCGTCGGGTCGAGCTTGCAGAAGCGCAGGGCGCCGCCGATCGAGCGGACCGTCTCCGACATGACCGGCATGGCTTCCGGATTGTTCATACGGCGAAGAAGCGGTCGAGCACGCCGTGATAGATCTTCGTCAGCGCCTCGATATCGGCCGTCGGCACCGCCTCGTCGGCCTTGTGCATGGTCAGGCCGACGAGGCCGAACTCGGCGACGGGGCAGAAGCGGTTGATGAACCGGGCATCCGACGTGCCGCCGGTCGTGCTGTATTCCGGCCGCCGGCCGGTCACCGCCTCGGCCGCATCCGCGATCAGTGCCGCAATCGCACCCGGCGGCGTCAGGAAGGATTCGCCGCTGATCCGGACATCGAGCTCGTAGCGTCCGCCGACCGCGTCCAGGGTCCGCCGCAGCCATTGGTCGAGTGCCGCACCCGTCCAGCCGTCGTTGAAGCGGATGTTGAAGCTGGCGCGCGCGGTCGCCGGGATGACGTTGGTCGCCGGATTGCCGATGTCGATGGTTGAGATCTGCAGGGTCGACGCCTGGAAATGCTCGGTCCCCGCGTCGAGCGGCGTCGCGGTCAAGGCCGACAGCATCGCGACCAGGCGGTGGGCGGCATTGTCGGCCAGATGCGGATAGGCGGTATGGCCGCCGACACCATGCACCGTCAGATGGCCGGTCATGCTGCCGCGCCGGCCAACCTTGATCATGTCGCCCAGCTCACGTGCGTTGGTCGGCTCTCCGACCACGCAGGCGTCGAGCTTCTCGCCGCGGGCTGCGAGCCAGTCCAGCATCTTGACCGTCCCGTTGATCGCCGGCCCTTCCTCGTCGCCGGTGATGAGCAGGCTGATCGTGCCGCCGAAATCGGGTCCGCGCTCGGCCACGAACCGGGCGGCGGCGGCGGCGAAGCAGGCGATCGCCCCCTTCATGTCGGCGGCACCCCGGCCGAGCAGCCAGCCGTCGCGCACCACGCCGCCGAACGGGTCGACGCTCCAGGATGCCGCATCGCCGGCCGGCACCACGTCGGTATGGCCGGCGAAGCAGAAATGCCGGCCGCTGGAGCCGATCTTGGCGAACAGGTTTGCGATGTCGGGCGTGCCGGCTTCGCTGAACGGCAGTCTGGTGCAGGTAAAGCCGACACTGGCCAGCGCGTCGGCCAGGACGTCGAGCGCGCCCGCGTCGGCCGGGGTAACGCTTGGCCGGCGGATCAGGTCGGCAGCGAGGCCGACCGGATCGAGCGCCGCAATCATGCCCGCAACAGGTCGTTGATCGAGGTCTTGGAACGGGTCTGGGCATCGACCCGCTTGACGATCACCGCGCAGCTGAGGTTCGGGCCGGGCGAGCCGTCGGGCAGCGCCTTGCCGGGGATGGAGCCCGGGACCACGACCGAATAGGCCGGCACCCGGCCCATGAACACTTCACCGGTCGTCCGGTCGATGATCTTGGTCGAGGCGCTGATGAACACGCCCATGGACAGGACCGAGCCCTGCTCGACCCGCACGCCCTCGACCACCTCGCTGCGCGCGCCGATGAAGCAGTCATCCTCGATGATCACCGGATCCGCCTGCAGCGGCTCCAGCACACCGCCCAGGCCGACGCCGCCGGACAGATGGCAGTTGCGGCCGACCTGGGCGCAGGAGCCGACGGTCGCCCAGGTGTCGACCATGGTGCCGCTGCCGACATAGGCGCCGACATTGACGAAGCTCGGCATCAGGATGACGTTCGGCGCGATGTAGGCCGATTGGCGCACGACCGAGCCGGGCACACAGCGGAAGCCCGCGGCCTGGAACCGCTCGGCGGTCCAGCCGGCGAATTTCGACGGTACCTTGTCCCACCAGACGCCCTCGCCCAGGGTCGGGTCGCTGGCGCCGCCGGTCATGATCACGTTGGCCTGCAGGCGGAACGACAGCAGCACCGCCTTCTTCAGCCATTGATTGACCTTCCAGCCGCCGTCGACCGGCTCGGCGACGCGTGCGGCACCGCTGTCGAGCAGGTCGAGCGCCTTGCGGATCGTCTCGGCCACGTCGCCGGTCGTGGCGGGCGAAATCGTGTCCCGGGCGTCCCAGGCGGCATCGATGGCGGCAGCGAGCGAAAGCGTGGTCATGGCGAGCAATCTTGGCTGTTTTCGGGGAGCGCTCGAACCATGGCGGCGGCTCGGCAAACCTGTCAACCCGGCTGCGATGCAGCCCCGCCCCGATCCTGCCGGCGGCCGTGCGTGGCAAGCCATTGGATCAGGTCGTCGGTCTGATAATGCACATACGGCTGCTCGGCCCCCTCCCGCTGCCAGTCGAGCGGCGAGCGCACCCACAGCGTCAGCATGCCGAGCGCCGCCGCCGGCTCCAGGTTGCGCGCCATGTCCTCGACCATCGCCGAGCGGGCCGGAACGACGCCGTGATGCTCGACCAGCTTGCGGTAGCCGGTCGGATCGGGCTTCGGCATGAATTCGGCTGCGGCGATATCGAACAGCACCTCGAAATGCCGGGAGATCCCGAGCCGTTCCAGCACCCGTTCGGCGTGGCGGACCGAACCGTTGGTGAAGACGAGCTTGCGGCCGGAGAGGCCGTCGAGCGCCGCGTCGAGGGCTGGCGCCGGCTCGATCGGAGAGAGATCGATGTCATGGACATGGGCCATGAACGCGTGCGGATCGATCGCGTGCTCGGTCATCAGCCCGCGCATGGTCGTGCCATAGGTCGTGAACAGCCGCTTCTGCACGACCCGCGCCGCGTCGGCGTCGACATCGAGCAGGCGCATGATGAACTCGCCCATGCGCGCCGAAATCTGGGCGAACAGGTTCGACCCGGCCGGATAGAGCGTATTGTCGAGATCGAAGATCCAGGCTTCGACTTCATGCGGTGGCAAAGACATCTCGATCGATCATCCCTTGTTGGCAAGCGCGGTTCTGAGCCGCAGCGCGGCCGCCTCGTCCGGCGGCAGGCCGAAGCGCAGCCAGTCCGGCCGGTCGGCGAAACGCCGCACCAGAATATGGTGGCCGCCCAGCCGATCGGCGAGCCGTGCCGCGTCGGCGATCCGCACCAGCCGATAGAGGTCGGTGCCGCCGACCGGCTCGAGCCCGGCCGCCGACAGGATGCCGTCGAGCGATCGGGCCGCCGCCGCGAGCCTGGCCCGCATCGCCGCGGCCCACGCCCGATCAGACAGGGCCGCGCGGCCGATCTCCAGCGCGGGCCCGGCGACGGCCCAGGGGCCGAGCGCCGCGTTCACCCGGCCAATCAGTCCGGTCGGGCCGAACGCGAAGCCGAGCCTGAGCCCGGCCAGCCCGAAGAACTTGCCGAACGAGCGCAGCAGGACGAGGCCCGGCGCACCCGCGCGCGCGGCCATGCTGCTTTCCGGCATCACCTCGGCGAAGGCCTCGTCGACGACCAGCAAGCTGCCCCGCGCGGCCTGCCGCGCGGCGAGCGCGGAGAGTTCGGTGGGCGCCCACGACCGCCCGTCCGGATTGTTCGGATTGACCAGGACGAGGATCCGCGCGCTCGAACCGCCGACCTCGGCGCCGCCGATCGCCTGGACCGCGTGCCCCGCGAGCGCCCAGCAGCGCGCATGTTCGGCATAGGTCGGCCCGACGACGGCCACGTCGGTCGGGGGAACCAGACGCGGCAGCAGTTGGATCAGTGCCTGGGAACCGGGGGCCACGGCCACGGGGACATCGGCCGGCGCGCCGTAGAAGGCGCGTGCCGCGGCGGTCAGGTCACGCAGCGCCACCTCGTCCGGCAGCCGTGTCCAGGCATCGGCCGGGATGACCGGCACCGGATAGGGCCAGGGGTTGATGCCGGTCGACAGGTCGAGCCATTGGCGCCTGTCACCGCCAAACCGGGCAATCGCCCGATCGAGCGCGCCACCATGGTCCACGACCGGCCGGTCAGTCATCGAAGGGAATTCAGCGGACAAGGGTACCCCGGATGTTATCAGCCCGCGCCTGGGCGACAGGAGCGTTCTTCCCGGTTTCAGCCGGAATGTCGAGAGCCGTCGGCGCCGGGCCGGCCCGGTCGCTTAACAGGCGCTTAACCGCGGGCACGCTAAGCAGGGGCGATGATCGGGCGGCCGCGGTTGCCCAAGGCCCCGGAAACGATGAGAGGGAGTGTGGCGTGCTGCGCGACGCCATCACGCGGCTTTTCGGACGAATCGGCGGCGGCCGTGCGGCATCGATCCCGTTCGACAAGGCGAAGGCCCTGGCCCGTCATGGCGACCCGGCCGCCCGGCGTTCGGTCGCCGCCGATCCGGAGGCCGCGCCGGAGCTGCTGTTCTTCCTGGCCCGCGACCGCTCGCCGGAGGTGCGCGCGGCGGTCGCGGGCCACCGGCGGACGCCGCGCCAGGCCGACCTGCTGCTGGCGCTCGACGAGCAGCCGGAAATCCGCACCTTGGTCGCCGAAAAGATCGCTGCCCAAGCCCAGGAGCTGAGCTCCCATGACGCGGCACAGCTCTGGCAACTGACGGTGCAGGTGCTGGAAGCGCTGGCTCGGGACGACCTGCCCCGGGTGCGCCAGCTCGTCGCCGAGACCGCGCGCGGCATCGCCGCCGTGCCGTCGCACCTGATGACCGAGCTGGGGCGCGACCGGACGAGCGCCGTTGCCGTGCCCGCCCTGGGCTTCGTCGGTCCGATCGCCGACGCCGATCTGGTCGAGATCGTCGAACAGGCCCCGGACGAGGCGGTGATCGGCGCGGTCGCACGGCGGCCGGCGATCGGCCCCACTGTCGCCGAGGCCGTCGTCGAACACGGCGGCACGCCCTCGGTCGCCATCCTGCTCGCCAATCAGCAAGCCGACCTGGCGCCCGAGACGATCGATCGGATCGTCGATCGTGCGGCCCCGGTCGAGGCCTGGCACGAGCCCCTGATCGGCAGGCCGCAATTAACCGATGGCGCCGCCGTCCGGCTTGCGAGCTTCGTCGCCGACAAGCTGCTGCAGGTGCTGCAAAGCCGGCCCGACCTGGATCCGGAAACCAATGCCGCGATCGAGATCATCATCCACGAGCGCGACGTGGTGCCGGGCACGATGCCGACGACGGTGGTGACCGCCGGCATCGACGACAATCATCCCGTGACGCGCGCCCGGCGCCTGTTCGCAAGCGGGCTGCTGAACGAGGACGCGCTGGTGGACGCACTCGACGGCGACCGGGACTTCCTCATTGCCGCGCTGTCGCTCCGTTCCAAGCTGCCGCCAGCCGTCGTGGCGAAGATCCTTGCCTCGCACAGTGCCAAGGGACTGACGGCGCTCACTTGGAAGGCCGGCTTCACCATGCGGCTCGCCAGCCAGCTGCAGCTGCGCGTCGCCCATCTGCCGCCCAAGGCGCGCCTCCTTGCCGGCGGCGGCGGCACCTTCCCCCTGAGCGCCGCCGAGCTGGAATGGCAGATCGAGTTCTTCCGCACCCTGGTGCCGGCGGGCACCTGATCCCTAAACTTGCGGACGAGCGCCGAGCCGCTATACTCGTCGCCATGTAAGCCGTTCCCCCTCCTTCGATTTCCTCGCGTCCGCATTCAGGCGGATGCCTGTGCATGCCTTCAAGGAATTGGGAAATGAGCAACTTCGACTCGCGCCCGCACTCTTCAGCCTATTTCGGCGAAGAGCGGGACTATTGGTGGAATGAGGATTACCTCGACCTGCTAGCCCGACGCCTGGCGCTGGACCGGGTCGGCACGCTGGCCGACATCGGCTGCGGCATCGGCCATTGGAGCGGCCTGCTGGCCCGCTATCTGGTGCCCGGCGCCGACATCCTTGGTATCGACCGGGAGGCCGCGAACGTGGCCGGTGCCCGCGACCGCTTCACCCGCCTCTGGCCGGACCGACCGGCCCGCTTCGTCGAGGGCGACGCGCTTGCCTTGCCGCTCGGCGACGCAACGGCCGATCTCGCCACCTGCCAGACCCTGCTGATCCATCTCGACGAGCCGGAGCGGGCGATCGCCGAAATGATCCGGGTGACGCGGCCGGGCGGCCAGGTCGTGGCCGTCGAACCGAACAATCTGTTCAACCGCATGGCCGTCTCGTCGCGGACCCCGGAAACACCGATCGACCGGCGGATCGAAGAGGCGGCGATCGCGCTGCGCCTAGTCGAAGGGCGGCGGCGGCGCGGCCTCGGCTGCGAATATCTGGGCGATCTCCTGCCCGGCCTGTTCGCCGCCGCCGGCCTCGAAGACATCCGCGTGTGGCTGTCCGACCGGGCGCTCCCATTCGTGCCGCCCTATGGGGCACCTGAGCAGCAGGCCCAGCTGGCGGCAATGGAGCGGTGGCAGGCAGAGGGCTCCGGCCCTTACGATCGGGCGGACTTCTCCGCCGACCTGCGCGCCGGCGGCGCCGACGACACGGCGATCGCGCGAGCCTGGCAGAATCTGCTCGACGGCGTCGCGGCGGACGGCAGGGCGATTGCCGCGCGGCGCTATCACGCGGCGGGCGGCGGCCTGTTCTATATCGTCGCCGGACGGGTGCCGGCACGATCGATCCGGTAACCCCGCCGGAACCCGGCGCCGCCTCAGGTGGCGCCGGGGCACACGAAGATGCTCAGATAACAGGGCAGCTTCTGGCCGCTGGTCTCGAACTGGAAGCCGCCGGGTGCCACAGCCTTCGCCACGGGATCGATCCAGCCCTTCAGGCGGTTGGCCTCGTCCACCTTGTCAGGGTTGCGCCGGAGCTGCAGGCCTGTGACCTGATAGCCGGCGACGGCATTGACCGACTGGGGCAGCATGCGCAGGCGCAGGCGTCCCAGGCCGTCAGCCTGCTGCCGGTCGGCGAGCGTCTGGAAGACGCTCCTCGCCACGTCCTTGAGCTTGTCGTCAGCCCCCTCGCACCAGAAGACGTCATAGTCCCACCCCTTGTCGCTGCCCATGCGGACGATGGTCTTCGACAGGTCGAGCCTCGCCGGCGCCTCGGGCGTGCCGGTGGGGCTCCGCACCGGCGCGGGCGGAGGCGGAGGCGCACTGGCCGCCACCGGTGCCGGAGTCGCAGACGCCGAGGACGCCTGCGCACTCGCGACGGTGGCCCGGGCATGGTCCGGGACGTCCGCCTCTTCCAGGGCGAAGGCACCGAAGCTTTTCACGGAGGAATCGTCGCTGCCGTTCACCACGGCCGCTTCCAGGCTGATGAAGAAATTATCGACGATCTTCTGCTGCTCCCGCCCCCGATAGCTGCCCTCGAGCGAAAGCAGCAGGGCCTGCAACACCTTGGTCTTATGGAGATCATTGGAGCCGATCGCGGGCAAGGTCTCATGCAACACGGAAATCATGAGATTGGCATCGGCCTGCTGCTCGGCCAGCACGGTCCTTCTGCCATCCAGATCGTTCTTCAGGTCTTCGACCTTCGCGTTGTTCTGGTAGGTCACGATGGCGATGAATATGGAAAGCGCGCTCGTCAGGATCGGCACGAAGGAGCGCGCGGAAATGCCCCGCTGGCGGGACCGGATGCGGTCCAGCGTCTCGAGGATTGCTTCGATATTTTCGGGCACCTTGTCCATTTCATCAGCCATAGGGACCTCCGATTGACAGGTCGGCCGGCAGCCGGGCGCCGGGTTCGAGCGAATTCTACCCTGAGTTCGCCTCGGCCGACATTTCCCAAGCCGGTGGTTTTGGGCCGGTGGCTGCCTCGACAGCGCACGCGACCGGGCGTAGGCTCGGCTCCATGCCGCAGGTTCTTTTCACCGCGCATCTGAGGCGCCTCGCACCTCCCGCCCCGGTCGAAGTCGCCGGCGGCACGGTCGCCGACGCGCTCGCGTCGGTCTTCGCGCAGCATCCCTTGCTTGAAACCTATATCCTCGACGATCAGCGGCGACTGCGCCGGCACATCGCCCTGTTCGTCGACGGCGAGCGGGCGCGGCTTGCCGATCCGGTCGGACCGAATGCCAAGATCGCCGTCCTGCAAGCCCTGTCCGGCGGTTGAACGGAGACGTGCCCATGACCCCGCCCCTGCTCGTCGGCACCCGCAAGGGACTGTTCGTGCTCGAAGCCGACGCGGACGACCGATGGACCATCCGCCATCACGCCTTTGCCGGCGTCCCGGTCTCGATCACGGCGCTCGATGCGCGCGACCAGACCCTTTATGCCGGCCTCGCCCACGGCCATTTCGGCGTCAAGCTGCACCGCTCCGACGACCTCGGCGCTACTTGGGTCGAGCTGCCGGCGCCCGCCTTCCCGGCCGGCTTCCCGCCGGACGAGGCGGACGAGCCGGCGCCGTCGGTCGACCTGCTCTGGTCGCTCGAACCGGGCGCCGAACCGCACGAACTCTGGGCCGGCACGATTCCGGGCGCCCTGTTCCATTCGACGGACCGCGGCGCCAGCTGGCAACTGGTCGAGAGCCTGTGGAACGAGGAGCGGCGGCGGCAGTGGGCCGGCGGCGGCTATGATGGGCCGGGCATCCATTCCATCCTGCCCGACCCGCGCGATCGAGGCCGCCTGGTCATCGGTGTATCGTCCGGCGGCGTGTGGCTCAGCCCCGATGCCGGTGACCATTGGACCGTCGGCGGCGCCGGCCTGCGTGCGACCTATATGCCGGAGGGGCGCGAAGAGGAGCCGACGGCTCAGGACCCGCATCGCGTCGTGCGCTGCCCCGCAGCGCCGGACCGCCTCTGGATGCAGCACCACTGCGGCGTGTTCCGCTCGGACGACGGCGGACGCAACTGGATCAAGATCCAAGGCCTGCCGCTGTCCGACTTCGGCTTTGCCGTCGCGGTCCATCCGAACGATCCCGATACGGCCTGGTTTATTCCGGCCGAGAGCGACGAGAAGCGGATCCCGCGCGACGGCCGGTTCGGCGTGACGCGCACGCGCGATGGCGGCCGCAGCTTCGAACTGCTGGACGATGGCCTGCCGTCGCCGCCGGCCTTCGACCTGGTCTATCGCCATGGGCTGGCGGTGGCGCCCGACGGCCGCTCGCTCGCCATGGGCTCGACCACCGGCAGCCTGTGGACGAGCAGCGACGGCGGCGAACGCTGGCACCACATGAGCGCCCACCTGCCACCGATCGCGAGCGTGCAATTCGCGGTGTGAGACGTCCGCGCGCCGTCAGCCGGTCACGGCGGCGAGATTGTCGCGATGGACCGCCTCATAAGGCGCGAAATAGCTGATGGCACCGGCCGCGAATGCATCGGCGGCGAAGCTCCTGAGGTCCGGATCGGCCAGTTCGGGCGCGGTGCGGCAGCGCACGAGCTTCTCGACATAGCGGCGGCTGGCTTCGATGAAGCGCTTGTCGTACCCGCCGGCGGCAATGGTCTCGAGCACACCATGGCTCGGCAGGATGCGCGCGATCGGCCAGCCCGCCAGACGCTGCAGGTCGGACAGGTGATGCTCGAGCCGATCCGGCTCGGCCACATAGGTCACCGGGTCCTCGAGCGCGTCTCCGGCGACAAGGAGCCCGGTCTCGGGCAGGAACAGCACTGTGCCGTCGCGACTGTGAATGTCGACCTGCCTGAGTTCGACCCTGATGCTGCCGACAGCTAGGTCGAGCGCATCCTCGAACAGCCGATTGGGCATGATCAGCGGCCGGATCGGCGGATCGCGCGCTTCGAGCCGGGTCCGGTTCGCCTCGAGCGCCGCGGCCGTCAGCCGGTTGGCGATGATCTCGCAGTCGGCGAATACCTCGTTGCCAGCCACATGATCGGCATGCCAATGGCTGAGGGCGACGCGGATCCGGCCGATGCCGAGCTCATGGAGCGTCCGCCGGATGATTTCGGCATGGGCGCGCGAGATATGGGTGTCGAAGACCAGCGCCTCGTCGCCGTCGATGATGGCGTAGGAGCAGATGCCGAGCACGAAGGCGCCATCATCGAGCCAGTTCGACGCATCCGAATGGGCGCGCACGCCGGCGACCCGCCCGTCATAGAAGCCGATGACGGACGGGGCCGGACGGATGACGCGCATGGTCGCGCCGAGCTGGTGCATGCGAAGCGCCCGCCGGCCTGCCGCCGGCGCTACTGCTTGCGAATGAGCGTGCCGGCGCCCGAGCTGATGAACAGCTCGACCAGGATCGCATGCGCCTTGCGGCCGTCGAGAATGACCGAGGCCTCGACGCCGTTCTCGACCGCCTGCAGGCAGGTCTCGATCTTCGGGATCATGCCGCCGTAGATCGTGCCGTCGGCGATCATCGCGCGCGCCTGGTCGACCGAGATCTCCGGCATGACCTTCTTGTCCTGGTCGAGCACGCCGGCGGTGTCAGTCAGCATCAGCAGGCGCGAGGCCTTCAGCGCCGCCGCGACCGCGCCAGCCGAGGTGTCGGCGTTGATGTTATAGGTCTCGCCCGCGTCGCCGAGGCCGGTCGGCGCCACGACCGGGATGATGTCGGAGCGGGTCAGCAGCTCGAGCACGCTGGCATTGACCTCGGTCGGCTCGCCGACGAAGCCCAGGTCCAGCACCTGCTCGATGTTGCTTTCCGGGTCGCGCTTGGTCCGGGTCAGCTTCTTGGCGCGGATCAGGCCGCCGTCCTTGCCCGACAGGCCGATGGCCGTGCCGCCGGCGGCGTTGATCAGGCCGACGATTTCCTTGTTGATCGAGCCGGCGAGGACCATCTCGACGATCTCGACCGTCTCCTTGTCGGTGACGCGCAGGCCATCGACGAAGGACGACTTGATCTTCAAGCGCTCGAGCATCTGGCCGATCTGCGGGCCACCGCCGTGGACGACCACGACATTGACGCCGATCTGCTTCAGCAGCACCACGTCGCGGGCGAAGCGGGCGCCCAGCACCGTGTCACCCATGGCGTGGCCGCCGTACTTCACCACGACGGTCTTGCCGGCATAGCGCTTCATGAAGGGCAGCGCCTCGGACAGGATGCCCGCCTTCAGCGCGATCTCTTCTTCACTAATCATCGGGCGACCCTCTCGCACGGCTAATGGTCCTTCAGCACGCCATTAGCCGACTGAGGTTACGGCTGCAAGCGCAGTGAGCGCCGCGCGCAGCACCGGGATGCCGGTGCCGTCCTCGGAACTGGTCGCATGGATGACCGGATGCGCCGCGGTATGGGTCGCGAGCACGGCGCCGATCTCGCGCATGCGCGCGGCCAGCTCGTTCGGCCGGACCTTGTCGGCCTTGGTCAGCACGATCTGGTAGGAGACCGCCGCCTCGTCGAGCATCTTCATGATCGGCTCGTCGACGTCCTTGAGGCCGTGGCGCGCATCGATCAGCACGCAGACGCGCCGCAGCGTCGACCGGCCGCGCAGGAATTTGTTCACGAGCGCGTTCCAGGCGGCGATCTGCGTCTTCGGCGCCTTGGCATAGCCATAGCCCGGCATGTCGACCAGGACCAGGCGCTGGCCCAGGTCGAAGAAATTGAGCTGCTGGGTCCGGCCCGGCGTGTTCGACGTGCGCGCCAGCGTGTTGCGCCCGGTCAGCGCGTTGATCAGGCTCGATTTGCCGACGTTGGAGCGGCCGGCGAACGCTACCTCCGGCAGGCCGGTCGGCGGAATCGTATCGAGTTTCGTCGAGCCGTTGGTGAAACCGCATTCGGCGGCGAACAGCCGTCGCCCGAGGTCGATCGCCTCGGGCGACGGCGTCAGTTCATCGTCCATGTCAGGCCCTGGCGCGGGCGGCGGCCGCGGCGGCGCTCCGGCGGCGGATCAGCAGCTGCTGGCCGACCGTCAGGATGTTGTTCCATGAGTAGTAGATCATCAGGCCGGCCGGGAACTTGCCGAGCATGAAGGTGAAGATGAACGGCATGAACTGCATCATGCGCGCCTGGGTCGGGTCCGGCGGCGTCGGCTGCATGCGCTGCTGCAGCAGCATGGTGATGCAATAGATCACCGGCCAGACGCCGATCATCAGGAACTCCGGCGGCGTCCAGGGAATGACGCCGAACAGGTTGAACAGCGTCGTCGGATCGGGCGCCGACAGATCCTGGATCCAGCCGAAGAACGGCGCATGCCGCATCTCGATGGTGACGTAGAGCACCTTGTAGAGCGAGAAGAACACCGGGATCTGCAGCAGCATCGGCAGGCAGCCCGCGACCGGGTTCACGCCCATGCGCTTGTAGAGCGCCATGGTCTCCTGCTGCAGCTTGACCTTGTCGTCGCCGCACTGCTCTTTCAGCTTCGCCATTTCCGGCTGCAGCTGCTTCATCTTGTCCATGCTCTTGAAGGCCTTGTTGGCCAACGGGAAGAACAGGCCCTTGATGACGACCGTCAGCATCAGGATAGCGATGCCGAAATTGCCGACCACGCCATAGAGCCAGTCGAGCAGATAGAAGATCGGCTTGGTCAGGAAGTAGAACCAGCCGAAGTCGACGGCCCGGTCGAAGTTCGGCAGGCCGGCGCTCTTGGTATAGTGGTCGAGCAGCTTCACTTCCTTGGCGCCGGCGAACACCACACCGGAATTCTCGATCGTGGCGCCGGGTGCCGCGTCGGTTTCGGCGCCCAGGTAGTCGGCCTGGAAGGTCTGGGTCGCCCCCGTGCCCGAATGGGTGAAGCGCGCTGTGATCGCGGTCTTCTGGTCCGGCGCCACGGCGGCCAGCCAATATTTATCCGAGAAGCCGAGCCAGCCGCCGACCGTCTCCTTCGGCTCGGCCTTGCCGGCGGTGACATCCTTGTAGCTGATCTCCTGGGCGCCGGTCGTATAGCCGGCAATCGGGCCCTCATAGGAGACCCAGGTCGACGACGCGGCCGGCTCGCCCGTGCGGGCGACCGAGGCATAGGGATAGAGGGCGACCGGAGCCGCACCGCCATTCGTCACCGCGTCCTTGATCGTGAACAGGAAATTCTCGTCGACCGAGATTTCGCGCTTGAAGGTCAGGCCGGCGCCATTGTCCCAGGTAAGCGTGACCGGCGTCCTGGGCGTGAGCGTACCGCCCGACGACTGCCAGACCGTATCGTCATCCGGCAGCTTGGTCGACGGGTCCTTGGCGATCCAGCCCTGCGAGGCGCGATACGCATCGGGCGCACCGGACGGCGACAGCAGCACGATGGCCGGGCTCTTGGGATCGATCGTCTCGCGATAGCGCGTCAGCGTCAGATCGTCGAAGCGCGCGCCCTTGAGGTTGATCGAGCCTTTCAGGTTCGGCGTGTCGATGGCGACGCGCTGGGTCTCGCCCAGCACCTGGTCACGCGTCTCGGTCGCGGCGGCCACGGCGGCGGCGTTCGGCAGCTGCGTGCCGGCGGGCGCGGTCGGCCCGGCCGGCGAAACGTTGCTGGCGTTGTTCTGAGCCGCCTGCTGCGCGGTTTGCACCGGCCGCTGCGGATGCGGGAGCAGATACTGGGAGCCAAGCAGAATCGCGATAGCGAGCGCGATAAAGATGACGAGATTACGTTGCTCCATTCCCTGCATGGGTCCTCTCAGGGCGCGCCGCGCTAACGGGCGTGCCGACAGCCAATATGGTGCGCGCGATCTTGGCTCGGCGCGGGTGCGACAATATCAGGAACCGGATCGTAGCCACTGCCGCCCCAGGGGTGGCAGCGGCCGAGCCGGCGCAGCGACAAGAGGCTGCCGGTCCAGGCGCCATGGCGGGCGATCGCCTCCATGGCATAGGCCGAACAGCTCGGCTCGAATCGGCATTTCGGGCCCAGGAGCGGCGAAATGAACATCCGGTAGAGCCAGATCAGCCCGCGCAGAACATGAGCCATGACGCCTCGCTAACCGGCCGACGCCGCAGAAGCATCCGAACCGGAACCGTCCGGACCATCGCGCCAGACTTTGAGTCGCCGCAAGGCCTTTTCAAGCTCCGCCAGCAGCTGCGCATAGCGCACGCCGCCGGTTTCCTGGCGGGCGATCAGTACGAAATCATGTTCCGGCAGGCCGTGACCCGCGACCAAAGCACGCGCCGCCGCGCGCAGACGGCGCTTGGCGCGGTTGCGGGCGACGGCGTTGCCGACTTTCTTCGATGCGGTAAAGCCGATGCGGCGCCCCTCGGCGTGGGGCCCGGCCGCTTCAGGCGCGTCGCTCGGCGCCACCTGAAGGATCAGGCCGGGGGCCACCCATTTGCGCCTCCCGCCGGCGACGCGCAGGAAATCCTTGCGCTCAGTCATCCGGCCGAGAGTGCGGGGCATGGGGGCCGCCTAAGCGGCCGTTAGGCCGACAGGCGCTTGCGGCCGCGGCTACGACGGGCGGCCAGCACCTTGCGGCCACCGACCGTGGCGAGGCGGGCGCGGAAGCCATGACGCCGCTTGCGGACGATCTTGCTGGGCTGATAGGTGCGCTTCACGACGAAAACTCCAAACGCTTAGGCATCAAAATTCGAGCGCCCGTCTATAGAGGAGCGCCCAACGTAAGTCAATTCACCGCGGCGCGGCAAACGCACAGACCTTCCGGCACCGGAGCGCAGGGCTCGGCGCCTTTCAGTCCGGCCGTCTTCGCCTCAATGGGCGAAGATGTCGATCTCCGGCCAGCCGGCCAGATCCAGCAGCGCACGGGCCGGCAGGAACTCGAAGCACGCCTTGGCAAGCTCGGTCCGCCCCTCGCGCGCCAGCATCTCGTCGAGCTTCTCCTTCATCTGGTGAAGATAGAGCACGTCGGAGGCGGCGTATTTCAGCTGCTCGTCATTGAGCGTATCGGCACCCCAATCGGACGATTGCTGCTGCTTCGACAGCTCGACGCCGATCAGCTCCCGGCACAGGTCCTTCAGGCCGTGGCGATCGGTGAAGGTACGCACGAGCTTGGAGGCGATCTTGGTGCAATAGACCGGGGCGGTCACGACGCCGAGGTACTGCTTCAGCACCGCAATGTCGAAACGGCCGAAATGGAAGAGCTTGGTAACCGTCGGGTCGACGAGGAGCGCCTTGAGGTTGGGCGCGTCATACTCGCCGAGCGGCAGTTGGACGACATGGGCCGTGCCGTCGCCGGCCGACAGCTGCACGACGCACAAACGATCACGCCACGGGTTGAGACCCATGGTTTCCGTGTCGATGGCGACTGAATTTCCGAAGGAGAGGCCCGCGGGCAGATCGCCGCGGTGATAAGTAACGGTCACGGGGGCGCATCCTGCGGGAGAGGTCCCTCCCCGCCCGCCGGTCTTTCTATTAAAAAAGACCGGCGGGCGGGAGGATCACTTTGGTGCCCAGGAGAAGACTCGAACTTCCACGAGGTTTCCCCCACTGGTACCTGAAACCAGCGCGTCTACCAATTCCGCCACCTGGGCTCAGGTGAGGACCGGGTTGATAAGGGAGGCCGTTCGTCGTGTCAACCAGACTTTTCACAAGAATTTTGCGACCTCATCGACCACCCTCATTCCGCCCTCCCCGGCAAAAGATTGCTGCGAACCAAGGACTGCCAAGCCTTTTCCCGTGTTAGTGTTTCCATCCATCGGCACAATCGGAAGAGGTCAGAACATGGCTCCCATTCGCCGCGCGACGGTCTTCGGAGGCACCGGCTTCATCGGCCGCTACATCGTGAAGCGCTTGGCCCAGCGCGGCGTCATCCTGACGATCGTTGGCCGCCATGCCGGACGCGGCAATTATCTGCAGCCGATGGGCGACGTCGGGCAGATCGTGCCGATAAACGGCAACATCGGCGACGAAGCCTTCGTCGCCTCCGTGGTCGAGGGCGCCGACCTGGTGGTCAATCTGGTCGGCATCCTGGCCGAAAGCGGCCGGCAGCGCTTTGATGCCATCCAGCATCAGGGCGCCGGCAACCTTGCCCGCCAGGCCGCTGCCGCCGGCGTCGGTCAGTTCCTGCATTTCTCGGCGATCGGCGCCGACGCCGCATCCCCGTCGGGCTACGGCCGCTCCAAGGCCGAGGGCGAGGCGGCGGTGCGGGCGGCCTTCCCGGCCGCGATCATCCTGCGCCCGTCGATCGTGTTCGGGCCGGAAGACCAGTTTTTCAACCGATTCGCAGAAATGACGCGATTCTCGCCGTTCCTGCCGCTGATCGGCGGCGGCGGGACGCGGTTCCAGCCGGTCTATGTCGGCGATGTCGCCGACGCGGCCATCGCGACGCTCGACCGGCCGGAGGCCGCCGGCCAGACCTTCGAACTGGGCGGCCCGCGCGTCTACACCTTCGCCGAACTGATGCACCTTATGCTGCGCGAGATCGACCGGCCCGGCTTCCGGCTCGTCTCCATCCCCTTCCCGCTCGCCTCGCTCCAGGCCGCCATCCTCGAGCACCTGCCGGGACAGTTGCTGACGCGGGACCAGGTCCTGATGCTGAAGCGCGACAATGTCGTCGCACCCGGCGCCAAGACCTTCGCCGACCTCGGCATCGCGCCGACCGCGCCGGAGGTGATCCTGCAAAACTATCTGGAGCGGTTCCGCGCCGGCGGCCGCTTCGCCCCGCGCAAGCCTGCCTAATCGATTAACCCGGCGAGGCCGCGCACCTCCTCGTCGAACAGGCGGGCGAGCGCGTCGATCGTCCGCCGCAGGCGCGGCACCCGCTTCAGGTCGGCATGGACCAGAAGCCACCGGTCCTCAACCAGCTCGGCGATCGGGGCCCCCAGCCGCTCGAGCCGCGAATCCGCGTCGCCCGCGAAACAGGCGAGCACGCCCAGGCCGCCGCCGCCGGCAACCAGATCCTGTACGAGCGTCTGGTTGTTGGTCCGGCCGGCTGCGGCCGGCGCCGGGAGATAGCGCGCCAGCCAGCGGGCGGCCGGGAAATACTGGTGCGGTCCATCGAGCCCGACCCAGAGCGACGGATCGGCCGGCATGAGCCGCGCTTGCGGCCGCGCGTCGAGAAAGGGATGCGCACCATAGACCGCGTGGCCCATCGGCTTCAGCTTGCGCGCGACCAGTTCACCGGTCGCCGGCAGCGCCGCGACGATCGCCAGATCGGCATCCCGGCGCGCAAGATTGGTCGGCAGGTGGGACTGGCCCAGCTCGAGCGTGATGCCCGGCAACGCCGCCGCGAGCCGGCGCCAGTGAGTCGCGAGAAACTTCGCGTCCCAGTCGTTGGCGATGATGCGCACCGTGCCGCCCGTCGCCGCCGCCGTCTCTGAGCGCCGGCCGATCGCCTCGGCCGCACTGCGCATCTCGTCCGCAAGCGGCACGAAATCGCGCCCCTCCGCCGTCAGCGCATAACCCTCGGGCAGCCGGTCGAACAGCCGGAGACCCAGCGCCTGCTCCAGCGCATGGATGCGCCGCCCGACCGTGGCGACGCCCAGCCGCTCCTGCCGCGCCGCCGCCGACAGGCTGCCGGCCTGGGCAACCGCCAGGAACAGCCGGATATCGTTCCAATCGGGCGAGACGTCTTTCAATTTTCGCGACCACAGCTGGGGAGGAACGCGCCAATTATGCCCGAAGCGGCTGGCACTTGAAGGGGAGAGAGCGGAACCGGCCCTTCCAATTTTGAAATGCCCGGCCCCCGGCCCTATTCGCAACGGACTGCTAGCGGCCGCGCTCGTCCAATGATAGAAACTTATAAGTTGAGTCGTCTTTTGCGTGAGATCATGCCGCTGCACCGCCCGCACCTTGCCCTGGCTTTCCTTGCCTCTCTCGCGTCCGCCTTCGTTTCTGAGGCAGCCCTCGCCGGGGGGGTGCGAACTTCAGCAGGTCGCCTCCATTCCCGCGAGGCTGACCGCCGACAACCGACTGGTGTTCGACGCCACGATCAATGACGTGCCTACGGGCATCGAGCTCGACACGGGCGCTTCGATCTCGGCGCTCAGCAAGAAGTTCGCGACCCGGCTCGGCATGCCGGTCGAGAATTCGGCCGGCGTCTTTTACGGATTAAGCGGGCTCGCCCTCGATCAGGTGACGCGGGTCCGGACACTCCGCCTCGGCAGCTTGACCAGCGCCAACGCCCAATTCCTGCTGATGCCGATCCTCGGCGACGGCACCGATGGCGAGCCGGTCGGCCTGTTCGGCAGCGACTATCTGCAGAACTACGACGTCGAGATCGATATCGCCGGTGGAAAGGTCAATCTATTCAACCACGACCATTGCCCCGGCCAACTGGTCCATTGGGCGTCGGAGTTTTTCAAGACCGGCATCTATTATGCGGGCGACACACCCATCCATAGGCCGATGCTCGATATCGAGGTCGAGGGGAAGAGGCTGCGCGCTCTGCTCGATACGGGCAGCCCCACGACCGTGATGCGGCTGGCAACGGCGACCGGCCGGTTCGATCTCTCGCCAGGTTCCGCCGGCATGAAGCAACTCGGCGACACGAACGGCGTCGAAGGCCGCAACCTGGAGCGGTACGAACATACGTTCTCGTCGATGACTTTCGGCGACATCACCCTGCACAATAGCCGGATGGAGATCATTCCGATCAATTCCGGCGCCCACACCAACAAGCTCGGCAGTCACATCAAGGCGGCGAGCGACCAGGACCCCGACGTGCTCATCGGCATGAGCCTGCTGAAGCAACTGCATCTGGCCATCTCCTACAGCGAGAATGCGATCTACTACACCATCGCCACACCGCCCAAGCAGGCCGCCACCCAATAAAGGCAGGCATCAGATGAAGCGCGAAGGCCGGCAATCGCCGGCCTTTTTTATTTGGCTCGGGCCCACGCGCGGCGGTTTCTTTTCAATTGCAAGTAAAGGCATTTTTGAACTCAGACCGCATCAATTCCGGCCAAAAATTTCTTCCTTAAGCCCGTTTACAACCGATCATGCCATCATAACCGAATCGGCCTCAATGAAAGATCATTTCACGCTTTTGACGCGTTCGGTCGCGCCATTCGCTTGCCGCATTGCAGAAATTTTGTTCCGATTCGGTCTTATATGCCCATTTTCCCTTTGAGGCCGCCGGTTTGCTCCCGTATAGCGATGGGTGCCCGGTCCGTTGCCGGGCACCCCTCGACCGCGTATCGGAGCGGCCTCATGGCGCAGAAGCTTTTGCAGTTCACCAAGATCGACCAGGCCAATCCGGACAAGCGGACGGCCGAGGAGCGACGCCATGATTTCGACGAGATCTATGCCGCCTTCGAGCCGGACGCCGCCCGCACCCAGGCCTCGCGCTGCTCGCAATGCGGCGTGCCGTTCTGCCAGGTGCATTGCCCGCTCCATAACAACATCCCCGACTGGTTGATGCTGACGGCCGAGGGCCGGCTGGAAGAGGCCTACGAGATCTCGTCCGCGACCAACAATTTCCCGGAGATCTGCGGCCGCATCTGCCCACAGGACCGCCTGTGCGAGGGCAATTGCGTCATCGAGAAGGGGTTCGATTCCGTCACCATCGGCTCGGTCGAGAAATTCATCACCGACACCGCCTGGGAGCGCGGCTGGGTCAAGCCGCCGGTGCCTAAGCGCGAGCTCGGCCATTCGGTCGGCATCATCGGCGCCGGGCCCGGCGGCCTCGCCGCCGCCATGGAGCTGCGCCGCAAGGGCTTCGCGGTCCATGTCTACGACCGCTACGACCGGGTCGGCGGCCTGATGGTCTACGGCATCCCGAACTTCAAGCTCGACAAGGCCGTCGTCTTCCGCCGCCATCAGTTGCTCGAGGCGGCGGGCATCACCTTCCACCTGAATTTCGAGGTCGGCCGCGACGCGACACTCGCCGAGCTGCGCACCCAGCACTCGGCGATCCTGATCGCGACCGGCGTCTACAAGCCCCGTGACATGATGGCGCCCGGCGCCGGCCAGGACGGCATCATCGCCGCCCTCGATTTCCTGACCGCAAGCAACCGGCGCGGCCTGGGCGACCCGGTCGACGACGCGTCGCTCGATGCCGCCGACAAGGACGTGGTCGTCATCGGCGGCGGCGACACGGCGATGGATTGCGTGCGCACTGCGGTCCGCCAGGGTGCCAGATCGGTGAAATGCCTCTATCGCCGCGACCGCCGGAACATGCCGGGCTCCCAGCGCGAGGTGAGCCACGCGGAAGAGGAAGGCGTCGAATTCATCTGGCTGACCGCGCCCGAGGCCTTCCTGGGCGACGGCGAGGTCACAGGCGTGCGCGCCCATTCGATCCACCTGGGCGTCGCCGATTCCTCCGGCCGCCAGACCCCGCAGACGGTCGAGGGCAGCACGGTCACGATCAACAGCGATCTCGTGATCAAGGCGCTGGGCTTCGATCCGGAGGACGTGCCGACCCTGTTCAAGGCGCCGGAACTGGCGGTCAGCCGCTGGGGCACCATCCGGGTCGATCACCGCAGCCTGATGACCAGCATCGACGGCGTGTTCGCCGCCGGCGACATCGTGCGCGGCGCGTCGCTCGTCGTCTGGGCCATCCGCGACGGCCGCGACGCCGCCGAATCCATCGCCCGCTACGTCATCGAACGCCAGGGCGCGGCCACGGCCGCAGCCGAGTGAAGGAAGCCAGCCCCATGTCCCAGGAAATCGAAAACGGCATCGAGAGCGGCGAAGCCTTCGCGCTGAACTATCGGACGAACGCGGCCAAGCTGGCGGCCGGCGGCCTCTACGACCCGGCGGACGAACATGACGCCTGCGGCGTCGGCCTGGTCGCCTCGATCGACGGCAAGCCGCGCCGCGCCGTGGTCGAGGCCGCGATCCAGGCGCTGAAGGCGATCTGGCATCGCGGCGCCGTCGACGCCGACGGCAAGACCGGCGACGGCGCCGGCATCCATGTCCAGATCCCCGATGCGTTCTTCCGCGCCCATGTCGCCCGCTCCGGCTCGACCGAGGCGCGCGACCTGCCGCTCGCGGTCGGCATGGTGTTCCTGCCGCGCACCGACCTCGACGGCCAGGAGCGCGCCCGCTCGATCGTCGAGACCGAGATCCTGTCGTTCGGCTATGCCATCTACGGCTGGCGCCAGGTGCCGGTGAACATCGACGTGATCGGCGAAAAGGCCAACGCCACCCGGCCCGAGATCGAGCAGATCATCATCGCGAACCCGAAGGGCACCAGCGCCGAACAGTTCGAGCGCGACCTCTATATCCTGCGTCGGCGCATCGAGAAGCGCGTCATCGCCGACCAGCTGCGCGACTTCTATATCTGCTCGCTCAGCGCCAACTCGATCATCTACAAGGGCATGTTCCTGGCGGAGCAGGTCACGGCCTTCTATCCGGACTTGCTCGACCCGCGCTTCGAATCCGCCTTTGCGATCTATCACCAGCGCTATTCGACCAACACCTTCCCGACCTGGCCGCTCGCCCAGCCGTTCCGCATGCTCGCCCATAACGGCGAGATCAACACGCTGCGCGGCAACGTCAACTGGATGAAGAGCCACGAGACCCGCATGGCGAGCCCGGCGTTCGAGGGCTATATCGAGGACGTGAAGCCGGTCGTCCAGGCCGCCGGCTCCGACTCCGCCGCCCTCGACAACGTGTTCGAGCTGCTGTCGCGCTCCGGCCGGCCGCTGCCGATGGTCAAGGCGCTGATGGTGCCCGAGGCCTATTCCTCGCGCGAACAGATGCCGAAGGCGCATCGCGACCTCTATTCCTACTGCAACTCGGTGATGGAGCCGTGGGACGGCCCGGCGGCGCTCGCCATGACCGACGGGCGCTGGGTGCTGGGGGCGACCGACCGCAACGGTCTCCGGCCCATGCGCTATTGCATCACCAACGACGGGCTGCTGATCACCGGTTCCGAGACCGGCATGGTCCGCGTCGAGGAGTCGAACATCGTCGAGAAGGGCCGGCTCGGCCCCGGCCAGATGCTGGGCGTCGACCTGCGCCATGGCCAGCTCTACCGCGACGACCAGCTCAAGGACCTGATGTGCCGCGAGCGGCCGTTCTCGGAGTGGGTGAAGAACATCACCGTGCTCGACAGCCTGATCAAGCAGGGCGGCACCGAGGCCGCCGAGTTCGATCGGGACGAGCTGCGCCGGCGCCAGGTCGCCATGGGCTGGTCGATGGAGGATCTCGAGCTGATCCTGCAGCCCATGACCGAAGAGGGCAAGGAGGCGGTCGGCTCGATGGGCGACGACACGCCGTTGGCCGTGCTGTCCGACGTCTATCGCGGCCTGCACCATTTCTTCCGGCAGAATTTCAGCCAGGTCACCAATCCGCCGATCGACTCCTTGCGCGAGCGGCGGGTCATGACGCTGATCACGCGGCTCGGCAATCTCGGCAACATCCTCGACGAGGACGCGACCCAATGCCGGCTGCTGCAGCTCGCCTCGCCGGTCCTGACCAACGCCGAATTTCAGGCGATGCGCGACTACATGGGCGCGTCGGCGACCGAGATCGACTGCACGTTCGACGTGCCGGCCGACGGTGCCGCCTCGCACGAGAAGGTGCTGCGCGAGGCGCTCGACCGGATCGCGCGCGAAGCGGAGGATGCGGTGCGCGGCGGCTGCAATCACGTCATCCTGTCGGACAAGGCGACCTCGGCCAGCCGGGCCGCGATCCCGATGATCCTCGCGACCGGCGGCGTGCACAGCCATCTGGTGCGCCAGCAACTGCGCACCTTCACCTCGCTCACCGTGCGCTCGGCCGAGTGCCTGGACGTGCATTACTTCGCGGTGCTGATCGGCGTCGGCGCGACCACGGTCAACGCCTACCTGGCGCAGGAGACCATCGCCGACCGGCATCGCCGCGGCCTGCTGCCCAACATCCGTCTGGAAGACGCGCTCACCCGCTACAAGAAGGCGGTCGATGACGGCCTCTTGAAGATCATGTCCAAGATGGGCATCGCGGTGATCTCGTCCTATCGCGGCGCCTATAATTTCGAGGCGGTCGGCCTGTCGCGCTCGCTCGTCGCCGAATTCTTCCCGGGCATGACCTCGAAGATCTCGGGCATCGGCCTGCAGGGCATCCAGCTGAAGACCTTGGAGGCGCATGCGCGCGCCCATGCCGACGATTTCATCGCGCTGCCGGTCGGCGGCTTCTACCGCTACCGGCGCGGCGGCGAGAAGCATGCCTTCGAAGGCAACATGATCCATCTGCTGCAGACAGCGGTCGCCAAGGATTCCTATGCGACCTTCAAGAAGTACAGCGAGGCGATTCGCAAGCAGCCGCCGATCAACCTGCGCGACCTGCTCGACTTCAATTACAAGCAGCCTTCGGTCTCGCTCGTCGAGGTCGAATCGATCACCGAGATCAGGAAGCGTTTGGTCTCTCCTGGTATTTCGCTGGGCGCACTCGGGCCCGAGGCGCACGAGACCCTGTCGATCGCCATGAACCGGATCGGCGCCAAGTCGGATTCCGGCGAGGGCGGCGAGGATCCGGCGCGCTATAAGCCGCGCCGCAACGGCGACAACGCCGCCTCCGCGATCAAGCAGGTTGCCTCGGCCCGGTTCGGCGTCACGGCCGAGTATCTCAACAATTGCCGCGAGCTCGAGATCAAGATCGCCCAGGGTGCCAAGCCCGGCGAAGGTGGCCAGCTGCCGGGCTTCAAGGTCGATTCGATGATCGCGCGGCTCCGCCACGCGACCGAGGGCGTGGCGCTCATCTCGCCGCCGCCGCACCATGACATCTATTCGATCGAGGATCTGGCTCAGCTCATCTACGACCTGAAGCAGATCAACCCGGACGCCAAGGTGACGGTCAAGCTGGTCGCCCGCTCCGGCATCGGCACGATCGCGGCCGGCGTCGCCAAGGCCAAGGCCGACGTGATCCTGATCTCGGGCCATACCGGCGGCACCGGGGCGAGCCCGCAATCCTCGATCAAGCACGCCGGCATCCCCTGGGAGATGGGCCTGGCCGAGTCGCATCAGGTGCTCGTGCTGAACCGGCTGCGGCACCGCGTGCGGCTCCGCACCGACGGCGGCATCAAGACCGGCCGCGACGTGGTCATCGCGGCGATCCTGGGCGCCGAGGAATTCGGCCTCGGCACCGCCTCGCTCGTCGCCATGGGCTGCATCCTGGTGCGCCAGTGCCATTCCAACACCTGCCCGGTCGGCATCTGCACCCAGGACCCGGAGCTGCGCCAGAAGTTCGAGGGCAGCCCGGAAAAGGTCGTGAACCTGTTCAGCTTCGTCGCCGAGGAGGTGCGCGAAATCCTGGCCTCGCTCGGCGCCCGCTCGCTGAACGAGGTGATCGGCCGCACCGACCTCTTGGCCCAGGTCAACCGCGGCTGGGCCCATCTCGACGACCTGGACCTCAACCCGATCTTGGCCCAGGCGGACCCGGGCGAATATCCGCGCTATTGCACGCTCGAGGGCCGCAACGAGGTCCCCGACACACTCGACGCGCAGATGCTGCAGGACGCCAAGGCGCTGTTCGACCTGGGTGAGAAGATGCAGCTCACCTACAACACCCGGAACACCCAGCGCGCCATCGGCACGCGGCTGTCGTCGATGATCACGCGCAAGTTCGGCCAGACTGGCCTGCAGCCGGGCCATATCACGGTCCGCCTGCGCGGTTCGGCCGGCCAGTCGCTGGGCGCCTTCGCGGTCCAGGGCCTGAAGCTCGAGGTGGTGGGCGACGCCAACGACTATGTCGGCAAGGGCCTCAGCGGCGGCACGATCGTCATCCGGCCGATGACGTCGAGCCCGCTCGCGACCAACGAGAACACGATCATCGGCAATACGGTGCTCTATGGTGCCACCTCCGGCCGACTGTTCGCGGCCGGCCAGGCCGGCGAGCGCTTCGCCGTGCGCAACTCCGGTGCGGACGTGGTGGTCGAGGGCTGCGGCTCGAACGGCTGCGAATACATGACCGGCGGCACCGCCGTGATCCTGGGCAATGTCGGCGAGAATTTCGGCGCCGGCATGACCGGCGGCATGGCCTTCGTCTATGACCCGAAGAACCGGCTGCAGTCCCTGATCAACCCCGAGACGATCGGGCTGCATCGGATCGAGACCGACCACTGGTCGGAAGTGCTGGAGAACCTGGTTCGCGAGCATGTGACCGAGACCCAGTCGCGCTTCGCCGAGCAGATCCTGAACGATTGGGCGCGCGAGCTCGGCCATTTCTGGCATGTCGTGCCCAAGGAGATGCTGCACCGGCTGGCGATGCCGATTTCGGCGGTCGCGGCGGAGTGATCCGAGGCGGTGAGCGGGCCTTCCGCTCACCCCCGCCGGCCCTTCGAGCGGGGCCCCCGAAATCGCACGATCGATTGAACTTTAGGGCCGCAGCGTGAGTTTATCAGGTGGGCCGGTGAGCAACAGGGCGCCAAGCGCTTCGTGGGTTCGACTCCCACCCGACCCACCATTTCCCTTGTCAAAAAAAATCAGCGCACCGCACCCGCCTGAGATCCGCAGGCGGGTGCCGGGAAGGCGTCCCGCACGACCTTCGACCCTCCCCCGTCGCCATCCGCGGTCTTGAACGAATCTTAACCCGGACCGCGGAATGTCGGGGCGCAAACGGCGCCCAAAGGGCGGATGGAGAGGGCAGCGACATGACCATGCTCAACAACCTGGCGATCCGGGCGAAGATCCCGCTCGGCTTCGCCGTCGTGCTCGCTATCGTGGTCGTCCTGGGCCTGCTGTCGATCGATCGGTTGAGCGCGGTCAATGCCAACGCCGAGGATGTGCGCGATAATTGGCTGCCCAGCACCGGCCAGATGAGCAAGCTGCTGACCTCGATCTACAGCTTCCGGCTCCGGGAAGCCCGCTACCTGCTGGTCGCGGCCGACGGCGGCGATCTCGACAAGCCCCAGGCCGACATCGCGGCCGGCACCGACCGGATCGCCAAGGCCCGCGAGGCCTATGGCGCGCTGGTCGTCCGAGGCTCCGAGACCGAGCGCCTGATCCGGCAGTTCGATCAGGAATGGGCGGCCTATGGCGCGATCACCTCGAAGATGCTGGTGCTGGCCAAGAATCATGACGCCAAGGGCGCCACCGCGATCTTCAACGGCGAGTCGCGCGACAGCTTCGATCGCGCGATCAAGGCGCTGAACGACGATGCCGATTTCAACGTCAAGGAAGGCAAGAAGGCAGCCGACCTGGGTGCTGCGATCTATGACTCGACCAAATGGGTCGTGATCCTGGCGATGGCTTTCGCCGCCGTGCTGTGTGCGATCCTCGGCTGGCTGCTGGTCGCCGGCGTCTCGACCCCGATCCAGCGCATCACCGAGACGATGCGCCGGCTCGCCGGCCACGACCTTGCGACCGACATCCCGGGCCTCGGTCGCAAGGACGAGATCGGTGCCATGGCCGCGGCCGTCCAGGTGTTCAAAGACAGCATGGTCGCGACCGACCGGCTGGCCGAGGAACGGCGCCAGGACGAGGCGCAGAAGGAACTGCGCGCGCGCCGGATCGAGACGATCAACACCAGCTTCGACCGGCAGGCGAGCGAGGCGCTCAATTACCTGGCATCGGCGGCGACCGAGCTCCGGGCGACCGCCGGCGGCATGTCGGATAATGCCGACCTCGCCTCGAAGCAGGCCGGCGCCGTCGCGGCGGCGGCCGAGGAAGCGTCGACCAACGTCCAGACCGTGGCCGCCGCGACCGAAGAGCTGTCGTCCTCGATCCAGGAGATCTCGCGCCAGGTCGTGCAATCCTCGACCATCGCCGGCCAGGCGGTCCAGGAAGCGGCGGCGACCGGCGCCACCATGCGCACGCTCTCGGACGCGGCGCAGAAGATCGGCGAGGTCGTGCGCCTGATCAACGATATCGCCGGCCAGACCAACCTCCTGGCGCTGAACGCCACGATCGAGGCGGCGCGGGCGGGTGAGGCCGGCAAGGGCTTCGCCGTGGTGGCCAGCGAGGTCAAGAACCTGGCGACCCAGACCGCGCGCGCGACCGAGGACATCTCAGCCCAGGTCGCCGCCATGCAGAACTCGACCGGCGACGCGGTCGCCGCGATTGAGCGCATCGACGAGACCATCGGCCGGATGAACGAGATCTCGACCTCGATCGCCGCCGCCATGGAGCAGCAGGGTGCAGCGACCCAGGAGATCGCCCGCAACGTCCAGGAGGCCGCGCGCGGCACCACCGAAGTGTCGAGCAACATCGCCGGCCTCAACCAGATCGTCGAGGAAACCGGGGCGGCTTCGGTCCAGGTGCTGGGCGCGTCGGACGAGCTGGGCCAGCAGGCCGAGCAGCTCCGGGCGCGCGTCGGCACCTTCCTCGCCGACGTCCGCAGCGCCTGACGTCATTTCCCGTGCCGTCGGACGCCAGTCTCTACTGGCACTGGGGCGGCATCCGGCGCTAGGTTGATAGACAGACCTGTCCCGGAAGTCGCCCCCCGTCATGCGTATCCTCTACCACCTGCCGCTCTGCCCGTTTTCCCGCAAGGTCCGCGTCGTCCTCAAGGAAAAGAACCTGGAGTTCGAGCTCCAGCACGAGCGCGTCTGGGACCGGCGTCCGGAATATCTGCAGATGAACCCGGCCGCCGAAGTGCCGGTGCTGGTCGAGGCCGACGGCACGCCGATCGTCGACAGCGGCGTCATCTGCGAATATCTGGAGGAAGTCTATCGCGACCGGCTGCTGCTCGGCATCGACCCGATCGACCGGGCCGAAGTCCGAAGGCTCATCGCCTGGTTCGACCTCAAGATGAACCGCGAGGTGACGCAGAACCTGGTCGGCGAGAAGATGCTGAAGCGCCAGATGGGCTACGGCACGCCCAGCTCCGCCGCGATCCGCGCCGGCCATGCCAACATCCATTACCATCTGGATTACATCGGCTTCCTGGTCGAGCGGCGGCGCTGGCTCGCGGGTGATCATTTCTCGCTGGCCGACATCGCCGCGGCCGCCCATCTCTCGACCCTCGACTATGTCGGCGACGTGCCCTGGGGCAGCCATGAGTTGGCCAAGGATTGGTACGCCCGGATCAAGTCGCGCCCGAGCTTCCGCCCGCTGCTGGCCGACCACATCCCCGGCAACCCGCCGCCGGAACATTACACGGACCTGGATTTCTAGGGGCCCCTCTCCGTCATTCCTGCGCAGGCGGGAATCCGGAGAGGCCGTAAATGCTGTCTGACGGTCGGCACCTCGCGGGTGCCCTGGATTCCCGCCTGCGCGGGAATGACGATAAGGGTCTACAGGAGCCCGCCATGCCCCGGATCTCCGGCCTGCTCGAAACCGCGCTCTATGTCGAGGACATGGCCCGCGCCCGGGCGTTCTTCACCGACGTGCTGGGCCTGGCGCCGATGCTGACCGGCGAGCGGCTGACCGCGTTCGATGCCGGGCGCCAGGGGGTGCTGCTGCTGTTCCTTGCCGGCGGGTCGGTCGAGGACATGCCGGGACCGCGCGGCACCGTGCCCGGCCATGACGGCCAGGGCCCGGTCCACATGGCCTTCGCGATCGAGGCCCAGGACTACGAGCCCTGGCGCGAGCGCCTCGCCGCCCATGCCGTGGCGCTGCGCGGCGAAATGGCCTGGCCGCGGGGTGGCCGCAGCCTCTATTTCGACGATCCCGACGGCCACTTGATCGAACTGGCGACGCCGGGCCTCTGGGCGAACTATTAAAGCGTTGACGTCTCCAGCCGGTCGCGCCGGACCAGCTCGGGAAAGGCGCGCATCCAGATCAGCACGACCAGCAGCGTGCCGATGCCGCCGATCAGCGCCGCCGGCACCGCGCCGAACCAGCCGGCGGTCAGGCCGGACTCGAACTCGCCCAGCTGGTTCGAGGTGCCGATAAAGATGAAATTGACCGCACTGACCCGCCCGCGCATCTCGTCCGGCGTGTCGAGCTGCACCAGCGACAGGCGGATGACGACGCTGATCGAATCGGCCGCGCCCAGCACCACGAGGGCCGCGAGCGACAGCCAGAACGAGGTCGACAGCGCGAATACGATGGTGGCGAGCCCGAACACCGCGACCGCCGCGAACATGATGCGGCCGACACGGCCCCGGAGCGGCGCCTGGGCCAGCAGCAGCGACATGGAGAGCGCGCCCAGCGCCGGGGCGGAGCGCAGCAGGCCGAGGCCCCAGGGCCCGATCGCCAGGATGTCGCGGGCATAGATCGGCAGCAGCGCCGTGGCACCGCCGAGCAGCACCGCGAACAGGTCGAGCGAGATGGCTCCCAGCACCGCCGGCCGGCTGCGGATGAAGGCGACGCCGGCGAAGACCGAGGCAAGCGTCACCGGCTCGCGCCGCGGCGGCACCCGCTCCAGCCGGATGAGGCCGATCAGGCCGCACGACACCAGGAACAGCCCGGCCGACACGGCATAGACCGTGCCCGGGCTGATCGCGTAGAGCAGCCCGCCCGCCGCCGGGCCGCAGATGATCGCGGTCTGGCTCGCCGTCGACGACCAGGCGAGCGCCCGCGGCAGCAGGCTCGCCGGCACCAGGCCGGGCAGCAGCGCCTGCAAGGTCGGCGCCTCGAATGCGCGAGCACAGCCGATGACGAAGATCGCGACGAAGATGTGCCAGATGTCGAGCACGCCCCCAAACCAGCCGAGCGCCAGCCCGGTGATGGCGAGCCCCTCGACCGCCTGGCACAGGCGCACGATCACCCGCCGGTCGAACCGGTCGGCCACAGGCCCGACGACGAAGGCGAGCAGCAGCGCCGGCACGAACTGGGCAAGGCCGACCAGCCCCAGCGCGAAGGCGCTGCCGGTCAGGCCATAGACCTGCCAGCCGATGGCAACCGCTTGCATCTGGAACGCCACGGTCGAGAACACCCGGCCGGCCCAGAACAGGGCGAAGGCGCGGTGGCGAAGCACCGAGCGCGCGACGGCAAGTTCGGGGGCGGCGGCAAGCGGATCGGCAGGCAGGGAGAGGCTCCGTCAGAACGGCGCGGCGGTGCGTACCCATCAGCTTCGCGAGCGGAGCGCACCCGGTCAAGCGAAGCGGGTGCGAGGCTGCAATGCCCACCCGGCGAGATGGCGTCAGCAGATGCCGCGACGAGAGTTAATGTTCGAGCGAAAAAGAGATCGACGGCATTCATCCGATTTCTTTCACGACATCTTGGAAACCCAAATATGACACGGAGCCCCGACCGCGTCCTTTTTATAGTTGCCAAGCATATCCAGGGGAGACCTTCAATGAAATCTTCGAGATTCACAAAAAATGCTGCGAAAAGCATACCAGCAATTTCAACCGCCATTATAACAATAGCAACTCTCAGCAATATTCCGGCAAGCCACGCCCAGACTGCGACCGGCTATAGCTGTGTACGGAATTGGTACGTCTCGCAGAACGGTTCCGACCGGGCGGGCGGCTCGAGCACCGCCACGCCGTGGCGGACGCTGCAGCATGCCGACAGTAGCGGCCTGCTCCGCGCCGGCGACTGCGTGAACGTGGCACCCGGGACCTATCCCGTCACCGTGGCGACCTATCTCAGCCATAGCGGCAACGCCAATTCGCCGACCGGCTATATCGTCTATCGATCGACGACACCTCGGGGTGCCAAGATCGTCGCATCCGCCCAGAACATGGGCGACATCATCGACATCCAGGGCAACTACGTGATCATCGACGGCTTCGAGATCAACGGCGGCAACGCCGGGCTGTCGCGCAGCCCCTTCACCAATGGCACGGGCCTTTACGCCACCGGCCATCACTTCCAGGCGGTGAATAATCTTGTCCATGATTGCGGCGGCAGCGGCATCGCCATGGGCTATAAGGACTGGTACTGGGTCGTGGGCAACACGGCCTACAACAACGCGTTCTTCAGCCCGTATCATACATCGGGCATCGCGATCTTCGAGCCGCGCGCCGTCAGCTTCACGCCCACGAGCGCCGACACCGGCGCCGTCTACCACATCATCATCAAGAACAACGTCTCGCACAACAACAGCGAGCGGTATGTGAGAACCGCGCACACCGACGGCAACGGCATCATCCTGGATGACTTCCGGAATAGCCAGGCATCCGGCACGCCCTATCCCTATCGCTCGCTGATCCAAAGCAACACCGTCTATGCCAACGGCGGCAGCGGCATTCATCTCTACGAGACCGACCACGTAACCATCGACAGCAACAAGGCTTTCAACAACGACCAGGATGCAACGATGGTCGCGAGCTGGCGAGGCGAGCTCTACAACGGCTTCGCCAGCAACAACACCTGGACCAACAACCAAGCCGCGGCGACCAGCGTCACGGCGCCGACGGACTGGCGCAGGTACAATACGGCCGTGGTCGACGCTCATTCGGGCGCCGCCAACGTCAATGTGGTTTGGTCCAACAACGCCAATATCGACACGCGAACCGGTGCCAGGAGCTACTTCATCGATGACCCCACCCGTGCGGCCGCGTTTCCGAAGAACAATCCGCTGGGCAGGCCGCTGTCACCGTAGGGCGCCCGACGACAAGCGCCACCGGACGAGAATGTAAACCGGAGGCGGCTCCCCGCCTCCGGTCTTGCGTTGTCAGACCAGCGCCGCCACCTGCGCCTCGACCTCCTCCCTCGGCTCCTTCACCAGGAACGCGACCGAGACGGCACCCAGCACGGCGATGGCGCCGGTCAACGCGAAGGCGCTGGTGAAGGTGCCAGTCCATTGCACCAGATAGCCGGTCACGGCCGGGGCGACGATGCCGGCCAGGTTGGCGATCAGGTGGACGAAGCCGCTGACGCCGCCGATGCGCGCCTCCTCGACCGTATCGAGGATGATCGCCCAATAGGTACTGGCGGTCAGATACATGAAGAACACCGTGACCGCCATCAGCGTCACCGCGGGCACCACGCCGCTGACCATGCCGCCCAGCACCACGCTGATCGCGGCGATGATCAGGCTGCCGACCAGGACCAGCTTGCGCGAGAACAGCGCGTTGCCGGTCCGGCGGAAGATCGCGTCGCAGACGAAGCCGCCGGAGGCGAGGCCGATGAAGCCGACCAGCCAGGGGATGGCGTTGACCACGCCCATCTTCTGGATCGACAGATGGTGCGCCATGGTCAGGTAGGTCGGGAACCAGGACAGGAAGAAGTACAGGATATAGGCATAGCCGAAGAAGGCGAAGGCGGTCGCCAGGATCGCCGGGCGGCGGAGATAGGCCCCGAGCGGCAGCGCCGCCACGGTCGGCCTGGCCGCATCGGCCCGGGCGAGATCGGTGCGATCCGCGTCCGCGAGCCAGCGATGCTGCTGCGGCCGGTCGGTCGCGAGCCACATCCAGGCGAGCGTCCAGATAAGCCCGACCGCCGCGATCACGACGAAGGAGACGCGCCAGCCGGCCGAGACGGCAAGCAGCCCCACGACCGGGCCGGCGAGCGCCGCGCCGATCGGCTGGCCGGCGTTGGCCATGCCGACGGCACTCGCCTGCTCGCGCCGGGAAAACCAGTTGCTGACCAGCTTGTTGGCGGTCGAGCTGAACGGCCCCTCGCCCATGCCGAAGATGACGCGCACGACCAGCAGCGAGAAGAGGCCCACGGTGGCCGCCGTCAGGCCGCAGAACACCGACCAGACGGTCATGGCGAGCGTGAACACGTTCTTCGGTCCGATCCGGTCGGAGGCCATGCCGCCGACGAAGCAGAACAAGGCGTAGCCGACGAAGAAGCTGCTGAACACGATGCCCAGTTCGGCCGGGTCGAGCTGCATGTCCTTGGCGATCATGGGGGCCGCGATCGACAGCGCGGCGCGGTCGAGGTAGCTGATGCCGCCGCCGATGAACAGCAGCGCGATGATGAACCAACGCAGGCGTGCGAACATGGCCTGTTCCCTCCCGGTGCCGGCCTGATGGCCGATCATTTCGGCGTCGTCATCCGCCCTCAGGCGGCGGCGGTCCGTCCCGTATCGCGCATCAGGATCTGCTGATGGGCGCCGGTGACCTGGGCGTGGAAGGCGCGCGCGGCCTCCGAGAAGTCGGCATCGGGCCGCTGTTCGGGCTCGAAATGCCGAAAGTCGTCGACGCCGCGCACCAGGGTGGCGCTGTCGTGGGATCCCACGACCTGGCGCACGTAGGTCGGCAGGTAGCGGATGGCGAAGCCGATGCGGCGCCGGCCCGACGGGTTCGGGTCGGAGCCGTGGATCAGGCGCACGTGATGCAGCGACATCTCGCCGGGCTGGAGCACCAGCATGCGCGCCTGGGCCTCGTCGACCTCGACCGCGATCTCCTGGCCGCGCGACAAAAGGTTGCCCGCGGCGAAGGTGTCGCGATGGGCGATCTGGTCCAGCTTGTGGCTGCCCGGGATGACGCGCATGGCGCCGTTCTCGGCCGTGCTGTCGCTGAGCGCCACCCAGGCGGTGACGATGTCGGCCGGATCGAGGCCCCAATAGGTCGAGTCCTGGTGCCAGGAGACGAAGCCCGGGTCGTGCGCCTCCTTGGTGAAGAAGGACGAGCCCCAGACCAGCAGGTTGGGCCCCAGGATGTCCTCGACCGCGTCGAGGATGCCGGGATGGCGGATCAGCCGGTCGAGCCAGGTGAACAGCAGGTGGCTCTTGTGCCGGAGCGGCCCCTTGAGCACGCCATGCTGCGCCTCATGCGCCTCGAGCTGCCGCCTGAGCGTGGCGGCCTCCTCGGCCGAGATCGCACGGATCGGGGCGTGGAAGCCATCGGTGCGGTAACGCTCGACCGCCTCCGCCGTCAGCTTTTTCATAGGGCTTTCCTCCGGAATGCATCATATTTTTCGAGGGGGCGAACTTTCTTCTGTGTCGCTTCGATTTCAAGTGTGGAATCCAATGAAGCCTGATGTCAACGCCGACGAAATAGTTCTATCGGCTGAGGGGGATGCCGCAGATGCGCTGCGCCGCCCCGGCGCGCCGGCGCTCGAAAAGGGCCTGGATCTGCTGGAGGCGCTGGCGGCCGAGCCCAACGGCATCTCGCAGAAGAACCTGGCGGCACGGGTCGGCCGATCGGTCGGCGAGATCTTCCGCATGCTGGGCGTGCTGGAGCAGCGCGGCTATGTCACGCGCGATCCCAAGACCGGCGAATACGCCTTGTCGCTGCGCCTGTTCCAGCTCGCGACCCAGCACCCGCCGGCGCGCCGGCTGCAGCAGGCCGCCCTGCCGGTAATGGAGGAACTGGCCGCGCGGGTCGGGCTGTCGTGCCATCTCAGCATGATGAGCGGCGAGCATTTCCTGACCGTGGCGCAGGCCGAGTCCGACCGGCCGATGGGCTGGTCGGTCAAGCTGGGCGCGCTGTTCCCGTTCGCGATGCCCTACGTGTCGGCCCGGGTGCTGGCCGCGTTCCAGCGCCGGCGCCGCGACGAGGTGATGGCGCTGCTGGCTCGGCACAGCGGCCTCACCGTCGACGCGATCCGGCCGCGCCTCGATGCCATCGCCGCCGCCGGCTACGACCTGGCGCCGAGCGAGGTGGTGAATGGGCTCGTCGACATGAGCTGCCCGGTGCTCGACCATTCCGGCCAGGTGCTGGCGGCGCTGACCCTGCCGTTCCTGCCGCAGCGCGACCAGAACAAGGACCCGGCCGCGGCGCTCACGCTGCTGCGCGCCGCCGCCGCCGAGATATCCGAAAAGATCGGCGCCGCGACCGCATGACGGCGAGTTAGGTATTGTGTCCCCAAGTTAGGAGTAGCCGATGGCGAAGCCGGCCAGCATCACCGACCTGCCGCCAGCGTTTCAGGAATATCTGCACGGGGTCTATGAGCGGGCCAACGCGCGCATCGGCGAGGCGATGGCGCGGCATGGCATGGCGCCCGGCCTGTCGGCGGCGCTGGCGGCCGAGCGGGTCGCAGTGCTGGAGGCCGAGCTGGCGCCGGTCGGCGAGTTGATCGCGAGCGGAGGCAATTCGATCGCCTGCCGCAAGGGCTGCGCCTATTGCTGCACCCATACGGTCGACGTGACCCCGGACGAGGCATTCGCCATTGCGGATCACCTGGCGGCGACGCTCGATCCGGCGGCGCTGGCCCAGGTCAAGACGCGCGCGGCGGCAGCTGACGCGGCCTTGCACGGGCTGCCGCATGTCGAGCGGCATCGACAGCGTATCTTCTGCCCGGTGCTGGATCCGGAAACCGCCGCCTGCCTGGCGCACCCGGTGCGGCCGAATGCCTGCCAGGGCTACCTCTCGGTCGATCTCGCCAAATGCGAGGCCGATTACCGCGATCCGCCGCAACCGGTCGAGCAGCCGACCGTGGCGCCCATGATCACCAGCGTGGTCGACCGGACCCGCAGCTTCGCGCTCGAGGATGCGGGCGCGCCGACCCTGTCGCTCGAGCTGATCGCCGCCCTCCTCGCCGCTTGGCGCGAACCCGATGCCGAAGCCCGCTGGCTCGCCGGCGAGGCGATCTTCGCGGACGCACGCAGCATCACGCCCTGACGCCCTAGGTCTTCACGCCCTCATGCGCCAGCAGCCAGCGCTTGCGCTCCAGGCCACCGGCGTAGCCGGTCAGGTCCCGGTTCTGGCCGATGACGCGGTGACAGGCGAGGATGATGGCGACCGGGTTCAGGGAATTGGCATAGCCCACGGCCCGGCTCGCCTTCGGGCGGCCGAGTTGGGCCGCGAGCGTGCCATAGGTCGTGACCGTGCCGACCGGGATCCGGCGCAGGGCGTGCCAGCATTGCTCCTGGAAATCCGTGCCGCCGGTCGTGACCGGCAAGCCGTCGAACGCCGTGAAATCGCCGGCGAGATAGGCCCGCACACGCGACGAGGCGCCCAGCGGATCTGGGCGCTCGACCAGACGGAACCGGCCGTAGCGCTTGGCGAGCAGCGCGCGCATCCGCGCCTCGTAGTCGGCATAGTCGAGTGCCACCAGGCTGGCGCCGTCGCTCGCCAGCAGGATCTCGCCGATCACGCTCGGTACGCGGTCGAATTCGAGTTCGGTCATCTTATCCTCCCGTTCCGCCGCCCAGGCTCATCCACAGGTGCAGCGCCGCATAGGCGCGCCAGGGACGCCAGGCCTCGGCGCGCGCGTCCATTTCCTTGAAGCTCGGCAGGCCGGCCGCCGTCGCCATTGCCTTGCGCAGGCCCAGATCGCCCGACGGAAAGGCGTCGGGCTCCCGGAGCGCGCGCATGGCGATGTAATGGGCGGTCCAGGGGCCGATGCCCGGCAGCGCGTCGAGCCGGGCGACCAGTTCCTCCAGCGGCAGACCACCCTCGAACAAAGCCGGCTCGGCGAGCGCCGCGCGGGCGAGGCCGGCGATCGTCTCCGCCCGCTTGGTCGGAATGCGCAGCACACCGGGCTCGGCCCCGGTGAGCGCCGCCGGCACCGGAAACACCCGGGTCAGGCCCGGCGGCAGCGGCAGGCCGTCCTCGAGCCGCAAGGGCGCGCCATAGGCGAGCGCCACCCGACCGGCGAGCGTGGTCGCGGCAGCGACGCTGACCTGCTGGCCCAGGATGGCGCGCACCGCCAGCTCGAACGGATCCCAGGCCCCAGGCACGCGCAGGCCGGGCCGCAACGCCACCATCGGCGCCAGCAGCACGTCGCGGCCGAACTGGGCGGCGATCGCGGCAATATCGGTCATCAGATCGAACTGCCGCCCGAGCCGCGCCACGATCGCGGCCGGGGCCGCGCGATCCGGATGGCGGATGGTGACGCCGAACGCGCCGGCCGCATCCGGCCCGAGCTCGATCACGCCGTGGCGGCCGGCGAGCTCGATGCTGCGGCGATAGGTAAGGCCGTCGACGGCCTCGACCCCGGGGATGCAGCGGGGCGCCAGGAAGCCGGCGATCAGCGACCAGTCGAACGGCTCATGGACCGGCAGGGCAAAACGAGGATGAGTCATGGCCGCGATACTAGCCGGCGCCACGGTCCCGTCTCGCGGTTTTCGGACATGGTCGTTAGTTGCATTTGTTACCGCTTGGTGCCATCAGCGGCTTGTGCCAGGATCCGCCGCCGCCCGCCCGCAAATGAGGCGCGACTGAACAGGGATGCTCGACCGAATGACTCTTGCGCGCCGGTTCGGCCTGATGGCCAGCCTTCTCGTCCTGTCGCTCGCGACGCTGCCGGCGGTGGCCGCCGACAACGTGCTGCGGCGAGGCAACTCGGCCGAGCCTGAATCCCTCGATCCCCAGAAGATCACCGGCCTGTCCGAGGCTAATGTGGTACGCGACCTATTCGAGCCGCTGATCACCCTCGACGCCGACCGCCATCCGGTGCCGGGCGCCGCCCAGAGCTGGGACGTGACGGCCGACCAGAAGACCTGGACCTTCCATCTGCGTCCTGACGCCAAATGGTCCGACGGCACGCCGATGACGGCGGAGGACTGGGTCTACAGCTTCCGCCGGCTGGTCGATCCCGCGACCGGGGCCGCGAAGTTCGACCAGATCCGCAGCGTGGTGAATGCCGAGGCGATTGCCAGCGGGCGCGAGAAGGACTTGGCCAAGCTCGGCATCGTCGCGGTCGACCGCAATACCCTGCGCTTCGACCTCAGCCAGCCGGAACTGATCCTGCCGCTGCTGATCGCCGATGTCGGCGCCGACCCGGTGCCGCGCGCGGCGATCGAGAAATGGGGCGCGCAATGGACCCGACCGGGCCACATCGTCTCGAACGGCCCCTATGTGCTCGAGAGCTGGAACCCGCACGACAAGATCGTGCTGACCAAGAACCCGCTGTTCCACGATGCCGCCCATGTCGCGATCGACCGGGCCGAGCATTATCCGGTCGACGATCTGAACCGCGGCGTGAAGCAATATCGCGCCGGCGAGCTGGACTGGGCCGGCCTGCCCAAGAGCCAGTTGACCTGGGCGCGCAAGGAGCTGCCGGCCGAGTTGCACAGCGGCGACGTGCTGTTCCTCTGGTACCTGTTCTTCAACATGCAGCAGGGGCCGCTCGCGGGACCCGAGCACAAGAACATCCGCGAGGCGATGTCCCTGGCGCTCGACCGCCAGACCATCGTCGACAAGATCGATCCGCGCGGCCAGAAGCCGGCCTATTCCATGATCTCGTCGCTGATGCCGGACTACACGCCGCAGCCCTATGACTGGCAGGCGCTGCCCCAGACCGAGCGGCTGGCGCGGGCGAAGCGGCTGATGGCGGATGCCGGCTACGGCCCGGACCATCCTCTGAAGCTGACGCTCAGCTATACGACCAGCGACGACACGCGCGTCTATCTGCTGGCGCTCGCCGCCATGTGGAAGCCGATCGGCGTCGACGTCACGCTCGACAACATGGAATGGCAGGTCTACCAGACCAAGCTCAGGCAGAAGGATTACGAGATCGGCATCCTGAGCGAGGTTCCGGAATTCGACGACCCGACCGAGTTCCTGATCCCTTACCGCACCGACGCCGGGCTCTATAATCACTGCGGCTATTCGAACCGCGATTTCGACGCGTTGATGGACCGCGCGGCCCACGCGACCGACACGGGCGCCCGCCGCAAGGCGCTCGAGGCGGCCGAGCGCACGGTGCTCGCCGATTATGCCCTGGTGCCGCTGCAGTTCGGCGTCGCCAATTACCTGGTCAACCCGCGTCTCATCGGCCGGCGTGACAGCCTGCCCTATCCGCAGACGCGGTATCTCTCGTTCAAGGACTGAGTACCGCCATGCGCCTGTCCTCCCGCCCCCTCGCCGGCCTGCTCGCGATCGGTCTGACCCTTGCTGCCACCTCGGCCGACGCCGCCCAGGTGCTGCGCCGTCCGGTCGATTCCGAGCCGGACACGCTCGATCCCCAGAAGACCTCGAGCGCTGTGCCGATCTCGATCGGCCGGGATCTGTTCGCCGGCCTCGCCATGCTGGACGAGCATGAGAAGCCGGTGCCGGCCGCAGCGGAGAGCTGGGACGTGTCGCCCGACAAGCGGGTCTGGACCTTCCATCTGCGCCATGACGGCAAATGGTCGAACGGCGATCCGGTCACCTCGGCCGACTTTCTCTACAGCTTCCGGCGCCTGGTCGATCCGGCGACGGCGGCGGCCGATCCGTCGGACCTCAACCAGGTCGTCGGCTACGAGGCGATCATCTCCGGCAAGGAAAAGGACCTGTCGAAGCTCGGCGTCGAGGCGCCCGATCCCTATACTCTCACGATCACGCTCAACGAGCCGCGCATCGCCTTTCCGCTGCTGCTGACCGACTGGGGCCTGTTTCCCCTGCACCGCGCCAGCATCGAGAAATGGGGCAAGGACTGGACCCAGCCCGGTCATCTCGTCTCGAACGGCGCCTACAGGCTGAAGAGCTGGACGCCGCAGACCGATCTCGTGCTCGAGAAGAACCCGCTGTTCTACGACGCCGCCTCGGTCAAGATCGACGAGGTCCATTGGCTGAATGCCGAGGATCCGGAGGCGGCACTGCGCCGCTATCGGGCCGGTGAACTGGATTGGGTCGGCCTGACCCGCAACAACCTCGGCTGGGCCAAGCAGAATCTGGCGGACCAGTTCCACAGTGCCCCTGCCAACCAGCACGCCTTCATGCCAATCAACATGGTGAAGGGCCCGCTCGCCACCGACGCCCGCCTGCGCGAGGCGCTCAATCTGGCGGTCGACCGCGAGGTGCTGGTCAGCAAGCTCGATCCGCGCGGCGAGCTGCCGGCCTACAGCATCGTGCCGCCGGTCATCAGCGACTACACGCCCCAGGAAATGGGCTTCAAGAGCCTGAGCCAGGCCGATCGGCTGAAGAAGGCGAAGGAACTGATGGCGGCGGCGGGCTATGGGCCGGACCATCCGCTGACCCTGACCGCGATCTATCCGACCCAGGAATCGACGCGCCAGCTGCTGCTCGGCATCGCCGCCATGTGGAAGCCGATCGGGGTCGACCTCAAGCTCGACAACATGGAATGGCAAGTCTACATCAGCGACATCAACCAGCGGAATTACGAGCTGGGCATGATGGGCGAATACGGCAGCTACAACGATTATGAAAGCGCGCTCGACAATTACCGGAGCGACGCCGGCCAGTTCAACGCGCCGGGCTATGCCAGCGCCAAGTTCGACGATCTGTTCCATCGCGGCGGCATCGCCCGCGACATGGAGATCCGGCGCGACCTGATGCAGCAGGCCGAGCGCGTCGTCATCGACGATTATGCGACCATCCCGCTGGAGTTCGGCGTGATCAACCGGGTGATCAACCCGAAGCTCCAAGGTCCGGTCGCAACCGAGTACTACCCCCAGACCCGCCTGCTTTCCTTCAAGAATTGAGTCCCAGGATGCGCCTCTTCCCTCGCCTCGCCGCCGGCCTGATCGCGGCCCTGCTCTCGACCACCGGCATGGCCCAGGCCGCCCAGGTGCTGCATCGCATCAGCACGGCCGAGCCGGACACGATCGATCCGCAGAAGACCAATGCGTCCGACTCGCTCGCGATCGACCGCGAGATGTTCATCGGGCTGGCGACACTCGATGCCCATGGCCAGCCGGTGCCGGGCGCTGCCGAGCGATGGGACATCTCGCCCGACGGCAAGACCTGGACCTTTTTTCTGCGGCACGACGACAAATGGTCGACCGGCGAGCCGGTGACCTCGGCCGACTTCCTCTACAGCTTCCGCCGCCTCGTCGATCCCAAAACCGCGTCCGAGGATCCGTCGGACCTGAAGCAGCTCGTCAATTATGACGCGATCGTGTCGGGCAAGGAAAAGGACCTGACCAAGCTCGGCGTCGAGGCCCCCGATCCCTACACGCTGGTCCTGCATCTGACCGAACCGCGCATCGCCCTGCCCTTCATCCTGACCGATATGCAATTGGCGCCGCTGCACCAGGCCTCGATCGAGAAATGGGGCGATCAATGGACCCAGCCAGGCCATATCGTCTCGAACGGCCCCTTCACCATGAAAGCCTGGACGCCGCAGTCCGAGATCGTGCTGACCAAGAACCCCGGCTTCTTCGACGCCAAGGACGTGAAGCTGGACGAGGTCCATTGGATGGTGACGGAGAACCTGGAAGCGGGCCTGACCCGCTACCGGGCAGGCGAACTGGACTTCGTGACGCTGACGCGCGTCCACCTGCCCTGGGCAAAGGAGAACATGCCCGACCAGCTGCGCTCGGCGCCGGTCAACCAGACCACGATCCTGTTCTTCAACATGGTCAAGGGTGCGCTGGCCCAGGACGTCCGGGTGCGCGAGGCGTTCAACCTGGCGATCGACCGCGAGGTGCTGGTCACCAAGATCGACCCGCGCGGCGAACCGCCCGCCTACGGCATGATCCCGCCGGCGATCAGCAACTACACGGCCCAAAGCATGGCGTTCAAGGGCACGCCGATGGCCGACCGGATCCGCCAAGCCAAGGAATTGATGGCGGCCGCGGGCTATGGCCCGTCCCATCCCCTGAGCCTGGAAGTCATGTACACGACCGACGAGAACAGCCGGCAGATCCTGCTGGCGCTGACGGCGATGCTGAAGCCGATCGGCATCGACCTCAAGCTCCAGAACTCGGAGTGGCAGGTCTTCATCTCGAACATGAACCAGCGCAATTACGACATCGGGTTCTTCTCGTTGCTCGGCACCTACGACGATTACGAGAACGGGCTCGATAATTGGCGCTCCGACGCCGGCTTCGCCAACCCGTCGGGCTATGCCAATCCCAAGTTCGACGACCTGTTCCACCGCGGCGGCACGGCCAAGGACATGGAAACCCGGCGCGCGCTGATGCAGCAGGCGGAGCAGGTGATGCTCGCCGACTACCCGATCGCCCCGCTCGAATTCGGCCAGCGCAATGTGCTGGTCAATCCGAAGATCGCCGGCTACGTGACCGAAGTGATCGACAACCAGTCGCGCTATCTGTCGATCAAGGAATGACGAAGCCAGAGTGCCCATAGGAAACGATTCCCATGCACATCAAGATCGCCGCCCTCGCCTGCCTGCTGCTCGCCTCGACCGGCCTCGCCCGGGCCGATCAGGTGTTGCATCGGATTTCCGAGGCCGAGCCGGAGACGCTCGACCCGCAGAAGAGCTCGGCCTCGGGCTCGCTCGCGATCGATCGCGACATGTTCGTGGGCCTGGTGACGCTCGACCCTCAGGAACATGTCGTGCCGGGCGCCGCCGAAAGCTGGGAGATCTCGCCCGACGGCAAGACCTGGACCTTCCATCTGCGGCATGACGACAAATGGTCGACCGGCGAGCCGGTGACGGCGGATGATTTCGTCTACAGCTTCCGCCGCCTGGTCGATCCCAAGACTGCGGCCGCCGATCCGTCCGACCTGACCCAGCTCGAGAATTACGAGGCGATCGTCTCGGGCAAGGAAAAGGATCTGACCAAGCTCGGCGTCACGGCGCTCGATCCCTACACGCTGCAGCTCAGGCTGACGGCCCCGCGGCTGGCACTCAAGTTCCTGCTGACCGATCCGGCGCTGTTCCCGCTGCACAAGGCCACGGTCGAGAGATGGGGTGCGGCCTGGACCCAGCCCGAGCATCTCATCGGCAACGGCCCGTTCGTGATGAAGAGCTGGGTGCCCCAGGCCCAGATCGTGCTGGCCCGGAGCCCGACCTTCTTCGACGCCAAGTCGGTCAAGTTCGACGAGGTCGATTGGTTGGTCACCGAGAACCTGAAAGCCGGGGTGACGCGCTACCGTGCCGGCGAGCTGGATTTCATCCCGCTGACCAAGACCGACATTCCGTGGGCCAAGCAGAGCGCTGCGGACCAGCTGCAGACCGCCGACGTCAACGGCACCAGCTTTCTGTTCTTCAACATGGTCAAGGGGCCGCATTACCTGGATGCGGGCGTGCGCGAGGCGTTCAACCTGGCGGTCGACCGCGAGACCCTGGTGACCAAGGTCGATCCGCGCGGCGAACAGCCGGCCTACGGCATGGTGCCGCCGGTGACCAGCGAGTACACGCCGCAGAGCATGGCGTTCAAGGGCATGCCGATGGCGGAGCGCCTGGCAAAGGCCAAGGCCCTGATGCAGGCGGCGGGATATGGCCCGGACCATCCGCTGGCGCTCAAGGTCAGCTACGCGACGGAGGAGAGCAACCGCCAGCTGCTGCTGGCGATCGCGGCCATGGTGAAGCCGGTCGGCTTCGACCTGAAGCTCGAGAACATGGAATGGCAGGTGTTCCTCGACGTCGAGAATCAGCGCAATTTCGACATCGGCTTCGTCAATCTCGTCGGCACCTACGACGATTACGAGAACGGCCTCGACAATTTCCGCAGCACCGCCGGCATCTACAACGTCAACGGCTACGCCAATCCCAAGTTCGACGACCTGTTCCACCGCGGCGGCACCTCGACCGATCCGCTGGAGCGCCGCAGGCTCATGGAACAGGCCGAAAAGCTGATGCTCGACGACTATCCGATCGTGCCGCTGGAATTCTACGTCCGGAACGTCCTGGTCAACCCGAAGCTCCAGGGCTATGTCGCCAAGGTCGTCTATAACCAGTCGCGCTACCTGTCGTTCAAGCCGTAAAAGCGAGAGGAACTCCCATGCGCCAGAAGCCCGCCCTCTTCGCCGCCTTGGTCGCCGGCCTGCTCGCCACGACGGCCGCCCATGCCGACAGCGTGCTGCGCCGGGCGAACGAGGCCGAGCCCGAATCGCTCGATCCGCAGAAGACGACCGGCCTCTATGAGTCCAATATCGAGCGCGACCTGTTCATCGGCCTCTTGACGCTCGACCCGGAGATGAAAGTCGTGCCGGGCGTCGCCGAGCGTTGGGAGACAAGTGCCGACAAGAAGGTCTGGACCTTCCATCTGCGTCATGATGCGAAATGGTCGAACGGCGATCCGCTGACCTCAGCCGACTTCCTCTACAGTTTCCGCCGGCTGGTCGATCCCAAGACCGCGGCGTCGGCAACCGAGCAGGTACGCGACCTGGTCAATGCCGAGGAGATCATCGCCGGCAAGGAAAAGGACCTGACCAAGCTCGGCATCGCCGCACCCGATTCCTATACGGTCGTCATCACCCTGAAGCAGCCGCAGATCATGCTGCCGCTGCTGCTGACCGATTCCCAGGTCGTGCCGCTCAATCGCAAGGCGGTCGAGGCCGGCAGCGACTGGACCCAGCCCGGCAAGATCGTGACCAACGGCCCGTTCACGCTCGAAAGCTGGACGCCCAATTCCGAGATCGTGCTGAAAAAGAGCGCCGGCTATTACGATGCGGCCCATGTGACGCTCGACGGCGTGCGCTGGGTCATGTCCGACAATCTCGACACCGGCTTCAAGCGCTTTCGCGCCGGCGAACTCGACATCGCGCGCGTGCCGCGCACCCAGATCAAATGGACGGCCGAGAACCTGGGCGCAGCCCTCCATACCGGCGACGTGTTCGGCCAGAGCGCCCTGCTGTTCGACATGAAGAACGGCCCGTTCGTCGGTCATCCGAAGCTGCGCGAGGCGCTGTCGCTGGCGATCGATCGCGACCTGATCGTGACCAAGATCGTGCCCGAGGGCCAGAAGAGCGCCTATTCGGTCGTGCCGACGGCGATCAGCGACTACACGCCGCCGCAATATGACTGGAAGGACAAGCCGATGGCCGAGCGGCTGGCCCGCGCCCGGCAGCTTCTGTCCGACGAAGGCTATGGACCCGGCCATCCGTTCAAGTTCGAGATCACCTACACGACCAACGACCAGAGCCGCACCATGCTGCTGGCCATCGCCGCCATGTGGAAGCCGCTCGGCGTCGAGGTGACCCTGCAGAACCAGGAATGGCAGGTCTATGAGGCGACCCTGCGCCAGAAGAACTACGCCATGGGCCCGTTGGGCGGCATCGTGACCTATGACGACCCCATGCAGTTCCTGGAGCCGTACGTCAGCACCTCGACCGACCAGAACGCGATCGGTTACTCAAATCCGGCTTACGATAAGCTGACGGCCGCGGCGTCCGTCGCGACCGACCTCAAGAGCCGGGCCGACCTGCTGCAGCAGGCGGAGACGATCATCCTCGCCGACTATGCCGAGATCCCGCTCTACTACTCGACAGTCAACATGCTGGTGTCGCCCAAGGTCGGCGGCTGGCGCAACACCAACCCCTACATCCAGAGCCAATATCTCTCGCTCAAGGAACAGCCCGCATGATCCGTCCGCTCGCCTCTGCCGCCGTCGCCCTGCTGCTGTTCCAGGCGGCCGATGCCGAAGCCGCGAAGGTGCTGCGGCGCGGGCTCGATTCCGAGGTCGAATCACTCGATCCGCAGAAGGGCATCGCGCTCTACGACGTCGACATCCAGCATGAGCTGATGGAAGGCCTGACCGCGCTCGACATGGACCTGAAGCCGGTGCCGGGCGCAGCGCTTTCCTGGGACGTGTCGACCGACGGGCTGACCTATACCTTCCACCTCAGGCCCGACGGCAAATGGTCGAACGGCGACCCGGTGACGGCGGAGGATTTCGTCTATGCCTTCCGGCGCGGCGTCGATCCCAAGACTGGTGCCTCCGACCCGACGGCGCTCCGCCCGATCCTCAATGCCGAGGCGATCCTCGCCGGTACGGAAAAGGACGTGACCAAGCTCGGCGTCGAGGCGGTCGACCCGCTCACGCTCAGGGTCCGGCTGCAGGCGCCCAGCATCATCTTCCCGCTGCGCATGACCGACAACACGGCGATGCCGCTGCACCGCGCCTCGATCGAGAAATGGGGCCAGGATTGGCCCAAGCCAGGCCATTTCGTCGGCAACGGCGCCTTCATCCTCAAGGACTGGGTTCCGCAGTCGCAGATCACGCTCGTCAAGAACCCGCTCTATCACGATGCGGCGAAGGTGCAGCTCGACGAGGTCGACTACCTTAACACCGAGGATGTGAAGGCGGGACTGAAGCGCTGGGAGGCGGGTGAGATCGACGAGTTCGACCGTCCACCCTACCAGGACCTGAAGCGGCTCAAGGAGACCTATGCCGCCGAGATGCTCGAGGCGCCGATCAACTCGCACAATTTCATGACCATCAACATGACCCGCGGGCCGCTCAGCCAGGATCTGCGGTTGCGCCAGGCGCTCAATATGGCGGTTGACCGTGAGGCGATCACGACCAAGGTCATCCCGAACGGCAGCATCCCCGCCTACGGCTTCATGCCGCCGGTCGTCCCCGACTATGTCTCGCAGCCGATGTTTTTCAAGAGCCTGAGCCCGGCCGAGCGCATTGCCAAGGCCAAGGAGCTGATGAAGGAGGCAGGCTACGGCCCGGACCATCCGCTCAAGGTGACGGTGGTCTACACCACCGCCGAGCAGACGCGCACACTACTGCTTGCCATCGCCGCCATGTGGAAGCCCCTGGGCGTCGAGACCAAGATCGACAACATGGAGTGGCAGGTCTACCTGAGCAAAGTCCAGCAGAAGGACTACGATATCGGGATCATGGGTGAATACGGCCTGTATAACGAGCCGGAGGACGCCTTCCAGCCCTATATTTCGACCAACGCGTCCTACAACTACCCCGGCTACAAGAGTGCCGAATTCGACAAGCTGTACGACGAAGGCCGGGTCGCAATCACGGTCTCGGCACGCGCCGAGCTATTCGAGGCGGCCGAACGGCAGATGATGACCGACATGCCGGTCATTCCGCTGACCGACACCTTGCAGCACACGCTCGTCCACAAGCGCGTCGTCGGCTGGCGCGCCAACGTGGTCTATCCGCAGAGCCGGTACCTGTCGGTGACGGATTAGGCGACGCCGGCGGACGGCCGCCGCAGAGGGGCATGACCCCGGCTGTCGATCGGACTATTGGGGAGAGCCAGCTCAATATGTCGCTCGAACAGTGGAGTTACATCGCCGCGATCGTCGGTGCCCTGATGGCCGTCATCGGCTTTCCGCTGCTCGGCTGGCAATTATTCATCGCCAGGTCCCAGCGACTGGATGCGATTCGGCTGAGCACGAGCCAGGTTCTGCTTGCCGTCGATGCCGTCCTCGCCACGCACGCGGATGTCGCCGCCAAGCTGCGTGATGGTTGGCATGGCCATCCCACACCTGATGAATTGCATCTCGTCGAACCCTACCTGGGCGTGTTCGAGCGCATTTTCATTGCCTACCAGGCGGGGCAGGTTGACTGCGAAACCTTGGATCAGTTGTACGGCTACCGCCTGTCGAACATCTGGGCCAACCGGCAGATCGTCGACATGAAGCTTCAGCATCCCCGCTTGAAGCGATATTGGAAACGGGTCATCGCCCTGACGCTGGTCCTCGAAAAATACCGGGGCAGACCGTTCACCGGACACGATGACGATTATTTCCCAGCCGACATACTGGATCGGCAAAAGCTGGCGCGGATCACTCCCAAATCCGATGAATGAGGCCGCGCCGTCCGGCATAGCCGCGATCGGCCCTTAGGTCGCGCCCGGGTGCCGGATATCGAACACCCATGCAGTGCAGGGCGTCGCATATTCCCCTGATGCGTGTAATGGGTCATAAATGCTATATAGAGTTGTCCTGGATCGACTCACCCCAGAGGAGCAAGCTTCTTTGAAAGCACATTCCCATGGAAGCTTGGGCGCCCAAGTTGGCGCCAGCCTTGCCGAGGCTCGCCTACGCCACCGTCTGAGGGCCGCCGAGCTTAGCGAAAGCCAAACGCAGCGGACCGCCGCCAGGCTGGAATCGATCCTCCGGGCGCTGGAGCGTATCCGGCAGCGATATCGCAGCAATTCCACCGACCCGGCGGATGAGCGGGACTGATCCACGCGGCGGTCGGCCCGATCGGATCAGGCGGATGCTCGCCCCTACTGCTTCGGCGGGCCGTCGACATGGACGTCCATGGTCGCGAGATTGTCGCGCGCGGCGTCACCGGCCGGCGAGTCCGGGGCCAGTTGCAGCACTTTGATCCAATCGGCCCTGGCGCCCTTGTCGTCATGTTGCAGGCGCCGGATGTTGGCGCGTTCCAGCCAGGCGTCGGCCGAACCCGGGGCGGCGGCGACTGCATCGTCGGCGTCGCGGCGCGCGGCGCCGAGATCGCCCAGCAACCGGTTGGCGGCGGCACGATAGGTCAGCACCTCGCCGCGCGGCGCCCCGCCGGTGAGCGCGCGGTTCAGATCCTCCTTGGCGGCCTTGTAATCCTTGGCCGCGGCATAGGCGCGCGCCCGGTCGACCACCAGCGAGAAATCCTTCGGGTCGAGCCCGATCGCCGCGGTCAGGTCCGCCCGCGCCTTTTCCGGCTCGCCGGCTTGCAGCCAGGCCTCGCCAGCCTGGGACAGGACCTGGGCCCGCAGGCTCGGCGCCTCGCGCACCATCTCCTTGCCCAGCGTCTCCAGCGTGTCGCCGGCCAGCGCGTATTGCTTCAGGCCCATCAGCGCCACACCCGAACAGTGCTCGGCCGGCAGCCCGCCGCCATGCTCCTTCCAGACCGATGCCATCTCGAAGCCGTCGGCCGGCTCCTTGCGCGCCGTGTTCATGCAGCGCTCGTAGCTCGCGGCGTCATTCTTGAGATCGGCATCGGCCAGTGCCGCCCCCGAAACCAGGCCCGCGACGGCGGCCAGCCCCAGGTGCGACAATAGCGTCCTGGCCCTCGTCCAGAACGAACGCGAGCGTGATTGGTGGAACCGGCACGAACGTGGCATAGGTGACTTTCATTCGACGAGCCGGGCCAACCGGCCGGCGGGTTGCTCCCTCGGGTTTAAACAACGGGCATGGAATGATGGCAAGCTTGGGGCGATGGGGATTCGCGGTGGCCGGCCTGCTGCTGGCGCTGACGCTCGACGGCACCGCCGGTGCCGCGGAGCCGCATGTCCTGCGCCGCTGGAACGCGGCCGAGCCCGAGACGCTCGACCCGCAGAAATCGACGGGACAGCAGGACGCCCAGGTCGAGCAGGATCTCTACGAGGGGCTGACCCGCTGGGATGTGAACAAGCACGCGGCGCCCGGCATCGCCGAGCGCTGGGAAGTCTCGGCCGACGGCCTGACCTATACGTTCCACCTGCGCCACGGCACGAAATGGTCGAACGGCGATCCGCTCACCTCGGCCGACTTCCTCTACAGCTTCCGCCGCCTGGTCGATCCCAAGACCGCGGCCGGCGACATCGATCCCGTGCGCGACATCGTGAACGCGGAGGCCATCAACGCCGGCAGGGTCACGGATACGAGCCGGCTCGGCGTCGAGGCGCCGGATCCCTACACCTTCGTCGTCCACCTGACCGCACCCAACCTCGTCTTGCCGGAACTGCTGACGGGACGCTTCGTCTATCCGGTGCACCGGGCGACGATCGAGGCGCACCCCCAGGACTGGACCCGGCCGGGCATCGCGGTTACCGACGGCCCGTTCATGTTGAAGTCCTGGGTCCCGCACGACCAGGTCGTCGTGGTCAGGAATCCCAACTACTACGACACGGCCGCGATCGGGCTCGACGAGGTCGACCATGTCGTCTCCGACGACGACGGCACCGCCTTGAAGCGCTATCTCGCGGGCGATCTCGACATCACCCGCGCGCCGACGCGGCAATTACCGGCCCTGCGCAAGGACTATCCGGACGAGCTCAAGACCGGCATCGCACGCTCGACTTACTTCATGCCGATCGACATGAAGCGCGCGCCGCTCGGCACGGACGTTCGGTTGCGCCAGGCGCTGGCCATGACCATCGACCGCGAGACCATCACGGCCAAGATCCTGCCGCGCGGCCAGACGCCGTCCTACAGCTTCACGCCCGAGGTCATCGGCAGCCACGGCTACGTCTCGCAGAAGTTCGATTTCGCCGGCCAGCCGATGGCCGAGCGGATCAAGCGCGCCAAGGCCCTGCTGGCCGAGGCCGGCTACGGCCCGGACCATCCGCTCAAGGTCACGATCAGCTACACGACGAACGAGGAGCTGCGTAACCTGATGACGGCGATCGCCGGCATGTGGAAGAGCAGCCTGGGCGTCGAGACCGTGCTCGACAACCAGGAATTCCAGGTCCTGCTGACCAACCTGCGCCAGAAGAACTACGAGATCGCCTCGCTCGCCTTCCAGATCGACTTCGACGACCCGGTGCAATACCTCCGGATCAATGCGACCGACGCCGGCGACTTCAATTCAGCGGGCTACGCCAACCCGCGCTATGACGCGCTGATCCGCGAGGCGCGGGTGGCGCTCGACTGGCCGACGCGCAACGCGCTCGCCGAGCAGGCCGAGCGTCTGTTCATGGACGACGCGCCCTACATCCCGCTGTTCTCCTACGCCAACAACTACATGGTGAAGCCGCGCGTCGCCGGCTGGCGCAACAACGAGGCGGATTCGCCGAGCCGCTTCCTCTCGCTGAAGGACTGAGGCCTTGCCGCGTTTGTTCTGCCTCGGTCTCGGCTATACCGCACTCGAGCTTGCCCGCCGCTTGAGGGCCGAGGGCTGGCAGGTCGCCGGCACCTGCCGCGAGCCGGACAAGGCCGCGGCGCTGCGGGCCGACGGCATCGACGCATTCGTCGCCGACCGGGAGCACCCGCCGGCCGATCCGGACCGGCCTATCGCCGACGCCACCCACCTGCTGGCCGCGATTCCCCCCGACGCGATGGGCGACCCGGCGCTCGCCCTCTGGGGCCCGGCGATCGCCCGGCATCCGGGGTTCGCCTGGGCCGGATATCTTTCGACCACCGGGGTCTATGGCGACCGGGACGGCGGCTGGGTCGACGAGAGCTCGCCACTCGCGCCGACCGGCGAGCGCGGCCAGCGGCGGCTCGAGGCCGAGGCCGGCTGGTCGGCGCTGCTGCCGGGCGTGCCGGTCCACCTGTTCCGCCTGGCCGGCATCTACGGCCCGGGCCGCAGCGCGCTCGACACCGTGCGGGCGGGCCGGGCGCAGCGGGTGGTCAAGCCGGGCCAGGTGTTCAGCCGGGTCCATGTCGACGACATCGCCCAGGTCCTGGCTGCCTCGATCGCCCGGCCGCGCCCCGGGGCGGTCTACAACGTCTGCGACGACAATCCGGCGCCGCCGGACGAGGTCATCGGCTATGCCTGCGAGTTGCTCGGCGTCGCCCCGCCACCGGAAGTGCCGTTCGCCGAGGCCGAGCTCAGCAACATGGCGCGCAGCTTCTATGTCGACAACAAGCGCGTCGCCAATCGGCTGATCAAGGAAGAGCTGGGTGTGCGGCTCGCTTATCCGGATTACCGCACCGGGCTCAAGGCACTCATCTCAGCCGAAGCGTGAGGCACGCTCTTCCACCGCCGGCAGCCCCTCGCCGACGATGACCGCCTCGAAGCCGCGCAGCCGCTTATAGATCGACAGCAGCTCGACGATCGTCGTCCAGGAATTGACCAGATACTGGAACGACGATCGCACCTGCTCGAACGCGCTCAGGATCTGGTTAAGCAGGCCGAGGGTAATCTTGCCCGAGACGATGGTCGGCGCCAGGACGATGTACGGAAAGATGTTGTCGACCTGTAGATAAAAGATCCGGCCGATGTTGAAATACATGAAGTGCAGATAGAGGCGGAAATAGTTCTTCCGAATATCGCTGAACAGCTCCTTCACGGTCGCCGGCCGGGCGTGGGCGGGATCGTCCTCGCCATAGACCAGTTCCTTGCGATAGGCCGCCTCTACCAGCTGGTTGCGGAATTCCAGCCCCGGAAGCCGAATGCCGATCGTGGCGAGGAATGTGGTACCGAACAGGGACCAGGCGACGGCCACCACCACCAGCGCATAGGGCACGACGCCGAACAGCGGCAGCTCGGTGACGCCGGTCGACAGGCGCATCAGGACCGGCAGGAAGGCGATCAGCGTCATGATCGAGTTGATGAGGCTCACGCCGAGCGCTTCCACCGTGCTGGCGAAGCGCATCGTATCTTCCTGGACGCGCTGCGAAGCGCCTTCGATCGCCCGCAGCTTCGACCAGTGCGCGATGTAATATTCGTTCATCGCCGTCCGCCAGCGGAAGATGTAGTGACTGACGAAGAAATGAGTCAGGACGCCGACGCTGACGGCGACCAGGGCGATATCGGCAAAGGTGAGCAACTGGCGATAGAACTGCGTCGCGGTCACGTGACCCGTGTGCGCGAGAGCCGCTTGGATCAGGTCATAGAACGGCCCGTACCAGGCATTGATCGCGACGCTGACCTGGACTTGGAGATATGTCGCGAACAGGATCAGGGCCGAGCCTCCGATCGACCAGCGGCTCCACGGATGCGGCTCATAGAGCGTCCAGAACAGCGCGAACAGCCCGACCGCCGCCAGATAATAGAGGTAGAACCACAGGAACGGCGCCGACCAGAACAGCGAGATGCCGCCGATCGGCGGACGCCCCGGTGGTGCCGGCGGCAGGCCGACGAAGCCGACCCAATCCTTGGCGCCGAGATGCCACAGCAGAACCGCCAGCGCGGCCCAGATCAACGCGGAAGCCCCGAACAGCCGAGGACGCGGAAAGAACGAGACGAACAACGCGTGAAATCCTTCGGAGACTCGAACTGCCCGGACGGGTCAATCCGCGGCGGGCAGCGGCGCGGAATGGCACCACCGCCCGCTCGGGTCGGTGGGGCGGGTCAGGAGGCCGACGTGCCCGCCGACCGGATCGTGCCGTTCGGCAGGACGGTCAGGGGCTCGAACGCGGCACCGGGCTTCTGCGCATCAACGACGATATTCTTGCCGTCGCGACGAAAGCCGCGGTCGAGACCACCAGGGCCGCGGCGGCCGAGGCTGCTATCAGGATACGCATATCTTCCTCCTCTGACTGGCCAACCGACATCGATGTCGGTCCGTCACAGCACCTGGAGAGCGAAGATGAACGACGGCTTGCGCGAAGATTAATTTCTCTACAGCCTCGCCGCAGCGCCGCGAGCTGACGGGCATCGAGCGGGCCGGTTCAGCATTCGCCGAGCGGATAGGCCTTCGCAACTCTTTGAATTGCCTACCAGTCTCGGCCGCCGTCGCAGTCGGTGCTTCACCACCGCCGACGCGAGGCTTCCCGGGGAAGCACCTGGGGCGGATTGCCGCGTCGCTCTGGCCCCATCCTGCCGTCAGCGTCGACTGAGCTCCGCGACCGCCGCCTCGATCCGGGCGAGTTGGTCCGGTTCCGACAGGCGATGGTCGCCATCCTTGATCAGGCTGACGACGACATCGCGCGACGCCAGCGCGTCCGCCAGTTCGACCGTGAGCTGCCAGGGCACGTCCGGGTCAGCGGTGCCGTGCAGCAGCCGGACCGGGCAGTGGATCGGGATCGGCCCGGGCAGCAGCAGATGCCGCCGCCCCTCCTCGATCAGCCGCGCGGTGATGACGTAGCCGGCGGGATCGTAGAGCGACGGCACGGTGATGAACCCGTCGGCCGCGAGCCGGGCGCGGGAGGCTTCGGGAATCTTCGGCCACATCAGCCGCTCGGTGAAATCGCTGGCGCTGGCGATGCCGACCAGCCCCGCGACCCGGTCCGGCCGGGCGAGCGCCAGATGCTGCATGATCCAGCCGCCCATGGAGGAGCCGACCAGGATCTGCGGCCCACGGGTCAGCCGGTCGAGCACGGCCGTCGCGTCGGCGATCCAGTCGCCGACCGTGTGGTTGGGGAAATTGGCGGCATCGGCGCCATGGCCGCGATAGTCGAAGCGGACGAACGCCTGGCCGCGCGCTCGGGCGAATTCGGCCAGACGGGTCGCCTTGATCCCGGTCATATCGGAGCGGAAACCGCCGAGGAACAGGACGCCGGGCAGCCCTGCCGTCGCCGAATCTCCATTGCCGCAAAGTCTGACGTAGGCGATTGATGCACCGTCCTCGCATGTTAGGATGCCGGTTTCCTCGGCGGTTCCCGGCATCGGTTCGTCTTTCATCTACCCCGTTCCATCAGGCTGATCCCGTGAGCGCCGACCTTAGCACCCCCTCTTCCGACGTCCCAGCCGCGAAGCCCGAGGCTGCGGTCGGACGGCCGCCGGCCGTGCTGCAGGTGCTGCCGGCGCTGGTCACGGGCGGGGTCGAGCGCGGCACGGTCGAGATCACCCAGGCACTGGTCAAGGCCGGCTGGCGCGCGGTCGTGGCCTCGGCCGGCGGTGGCATGGCGCGCGAGATCGAGCGCGCCGGCGGCACCCACGTCACCCTGCCGCTGAAGACCAAGAACCCGCTCGGCATCCGCCGCAACATCGGCCGCCTGGCCGCCCTGATCGAACGCGAGAATATCGACCTGGTCCATGCCCGCAGCCGGGCGCCGGCCTGGAGCGCCTACTTTGCGGCCAGGCGCACTGGCCGCCCGTTCATGACCACGTTCCACAACGTCTATGGCGGCAAGGGTCGCTTCAAGCGCTGGTACAATTCGATCATGGCGCGCGGCGTCCGGGTGATCGCCATCTCGGAATTCGTTGGCCGGGCCGCGACCAAGAGCTACGGCGTCGAAGAGGACCGGCTGCGCGTCATCCCGCGCGGCGTCGACCTCATCCGGTTCGATCCCGAGACGGTGCATCCGTCGCGCCTGGTGCAGCTGGCCAAGGAATGGCAGATCAAGGACGGGGTGCCGATCGTCATGTTGCCGGGCCGCGTCACCCGCTGGAAGGGCCATGCCGAACTGCTGCGCGCGGTGCAGCGGCTGCCCCACCGGGACTTCCAAGTCGTGTTCGTCGGCAATCACGAGCAGAAGCCGAAATTCCGCGACGAGCTCGTCCGGCTGGTCAAGCAGCTGGGCCTGCAGGGCCATGTCCAGATGGTCGGCGACTGCCGCGACATGGCCGCCGCCTTCATGCTGGCCGACGTGGTCGTGTCGGCCTCGACCGAGCCGGAGGGCTTCGGCCGCATCGCGGTCGAGGCCCAGGCCATGGGCCGGCCGGTGGTCGCGACCGACCATGGCGGCTCGCGCGAGACCGTGCTGCCCGGCGTCACCGGCTGGCTCGTTCCGCCCGGCGACCGCGGCGCCCTGGCGAAGGCGATCGGCGAGGCGCTGGCGCTCACGCCCGAGGCCCGGGCCGAGCTGGCGGCGAACGCCCGCGCGTTGATGATCAGCCATTTCGACACGGCGCTGATGTGCCAGGCGACGCTCGATGTCTACACCGAGATCCTGTTCCCGGATGCCGAGATCATGACGACGGCGCCCCTGGAGAGCGTGCTCGGCTGAGCTGACCTGCCGCCCGCACGGTTGCGGGCACGGGCAAGCTGGGTTACATCCAACTCTTCCGGTTTTTTCAGCAAGGAAGCCCAAGCCTTGGCTCTTGAGTCTGCTGCCCACGCCCCGATCACGGTCACGCTGCCCGATGGCGCCACGCGCACCTTCGAGACGCCCGTGACCGGCACCGAGATCGCGGCGTCGATCGGCGCGGGCCTTGCCAAGGCGGCGCTCGCCATCAAGGTCGACGGCAAGCTGCTCGATCTCTCGCGGACCATCGACAAGGACGCCCAGGTCGCGATCATCACGGCCAAGCAGCCGGAAGGTCTCGAGCTCATCCGCCACGACACGGCCCATATCATGGCCGAAGCAGTGCAGGCGCTCTATCCCGACGCTCAGGTCACGATCGGGCCGTCGATCGAGAACGGCTTCTATTACGATTTCGCCCGCGACAAGCCGTTCACGCCGGACGATCTGGTCGCGATCGAGGCAAAGATGCGCGAGATCGTCGCCAAGGACGAGAAATTCGTCCGCGAGGTCTGGCCGCGCGACGAGGCGATCGCCTATTTCGAGAAGATCGGCGAGAAGTACAAGGCCGAGCTCATCCGCGACCTGCCGGAGAGCGAGGAGATCTCAGTCTATCGCCAGGGCGAGTTCCTGGATCTCTGCCGCGGGCCGCACGCGCCGTCGACCGGCAAGATCGGCACCGCCTTCAAGCTGATGAAGCTGGCCGGCGCCTATTGGCGCGGCGACCATCGCAACCCGATGCTGCAGCGGATCTACGGCACGGCCTGGGCCAACGACAAGGACCTGGCCCAGTACCTGTTCCAGATCGAGGAAGCCGAGAAGCGCGATCATCGCAAACTGGGCCGCGAACTCGACCTGTTCCATCAGCAGGAAGAGGCCGCCGGCCAGGTGTTCTGGCATGCCAAGGGCTGGACGCTCTACCGCACGATCGAGAATTACGTGCGCATGCGCCTCGACCGCACAGGCTACCAGGAAGTGAAGACGCCGCAGCTCGTCGACAAGTCGCTGTTCGTGGCGTCGGGCCATTGGGACATGTATGGCGACAACATGTTCAAGATCGATGCCGAGCATGGCGAGGACGGCAAGCCCGCCCGCCATTTCGGCGTGAAGCCGATGAACTGCCCGTGCCATGTGCAGATCTTCCGCCAGGGCCTGAAGAGCTACCGCGACCTGCCGCTCAGGATGGCCGAGTTCGGCGCCTGCCACCGCAACGAGGCCTCGGGTGCCTTGCACGGCATCATGCGCGTGCGCGCCTTCACCCAGGATGACGCGCACATCTTCTGCACCGAGGACCAGATCACGGCCGAGTCGGTCGCCTTCTGCGACCTGCTGCAGAGCATCTACAAGGATTTCGGCTTCACCGAAGTGTCGGTCAAATTCTCCGACCGGCCGGACGTGCGCGCCGGCACGGACGAGACCTGGGATCGGGCCGAGGGCGCGCTCAGGACCGCGATCGAGGCCGCCGGCCTGCCCTATACGATGAACCCGGGCGAAGGCGCCTTCTACGGCCCGAAGCTGGAATTCGTGCTGCGCGACGCGATCGGCCGCGACTGGCAGTGCGGCACGCTGCAGGTCGATTTCGTGCTGCCGGAACGGCTCGACGCGTCCTATGTCGGCGAGGACGGCCAGAAGCATCGGCCGGTCATGCTGCATCGCGCGATCCTGGGCTCGCTCGAGCGCTTTATCGGCATCCTGATCGAACAGCATGCCGGCAAGCTGCCGCTGTGGCTGGCGCCGGTGCAGGTCATGGTCGCGACCATCACGTCCGACGCCGACGCCTATGCGCTCGAGGTCAAGGCGGCGCTGGCCAAGGCCGGCATTCGGGCCGAGGTCGATCTTGCCAACGATAAGATCAACTACAAGGTGCGCGAACACTCGCTCGCCAAGATCCCGGTGATGCTCGTCGTCGGCCGCCGCGAGGCCGAGACCGGCAGCGTCGCGATCCGCCGTCTGGGCGGCAAGGATCAAGAAGTGATTGCACTTAGCGACGCCATCACTAGATTGTCTGAAGAAGCCGCTGTTCCGTCCGCCCACGCGTGAGCGGACGGGATTGCTGGCTCGATCGAAATGATCGGACCGGTGCCCGCGTGATGCCATCACGCCTGGCGCCCATGTCCATTGCACAATTAGGAGGCCGTACATAGCCAGACCACCCCTCAACCTCACGCCGTCCCGCGAGGGTCCGCGCATTAATGAGGAGATCAACGTCCCCAAAGTCCGCCTGGTCGACGAGAACGGCGAGATGGTCGGGGTCGTGTCGAAGAGTGAGGCCATGGCGATGGCCGCCAATGCCGGCCTCGACCTGGTCGAAGTCGCCGCGGCGGCGGACCCACCGGTTTGCAAAATCCTCGACTACGGCAAGTTCAAGTACGAGGAACAGAAGAAGAAGAACGAGGCCAAGAAGAAGCAGAAGGTCATCGAGGTCAAGGAGATCAAGCTCCGCCCCGGCATCGATGATCATGACTACGACGTCAAGATGCGCAGCATGGTCAAGTTCGTCGAGGAAGGGGACAAGGTGAAGGTCACCATGCGCTTCCGCGGCCGCGAACTGGCGCATCAGGACATCGGCATGGGAGTGCTCATGCGCGTGCGCGACGACCTGGACGAGATCGCCAAGGTCGAGCAGTTCCCGCGCATGGAAGGCCGGCAGATGACCATGGTGTTGTCGCCGCGCTGATCCTGCCGCCAGGATTTGCCTCGAAACGAAACGGCCCGGCCGGGGAAACCCGCCGGGCCGTCGTCATTTCCGGCGTCAGAGCAGCGCCGAGGCCAGCGCTGCGGCGGCGAATCCGGCTGCCAGCCCTGCCCATTCCTTTCTCGTCACCGCCATGGCCGCCGCAGCGGCGATGCAGCCGGTCAGGCTGGGCACGCCGCCGTCCAGGATGCCGGCAGCGGCGAAGGCGACGAACAAGTTGCCTGGGGCGAGGCGCAGCAGCCGCGGCAGCAGGCCGGTCGGCGGCAGGGCCCCGACCACAGCGAAGCCGCCGGCGCGCAGGGCATAGGCCGCAATGCCGACCGCGAGGATCGCCACATAGGTCCAGACTTCAGGCATTGTCACCCCTGAGCGCACTGATGAGCGTGCCGACACCGCCGCCGATCAGCATCGCCCAGCTTTGGCCGAGCGTGCCGGCGACCGCGATCGCCACTGCGGCCGATGCGGTCCAGGGCAGCAGGCTGCGGGTGCCGCGCCATTGGGTCGGCAGCAGCGACGCGATGAAGGCCAAGGGCAGGAAGGCGGCCGCAACCGCCAGCGGCCCGTGCGGCGCCAAGGGCGTGGCATAGCCGAGCGCCGTGCCGCCGATCCAGCCGATCGCCATCGGCACGCTGCAGCCCAGCAGATAGCCTGCGTCGCGCCGGCCACGCTCGGCCTCGGCCACGGTCATCAGCCAGGACGCATCGCCCAGGATGAACAGGATCGGCAGCATCATCCGGCGCGGCATGTCGGGAAATAGCTGGCGCAGGTGCGCGCTCATCACCAGGTAGCGGGCATTGGTCGCGACGCAGGCGACCACCATGGCCGCAACCGGCGGCGGCAGGGTCCAGAGTCCGAGCGTCACCGCCTGGGCCGTCGCCGAATAGACCACCAGGCTGAACAACACCGCCGGCCCGAAGCCGAGGCCCAGCCCGCGATAGGCCACGCCCATCACCAGGCCGCCGACCCCGTTGCTGATGATGAGGGGCAAGGCCGCGACGAAGCCCCGCCGGAAGCCCGCCGCCGTGAAGGGACGAGCGGATGAAGTTCCGCTGCTCATGGGGCAAGACCATTGAGCAGGTTTGCCGCCATATCAAGCGATTGCCGCGCGTGCCGTCCCGCCCCTCAAGTCGGGCGGGACGGCACGGGGAGCGGACCTCAGGCGGCGGCGACCCCATAGCGCTGGGCGGGCTTGGCGCTCGACAGCCGGCCCGACATCGCGCGGCGCGCCGCCTCATAGGCGTCCCATTCGCCCTGTTCCGGCAGCGACGGGATGGTGACGATCTCACCCTGGTCGAGGCCGGCGAGTGCCGCATCGACCATGTTGGCCGCGGTCATCACGATCGCCGCGGGCAGGTTATGAACCGGCAGGCCGGCGACATCCCAGAACTCGGTCGCGGTCGCGCCCGGCAGCACCGCCTGGACCCGGATGCCCTTGTCGGCCAACTCATGCTGCAGCGATTGGCTGAACGCGAGCACGAAGGCCTTGGTGCCGCCATAGACGCCGTTGAGCGTTTCCGGCGAGACCGCGACAATCGAGGCGATGTTGATGAAGGTGCCCTTGCCGCGCGCGACGAAACCCGGGGCCGCCGCATAGGTCAGGCGGGTGAGCGCCGTGACGTTGAGCGAGATCATGTCCGCCATCTTGTCGACGTCCGAGCCGAGTAGCGGCGCTGCTGCGCCGACGCCGGCGTTGTTGACCAGCAGCGTGATGCGCGCGTCGGTCTTGAGCACGGCCTCGACCCGGGCGAGATCCGCCTTGTCGTTGAGATCGGCCGCGACCGTCTCGACCGTGCGGCCGGTCTCGTCGGCGAGGCGCGCCGCCAGCGCGTTCACCCGGTCCTGGTTGCGCGCGACCAGGATCAGGTCGTAACCGCGCTTGGCCAGCCGGTCGGCATAGACGGCGCCAATGCCCGACGAAGCGCCGGTGATGAGGGCGGTACCCTTGGATCCGGTGTGTGCGATGTTGCTCATGTCTCGTCTCCCAGAACGCCGGCGGAGTGCCGGCGCCTCTCGTGACGGAGAGGTAGGCTTGCGACCGCTCGTCTCAAATGTCATATATCCGGCGTTTTAGGACATCATGCGGAGACGGCCATGCAGCGCATCGGCTTCATCGTGTTTCCCGGCTATCAAGTGATGGGATTGGCCGTCATTTCGGTATTCGAGTTCGCGAACATGACGGCGGGCGAGCCGGTCTACGAGGTGCGCCTGCTGTCCGAAGCGGGTGGCCCCGTCCGCGCCTCGATTGGCATGAGCATCGACACCCACCCATTCGACGACACGGCCTATGACACGCTGATCGTCGGCGGCGGCACTGAGATCGAACCCTCGACCCCGGGCCTGATCCGCTTCGTGCGGCAGGCGCTCGGGCGCTGCCGCCGGGTCGCCGCGACCTGCACCGGGGCCTTCGTCCTGGCCGAGGCGGGCGTCCTGGACGGCCGGCGGGCCACGACCCACTGGTTCCACGCGCGCGATCTCCAGGCGCAATTCCCCAAGGTGAAGATGGAGGAGGACCGCATCTTCATCAACGATGGCCCGGTCTGGACCTCGGCTGGTGCCACGGCGGGCGTCGACTTGGCGCTGGCGCTGGTCGAGCAGGACCTGGGCGCCGAGCATGCCCGGTCGGTCGCGCGCAAGCTGGTGGTCTATCACCGCCGCGCCGGCGGCCAGTCGCAATTCTCGGCCCTGCTCGAGCTTGAGCCGAAGTCCGACCGGATCCAGAGCGCGCTCGCCTACGCCAGGCGCAATCTGCATACACCGCTGTCGGTGGCGCAGCTGGCCGAGGCCGCGCACCTCAGCCCGCGCCAGTTCAGCCGTGCCTTCCAGGCCGAGACCGGCCAGTCGCCGGCCAAGGCGGTCGAGAACCTGCGCCTCGAGGCGGCGCGGCTGATGATGGAGCAGAGCCGGCACCCGATCGACGCGGTGGCGCAGCAGACCGGCTTCGCCGACCGTGACCGCATGCGTCGTGCCTTCCTGCGCGCGTTCGGCCAGCCGCCCCAGGCGATCCGGCGCAACGCCCGCACCGAAGCCGCGGCCGGATGAGACCGGCGGCGCGCGCCTGACGGTTTCAGATCGGCGCGCACATGGGATTTGTCGACGGGCCCGGACATCGGGCAAGCTGATACCGAGCCGCCGCAAAGGGCGGGACAAGAACGGGGATGATGCGTTGCTTGGCCGGTTGACGCTGTGTCTTTCGATCCTGCTGCTGCTTCCCCTGCCCGTCGCCCGCGCCGCGACGGAAGAGAGCAAGCCCGCCATCGTTCTGCAACTGCCGCCGGGCATGTCCGCCGACGAGGTGCGCCAGCTCGTGGGCGGCTTGCAGGCGAAGGGCGCGGCGCTGCAGGAGCAGGCCGAGGCCCCGGCCGAGGACGAGCCTCTGGTCCGCCGGATCTTGACCCGGATCCGGCAGGCGGCACCGGGGATTCGCGAAGCACCCACCCTGCCCGATCGCTGGCACGCCGCCCTCGAGGCCGAACACCGGAGCGGCGACGGATTCTGGCTGAAGCTCGCCGGCGTGCTGGCCGTGGCGCTTGCGATCGAGTTCGCGATCCGCGCGGGGCTCACCGCCCTGCCCCACCGGCTGCGGATCGAGGCCGGAATCCCGCTCCATCGGGCGTTCGTGCGGCATTTCGTGAGCCTCGCCGCCGGCCTCGTCGGGTTCATTATCGTGATGCGGTTTGGCGGCGCCCTGCTCGGCCAGGATTCGCAATTGCTGACGGCCACCACGATGCAGGTCGTCGACAGCACCATCCGATGGCGGATCGCCACTGCCTTCCTGGCGCTGCTCGTGGCGCCCGACCTGCCGGCGGCACGGCCGCTGCTTCTCGACGACGACGGTGCGCGGCGCGTATCGCGCTGGGTCGGCGGCTATCTGATCTTTTGGATGGCGTTCATACCCGGCATCTGGCTGGTCGAGCGGATCGGCGACGCCGACCTGGAGCTCGACACGGCGGTCGGGCTGGGCTTCCTCTCCACGGTCTATAAGATCGTGATGTTCTTTCGCCTGCGGGCACCGATCGCCGGCGGCATCCTGGCCGGCGGCGGCGAGCACCCGCGCCCGATGCGCCGGTTTGCCGCCGCCTTCTGGCACTGGGCCTTCATCGCGCTCGCTGTCGCCGTCTTCGTGCTTGCGGTGATCCAATATGTCGTCGACCACGCTGCTAGATCCAGCGCTGCCGCGGTGGCATTGCAGGCCTTCATCCTGGCCGTGTCGCTGGCCTGGGCGGCGAAGCAGCGGTTCATCGCAGAACATGCGCGCCATACGCCGGCCCATTGGTGGCGGCCGCTGGTCAATCGTGCCATCGACATGATCGTGCTCATCGGCGGCTTCGTCTGGCTGGCCGGCGTCTGGGGCTACGATCCGCTCGATCCCGGTGCCAGGGGAATCGCCGTCACCGTGCTCCGGCCGATCTTGCGCGCGACGATAACACTGGCCCTCACCTGGCTGATCTGGAGCACGATCAGCGGCTTTCTCAGGGAGCGCGCGCCGCATCCGAGCGCACCTGCGGACGCCGACGAGAACGCCGAAGCCGGCATGACCCGGCTGGCGACCCTGCTGCCGCTCATCCGCAACACGCTGGCGATCACTATCTTCCTGTTGGGCGCGATGATCGCGCTCGGGGATCTGGGCGTGAACATCGGCCCGCTCCTCGCCGGTGCCGGCGTCGTCGGCATCGCGCTCGGCTTCGGTGCCCAGGCGCTGGTGCGCGACGTCATCGCCGGCCTGTTCTTCCTGATCGACGACGCGTTCCGGCTCGGCGAGTACATCGATACCGGCCGGCTCAAGGGCACGGTCGAGGCGATCTCTATCCGCTCGCTGCGCCTGCGCCATCAGAACGGCCAGATCCATACCATCCCGTTCGGCCAGATCCAGGCGGTGACGAACAGCAGCCGCGACTGGGCGATCATCAAGTTCAATCTGCACATCGCGCCCGAGAGCGACCTGGAATTGGTGCGCAAGACCGTGAAGCAGCTTGGGCTGGCCCTGCTGGAAGATCCCGAGATCGGTGGGGATTTCATCCAGCCGTTGAAGATGCAGGGCGTGGCCGACGTCACCAAGGGCGCGATCATGATCCGGTGCAAATTTACTGCCCGCCCGCTGCGCCCCTCCTACCTGCGGCGCCAGGCCATGCGGCAGATCATCGAGCGCTTCGCGGTTGCCGGCATCGTGTTCGCGCAGCCGCCGCAAACCGCGTCCAACCCACTCTGACCCGATGGGGGAGATTCCGATGACCGACCGCACGCCCGAGGGCAGGCTGGCCGAAGCCTTCCGGATCCATGACGACGATCCATGGGCCGCGCGCGCCCTGATGATCCCGCTGGCGTCGGAGCTCAAGGCGCCGGACGACCTGGCGACACTCGCCAGGCTCTCGGTCCATGTGTTCGGCGGCTTGCTGCGACGCTGGCCGGAAGCCCTGCTGATCTGCAGCCAGTCGATCGCAGCAGTCGGCCAGCCGCGGGCCGACATGCTGCGCAGCCTGGCGACATCCGCCACGCTCGCCGGCGACGCGCTTGCGGCGGCCCAGGCCGAGGCGGATCTGGCCGCCGTGCTGAACGCGCCGGCCGCCGATTGCGCCGCTGTTGTCCGCCTGGCGGTGATCGAACAGGACATGACTCGCGAGAAGCTCGCCGGCTGGCTGCCGCTGCTCGACGCCGCCGTCGCCCGGGCCGAGGCGATCGACGGGCCGCCCGACCTGGTCCGCTTCCTCGCCATTTCGAGCAACAACAGCGCCAGCGCGATCCTGGATTGGCTACCGGCGCCCGCGGGCGAGACCGCACGCGTGATGGAACGGGTGGCGCGGCTCAGCTTCCGCTGCTGGCACGTGGTCGGTCGCTGGGTCCATCACGAGCGGGCCCACTACCTGATGGCGCTGATGCTGAACGCGACCGGGCAGCCGGCAGCGGCGGCAGAACACGCCCGCCACGGCCTCGCGTTGATCGCCAGCCACGAGCCGGAACCGGTCGACTGCTGCTTCCATCACCTCGCCCTTGCCCGCGCGCTCAAGGCATTGGGCGACGAGGCCGGCAGCGCCGCCGCCCTCGCCGAGGCGGCACCGCTCGCCGCCAGCTTCGACGATTACTGGCAGGGCGAGTATCGGAAGACGCTCGCGACGATCGGCGCGCCTATTCCTTGAGCGCCATGTCCTGGGTCGGGTGCACGTCGAGCGGGTTGGCGTGGTAGCCGTCGAGCTTGGTCGAAACCAGATAGGGCCGGACGTCGTAATAGAGCGGGATGACCGGCATGTCGCGTGAGAGCAGCCGTTCGGCCGCCTCGAGCACCTTGAGCCGCGCCGCCGGGTCGAGCGTTTCCCTGGCCTGGCTCAGGAGCCGGTCGTACTCGGGATTCTTGTAGTCGGACGTATTGAGGTCGCCGGCGTCCGACTGGAAATTCGACAGGAAGGTCCAGGGATCCGGATAGTCGGCGATCCAGCCGTAGAGCGACATCTCATAGTCGCGGTGCCTCGTCTGGGACAGGACGATCTGGTTTTCCTCGTTGCTCATGGTCACTTCGGCGCCGAGCATCTGCCGCCACATGCCGGCCATCGCCGTCGTCGAGCGCCGGCTGCCCTCGGTGGTCGGGTAGATCAGCTCAAGCTTCAGCGGCTTGTCCGGACCATAGCCGGCCGCGGCATAGAGTTCCTTGGCCTTGGCCAGCCGATCGGCGCGGCTGAGCGACGCCCAGTCGGGCGGCTGCTGGGTGTAGCCCGGCATGCCCGGCGGGATGAGGCCGTAGGCCGGCACCTCGCCATGGGGATCGATCTTTTCGGCGAGGGCGTCGCGGTCGAGCGTCATGGCCAGCGCCTGGCGCACCCGCGGGTCCGTGAGCGGCCCCTTGCCGGTGTTGCAGATGATATAGGCCGTCCACATGTTGACGTCCGGGTGCAGCTCGTCGGCCATGTTCTTGCGCGCCCACGGCATTTCCGTCACCGGAATGCGCGAGAAGTCGAGCTCGCCCGCCCGGAAGCGCTTGAACGCCGTCTCGTCGGATTCGACCACCAGCCAGCGGGCGACGTCGATCTTGACCGCGCCAGCATCCCAATAATTGGGATTGCGCGTCATGCGGATCTCCTGCTGCGGATCCCAATAGTCGAGCTTGTAGGCACCGTTCGAGACCATCTTGCCCGGCCGGGTCCATTGCGCGCCGTTCGCCTCGATCGCCGCCTTCGGCATCGGATAGCCGATGGGCAGCGCCAGCACGCCCGGCAAGAACGCCGTCGGCTCGTTGAGCTTAATCCGCACCGTATGGGGGTCGGGCGCGGTCACGCCCAGCTTGGTCAGATCCTTTTCCTTGCCGTCGCTGATGATCCGCGCACCGGCGATCTCGTAGAGGATGGAGACATAGGGCGCCGCGGTCTCGGGATCGACGGCACGGCGGAAGCCATAGACGAAATCATCGGCCACGATCGGCGTGCCGTCGGACCATTTCGCCTCGGGTCGCAGATGGAAGGTCCAGATGAGCCCGTCCGACGACACGTCCCAGGAAGCGGCGACCGCCGGGACGATCTCGCCCTTGCCGTTGATCCTGGTCAGGCCTTCGAACAGATCGAGCAGGATGTTGCTTTCCTCGGCGCTGTCGACCTTCTGCGGATCGAGCGACTCCGGTTCGGCCTGGTGGCCGCGGCGGAACACTGTTTCGGCCGCAGCCGTTCCGACCGCGCCCGGAAGCACCATCTGCGCCCCCAGCGCCAGCGTCGCCGCCACCAATACGCCGCCGCATACCCGTCCGTAACTACCGCCCACTTGAAACCTCGATCTGACCACGACCTCTCGCGGCGGACCATGGCATGGCACGCTCGTCCGCTCGAAGGGAAAAAGGTCGCAACCATCATACTCGCCATCGGAGGTAGCGATAGAGACTTCCCGTCGGCGACGTGGCAGGGCAAACTCGCACCATATTCGCCCGTGGGACCACCGCGGGGCGCCGGCCCGCCACCTTCAGGTGCGGCTCAAAAAGCCAGATTGGTCAGCCGCTTGGCCGCGGGAATTTCACCGGCCCTCCCGGGCACGCCCGGGGCGCCGGCACCGGAGACGAGAGCGCGATGAAATATCTTCACACCATGGTTCGGGTCAGCAATTTGGAGGAGTCGCTCGACTTCTACTGCAACAAGCTGGGCCTGAAGGAAATCCGCCGGACGACGAACGAGCAGGGTCGCTACACGCTGGTGTTCGTGGCCGCGCCCGGCGACGAGAGCGCGATGGTCGAGCTGACTTACAACTGGGACCCGGAAGCCTATATCGGCGGTCGGAATTTCGGCCACCTAGCCTATGCGGTCGACGATATCTATGCGACCTGCCAGCATCTGAAGGACAGCGGCGTCACCATCAGCCGGCCGCCGCGCGACGGCCGGATGGCCTTCGTCCGTTCGCCCGACGGCATCTCGGTCGAGTTGCTGCAGGCCGGTCCCGCCCTGCCGCCGGCCGAGCCCTGGACCTCCATGCCGAACGTCGGCGTCTGGTAGCTGGAGCCCGCTCCAGTGGAGATCCGGCCGCCCCGCCGACGCGCGCCCGATCGCCTGAAGCGCAACGAGCGTTGGACGGTTCTCGGCGGTGTAGTTCTGGCCGCTCTGCTGTGGCTGGGCATCGCGTTCCTGATCCATGATACGGCCCGTTCGATCCGCGACGATGCCGAGAAGGACGCGCATAACATCGCGACCGCGGTCGCCGAGCAGACCGACCGGGCCATCGACAGCGTCGACCAGATGTTGCGCACGCTCGCCTATCTGGTCGAGCGCGACGGCAGCCGGTTCAAAATTTCGGACCTGGTCGAGCGCGGCCTGTTGGTGAACGAGCTGGTGCTGCAGGTGTCGTACACCGACGCCAGCGGCACGATGCTCCAGAGCAGCATCGGCGACGCACCGCCGGTCAACGTCGCCGACCGCGAGCATTTCCGCGTTCATTTCGATCACAAGGTCAGCGGCCTGTTCATCAGCCGCCCGGTCTTCGGCCGGGCCTCGGGCAAATGGTCGATCCAGATGACCCGGCGGATCGACGCCCCAGACGGCAGCTTCGGCGGCATCGCCGTCGCCTCGGTCGATCCGGACTATTTCCATCGCTTCTACAGCGATCTTTCGCTCGGCAAGGACGGCGTCGTCATGTTGGTCGGCGAGGACGGCGGCCTCAGGGCACGGTCGATCGCGACCGATCTGGCCTCGGCCGATATCGGCGGCTCGCCGCTGCTGCAGTTCGCGCTCGACTCGAAAGGCGCTGCCCAGGTCATGGACGGTTCGCTCGACCATGTCCGCCGCATCTATGTCGCGAACCGCATCTCCCACGCCCCCCTGGTCGCGATCGTCGGTCTGGCGGAGGACGAGATCGCCGGGGCGATCGACGCCCAGCGCCGGATCTATCTCGGCGCCGGCATCTTCGGCTCGCTGATGATCTTCGGCTTCACCTTCGCCATTCGCCTGCTGCTGAGGCGTCAGACGGCGACCGAGCAGCGGCTGCGCCAGGCGATCGACAACATGTCCGACGGCCTGATCCTCTACGACAGCCAGGATCGGGTCGTACTGTGGAATGCCCACTACGAGCAGGTCTTCCCGCATCTGAAGCCGCTGTTGCGGCCGGGCGTCCGTTTTCAGGATCTGGTGCAGCGGGCGTCGCACAACGCGCGTGGCGTCGAGACGCCGGAGGCGCGGGATCGCTGGATCCGCTGGCGTCTGGACAAGATCCGCTCCGCCCCGCAGCGCTTCCAGCAGGAACTGCCGGACGGGCGCACGATCGACACTGCCGAGCGCCCGACCGGCGACGGTGGCATCGTCAGCGTCTCGCGCGACATCACGCCGATGAAGGAAAGCGCCCGCCTGCTCAGCGAGAGCGAGACGCGCTTTCGCGATTTCGCCGAGGTCGCGTCCGACTGGTTCTGGGAGACCGACGACACCCACCGCTTCACCTATGTCTCGGACAGGGCCGAGGCACTCGGCATCTCGACCGACAATCTCGGCACGCTCGACCAGCTCGGCATCGAGGGCGATCTGCGCCAGAGCGAGGAACGCCGGGTCGTCCTGGCCGGCGGCGAGACGTTCCACGACTGGCATGTCACGGTCAGCCGCGCCGGCGCCCAGTATAATCTCTCGCTGAGCGGCAAGGCGCTCCGCGGCCCGAACGGCAACTTCCTCGGATACCGCGGCTGTGCCCGCGACATTTCCGTGCAGATCGCCGCGGCCGACGCGCTCGAACAGGCCCGCCGCGCCGCCGAGGCGGCGAACCGGGCCAAGAGCGAATTCCTCGCCAACATGAGCCATGAGATCCGCACGCCGATGAACGGCGTGATGGGCATGACCTCGATCCTGCTGGAGACGCGGCTCGACCCGGAGCAGTTGCGCTATACCCGCGCGATCGCCCAGTCGGCCGATGCACTGCTGGCGATCATCAACGACATCCTGGATTACTCGAAGCTGGAGGCCGGCCGGGTTTCGCTCGAGGGCATTCCGTTCGCGACCGATGCGGTGATCGACCAGGTGCTGTCGCTGATGGGCAATGCCGCGCGCGCCAAGGGCCTGGAGCTCACCGTCGAGTTCCCGACCGGCCCCGTCAGCGCGCTGATCGGCGACCCGACCCGGATCCGCCAGATCCTGCTGAACCTGGTGTCGAACGCGATCAAGTTCAGCGACGCCGGCACGATCTCGATCATCGTCTCGACCGCCCCGGTCAAGGACAACCGCCAGATGCTAACTCTGCAGGTGCGCGACGAGGGCATCGGCATCCCACCGGAGATCCGGGAGCGGCTGTTCGACCGCTTCACCCAGGGCGACGCCTCGACCTCGCGCAAATACGGCGGCAGTGGCCTCGGTCTCGCCATCAGCAAGCAGCTGGCCGACCTGATGGGCGGCGAGATCGGCGTATCGAGCGTGCCCGGCGCCGGCAGCACCTTCTGGCTCCGGCTCAACCTGCCCAAGGCCGACGAGCGCAGCCTGGTCGGCGCCGGCAGCGATCTCGGCGACGATGAGGCGCCGATGCTGCGCAGCCTGTCGGTGCTGGTCGCCGAGGACAATGACATCAACCAGATGGTCATCGGCGAAATCCTGGCCGCCGCCGGCCACAGGGTCCGCTTCGTCGGCACCGGCGCCGCCGCCGTCGAGGCGGTCCGCACTGGCTCGTTCGACCTGGTGCTGATGGATATCTCGATGCCGGAGATGGACGGCGCCACCGCGGCGCGGCTCATTCGCACCCTGCCCGGCGGCAAGGCCGGCATCCCGATCGTCGCCCTGAGCGCGCACGCCATGGCCGGCGACCGGGAGCGCTATCTGGCCCAGGGCATGGACGACTACGTGACCAAGCCGATCGACCCGCCGACCCTGTTCCGCGCCATGGCGCGGGTGACCGGCGCGGATCAGATCCCGGAACAACGCTTCCGCAGCGCTCCGTCGGAATGATCCGCGGATGCCGGCGGCGCCGCGAGGGCGACGGCGCCCCGCCTTACGGACAGCTTTCAGCGTCCCCGTCCGTGGGGGCTGAACGGCGTGTTGTCGGGGTGAATGTCGGCGCAACCGGCCAGCGCGGTCGAAGTGGCGAACAGCATGATCGCGATCAGCGCGAGATGGCGCAACGCCTGGCGAGCAAGGGGGGATGGGCTCCGCATCTGTTCGATCCCTCCATGTTGGTGTTCCGAAAGCATCTGCTCGCTTGGCAGCCGCTGGACGAACAGACCGGCAGCCAGCAGTACTAGGCGTCGATATGGATGCCGAAGGCGCCAAAAGCGAATCGCCTGTCCGGTCCCGGCTGCCGCCGATGACCGCCTCATTCCATTTTTTCGGCGCCAGGATGGCGGCGGAGGCATCGCATCGAGGTGCGCGCCGTCATCTGGACTCGCGACACGGGTCCGGTGCTGAATGGTCGGCCCTTGCCCCGGAGGAGTCGCCCGACCATGAACAAGTTCGTCGCCCCGTTGACCGGCGCGCTGCTGGCGGCCAGCGCCGCCGCGGGAGCCGGCGCCGCCCCCACCGATGCGGTCAGGGATCTGGCGCCGAACGGCCGGCTGCGCGCCGCGATCAATTTCGGCAACCCGGTGCTGGCCCAGAAAGACCCGGCGACCGGCGAGCCGTGCGGCGTCTCGGCGGCGTTGGCGCGTGAGCTCGGGCGGCAGCTGGGGGTTCCGGTCGATTTCGTGACCTTCACCGAGGCCGGCCAGGTGTTCGCGGCGCTCAAGGACGGCGCCTGGGACATCTCGTTTCTGGCGATCGATCCGGTGCGCGCGGCCGAGATCGGCTTCACTGCCGCCTATGTCGTGATCGAAGGCACCTACGCCGTGCCGGCCGGATCGCCGCTGCAGCGGGTCGAGGATGTCGACCGGGACGGCGTGCATATCGCCGTCGCCCAGGGCAGCGCCTACGACCTGTTCCTGACCCGGACGCTGAAGCATGCCGAGCTGGTGCGGGCGGCCAATTCCGCCGCGGCCGTCGCTCTCTTGGAGCAGGACAAGGTCGAGGTGCTGGCCGGCGTGAAGCAGCCGCTGCTCGAGTATGCCAAGTCCCATCCGGCGGTGCGCGTGCTGCCCGGCCGCTTCATGGAGATCCAGCAGGCCATGGGCACGCCCAAGGCACGTGCCGCGGGCATCGGCTTCCTCAAGCAGTTCGTCGAGACGATGAAAGCCTCTGGCTTCGTCGCCCGGGAACTGGCGGCGAGCGGCCAGGGCGACGCGACCGTGGCGCCGCCGGCCGCCGCGCCATGAAGATCGCCGCGATTGCGGACATCCACGGCAACTTGCCGGCGCTCGACGCGGTGCTGGCGGATATTACCGCGCGCGGTGTCGATCTGACGGTCAATCTGGGCGACATCGCCTCGGGACCGCTGTTCCCGCGCGAGACGGTCCAGCGGCTGATGCCCCTGGGCCTGCCGACCGTGCGGGGCAACCACGAGCGCCAGGTGCTGACCTTCGACCCCGACCGGATGGGCGCCTCCGACCGCTTCGCCGCGGCCCGGCTGACGGCCGACGAGAAAGAATGGTTGGCCTCCCTGCCCGAGACGCGCCGTATCGGTGCGGACATCCTGCTGGTCCATGGCACGCCGGCGAGCGACCTCGCCTATTTCCTCGAGACTGTCGACGGTGCCGGTGTCCGCCCGGCGACGGCGGACGAGATCGAAGCGCGGGCCGGCACCGCACCGGCGCGGCTCATCCTGTGCGGGCACACCCACGTGCCAAGGGTGGCCAGGACCGGCAACGGCCGCCTGGTCGTCAATCCGGGCAGCGTCGGCCTGCAGGCCTACAGCGATGAGGAACCGGTGCCGCACCGGATCGAAAACGGCTCGCCGCTCGCGCGCTACGCGATCCTCGACCTGGCCGGCGAGATCGCGGTCGAACTGATCAGCGTGACCTACGACTGGGAAGCCGCCGCCCGCACCGCCGAAGCCAACGGCCGCCCCGACTGGGCGCGCGCCTTACGGACGGGGAGGATGTGAGGGAAGCCGCCAAAATCCTGCTTGCAGAACAAATAGGGAACATGCATAGTCGTGAGGCTCGTGTCGTGCCCGTGGGATCGGTCCAGCCACCCGCCGGACGGCACAATCCCGGGCCGGCGACTGGGTGTTCGTCCCAGGGCCGGCCCGGCAAAATTCGCGTCAGGTTAAATCTTTGTCATGCGTGAAAGAGAATCCGGAGCAGCCCCGTTGTGTTGTTGACCGGCACAGAGCAGCAAGTCCGGATCGCACTGCCCCCCATCGCTGCATTGGAAAGACCCTCGACATGCGTTTCTTCACTTCGCTTGCCGTCGCCGCCCTGACCCTTGCCGTCGCCGCCCCGCTGGCCGCCCAGGCCCAGAGCGCCGATCCGTCTGCCGCCGCCACGCCGACCCACCATACCCACAAGGTCAGCCACAAGACCCACGCCAAGCACAAGGCGAAGGTCCACAAGACCGCGCACAAGACCCATCGCGCCGCCAAGACGCCGATGAAACAGTCGTAATCGCAATCCCGGATCCCGGGGGCCGGTCCGCCGGCCCCCGTCGTTTCTGCCGCCCCGTTCAGACCGGGCGGCGCGCCACGATGTGGTGCAGCACCATACTCAGCACCCGCTGGCCATCCTGGTCGGCCGCGTCGTAGCGGATCTGGACCGTGCCGCGGTCCGGCCGACGCTCCGACGGCACGATGCCGAGGATCGTCCATTCCAGGTTCAAGACGTCGCCGGGCTTGACCGGTCGCGGCCATTTGACGTCGGTCATGCCGCTGCCCGCCAGATTCGACCGGCCCAGCACGCCCGTACGCACCGACAGGCCGATGATGGCCGAGATCGTATGCATGCCGCTCGCGACCAACTGCCCGAACACCGAATGGGCCGCCGCCTCGTCATCGAGGTGAAACGGTTGCGGGTCGAAATCCTTGGCAAAGCCGATGATGTCGTCGCGGTCGAGTACGACGCTGCCCAGCCGGAAGCGCTGGCCGACCGCCAGGTCTTCCAGCCCGTCGATCGGCGTGATGGGTTCCGGCGGTGGGTTGAAGATCATGACGGTCGCCTCGGTTGTTGCTGCTTCGTCCGGCAGCCTAACCGATCCGCCACAATCCCGTCAGATTGCATGCATAGGGTTCGGGGGCGGCAATCCTCGCCGTTCGGAGCCCCGTTCGATCATGCATTTGCGCCCTGCCCTCCCCATCCTGCTGATGCTGGCCGTTGCCGGCTGCGACCAGAACCCGACCGCATCGCAAACCGGCGGCGGTGGCGCCGCTCCGCGCATGATGGCGGCGGCGGCCCCGATGGCGAAGGTCGCCGACGCACCCAATGGACCGAAGCTCGCCTATCATCATTGGCTGGAATTCGAGATGCCGGCGCCGAGCGTGGCGCCGCGCTATGAGCGGGCGCGCGACAAGTGCCTGGCCGAGGCGGCGCAGGGCTGCGTCCTGGTCAATGCCTCGATCGACGCTGGCGACGCGCGCAACGGCCGGGCGCCCCATGCCAGCCTGACCGTCCGCCTGCCCCATGCCGGCGTCGCCGACTATGAGCAGGCGCTGCTGCAGCCGGTCGCGGGCGAGGCTCCGGGTGCCGCCCAACTGCGCGCCCGCAACACCACGGCCGACGACCTGACGGCGGCGCTGCAGGATGTCGACCGGCGGCTGGCGCAATTGACCGACTATCGCGACCGGCTGACCGATCTCGCCAAGCGCGCCGACGCCAAGGTCGAGGACCTGATCAAGGTCGAGCAGGAACTGTCAACCACCCAGAGCCAGATCGAGGCGATCACCGCCCAGCAGAAGCACCTGAACGAGCAGGTCGCGACCGAGCTCTTGACCATCAACCTGTCGGCGGATGCCGCGGCCGACAGCGTGAGCGGGCCGATCGGCCAGGCTTGGCGCAACGCCGGCACCATCCTGGGCCAGAACGCGGCGGCGGCGCTGCGCTTCGCAATCGGCGCCGTGCCGTGGCTGGCGATCGGCGCCGTGGCGGTGGCGCTGCTGGTGCTCGCGCGGGCGGTGTTCCGTCGGCGGCGCCGGTAAGTCGCCGCCTTACGGCGCCGTCGCGGTCACGATCCAGATGGCGCCGGCGAGCGGCACGCGGGCGCCGTCGACATGCGGCCGGAACGCCTCGCGGATCGAGTCGGCCGCCGCGGCGCGGAGCTCGTCGGACACACCGTCGAGCGCCCGGCTGGTGGCGCCGATGTCGAGCGTGTAGGCGACGGCGGCCTCGAGCCCGCCGCCCGAGGCCGCGTCGAGCATTAGGTCGACCGGTTCGAGCGACACGCCGGTGAAGCCGGCCTCGCCCAGGATCCGCCGCACCCGGTCCGGATCGCCGAAGGAGAACGGCCCCGGATCCTCCGGCCCCGGCTTCGGCAGCGGCGGCACATGCTCGTAGGCCGCGTGCAGCGGCAGCATCATCCACGGATTTTCCGCCGGCTTGCGCCAGCAGGCGAACACGGTCCGGCCGCCGGGCTTCAGCCCCTTGCGCATGTTCGCGAAAGCGGCGGCCGGGTCGCCGAAGAACATGACCCCGAAGCGCGAGAACAGCAGGTCGGCCCAGCCGGGCGCAAAGGGGTGTGACGCCGCATCGGCGCAGACATAGGTGAGACCGGGCCGATCGCCGGTCCGTTCGCGCGCCCGCGCCAGCATCGGCGCCGAGACGTCGGCGGCGACCAGCGCGCCACCCGGCTGGACCGCATCGGCCAGCGCCAGGGTCGTGACCCCGCAGCCGCAGCCGATGTCGATCACGTGTTCGCCGGGCTTGGCGGCGGCGCGGGCGAGCACGATCTCGGCCACGGGCGCCAGCACCAGATCGGTCAATTCCTGGCGCCGGACCCAATGGTCGCCGCCGGCGCCGTTCCAATAGGCGATCTGGTCGGCGTGCAGATCCCGGACCGCGTCCGTCATGATTTCCCTCCGGTATTTTGCGGCTTGGGCATGAGACCGAGGCGCCGGTCGGCCTCGTCCTTGATCACCGACAGCAGCTCGGGACGGGTCGCGGCGATCGCTCGGAAATCGGCGATATCGAGCACCAGGAGCCGGCATTGGCTCAGCGTCATGACCGTGGCGGTGCGCGGGCCGCCGGTCAGCAGCGCGATCTCGCCGAAGAACTGGCCCGGTCCCAAGATCTGGGGCTTCGGATGGACCATCGCCTCGACCTCGCCCTGCACGATGAAATACATGCAATCGCCGGGATGGCCGCGCCGGGCGAGGACGGTGCGCGGCGGCACCTCGCGCGGGCGCAGTATGTTGGCGAGATCGGCGATCGTGCCCGGCCCGACGTCGCGCAGGAACGGCACCTGGGCGACCAGATCCCAGTTGCGCAGGAAATCGCGGCGGCGCAGCTCGCTCGAAAAGCCGGTCGCGAGGATACCGGCCAGCAGCCCGAACGTCGTGATGCCGCAGACCATAACGAGGCCGGCGAGCACCCGGCCGAACGGTGTCGAAGGCACCACGTCGCCATAGCCGGTCGTCGTCAGGGTCGTGACCGCCCACCACAGCGCCATGGACAGGCTGCCGAAATGCTCGGGCTGGGCGTGGCGCTCGGCCAGGAAGGCGAACACGGCGGCAACCAGCATGACCAGCACGAAGATCAGGAACACGCCCAGGACCGCCTGGCGCTCGCGTGCCAGCACGCGCCACAGCATGTCGAGCCCGGTCGTGTAGCGCGCGAAGCGCGACACCCAGAGCACGGCCAGCAGCGGCGCCCCGTCCGGCGCCCAGTCGACCAGCGCCAGGCCGATCGCCATCGGCAGCACGCTGCCGATATCGAGCATACCGCTGCGCGACATCATCCAGTCGAACCGCTGCCGCCAGGCCGACCGTTCGGCGAGATCGACCTCGCGCGGCGCCACCCAGACGCGCGCCAGATAATCGGCCAAGAAACAGCCCCAGACCGTGGCGATGGTGGCGAGGCAGCCGTCGACGGTGGCCGCCGGGAGATCCGGCTGGGTTGCCGCCACGGCCGCACTGATGCCGGCCAGGACCAGGAATGCGTCGACGAGACGGTAAATCATGGCAGAGCGGGACAGGGCCCGCTCGTCGACCAGGTACCGGATGATGCTTTCGAGTGCCCGCATCGATGCTCCGAAGGATCGGCCGACCGGTTCGACGGACAGCCGACGACCAGTGCCCGGAGCGGTGGAACCGTGCCACACCGTCCGGAAATTTCGTGTGACATACGTCATCGCAGATCGCGCGCGGCGATGCGACGGTATAGAGGAGAAAGAGGCGAACTTTTATGGCGCGGGGGCACGGGGGACCATGGGGCTGAAGGCGGTCGGCCGGCGTCTGGCGCTGGCGCTGATGCTCGTGGCCGGCGCGGCGGCGACTTTGGCGCCCGCGCTGGCGCCTACGCGTGCCTACGCCGAGGAGGACGAGCCCGAATCGGTCGGCCCCTACCCCGGCACCGTGTCCTGGTCGACCGCCTATCCGCTCGGCGATGCCGTCCGCCGGCTCGAGAAGGCGGTGCGATCGAACGGGCTGACCCTGGTCCAGACCGTCGCCTCGGGCGGTCGCGGCCCGACGAGCGTCGCGGTCATCCTGGTGTCGAGCAGCGACTATTGGAGCCGCATCCTCAAGGCCAATCAGCTGGCCGGCATGGAGATGCCGGTTCGGTTCTATGTCACCGACACCGGCAACCGGACCTCGGCCGTGATCTATCGCGCACCGAGCTCGGTCTTCGCGCTCTACGACACGCCCGAGCTCGACCGCATCGCCGCCGAGATGGACCAGGTCTTCGCCAAGATCGTCGATGACGCCATCGGCGAGTAAGCGCGGTCCATGACCGGCCTCGAGCATTTCGACATTTGCGTGATCGGTGGCGGGGCCGGCGGGCTGGCGGTCGCGACGGGCGCGGCGCTGCTGGGCGTGCCGGTCGCGCTGGTCGAGGCCGGTCCGCCGGGCGCGGACGGGGCAGAGGATCTCGCGACGGCGACGCTGCTCGCGGTGACGGCTCAGATCGAAACGGCCCGGCGCGCGCCCGGCCTGGGTGGCGCCGCCCTCGACATCGATCTGGCGGCGGTCCGGCGCCATGTCGCGGCCACCGTCGCGGCGGCGGCACCGGCGGCCAGTGCCGAGCGGCTGCGGGCGCTGGGCATCACCCTGATCGAGGGATCCGCCCGCTTCCTCGGCCCCGACCGGATCGCGGTCGCGGCCACCGCCACCGAGACCACCGGCACCCGGACGATCCGCGCCCGCCGCTTCGTCATTGCCACCGGCGGACGCATGGCGATGCCGGCGATCCCAGGCCTCGACCAGGTGCCTTTCCTGACGACCGCCGGCTTGGCGGCGTTAAACCGGCTGCCCGACCATCTGGCCATCGTCGGCAGCGGGGCCGAAGCGCTCGAATGGGCCCAGGCCTATCGCCGCCTCGGCAGCGCTGTGACCGTGATCGATGCCGGCAACCTGCTCGGCGACGAGGATCCCGAGCTGGTCGACCTGCTGCTGTTGCGACTGCGGGCCGAGGGCGTGCGGCTACTGGCCGGCACGCCGGTTCGCGAGATCGCCCAGGCTGCGGGCACCATCGTGCTGACCGTCGGATCGGCGAAGACGACCGAGACCATCGAAGCGAGCCATGTGCTGATCGCGGCCGGCCGGCGCCCTGCCGTCGCGGCGCTGGGGCTCGACGCCGCCGGCGTCACCGCAAGCGCGGACGGCATCGTGGTCGATCGGAGCCTTCGCACCACGAACCGACGGATCTACGCCCTGGGGGAAGCGGTCGCGCCGTGCCACCGCGCCCAGGACGCGGCCGCCCAAGCCGGGATCGTGCTGCGCCAAATTCTGTTCCGGCAGCGGCCGCAGTACGACCCGGCAACCCTGCCGCGGGTCGTCCAGACCGATCCCGCGCTGGCCCACGTCGGCCTGACCGAACGGCAGGCCCGGGCCACGTCCAAGTTCGTGACAATCCTTCGTTGTCCGCTTCACGACATCGATCGCGCCCGGGCCGAACGGCAGGCTCACGGCCTGGTCAAGGTCGTGGCCGGGAAGAATGGCAGAATTCTTGGCGTTGGCATCGTCGGTCCGCGTGCTGAAGAACTGATACAGGTCTGGCAGCTCTCAATTGCGCAAAGATTGAAGATTGGTGCGCTCGCCAATCTGGCAACACCCTATCCAACCCTGGGTGAGGCCTCGAAACGCGCCGCCGGCTCGTTCTTTACCCCAAAGCTACTCAGTGCTCGCACCAAGAAACTGGTGCGCTGGCTCACCACATTTGGCTGACTGATAGAAATTTACTTCTTTATATATCTTTTTAACATGAAGAAATTCTGTATTTGACGAGTTTTCTCTTTACCGAATTTCCCTGCATTCATAGAATCCGTGCCGTGGCTTGCGAGAATCCTCCCATCGTCGCCACCAACAGACGACTGAGCTGTCCGCCGGGCGGTCAATAACGGGCTTCGGGATAGAATATTCAGATGCGCGGCAATCCGAAGAGTCTGTTCCTGCCTTCGACTTTCGAAGAGCGGGGAACCGTAGCCCCCTTCACCACGCCGACCCTCGCCCTCAGCCGAGTTCGCCCCGACGAGCGTCATGGCCTGGTCCTGCTGATGCCCAATCTGGGCGGCGCCGACGGTGCCTATGTCGTGCCTTGGGCCGCGGTCGGCGACGTGATCACCATGTCGGTCCATGACCGCGCCTTGCATGAGGAGGTGCTGGAAACGCGCGCGGTGACGCCGGATGCGATGCGTGTCGCCGCGCTCAAGATCGCCCGAACCGGCCTCGCCGGGCCGAAGACCGCCTTGGCGGCCGAAGCGGCACTCGAGGCCGAGGAAGCGCAGCATGTCGAAACCCATTTCCTGCTGATCCTGTCCCTGCTCGGCTCGCTCGGCATGAGTTCGCGCACACTGCTCACGCTCAAGCCCGACAGCGAGGAGTGGGAGGAACTCGTCCGCGGCATGCTCCATAAGGCCGGCGAGACCCTGAACGTCGATGCGAACATGGTCTATGACCGGATCGGGGCGCTCGGCCGGATCCTGACGCCGATCGGTCTCTCCGTGTCGCGGCAGGAGGGACGCCTGCGGCGGCTGATGACGGCCCTGTCCGATTTCCGGGCTTCGCTCCACGACTGGAGCCTGAACGACCAGTCGGAAATGTCGCCCTATGCCGCCTTCGCGGCCGAAGTGGCGGAACTGACGGTCAATGTCGCCGCGGCCACCTTCGCCAGCCTGGACAAGGCGGTCGGCGACATTTCGGCCGTGATCAGCCAATGGCACAAGCACGTGCCGCTCGCCGAGCGCGCCGCCAACCGGCTGTCCTGGTTGCTTGATGGCTGGGACTACATCCTCGCCATGTGGGATGAGGTCGAGCCGGGCAACCGGATCGCTCAGCGCGAAGGGATCTCGCAGATCATGCGCGTCCTGCCGCTCATTCCCCGTGGCGAGACCGAATGGGACGAGAACGAGGTCGAGCGGCGGCAGGAACTGTTTCAGCGCCGGCGGATCCGCGCCATGATGGACTGGCGCACCGGCCAGTACGATGTCGAACTGGTCACCCGCTACGAGACGATCAAGGCGCAGGCCGCGGAACTGTCCCGTGGCGTCGGCGGACCTCGCAAGGTTGCGTGAGCGGCCGGCCACCGGGCCCCGCCTCGCCGTGCGATCAGCGATGACGGCCGATATCCGGCCCCGGCCGCAACGCGTCGCTCAGGCGGACGCAGGCCAGCTCCGGATCATGAATCGTGTGCATGCGCTGCCAGGCGAGCTCGATGAGCGCCACCCGCCCCGGCGACAGATCGCCGCATTCGATCATCAGCGCCCGGACATCGTCGATCAGGACGCCCAGATCGCGCGCGCCCTCCGAGAAGGTCGCAATCGGCCGGCGAATCGCGGCGAGCCGGGTGCGGAACAGATCCCAGAGATCGACCCGCTCGCGCGGGACGAAGCCGACCAGTCGCCGGACCTCGTCGGGCCGCGCGCGGATGACCTCTCGGCCGGCACAGGCGCTGATCTGCAATTGCGCCGGCCTGACCTCGCCGGCGGCCCTGGCGCCGGCGCTCTGGACAAGCTCGACCGAGACGGTGGTATTTTCGGTGCTGATTCCGCGCACGAAACGTCGGTCGATCACACCGAGCAGCGTGCCGATCGGGCTGAGAATCTCGTAACAGCTCGGCCCCCCGGACGGTTGCAGAGCCTCTTGAAAGTTCGAATTTTTCGGCATTTGCACGATTTAGCGCCATCCCAATGGCTTCGGCCCCTGGTCGAACCGATTCCTAGTCTACCTCCATCGTATTGAACGCATTTCCGAGCTATGTTAATTCCTGTTAAAAGTCTATTTATCGCGGGACTCAGGCAAAAGTTGCTGAGGCCCTTCATCCTTGCAAAGCGGGACTAAAGGTCCATGCGACATTTGTTGGTAGTCGAGGATGAGGACTTTTCGCGGTCTCTGCTCTCCGCCTATCTGGAGACCGGCGGCTTCATCGTCTCGGGCGTAGGGTCGGGCGAACAGGGGCTTGCCGCGATCGATACGGGCAAGATCGACGTGGTCCTGCTCGATCTCGGCTTGCCCGATCTCGACGGCATCGAAGTGCTGAAGCGCATCCGCGCCCGGTCCGCCGTGCCCGTGGTGATCATTTCGAGTCGGGAACGACTGGAGGACCGGCTATCGGCGCTCGAAGCCGGCGCCGACGATTTTCTGGTCAAGCCGTTCGATCCACGGGAACTGGCGGCGCGGCTCAAGGTTGTACTGCGCCGGACGGAAGGCGGTTCGCAACGGTCGGACGCCGGCAGCCAGGACTTGAAGGAATTGCGCTTCGAAGGCTGGAAGCTGCGCTTCGCGACCCGCGACCTGGTTTCGCCCGGCCAGGCCGAGATTGCGCTCACCCCGTCCGAGTTCAACCTGCTCGCCGCCCTCGCCTCGGCGCCGCTGCGCGTGCTGTCACGCGAAAAGCTGCTCGATTCGATCGCCCGCAAAGAGGACGCGCCGATCGACCGGACGATCGACGTGCTGGTCAGCCGCCTGCGCCGCAAGCTCGAGACCGACCCGCGCAAGCCGCAGTTGATCGTGACCGTGCCGGGCTTCGGCTATCGCTTCGCGGTGCCGGTCAGCGAAGCAATGTCGCCCGACGGCGTCGGCTGAGCTCGGGACCGCTTAGCCTATCCGTCGCCTCTCGGAGCCGATGTCGGCGAGCGCCCGCGCCAGCAGCGCGTCGACGCCGGCGATGACCTCGGGCAGATGGGCACAGAGGACGGCCAGATCGTCCTTCAGCCCGTCGCGCGCGGTGGATTCGAGTCTTTCGGCCAGGCCGCGCAACGCTTCGAGCCGAGCCGAGGCGGCGAGACCCGCCAGCTTATGGGCGGCGGCGGCGATCGGCGCCGCCTCGCCCCGGGCGAGCGCGCCCTGCAGCGCCTCGTTCGACTGGGCGAGCGAGGCGCGCGCCGTCTGCAACAACCGCTCGGCGATCTCCGGCCCCAGATCGTCGACCAGCTTGCCAAGCGCGCTCGGCGGCTCGGCCGCGGGCCCCGGCTCGGCCGCACAGCCCAGCAAGGGCACCAGGGCCTGCAGCAATTTCTCGATGACGATCGGCTTGACCACGACGCCGTCCATGCCTGCCTCGTGGCAGGCGGCGATATCCTCGGGCCGCGCATTGGCGGTGACGCCCAACACCGGGACCCCCCGCGTTCCGCGCCCCCGGCGGCGCAGGCGGCGCGTGGTTTCGAGCCCGTCGAGGTCGGGCATGCGCATGTCCATCAGCACGGCGTCGACGGTGATGCGGCTCAGGATGTCGAGCGCGCCCTCGCCACCCGCCGCCTCGACCACGACCGCGCCGCGGGCGCGCAGCAGTTCGCCCAGGAGAAAGCGATTGGCCGGTTCATCGTCGACCACCAGCAGCCGCTTGCCGGCAACGCTCGCCAGCGCCGGCGGCGCCTCGACCGCCGGCGCCTGATCGAACGTCACCGGCAGGGTCAGCCAGAAGCAGCTGCCCTCGCCCGGCCGGCTGATCACGCCGACGTCGCCACCGGACAGGCGGGCGAGCCGCCGGCAGATCGCGAGGCCGAGGCCGGTGCCGCCGAACCGCCGCCGGATCGAGGCATCGGCCTGGACGAACGGTTCGAACACGATCCGCTGCTGCTCCTCGCTGAGCCCGATGCCGGTATCGACGACCTCGATCCGCAGCATCCGGCGCTCCGGATCCGTGGCTGCAGCGCCCGCCGGCACCCCGCTGGACCTGAGGCCGCCGCGCACGACGATGCCGCCGCGCTCGGTGAATTTCACGGCGTTGCCGATCAGGTTGAGCAGGATCTGCCGGAGCCGGCTCTCATCGCCGACCAGCACCTCCGGCAGCGCGCCGTCGAGCATCGCCACCAGATCGAGCGCCTTGGTGCTGGCGTCCGGCATCAGCAGCGCCACCACGTCCTCGACAATCTGGCGCGGTCGGAACCGGGTCGAGCCGGATTCGGTCTGTCCGGCATCGACGCCGGCGAAATCCAGGATGTCGTTGATCGTGACCAGCAACGTCCGGCCCGCGACCACGATGATGTCGACGCAGCGCCGCTGCATCCGGTCGAGCATCGTATCCGACAGCAGCCGGATGGCCCCGATCGTCGTGTGGATGGGCGTCCGAAGCTCGTGGCTGATGGTCGACAGGAAGTTCGACCTCGCCCGATTCGCCTCGTCGGCCTGGGCCAGCGCCGCCCGCAGGTCGTCGGCCTGCCGGGCGAGCCGGGCCGCAAAGCCCTCGTTCCGCAGCCGGAGCGAGAAGGCCTGGGCGTAGACGCGGCCGATATTGGCGCCCTGCAGCATCAGCGCCGCCGCCAGCACGCCGGTCATCACGGCCATGGCCTCCTGGAACCTACCGCCATCCAGCCACAGCCGGAGCGACAGCAGCGGCAGGCACGGCAGCAGCGAGGCGAAATAGGCCGGAGGAAAGGTCGACAACACGCCGGCGCCGGCAGTGTTGAGCACGCATAAGACCAGGATCAGGATCGCCTGCGGCTCGACGTCGCCGGGCACGTAGAACAGGAAGGCGCTCAGCCCCCAGAGCGCTCCCGACACGAACGAGCCGGCCACGGCGGCCCAGATCCAGCGCCCCGCCTCGTCCCTGAGATTGCCGCGGCGGAACCGCAGGATCAGCGGAACACGCAAGCCGACCGCCAGTACCTGGGCCGCCAGCCATGCAATCATCGCCGTTCGGTCGAAGCGCCCGCCCAGCGACCAGATCACCAGCACGGCCGCAACGAGATTTCCGGTGAGGACGGACGGCAAGGTTTCGAAATAGGCCGTGAGCTGAGCCGCCCGAAGTGCCGTCGGATCGACCGGCGGATTCTCATTCTCGATCGGCTCGGCAACCGGCGGCATCGCTTCTCCCTGACGTTGCGTGCACTAGTGCTTGAGTACAATGCACTTACCGGGCAATCCTTTGCTACCCTGCCAACGCGAACGTTACTTTTACGTTTCAGCCTCATGATGGTGGGCGCTACGCTCTCATCGCCCCGCCCGCGCAAGGGCCAAGGCGGAAAGGACCTTGCCTGCATGATGCTGGTGCGCCTGCCTCGGACGACCATCGCGCTCAGTGCCGTTGCATTGTCCGCGCTTGCAGTCATCGTCCTGTCCGGCTGGTTCGCGTTCGAATCCCGCACCATCGCGCTGGCCAACGCCGGCGTCGCCGAGCGCAATCTGGCGCGCGCGCTGACCCAGAATGCCGATCGCGCGATCGAGGGCACCAACATCGTGCTGCGCACAAGCGTCGATCTCGTGGAACAAGCCGGCCTCAAGACCTTCACCGAAGACACGCTGCATGCGTTCCTGCAGGAGCGCTCGGACGGGCTGCTCGCGATCAAGTCGCTGATCATCGCCGATGCCGACGGCCATCTGCTGGCGGATTCCGAGGCCTACAACGTCACGGCCGTCTCGGTCGCCGACCGCGATTTCTTCAAGATCCACAAGGACGCGGTCATCAACGACTATTTCGTCGGATCGCCGGCCCATTCCCGGCTCGACGGACAATGGACCTTCGCGATCAGTCGGCGAATCAACAACCCGGACGGCAGCTTCGCCGGCGTCGTCGTCGCCGATGTCGATCTCAGCTATTTCAAGCTGTTCTACGACACCATCGACGTCGGCACCGCCGGCCGCATCGCGCTGATGCGCGCCGACGGCACGATCCTGACCGAAAAGCCATATGAAGCGGGCACGACCGGATCGCACTATGTCGACGATCCGGACTATCACGCCCATGTCGCCTCGGTCGATCTCAACACGTTCCGCGCCAGCGGACCGGACGAGATCGAGCGGCTGCTGACCTATCACCGCTCGGAAGATGGGCGCTTCGTCATCGCCGTGGCCCTACCGATGGCGAGCGTGCTGGCCGATTGGCGCCGGGATACCCGGCGCAACATGGAGATCGCCGGCGTCGTCGGCCTGCTGATCCTGCTGCTGGGCATCGCCCTTTGGCGGCAATATCGCCGGTCGGAAGCCGCGACGCGGGAGGCCGCCGACGCCGCCGCTGCGACGCTCGAAAAGAATGCGATCCTGACCACCATCCTGCAGAACCTGCCCGACGGCATCCGCGTCTTGGACCGGGACCTGAAGCTGGTCGCCTGGAACAATGTCGTGTTCGACGTGCTGGGGATCGATCGCGACAAGGTGCTGAGTGCTCCCGATCCGAGCCGGGCGATGCGACGCTCGATCGCGGAGCTGGGTGACCAGAGCGAGGCCGCCGTCGAGAAGCTGATGACGCGCGAGGAAAGCCGCATCCGCGCCGGCAAACCGATCCGCTTCGAACGGCAGCAGGTCAATGGCCGCTGGCTCGAGGTCCGTGCCCATCCGATGCCGGACGGCGGTGAAGTCGCGATCGTGCGCGACATCAGCGAACGCAAGCAGCGCGAGATGGAGGTCGAGGAGGCGCGGCAGCGGCTGGAGCGCCAGGCGGCCGACCTGATCGCGGCCTCGGGCGAGTTGACCGTGGCGCGGGCCGAGGCGGAAGCCGCGCGCGCGCATGCCGAGGCGGCCAACCAGGCCAAGTCGGAATTCCTCGCCAACATGAGCCACGAAATCCGCACGCCGATGAACGGGGTGCTGGGCATGGCGAGCCTGCTGCTGCAGAGCGAGCTCGACATCGAACAGCAATCCTTCGCCGAAGCGATCCAGGCTTCGGGCGAGAACCTGCTGGCGATCATCAACGATATCCTCGACATCTCGAAGCTCGAGGCCGGCCGGGTCGAGCTCGACATGGTCGACTTCAACCTCGAGTCCCTGGTCGAGGGCGTGGTCGAGATCGTGACGCCCAAGGCGGTCGAGAAGCGCCTGCAGATCGGCGCGCTGGTCCATCCGACCGCCAAGGGCGATTTCCGCGGCGATCCGAACCGGTTGCGCCAGGTGCTGATCAATCTGGTCGGCAATGCGGTCAAGTTCACCGAGGTCGGCAGCGTCACGATCGAGGCCGCGACCATCGCGGTCGACGGCGATACCGCCACCATCCGGCTGGAGGTCAGCGACACCGGCATCGGCATCTCCGACGAGGCACGGACGCACCTCTTCCAGAAGTTCAGCCAGGCCGACACGTCGATCACCCGCCGGTTCGGCGGTACCGGCCTGGGCCTCGCCATCTCGCAGCAGCTGATCGAGCTGATGGGCGGCAGCATCGACATGACCAGTGGGCCGAACGGCTCGACCTTCTGGTTCACTGTCCGGCTCGACCGCGCCCAGGCCCCGGTCGGCATGCGCCCGACATCCGCGGTGCCGCTCGACGGCCGGCGCGCGCTCGTGGTCGACGATCTGGCCTTGAACCGCCGGATCTATCGCGGCCAGCTCGAAGGCTGGGGCCTCGTCGTGATGGAGGCGGAGGATGGGTTCGCGGCGCTGGCCATGATCGAGCGCGCCCATGCGGCCCATGTCTCGTTCGATTTCCTGATCGCCGACCAGCATATGCCCGGCATGCTGGGCGAAGAGCTGGCCGAGCGGGTGCGCGACCGCGCCGATCTGTTCGACGGCCATATCATCCTGGCCTCCTCCGCGGGTCTCAAGGCGAAGAACCATGGCGAGCGGCGCCTGGCCGACGCGGCGCTGGTGAAGCCGATCAAGGCGCGCGCACTGCATGATTGCCTGCAGGACCTGCTGTCCGGCAAGGCGCCGGCCGAGCAGCCAGGGCGTCCCGCCACCCTCCCCGCCCCGACCGGCTCCGGGTCCGCCACCGGCCGGCGCGTGCTGCTGGTCGAGGACAATGTCATCAATCAGAAGGTTGCCCGTGCGCTATTGGAGCGGGCCGGCCATCAGGTCGAGGTCGCGGCGCAGGGTGCCGACGCGCTGGCCCGGATCGAGGCCGCGTCCTACGACATCGTGCTGATGGACATCCAGATGCCGGTCATGGACGGGCTCGAAGCAACCCGCCATATCCGCGCCCGCGCCGACGACAAGGCCCGGCTGCCGATCATCGCCATGACCGCCAACGCCATGGAGGGAGCCCGCGAGGAATATCTGGCGGCGGGCATGGACGAATATATTTCGAAGCCGGTCAACGCCGGGCGGATGCTAGAGCTGGTCGAACGGCTGGCCGGCGTTGACCGCCTGCCCTCCGCCGAGTCCCTGCCCCCGCAGAAGCCGAAGCGGAAGGCCGCCGCAAAGCCGGACGCGGTGCCGACGGTCGACGATGCCCATCTCGACTCGATCCGCCAGGTGCTGCCGCACCGCGAATTCGTCCAACTGATCAGCGACTTCCTCGATGGCGCCGCCGACCGGCTGGCACGGATCGAGCGGCTGGCCGGGAGCGACGATTTCACCGCCCTGTTCCGCGAGGCCCACGACATGGTCTCGACCGCCGGCAATTTCGGCGCCCGCCGGGTCGAGCGCGCGGCGCGCCAGCTCGAGGCCGCCGCCAAGAACCAGGACCGTCCCGCCGTCGAGGACGCAGCCGCCGCTCTGCGACGCGAGGGTGCCGAGGCACTGGCCGCGATCCGCGAACAGGTCCTGGGCGTGCCGGCGTAGAGCCCGATCCGATCAAACCGCATCGGTTTGATCGGTGAATCGGTCTCTAATCATATGGTGTAGATCAGGATTCAGATATCAAGCCGGCCCGGCTTGATATCATCCTGATCTAAGCCGGACAGCGGGCCCAATACCCCATTGCATCCCGGCGCGGTCTGGGGATGATGGAATCATAAGACAAAACGTCCTGGGGAGGGAACGTGGGGCGCACACCGGCTTGCCGGAACCGGTCGGCATGAGCGGCGCGCCGCTGACCGCCGAGGCGCGCTTGGCCGCCGGAAGCGCCCCCGCCGCCGTGAGTTTCGACCGCGTCACCTGCCGCTTCGCCGCACGACAGCGCCGCGGCGAGACCTATGTCGCCTTGAGCGACATCAGCCTCGCCATCGGCGAGGGCGAGTTCGTCTCGATCGTCGGCCCGACCGGCTGCGGCAAGTCGACCCTGCTCAACCTCGCCGCCGGCCTGCTGCACCCGACCGAAGGCCGCGTCACGGCATTCGGAGCACCGCTCGACGGCCTCAATCGCAAGGCGGGCTACCTGTTCCAGGCCGACGCCCTGTTCCCCTGGGCGACCGCGCTCGACAACGTCACCGCCGGCCTGCGTTTTCGCGGCGCCGATCCGGCCGAGGCCCATGCCCGGGGCGAGGACTGGCTGGTCCGCACCGGCCTCAAAGGCTTCGGCGGCTATTACCCGCACCAGATGTCGGGCGGCATGCGCAAGCGCGTGGCGCTGGCCCAGACCCTGATCCTGGATCCGGAGATCGTGCTGATGGACGAGCCTTTCTCGGCGCTCGACATCCAGACCCGGCAGATGATGGAGAACGAGCTCCTGGAGCTTTGGGCCGCCCGGCGCCGCTCGGTGCTGTTCATCACCCACGACCTGGAAGAGGCGATCGCGATGAGCGACCGGGTGCTGCTGCTGTCGGCCGGGCCGGCTGCGCGCGTCATCGGCGAATATCCGATCGACCTGCCCCGGCCCCGCGACGTGTCGGAGATCCGCCTGACCCCGGCGTTCCTCGATCTGCACCGGCGCATCTGGAACGACCTCAAGGCCGAGGTCCTGAAATCCTACGAGCAGGCACGCCGTGGCTGAGGCCCATAGCCATCAGCCGCCGGGCCGCCTCGCGCTGTTCGGCCTGCGCGCGGCCGTTCTGGTCGGCCTGCTCGCCATCTGGCATCTGGGCGGCAGCTGGGGCTTCCTCGATCCCTTCTTCTTCGCGACGCCGACAGATGTGATCGTGCGCACGCTCACCGACCTCGGCAGCGCCGACATCTACCGCCATCTCTGGGTGACCACGATCGAGACCCTGCTCGCCTTCGCGATCGGCACGGCCGGCGGCATCGCGGTCGGGTTTTGGCTGGGGCTATCGCCGCTCGCCTCGCTGGTGCTCGATCCCTACATCAAGGCCGCGAACGCGCTGCCGCGGGTCGTGCTGGCCCCGATCTTCGCGCTCTGGCTCGGCCTCGGCATCTGGTCGAAGGTGGCGCTCGGCTTCAGCCTGGTGTTCTTCATCGTGTTCTTCAACGTCTACCAGGGCATCAAGGAGGTGAGCCCGGTCGTGCTCGCCAATGCGCGCATGCTGGGCGCCACGCGCCGGCAGCTGCTCACCAGCGTCTACCTGCCCTCGGCGCTGTCCTGGGTGTTCTCCAGCCTGCACATGGCGGTGGGCTTCGCGCTGGTCGGCGCGGTCGTCGGCGAATATCTGGGCTCGGCCGCCGGCCTCGGCTATCGCATCCATCAGGCCGAAGGCGTATTCGACACGATCGGCGTGTTCTCGGGCATGCTGATCCTGACCCTGTTCGTGATCGCGGTCGACGCGGTGGTCAGTTTGATCGAGGCCCGCTTCCTGGTCTGGCGCCCCGACGCGGGCGGCCGCCCGGACGTGGCATAGTTTAAGAAACTTCTCTGGGGAGGAAGTCGATGAGCATCAAGACGGGTGTGGCACTCGCAATCATGGCGCTGATGGCGGCCGGCACCGCGCGCGCGGCGGACGTGGAAAAGCCCAACCTGAAGCTCTCGGTCGGCGGCAAGGCCCTGCTTTATTACCTGCCGCTGACCGTCGTCGAGCGCCTGGGCTATTTCAAGGACGCCGGCCTCAACGTCGAGATCTCCGACTTTGCCGGCGGCTCACAGAGCCTGCAGGCGCAGATCGGCGGCAGCGTCGACATCACGACCGGTTCCTACGAGCACACGATCCAGATGCAGGCGCAGGGCAAGCCGCTGGTCGCCGTCGTCGATCTCGGCCGCTATCCGGGCATCGCCCTCGGCATCGCCAAGTCGCGGGTCGCGGAATACAAGTCGTTCAAGGACCTGAGGGGCCTGAAGATCGGCGTGACCGCGCCCGGCTCCTCGACCAACTTCATGGTCAGCTATCTGATGATCAAGGCCGGGCTGAAGCCCGAGGATGCGAGCTTCATCGGCGTCGGCGGCGGCGCCTCGGCCGTCGCCGCCATGCGCCATGGCCAGTTGGACGCGATCTCGAACACCGACCCGGTCATGAGCGAGCTCGAGACCGCCGGCGACGTGCAGATCGTCGCCGACAGCCGCACGGCCGCGGGCTCGAACCAGGTCTACGGCGGCGCCTCGCCGGCGGCGGTGCTCTACATGAAGCCGGACTTCGTCAAGGCGAACCCGAAGACGACCCAGGCGCTGGTCAATGCCTTCGTCCGCGGCCTGCACTGGATCCATGAGCATTCGCCGGAGGAGATCGCCGACCTGATGCCGGCGGAATATCAGGGCGGCAACAAGACGCTCTATACGACCGCGATCAAGAAATCGCTCGAGATCTATTCGCCCGACGGCAAGCTCGATCCGACCGCCGCCGCCAACACGCTGAAGGTGCTGCAGGTGTTCGACGAGAAGGTCAAGGCGGCGACGATCGATCTTTCCAAGACTTACGACGAGACCTTCGTCGATGAAGCAGCCAAGGTAGTGAAATAATGACTGACAAGATGATCTCGCGCCGCCTGTTCAACGGCGGCGTGGCGGCGCTGGGCGCGCTCGGCACCCTGAAACTGGCCGCTCCGGCCATCGTCCGGGCCGAGGCGGCCAAGCTCAAGGTCGGCGTTCTGCTGCCGCGCTCGGGCCTGCTGGCGCAGGCCGGCCAGGCTTGCCAGCGTGGCGCCGACATCGCGCCCAAGCTGCTGGCCGACATGGGCGTCCAGATCGAGCTGATGAATGCCGACACGGAATCGAGCGTCGACGTTGCCCGCGCGCGCGCCGAGAAGCTGATCCAGGACGGCGCCAATGTCGTCGTCGGCGCCTTCGACAGCGGCCAGACCATCGCCGCCCTGCAGGTGTGCGAGCAGCATGGCGTGCCGCTGGTCATCAATGTCGCCGCCGCGCCGCCGATCACCGAGCAGGGCTACAAGACCGTCTTCCGCAACTTCCCGACCAGCGGCGCGCTGGTGAAGAACGGCCTCGCGCTGATGAAGGACCTGTTCCAGGCGAGCGGCACCACGCCCAAGACCGCCGTGTTCCTCTATGCCAACGACACGTTCGGCCAGGCCAACAAGGCGGCGCTCGACGCGGTGCTGCCGGGGCTCGACATGCCGTTCAAGCTGGTCGAGAGCATCTCCTACGACCCGAACGCCCAGGATCTGGCGGTCGAGGTGTCGAAGGCCAAGGCGACCGGCGCCGATATCGCGCTCGTCACGACGCGCTCCAAGGACGCGATCATGATGGTGCGCGAGATGGTCAAGCAGCGCTGGGAGCCGATGGGCCTGATCAGCCCTGGCAGCCCCGGCATGTACGACGAGCAATTCTACAAGGTGCTCGGCAAATATGCCGACTACGCCATCACCGCCGTGCCCTGGTACGACCCGAAGAGCGAGATGGCGCACCAGGTCGAGGCGGCATTCAAGGCGCAATTCCCGAACGATCGGTTCGAGGGCTACGCCTTCAACGTCGGCTTCACCTTCGAGGCGATCCTCATCGCCGCCGACGCGTTCAAGCGCGCGGGCTCGGCCGATCCGACAGCCATGCTGGCCGCCCTCCGGACGACCCATATCGAGAAGCACATGATGGTGGGCCAGCCGATCAGCTTCGACGCCAAGGGCCAGAACAATGGCGTCGGCTCGGCCGCGATCCAGAATCGCGGGCAGAAGCCGGTGGTGATCCTGCCGGCCGCAGCGGCGGAGGAGAAGCCGGTGTTCCCGGTGCCGGGCTGGTCGAAGCGGACGTAGAAGCTCGGCCCGCTGGTAAAATGCAACCGCCCGTAGCAGGATAAGGGACCGGCGACACCGTCGCCGCCCCGATCGCAGCGGATGGTGGAGCCAGGCCATGCTGAAGCTCGTTTGGACGCCGACCTTCGCCGGCGCGCCGGATAGCGGCGATTACGCGACGGCCTCCGATCATCTCTACCTGGATGCGCCGACCCAGCCGGCGCTCCAGGACTTCCCGAAGCCGACCCCCTATGGCGCCCCGCCGAATGCGGCGCTCAGCCAGGCCCTCGACCAGTGGCTCGCCGGCAAGACGCGCGTCGTGGTCATGGTGCACGGCTATGATTTCGACCCGACCGAAACGGTGGGCGCCATGCCCGACGATCCGTTCGGCCTGGTCTACGGCATTCCAGGCCAGCTTTTCGGCACGCCGCCCAGCCCGATCGACGTGCGCAACAGCTGGCTGCCGCTCGTCGGGGAAACCGACGATACCGGCAAGCCGCTGGCCGATCTCGCCCTCGCCTTCGCCTGGGTCTCGAAGGACAGCTTCACCGACTTCGCCGACGCCTGCTGGGGCAATGCCTATCAATATGCGGCACTGGACGCGGTGCCGCTCGCCAGCAAGGCGCTGGCGACGGTCCTCAAATACATCGGCTCGAAGGGCGTCGAGATCGACATCCTCGCCCACAGCCTGGGCACGCGCCTCACCTGCCAGTCGATCGGGCATCTCGTGGCCGGCACGGACGACACGACCATCAAGCGGATCGTGTTCCTGGGTGGGGCGGAATTCTGCGTCGACGCCAGCACCTACCTGCGCGGCCGGTCGTTCGAGGTGTTCAACCTCGCGAACCGGGAGGACAAGGTCCTGTCGCTCGGCGCGGAAATGGGCTGCCATCCCTACCGGTTCAACAACACGTCGGTGGCCTTGGTCATCGGGCGCGAAGGGCTGTTCTCCGGCGGCAACTGGCTCGACATCCAGGTCGACAGCATCGCCGCGGCCACGTGGCTGGCGCAGGCGCCCGGCGGCCGGTCGTATGCGGTCTCCGGTTTCAAGGACAGCGACCTGCACTCGGCCGCGTTCCTTAACCATTGGGTCTATTACATGAACCTCGGCAATCGCGCCTTCGTGCAGGCCCTGGTCACAGACCGGGCGATGACCATCTCCTGGTTCCGGGCCAACGGCTTTCCGGAAGGCGTCGCGGCGCTGAACTACGGCCAGGCCTTCGGCCCGCTGCCGCCGACCTACGATACCTGCATCGCCCGCATCGACCGCAGATCCTCGCGCGTGATTGCCTGACGCGATCGCTCAGCCGAAATAGCGGCTGGGCGTCGCCCCCAGCGTCCTGCGGAACATCGCCGTGAACGCACTCGGGCTGTCGTAGCCCAGGTCCTGAGCGACAAGCGTTACCGACTGGCCCTCGGCGAGGCGCGCCAGCGCCTCGATCAGGCGGACCTGCTGGCGCCAGCCGCCGAAGCTCATGCCGGTCTCGGTCCGGAACAGCCGGGCGAGCGTGCGGGCCGAGGCGCCGACCTGCTCCGCCCAGACTTCCAGCACCTCGTCGCGCGCGGGATCCTCGATTAGCGCCCGGCAGATCGCGAGCAGCCGCGGGTCGCGCGGCAGCGGCGCGTGCAGCGGCACGACCGGCACGGATTTGAGCTCGACCAGCACCAGGGCCGCGATCAAAGCCGCCCGGCCTGTGGGATCGGGCCGATCGGGCGGATGGTCGGTCGCCGCCAGGATCAGCTCGCGCAGCAGCGGTGCCACCTCGATCACGCCGCAGCGCGTCGGCAGCGCCGCCGTCGCGTCCTTGGCGATATAGAGCGTGCGCATGGCAACCGCGCCGGACATGCGGATCGAATGGGGCTCGCCCGGCGGGACCCAGACCGCGCGATGGGTCGGCACGACCCAGGTGCCGTCGCGCGTCGTCACCCGCATCACCCCCGATACGGCATAGACCAGCTGCGCACGCTCGTGCGAGTGCTCGGCGATCGCATGGCCCGGCGGGAAATTCTTGGCCATCGCCGCGACCTTGACCGGTACGCGCTGGTAGTCTCTGGGATCGGTGCTGTAGGGCATGGGCCGGTTCCGCGTCGAGCGGCTTCAAGCTTGGGCCGGGCCAAGCGGCACGGCAAGGGGCTCGGCGCCGATCGCCGCGCCCCTCGTCGAACCGACGGATGGGGATACCCGGCGCGTGGGATCTGCTAGAACGGTCCGAGGCTTCCAGGGAAAGGACCGATGATGAACACCGACGCCGCCCTCAGCCAAAACCTGGAATTCTATCGCGCGATCGGCGCCCGCGACCTCGCCGCCATGGAGCGGATCTGGGCGCGCGAGGTACCCGTCTGCTGCATCCATCCGGGCTGGACCGTGATCCACGGCCGCAGCCTGGTGCTGGAGAGCTGGCGCGCCATCCTGACGGGCCCGCGACCGCCGCAGATCCTCTGCTACGAGGAGGATGCCACGGTCTATGACGGCCTGGCCCTCGTCACCTGCGAGGAGGAGTTGGACGGCGGCAGCCTCGCCGCCAGCAACCTGTTCGTGCTCGAGCACGGCCTGTGGCGCCTGATCCATCATCAGGCGACGCCGATCATGGCCCGCCCGCAGTCGCCACCACGCGGACCCATTCACTGAAGGGTCGGCCGGTCAGTCTTCCATCATGGAATTGATCTTGAGCGCGACGCCCATCGAGCCGCTGATCTTCAGCGAACCGGTCATATAGGCGAGCGTGGCATTCATCGCGCCATCGAGCATCTTCTGCAGCGAAGCCGCCGACAGCTTGAGCACCGTTTCCGCCTCGGCCTTCTCGTTGGAGATGACCGCCGGGTTCTGCGTCCCATCCCAGAAGATCACGCCGTCGGCGCCCAGATCGAACAGCACGGTGTGGCCGAGCGAGACGTTCTGAGCGGCCTTCTCCTTGACCGTCCTGGTCAATGCGTCCAACGACATGATCGAAACTCCACCGCGCTCAAAAAAGAACTCTAAGGCTAGCAAATCAAAGGGCTTCCGGGAAACCCCTCGGATGAAAGCCACCCGGACCTGCGGCTTTCCCGCGTCACGGCCGGCGGCTCAGCGCGCGCCCAGCACCCGGCGCACGTTCAAGATCGTCACATCCGACACGCGGGCATTGGCCTCGACCGTGACGCCGGAGACGTGCGGCGTCAGATACAGGTTGGGCACGCCGACCAGTCGGGAGCCGGCCTTGAGCGGTTCGTCCTCGAACACGTCGAGCACGGCGGCGGCGAGCCGGCCCGAGCGCAATGCCGCGGCGAGCGCGGCCTCGTCGACCATGCCGCCGCGTGCGCTGTTGATCAGCACCGCGCCGGGCTTCATGGCGGCAAGCGCCGCCTCGTCGATCAGGTGATAGGTTTCCGGCGTCGAGGGCGCATGCAGGCTGACGACGTCACTGGTCGCGAGCAGGGTTGCGCGATCGACCGCCGTGACGCCGGCGGCGGCAAGGCGCGCCGGATCGGCGCCGGGCCGGTCGGTCGCGACCACCTCCATGCCGAGCGCCGACGCACGGCGCGCCACCTCGCGGCCGATCGAGCCGAAGCCGATCAGGCCCAGCCGCTTGCCCTGGACCTCGTTGAACATCAGCTGGTTGCGCGGCCATTTGCCGGCCAGCACCGCCTCGTTCGCCTGCCAGATGCTGCGCAGCGTGATCAGGCAGGCGGCCACGACATATTCGGCGACCGACGCGGCATTGGCGCCCACGGCCGGGCAGACCTTGACGCCCATGGCCTCGGCCGCCGGCACGTCGATATTGTCGAGCCCCACGCCCAGGCGGCCGATCACCTTCAGCCGATCGAACGCGGCCAGCACCGGCCCGCGCACCTGGGTCCGGTTGCGCACGATCAGCGCCGGCACGCCACGCGCCAACGCGATGATCTCGTCCGGCTTCTCGCACAGGCTCGGATCATAGTGCACGGCATAGTCGGCCTTGAGCGCGGCGACCGCGTCCCCGTCGAGAAATTCGGTAATCAGCACGTCGATCATCGCGGCCCCGGCGCAACGGATGGGAGGATGCCCAGTTTCGCAGGGCGGCCGCGAGCGCATCAAGTGCCATTCCCCCATGGCGGGGTGCGACACCATCCCTTATGGTCCGCGCCATGTCCGCCGCCGACCTCGACAAGCTCCACGCCCGGATCCTGGGCCTCCGCGCCAAGACCATCGATAATGGCTGCACCGAGGCGGAAGCGCTGGCGGCGGCGGCCAAGGTCGCCGAACTGCTCGACCGCCACGAGCTGTCGCTGAGCGACGTCGAGCTGCGCGCCGAGCCGTGCGAGCAACTGGCGTTCGAGACCGGGCGCAAGAAGCGCATCCCGCTCGACGGCTGCGTCGGCGCGGTCGCCGAGTTCTGCGATTGCCGGATCTGGCGCGAGAAGAACGGCGCCGGCACCGCCCGCTACGTGTTCTTCGGGCTGCGGGCCGATGTCGCGGTCGCCCATTACTTGACCGACCTGATCGACAGCGCGGTCCGCACCGAGCTCGGTAATTTCAAGAACTCGGCGGCCTACCAGCGCTTCGCCCACAGGGAACGGCACCTGGCCAACAGCTCCTTCGCGCTCGGTATGGTCGCCTCGATCGCGGACAAGCTCCAGGCCATGAAGGCCGCGCGCGACGACGCCAACCGCAGCACCGGCCGCGATCTGGTGCTGGTCAAGCGCTCGGTCGTGGATGTGGAACTGGCAAAGCTCGACCTGCAGCTTCGGACCGTCCGGTCCGGCCGCCGCTTCGTCTCACCCGACGCCTACGATGCCGGCGCCGCCGCAGGGGCGACACTGGCGATCAATCCGGGGATTGGCGGCAAGGGTTCGCGATAAGCAGCTTTCCGAAATATCGGCTCACATGTAATTGAATTGGTAAGAAATCAAACATAGGGTCGAGAAATACCGAGAGCACGGACTTGAAATGCCATGATTGCCGAGAAAGCCGCCAAAGATAGTAACAAATTTTATATATTAATGTTTTCCTCATTGGCGTTTATCGCAATTTTGATCTGCTCCGGCTTGTTCATCAAAGCCGAGTACGGCCACGGCACGAAGCCGCCGCCGGTGGCGGCGCCGAAGGCCGCGGCGGAGATTGCCGGACGCTACGTCGGCTATACGACCATCCAGACCGGCATCTGCAGCATCGGCGCCCATGAACTGGTCATCGACATCGACGGGGACGGCGCCGCCAAATCCAATTACGGCATGAAATCGAGCCGGTCCCTGACCGGACGGGCGAATCCGGACGGCAAGCTCAAGCTCGGCTTCCGTGAAAATGACCTGACGATCCGCTTCGAGGGCGAGGTCCATCAGGGCCATATCACCGGCCACTCCTTCGTCAGCGACGACCACACCTGCGACATCTACTGGGACCTGCAGCGCGCCTGAGCCGGGGTCTACTGCAGCGCTTCCTTCGCCTTGTCCAGGCCGGCCTGGACGCAGGGCTCGTCATTGCCGCCCGGCGAGCCGGAAACGCCGGCGCCGCCCACCACCTCGTCGCCCGACTTGATCGGTAGGCCGCCGCCGATCGCGATAACGCTCGGTAGGGTCACCTGCTGATGCACCAGCGGGTCGCCGTCGGCGAAGCGCTTCGCATAAGAGGTCGTGTCGGTACGGAACGAATTGGCCGTGTAGGCCTTGCGCCGGGCATTCTCCACCGTATGCGGCCCGGCGCCATCGCCCCGCAACAGGGCGATCGTCTCGCCGTCGCGATCCACCACCACCGCCGAGACGTGGAAGCCCTTGGCCGCACAAGCCTCCACCGCGGTCGAGGCGATGAGCTTCGCCGCTTCGTAGGACAGCAGCTTCTGAGACTTCAGCTGCGCCTCAGCCGGTGGCGCCCACAGGACGGCGACAGCCACGATTGCTCCTAGAGTCCCGAACCGCAAGACATCGCCGGACATGACGAAACTCCCCGCAGACTGTATCCTACCCGGATAGGCGTACCCGGCAAACCAGGCCGCGTCCAGCGACAAGCCGGCCCGAGCCTTCTTGACGCGGGAGTGCATCGACCATGGTCAGGCGGAAGCGATCGAATGGCGCGGCGCGCGTGGCGCTCGCCCTCCTCCTCGGCATGGGCGCGCTCGGCGCGACGGACGTGCCGCCGGCGTTCGAGTGCCTGCGCCCGACATCCCCGCCGCTGCTGCCCGACGGCACCTTCGCCACGCACTACCAGATGGAGCGGGCGCGCGATGCCGTCTCCCAATTCAATACCGCGCTGCGGGACTATCGCGCCTGCCTGCAGCACAAGCTCGACACGGCGCCGGCCTCGATCGCCGCGGCCCGGAAGCAGGATTTGCTCGCCGGCATCGGTGCGTCGCTGACCGAGGAGCGATCGCTCGACCAGGACTTCCGCGACCAGCTCGAGAAATTCCGGATGCGCTAGCTCTTCCGGATCAGCAGCAGATAGGCGTAGCCGCCGCCCAAATCCTGGTCCAGCGCCAGCCCGTCCTGTTCCGCCGCGATCGCGCGCAGGCCGCGTTCGATCTCGGCGCGCGGATGCACGTCGAACAGACGGAGCCACGCCAGCAGCGGCAGCCGGCGCCAGGCGGGCGTCCGTTGCTGGTCGCCGAAATCGACCACGGCCAGGATGCCGCCGGGCGCCAGTTGCGCGAGCGCACGCTCGACGACCGGACGCCAGTCCGGAATCATCGACAGCACATAGCTGAAATAGATCACGTCGAAACGGGCGAGGCCGAAGGCGGCCTGCGGGTCGAAGCCCTGGCCACCGGCCTGGGCGAGGCGCACGCGCTTCGCCAGTCCCGCACGCGCCAGGGCGCGGGCCGCCGTGTCGATCATCACGCTGGCGACATCGACGCCGTGGAGCCGCGCGTCGGGCGCCAGATGGCCCAGCTTCACCAGGTTGCGGCCGGTGCCGCAGCCCATCTCGAGGACCGAAGCACCCGGCTTGATCGGCAGCGACGCAAGCAGCCGGTCGCGGCCGAGCAGGTAGAATTTCCGGGTCAGGTCATAGATGTGCCGCTGGTAGCGGTACATCGCATCCATGCGCCGGGCGGCATCGGCCGCCGCATCGCCGAGATCCGAGACGGTCGCGTCGACCATGTCAGGCGACGCGGGAATAGAGGTGGAAGCCGCCATAGATCGCCGAGCGGTCCTGGGCGAGCCAGCGCTTGGACTCCGCCTCGTGATAGTGCCAGCCCTCGAACAGGCGGGCGAACCGGACCGGGTCGAGCTTCTCGGCGAAGGGCGAGTCGGCGCCGGCGGTGCGGAAGATCACCCGCGCACCCGGCTTGGAGGTGCGGCGGATCTGGGTCCACAGGTCGGCGAGCATGGTCGCGTCCATCCAATCGACGCTGTCGAGCAGGATATAGCGATCCTTGCTGCCGGCATCCTGGGACGCGAGGTAATCGGTCATGGATTGCAGGCGGGTCTCGACCCGGTCGAGCCGGTCGCGGATCGTCGCGTAATGCTCGGCCTTGAGATAGGGCGGCGTCGCGCGCCGATCCTTGACGTCATAGTGCCGGCCGAACGCCTGCCAGGCGAAGTAATTCTCCGACAGGTCGAAGTCGCAGGCGAGCCGGCGGATGCGGTGGCGGATGAGGTCGGCGAGATCCCCGCTCGAATCCTGGCGCATGGCATCGAACTGGTTCGCAGGGATGCCGAGGCTGTAGAGCACGATCGGCTGGCGCGCGAGCAGGCGCACGAGCTTCAGCTCGAACAGCGGGCCGATCTCGCGGTCATAGATCTCGCGCTGCTCGTCCAGGCTGCGCGCGTCGAGGATGCGCTCGGGGCGGCGGTCGGCGATGCGTGCGAAGCCATGCAGGAAGCCGATGAACTTGCCGAGCAGCGCCTTGCGATAGAGGCCCTTGGCGAAGAACTCGATCCGCTCGCGGCCGAGGAGCGAGCGCTGCTCCCAGAAGGCGCGCGTCGTCTCGTCGAGCCGGCCCGCCAGATGCGAGCGGTAGAGATCAACATTGTCCTTGTTCTTGGCGACGCCGAAGAACTGGAAGAACGCCTCGTGGTCCGGCAGATGCTTGAGTGCTGCGAGCTTCAGCCGGGTCAGCGCGATATGCGCGGGATTGAGGTCGAGGGCCGTGATCTGGGCCGGATCGGCAACCAGGTAATTCAGGATGTTGCAGCCACCCGACGCGATGGTCACGACCCGGCTGTCGGGCTGCAGCTCCAGCGCCTCCAGGTCGACGACCGGGTCTTCCCAGATCTGGTTATAGACGAAGCGGGCGAACCAGAGCGCGAACAGCCGGTCGAGCAGCGCCTGCTTCTTGCTGGGAGCCTGCCGATAGACCGCTTTCTTGATCGCCGCGGTCTTGCTGCGTGCCAGTGCCACCATCGCCGAGCCCATCCGTCATTCTCGGCCCTGCGGCAGGCATGCCCGTGGGCCGTCATGATGAGCGAAATAGGGTCAAAGACGAGAAGGGTCTACTAGATTTAGAAGGCCCGGCGATGATTTCACCGGGCCTCCATAAATTCGTCTCAGAACTGTCATTTTACTTGGGCGGCGCTCGGATTGCTTACCAGAGCGCACACCCGGTCGCACAACCGTCAGGCGACGGCTTCCTCGATGGCGAAATCATAGCCGCCGGCCCCGTCGTCGAGCGTGCGGTAGGTGATGACCGACTGCACCCGATTGTCGGGATGGAAGGTCAGCACGGTCTGGGTCTTGCCGGCCAGTTCGCGCCGGTCGACATATTCGGCGGCCGCGATGATGATCTCGTCGCCCTGTTGGCAGGTGCGTGCCGCCGCCCCGTTCAGGATGCAGCAGTTCGAGCCGGGCTCGCCATAGATGACGTAGGTCGAGATGCGGGCTCCGGAATTCTTGTTCCAGATCTCGACGAACTCGGTGGGGACGATGCCCGCCTGCTTGCACACGAGCGGGTCGAGCGAGATGGAGCCGTGATAGTCGAGCACGGCACCGGTCACCCGGATGCCGTGCAGCTTGGCGCGGAGGATCTTGATCATGCGAGCGCCAATACCAGGGCGCCGACGATCCAGCAATAGATCGCGAACGGACGCATGGCATTGACCTCATGCTTGCGGAACCAGATCATCAGCGCCCAGACGCTGAGGAAAGCGACGATGCCCGAGGCCACGCCGCCGATGCTGGCATTGCCCATGGTGCCGGCCGGGGCATGGGCGAGCTTCGGCAGTTCCAGGATGCTGGCGCCGAGGATGATGGGCGCCGCCAGCAGGAACGAGAAACGCGCGGCGGCCTCGTGGGTCAGGCCGGCCCAGAAGCCCGCGACCATGCTGGCGCCGGAGCGCGAGAAGCCCGGCACGAGCGCCAGCGACTGGGCCAGGCCGATCAGCAGCGCCTGCATGAAGCTCAACTCCTCGACCTGGCGGGTACCGCGCTTCTGCAACTTCTCGCCGGCATAGAGCAGCACGCCATTCAGGATCAGGAAGAAGGCGGCCGAGGTGACGTTGGAGAAGATGCCCTTCAGGAGCTTCTCGAACACCAGGCCGATGAGGGCCGCCGGGATCGTGCCGACGATCAGCAGGAACAGGGTGCGCCGGGCGACGACGGCCCGCCCGTCGAACAGGCTGCGGATGAAATCGAGCCAGTCGCGCCAGAAGAATCCCAGGAGCGCCACCGCCGTGCCCAGATGCAGCATGACGACGAACGGCAGGAAATGTTCCTTGAGGAATTCCGGGCTCAGGTCCCAGCCGAAGGCGAAGGGCGTGAGCACGGCATGGGCGACGCTTGAGATGGGGAAGAGCTCGGTAATGCCCTGGATGACGGAAATGATCAGGGTTTGCAGAAGATCCATGTCGCCTCGGCTGGCTGGGGAGGAAGGCAGGTCCGCCTATAGCAAGTCCGGGCGGGGTCGCCCAGGGTAAAACCTGGGGCTCACTCCCGCGTCAGGCTGGCGAGCCCGATGCCGGCGCCGATCAGGAAGGTGCCGGAAACGCGATTGGTCAGGCGCGCGAAGCGCGGCCGGAGCGCCAGCCGGGTCGCCTGGGCGGCGAGCAGGGCATAGAACAGCTGCACGGCGAATTCGATAATGACACTGAGGAGCGCCAGCGCCCCCAGTTGCAGCGCAATCGGGCCGGCCGGATCGACGAATTGCGGCAGCAGGGCCGTGAAGAACAAGAGCGCCTTGGGATTGGCGACCTGGACCACGAAGGCGTGGGTGAACAGGCTGGCGGCCCGGCCGCGCGCCGCCGGCGCCACCTCGACCGCGAGCGCCGAGCCCCGGTCGAAGAAGGTCCTGAGCCCCAGCCACAGAAGATAGGCCGCCCCCAGCCATTTGATGGCGAAGAACAGCTCGTAGGACGCCAGCAGCAGCGCGCCGAGGCTGGTCGCCGACAGGATGAAATAGAGCGTGTTGCCGGCGATGATGCCGAGGATCGACCAGAGCGCCCGGGCCGGGCCGTGGCGCAGCGCCTGGGACAGGATGGTCAGCACCGCCGGCCCCGGCGTCAGGCATAGCACCAGTTCCGTGACGGCGAACAGCGCCACCAGCTGCCAATTCACGGTCGCGCTTTCCCGGCGGCGGCCTCGGCGATGAAGCGCTCGAACGCGGCGAGCGTCGGTTCGCTCACGTGATGCTCCATGCCCTCGGCATCGGCCCGCGCGGTCTCGGGATCGATGCCGAGGGCCTCGAGGAAGCGCAGCACGATCTGGTGCCGCCGCCGGCATTCGAGCGCCAGCGCCCGACCGGCATCGGTCAGGAAGATCGAGCGGTAGGGCTGCTGCTGCACATAGCCGTCCCGCTGCAGCCGGCCGATGGTATTGACCACGGTCGCATGCGCCACGCCGAGCCGGCGCGAGATGTCGACCGCCCGCGCCTCGCCCTGGGTATCGATCAGGTCGGCGATCAGCTCGCAATAATCCTGCGCCATCATGCTGTCGCGCTGACGGCGCTGCTGCCCGAAGGCGCGCGCCTGGGTCTCCGGCTCCTCGACCACGCAATTCAACAGGCCGATGACCGGCGTGTTGGGCTCCTCGCTCATTCGCGCCACTTCCCTGCTCGATCGCCGACCGATCCTAGCAAGTGGACCGGGCATTTGTAAGGCATGGCCGGCGCAGGTGGGGCCAGGGGCGCAAAAGCGCAATCAAGGGTAGAATGCCGCAGATTCTTCGGGGCGCTCGCCTTGCATTGAATATAGCATATGCTATATTCTCCTCCTGGAGCTTTATCCGACAGGAATGGGCCGCCATGGCGCCGAGCGATCTCAGCCTAGCCGAGCCGTTGCCGCTGGACTTCGTCCCGCGGTCGGTATCGCTCGGTCCGTCCGATCGCGCGATCCGCATTCCCGGCGCCGGCGCCGGCTGGCTGCGCAAGCTGCTGGCCTTCGGCGGGCCCGGCTACCTCGTTTCCGTCGGCTATATGGACCCGGGCAACTGGGCGACCGATCTCGCCGGCGGCTCGTCCTATGGCTATGGGCTGCTGTCGGTCGTGGTCATCTCCAGCCTGATGGCGATGCTGCTGCAGGCGCTGAGCCTGCGGCTCGGCATCGCGACCGGACGGGATCTGGCGCAGTTGAGCCGCGCACGGTTCGGCCGCCGGCCGGCGGTGGCGCTGTGGCTCCTGGCCGAGATCGGCATCGTCGCCTGCGACCTGGCCGAGGTGATCGGCACGGCGATCGCGCTCGAGCTGTTGTTCGGCCTGCCCTTGTTCTGGGGCGTGGTGCTGACCGCGTTCGACACGCTCCTGGTACTGGGCCTGCAACGCTGGGGCTTCCGCGGGCTCGAGGCGCTGGTCATCGGCCTGATCAGCCTCATCGCGCTTTGCTTCGGCTACGAGCTGCTCGTGTCGTCGCCGGACATGGCGGCGATCCTGGGCGGGTTGGTGCCGAGGGCCCAGATCGCCCACAACCCCGACATGCTTTACCTGGCGATCGGCATCATCGGTGCCACCGTGATGCCGCATAATCTCTACCTGCATTCCGCCCTGGTCCAGACCCGCGGCTACGACCGGAATACCGCCGGCAAGCGCGAGGCGATCCGGTTCGCCACGATCGATTCCAACATCGCGCTGAGCTTCGCGCTGATGATCAATGCCGCCATCCTGGTGCTGGCGGCGGCGACATTTCACAAGGCCGGCCGCACCGACATCGCCGAGCTGCAGGACGCCTATGGCCTGATCAGCCCACTGCTGGGTGCGCCGCTCGCCGCGACCATCTTCGCGCTGGCCCTGCTGTTCGCCGGGCAGAATTCGACCCTGACCGGCACGCTGGCGGGCCAGATCGTCATGGAGGGCTTCGTCCAGGTCCGTCTGCGGCCGTGGCTGCGGCGGCTCGTGACCCGCGCCCTCGCCGTCGTGCCCGCGGCCATCGTGGTCGCCAGCCTCGGCGACCATGCCGCCGCCGACATGCTGATCGGCAGCCAGGTCGTCCTCAGCCTGCAACTGCCCTTCGCCGTCATCCCGCTGGTCTGGCTGACCTGCGACAAGCGGCTGATGGGCGGCTTCGCCAATTCCCGGGCCCTGTCGATCGCCGCCTGGGCCATATCGCTGCTCATCCTGGTGCTTAACCTGAAGCTCGCCGCGGACGTTCTGTTCTAGGCGCCAGCCCGCGCAGCCGCCAACGCTACCTCGAGTTCCCGGACACGCTGGGTCAGCTGGCCGATCGCGGCCTCGACGTCTGCGGCGTCGATCTTGCGCGGGATATGCTGCGGACAATTGACGTCCCAGGCCTCGACCTCGAACAGGATGACCTGCTCCGGCCGGACGCGGGAGCCCTCGGGCATCAGCTGGCGGATCAAATCCTCGTCGCCCTCGACGACCCGGGCCCGGCCCCAGATCTTGACCCGGCGGCGCTGGGCGTAATCCATCAGGAACAGGAATGCCTTGTCATTGCCGGCCAGATTGCCGGTCGTGATGTATTGCCGGTTGCCGCGATAGTCGACGAACCCGAGCGTGCGCGGCCCCAGCACGCGGATGAAGCCGCGCGGGCCGCCGCGATGCTGGGCATAGGGCTGCCCGTCGGACGAAACGGTCGCGAGATAGGCCGTGTCGATCTCGGCCAGGAACGCCTCCAGATCCTCATCGATGTCCGTTCGCCAGCCGCCGTGCTCCTCATAGCGCCGATATTGTTCGCGCGAGCCGCGCCGGGCCTGTACCCCCTTGACCGCAGGCGTGAAGGCGATGTCGCTTGCTGTATGACCGGTCATGAGATGCCTCCGTCGGAAAGGGTGACGCGCGGCACCCCAGGAGCGGAGCGCCGCGCGGCGGGTCAGAGCGACGCGGCGCGGACGACCGGGAAGTCGATGTCGGTCTCGGCCACATGGTTCATGTAGTTGGTGAAGATATTGAGCACGGTCAGTGCCACCGTCTCGACGATCTCGCCTTCGCTGAGGCCCGCCTGCCGCAGTGCGGCCAGCTCGGCGTCGGTCGCATGGCCCTGGCTCTGCACCAGCGAGCGGGCGAAGCCGATGACCGCGTCGGTCTTGGCATCGGTGCCCCGGCCATCGCGCGCCTTGGCGATATCGTCTGCGCCGAGGCCAGCACCCTTGCCGAGCAGCGTATGGGCCGAGAGGCAATAGTCGCACGCGTTCGTCTGGGCGACCGCCAGCGCCACCGCCTCGCGGGTCTTGGGCCCGAGCTTGGCGTGGCTCAGCGCGCCGGTCAGGCTCAACAGCCCTTCGAGCGCCGCCGGCGACTGGCCGACGACGCGATAGAGGTTCGGCGTGACGCCGAGGGACTTCTGGACGCCGTCGAGCAAGTCCTTGGTCTTGCCCTGGGCGCTGGCGGGATCGATGGCGGGGATGCGGCTCATGACCTGTCTCCTGGCTTGTGATGCGACCCGTGATCGGGCGGCATCTCGGAAATGGCCATTGCAGCTGTCATCAGAATTGACGTCATATGGAATGTATTCTTCCTCCAAGTGGAATGCTTGATGGACCGGATCGATGCCATGGAGGTGTTCGTCGCGGCGCTCGACGAAGGCAGTCTGGCCGCGGCCGGCCGGCGCCTCGGCCGCTCCCCCGCCGCCGTAACCCGCGCCGTGCATTTTCTGGAGGACCGCCTGGGCGCGCGGCTGCTGCACAGGACGACCCGGGCCATCACCTTGACCGAGGCCGGCGCCCGCTATGCGGAAACCTGCCGCCGAGTGCTGGCCGACCTCTCCGAGGCCGAAATGCATGCGGCCGGCGACCGGGCGGCCCCGCGCGGCGTGCTGACCCTGACCGCGCCCATCGTCAGCGGCACGCGTATCCTGCGCCCGATTCTGGACGGCTTCCTCGACCACTACGGCTCGGTACAGGCGCGCCTGCTGCTGCTCGACCGGCCGGTGCATCTGGTCGACGAGGGCATCGACGTCGCGCTCCGGATCGCGCAGCTGCCGGATTCGAGCCTGATCGCCGTCCGGCTGGGCGAGGTGCGCCGGGTCGTCTGCGCCGCGCCCGCCTATCTCAGACGCCGGCCGGCGCCGACGGCGCCGGAGCATCTGGTCGACCATGACTGCGTCTCGTTCGCCCAGGCCGGCGAGGGCGAGGTCTGGAACTTCCCGCCGGCGGGCGACGCGAAGCTCGCCCGTCCGGTCCGGGTCCGGCCGCGCCTGACCGTCAATACGATCGAAGCCGCGGTCGGCTCGGCCATCGACGGCCACGGCATCACGCGGGTCTATTCCTACCAGGTCGAGCAGGAGGTCCGCGACGGCCGGCTGGTGCTGCTGCTGGAGGATTGCGAGCCGCCGAAGCTGCCGGTCCATCTGATCGTGCCGGAGGGCCGCCTGGCCATTGCCAAGGTCCGCGCCTTCGTCGATTTCGCCACGCCGAGGCTGCGGGCCGAATTCGCCCGGATCGCGACGCCTTGACCCACCTGCCGCCGGTTTTTCCGGCGCGGGCGAGATGAAGCATCCCCGGCGCTCTGCTATAGAGGCGGCCATGATCCGACCCTGGCGCCGCGTTGCTCCCCTCCTCGCCCTGGCCGCCCTCGCCATTCCGGGCGTGGCGGCCGCCCATCCGCATATCTTCATCGAGGAGCATGTCGAGGTGCTGTTCGACCAGAACAACGCCACCGGCGTGCGCATGACCTGGAGCTTCGACGAGCTCTACAGCTCGATGCTGCGTTCGGACTATACCGGCACCAAGAAGGGACCGATCACCGCCGCGGACGTGAAGAGCCTGCATGACAAGGCCTTCGCCAACCTAGCCTCGGTCCATTACTTCACGACCATGAGCCTCGACGGCCAGCCGGTGACGTTCGGCACGCCCACCGATTTCACCGCCGGCTTCACGGCCGACGACAAGGCGGTCTACAGCTTCGTCATCCCGCTCAGCCTGCCCAAGGCGGTGGCCAAGAGCCTCTTGGAGATCGCGGTGTTCGATCCGGAATATTACGTCGACTTCGAGCTGGCCTCGGACAACCCGGTCAAAGCGACTGGGGGTGCGGCCCTGAAGGCCGACTGCCAGCCGGGCACGGTCCAGCGCGACACCCAGGGCTGGGGCCAGGTCGATGCCGACATCGTGTCCTGCACCTACCAGAGCGGCGCCTGATGCGCGCGCTGCTGCTGGCACTCCTGCTGCTGGTCGGGCTGGTCGGCCCGGCTCCGGCCGATCCCTTCACCGGCGGCGGCGGCACGCCGCTGTCCGGAAAGCCGATCGGCCAGCCGGATGCGCCGCCGGCGCGAAGCGCGGGCGAGCTCACGGCGGCCCTGCCCGGCACCGGCCTCGCCAACGGGCTGCTGCAAAAGCTGGCGCATCAGCAGATGCTGCTGAACGAGCGCATTTCGCATCAGTTCAAGACGGTGCGCGACACCGGTTCCTCCGCCGCCTTCCTCACCATCCTGGCCTTGGCCTTCCTCTATGGCGTGCTGCATGCCGCCGGCCCTGGCCACGGCAAATCGATCGTCGCCGCCTATTTCGTCGCGAACGAGGCGCGCTGGACCAGCGGCGTGGTCATGGGCGGCGTGATCTCGCTGCTGCAGGGCGTGACCGCCATCATCGTCGTGTTCCTGCTGTCGCTGGTGCTGGGGACCAGCCAGATGGCGGTCGAGAACAACGGCGCCATGGTCGAGTTCATCAGCTACGGCCTGGTCGTGCTGATCGGGCTGGTGCTGTTCTATCGGGCGGTCACCGGCAAGGGCCATAACCATCATCACGGGCCGCTCGGGCATGGGCACCATGATCACCATCACGACCACGCGCATCATGATCACGGGCATCGCCCGGCGCCGGCCGGCGGTTCGTTCCGCCGCATCTTGACGCTCGCGGCCGGCGTCGCCCCCTGCGCCAGTGCCATCATCATCATGCTGTTCGCGCTCGCCAACGGCGCGATGCTGGTCGGCACCATCGCCGTCCTGTCGCTGTCGCTCGGCATGGGCCTGACCGTCTCGGCCATCGGCGTGCTGTCGATCCTGGCGCGCGGGCTGATGAAGCGCTTCGCCGGCGGCGAGACGGCGGCCGGCGAACGCCTGGAACGCATTCTCGCCATCGCCGGCTCAGTCCTGGTCGTGGGCTTCGCCGGCGCGCTCATGCTGGGGGCGTGGGTCCGGCTGTAGCTTCCGGCTTTCGGCCGAGACCTCAGTGGTCCTCATCTTCTGGCGAGAGCGGATAAACCTGCACGCTGTTCGCGACGTCGTCCACGGCGACCAGGCTGCGAGAGCTTACCGACGTCCGCCCGACGGCGAGGCCGAAGGCGCCGCCTTGTCCGGCATCGACGTTGAACTCGGTCACGAAGTGGCCTGCCCTGGTGAACTCGACGATCTCGCTCGGATGCGCCGGATCAGCATTCACCGCGTCGCCGTTCGCCGCCAGCAGATCGCCGTTGGGGGCCGAGGCGAGCGCCAGCGGGCCGCGCAGATGCGAATCCTGCGTGACGAGCGTGCCCCGCACCACGGCTTGCCTCCTCGCAGCGGCGTTGTCGATCTTGAAGATCGCGTTGTCGCCGGTCGAGGCGACAAACAGAACATCCTTGTCTGCATCGAAGACGAGCCCGGTCGGGCCGAGGACGAGGGCTGCGGCATTCGGCACATGCGTATAGCCGGAGGCGATCCGGGTGGCGCGAGTGACCGTGATGCCGCGGTTCCCGACGGTAAGATCGAGGCGCGAGACGGTGCCGTTCAGGACATTGGAGACGAAGAGCAGTGCCTCGTCACCCCCGTCGAAGATCGTCAGATCCCACGGGCCGTCCAGCGTCGTCGCCGCATTGGACGGGATCGTCGAGACGAGTTTGCCGTTGCGGTCAATCACGAGCAGGGAGCCGGGCTTGATGGTCGCGATGGTGCCGTCGGATGTCGGCACGTTTCCGACGATGACGAAGCCCTTGCGCAAGATACCCAGCGCCGTCGTCAACCCCAAGCCGGAACCGCCTGGGAAGAAGACCGACGCCGATCCGCTCGGCGCAATCGTGCCGTTCGCCGTCAGCTTAATGATGGTCGAACCGGTGCCCTGCGAATTGTCTTTGTTGTTGAAGTTCGACACCAGGATGTCACCGGGCCGAACTGCGGCACCCGACGGAAAGCCCAAAGGCACGACCGCGACGCCATAGGGATTGAGGTCGCCATTTGCCGGGACCGTCGAGGAGATCACGATCTGCGGCAGGAATGGGTCCGCCGCCGCCACGTGCAGCGGGATGAAGGAGAGCGCGGCGACAAGCGCGGCGTTGCGCAAAATCGGAACGAGTCTTGCCCCCGTATCCCGAATATGCCTTCTCGCCGAAGAGGGGGGCGGAGGCGGGCAAACCGTTCCCACTGATGTCGTGTCCAGGATGGCGCGACCGGTCTTTTCGCAAGACATGATCCATCTCCTCCGGAGTCCATGACAGGGAGCGTCCGAGGAGACTCGCTCGATGGCCGAAATATTCCCGCGACGTCGGAAGAATCGCCGCGCGATGCTGCGGGCGGGGTCTGCCCTGCCTCTCGGCGAATTCGGTCAAACAGCGGTGTTCGACCGATGCTCCTGGCGATGGGGCGCGTATGGATGGGGGCTCGGCTTCAGTGCCGCCCATACAATGCGGGCGATCTCCATGGGCGATTCGCGCACCAAGACGGTCCGCACCGAATCTACCGCATCGGTGTAGACGACGAGGGTAACTTCGCCGCTTTCCACCGGTTCGTATCTGATCAGATCGCTCACGGCCATCCGAAGCGGTGTCTTGGCTTCGTTTTGGACCGTAAGCGTGATCGCTATTTTGCGCACTTCCGAGCCCTCCGATAGCCTTTCGATTTATCCTGCGTTGCTGGCGGTCATACTTCTTTCGATCAACAACCCGCTGACGGGCATTTGGCTCCCGCCTCGATGTATCGGATGCATTCCTGACGTCGCCACGATGCGGGCCGGCATAGAGCCCCAGGTCGATCGGCACGATCGGGGTTTGTCGGGGTTAGTATGCTGAACATGGGAGAGGACCCGATATGTTCAGGGACAGGATTGTTCTGATTACCGGTGGCACGAGCGGCATTGGCCTCAGCCTTGCCAGGGCGTTTGTTCGCGAACATGCCCGTGTGATCGTGTGCGGTCGCGATGCCGGACGCCTGCAAGCCGCCCGCGACGCGCTGCCTGGGATCTCAGCGATTTCCTGCGACATCACGCACGTCGATCAGGTCGAGGCGATGATCGCCGACATTGAAGCGCGCCATCGTCGGCTCGACATTCTCGTCAATAACGCCGGTCAGCTCGTCGAGCGGGACTTCACCCAGGCGCCGCTCGCCCCCGCCGCTCTCGCCGCGGAGATCGAGGCCAACCTCATCGCGCCGATCGTGGTGACGAACCTCGCGTTACCGCTCCTCAAAAAGGCCCCAGGAGCCGATATCGTCGTAGTCGGCTCCGGCTATGGCTGGACGCCATCGGCACGGGCGCCCGTCTATTCGGCGGCCAAAGCGGGTTTGCGCGCGTTCGTGAAGGCGCTGCGCATGCAACTTGCACCGCTCGGCGTGCGCGTCATGGAGGTCGTGCCGCCTGCGGTCGACACGCCAGCCACCGCGCATCGTCGCGTCAAGAAGCTGTCGCCGGACCTGGTGGCCGAAGACACCCTGAAAGGGTTGGAGCGCCACGCCCGTGAGGTCTTCGTCGGCTCCGCCAAGGCGCTTCCGGTCCTCCTTCGTCTGGCGCCGCGCCTTCTGGAAGAACGGGTCGGGCGAACCTAGTACTGCACCTGCGCTTTTTGATGAGTTTGCACCGCGCGTGAATAGGCGCGGCCGCGTGCCCCCTCCTTTCGCCATTATTCAGACGCTTGAGACGCTAATCAGCATAGAGGCCCGTGTGGGGCAGCCGAGGCGGCTCAGAAGGCGATCCAGGCGTAGAGAAACAGCGTGTTGTTGTCGGACGCGTTGCGCCCCATGCCGTCGAAGTTCGTCCGGCCGCCATTGAACTTGTCGTTGATGATGTATTGGACGCCGATCCGGGCATTGAGCTGCGGCCAGAACGACGGTCCGCCCTTGCTGAACGGCAGATAGGCGACCTCGGTGATCCAGCCGTCGCTGTTCGGGCTGCCGGTCGGTGTGCCGTAAAGCTGCGCGTCAGCGCTGCCCGACACGAGAAAGTAGCCGCCGGTCAAGCTCCAGGTCCGGTCGTAGGTATAGGACGCCGAGGCGTTGAAGCTGCGTAGGAGTTCGTGGCCGTTCGAGGACAGGCCGAGCGGCCTGCTGGCGCCCAGGCTCTGGCTCTCGTGGATCCACGAGCCGCGGACCGTCACGGCGTCACGGTCGCCGATATACTGGTACTGCGCGTCCAGGCCGATATCCGCAACATGGTCGGTGCCGGAGCCGCGCTGTCTTTGAGGAATGACGTCGGCCGAAAGGCCGAAGGTGCCGAACTCCAGATGGTTGTTGCCCCAGCCGGGCTCGACCGCGACGCGCCAATAGGGCGCCGTGCCGGAGATCGGCGACTCGCCGGTCGTATCGACGCCGAGGATGGTCTGCGTCTGCTTCGAAAGGGCGCGATAACCCGAGAGTTCGACATAGACGAGGTCGTTCCAGAAGGCATAGCCGCCCGCGCCCGCCACCTTCTGCGCCTGGGCACCCTCGATCAGGGTACTCGCGGCAGGTGACGGGGCGAGCGCCGACGAGATGTAGGGGAAGCGCCATGCCGGTGTCGTGTTCCAAACGTCTTGGACGGTCGGGTTGTTGTTGAGCGTGGCGCCCCAGACCAGATCCTCGCCGAACAGGCTGCCGGTATTGGCGTAGCGGATGTCGGTATTGTCCCAGGCGAAGCGACGGGCCACGCCGTCGTAAGTCCCCTGGACGAAGGCGCCCGCATGATCGGTAATCCGGCCGCCCGTGAACAGGCTGACCTGCTGAAGTGCCAGATTGTTGTTCGGTCCGAAATGCGGCGCCGCACCGCCCGGCTGACCGGCCTCGGTGTGGGTGTAGGCCGGTTGCAGCATGACCGCGAAGGGCGGCAGCTTGGAGTCGCCGCCGGTCAGCGTGTAGCCGTTCAGCTTGAAGCGGCGGCCGGTGGGCGTCAGTTCCGGGAAGGCGATGTGGCAGGTGGCACACGGCTCGCCGGTCTGCCGGGCGTAAAGCGGCAGCGCGTGCGCGATGCGCGGCTTGAGCGCCGTTACCACGGCGCCGACCAGCACCACCATGCTCGCAATCAGCGTGGTGACGATGACTGTCCAATGATCGTCTTTCCGCTCGGCTGCCATGGCGAAGCCCCGCGCAGCAAGCCTGCCTTTGCGGCGCTCCGCTGACGCCGCGGCGCTGCTTTAGACCGGCCACGGTCGGGGAATATTCCGAAAAAAACGACGGTCTAGGATGACAGCACGATCGATTGCAGTAGACCGTAAGGAGGGGCCACCATGCCTTCGCCAATGCTCACGGCTGTGCTCGTCACCGTTGTTCTCCTCGGGGGGATCGGCTCGGCAGACGCCCGCGCCGACGCCGATGGCGAGCAGATATTCCGGCGAACCTGTGCGCTCTGCCACACGATCCAGGCGGGCAAGAACCGGGTCGGTCCAACACTCGCGGGCGTGGTTGGCCGACCGGCCAGCAGCATACCGGACTTTTCCTATTCGTCTGCGAACAAGGCGTCGCACGTGGTCTGGACGCCAGACGTGCTCGACCGCTACCTGACCGATCCGCAGGCCTTCATGCCGGGCACCAAGATGACCTTTCCGGGCCTCAAGGATCCGACCGACCGCAAGGCCGTGATCGCCTTTCTGCAAACGCATTAGGCCGTGTGCGGCGTCGTTTCGGCGCTCCCATTGCGCGACGACCTCTCGGCCATTCCGATTATGCGTGTCATCGATTCCTGTTTTCTGTGGTCATTCCTGTTTTCTTTGTCACCCGACAGGCGAGGCCGGCGGGTTCGGCGCTTGTGGCGCCCGAAATGTAACGTTATATCCTTATATCCTCATGACGGAACGGATCGACATGGCGACGAAGGTGGAACACGGGCATGCCCATGGGCATGATCACGCGCAGGGTCATTCCCATGGCCACGCGCGCTACCGCCCGATGCCGACGCGCGTGGCGAGCCCGCTCGCGCGCGGCCTGGGCTTCCGGCTCGCCTGGGCCGGCGGCCTGTCGGCGCTGCTGTGGCTCGGCGTCGTCTGGGCGCTGCAATGAGCAAGCGCCAGGCCCGGGGTGCTGCCGTCACGGTCGAGAACCTGACCGTCGCCTATGAGCGACACCCGGCGATTCATCACATCGGCGGCCGGTTCGCCGCGGGATCGCTGACCGCGATCGTCGGCCCGAACGGCGCCGGCAAGAGCACGCTGGTCAAGACGATCGCCGGCACGCTCCGGCCTGCGAGCGGACACATCCGGCGCGATCCGGCAGGCCCGGCCAGCCTCGCCTATCTGCCGCAGCAGTCCGAGATCGAGCGCGGCTTCCCGATCACCGTGCTCGACACGGTCATGCTCGGCGCCTGGCGCCGGATCGGCTGGCACCGCAGCGCCGGCCGGGCCGAGCTGGATGCGGCGCTGGCGGCGCTGGACGCGGTCGGGCTCGCCCATTTCGAGCAGCGCGGGGTTTCGACGCTGTCGGCCGGCCAGTTCCAGCGCGTGCTGTTCGCGCGCCTGATGGTACAGGACGCGCCGCTCATCCTGCTCGACGAGCCGTTCAATGCGCTCGACGCCAAGACCACCCGCGACCTGCTGGCACTCGTCGAGCGCTGGCATGGCGAAGGCCGCACCATCATCGCCGTGCTGCATGACTACGAGCAGGTCCGCGCCCATTTCCCCGACAGCCTGCTGCTGGCCCGCGAGCTCGTCGCCTGGGGCCCGACCGCGGACGTGCTGACCGCGGACAATCTGCTGGCCGCGCGCCGCATCTCCGAGGCCTGGGACGAGAATGCCCAAGCCTGCCACGAGGCCGCGGCCGACGCGGTGAGGCTCAGCGCCTGATGCTCTATGACTTTCTGGCGGGACCGTTCGTCGAGTTCCCGTTCCTGCGCCGTGCGCTGGTCGGCGCCATCGCCCTGGCGCTCGGCTGCGGTCCGATCGGCACGCTCCTGGTCTTGCGCCGCATGAGCCTGATGGGCGACGCCATGAGCCATGCGGTGCTGCCGGGCGCGGCGATCGGCTTCATGTTCGCGGGCCTGTCGCTGCCGGCGATGAGCCTGGGCGGGCTCGGCGCCGGGCTGCTGGTGGCGCTGCTCGCCGGCATCGTCACGCGCCTCACCCCCTTGCGCGAGGATGCAAGCTTCGCCGCCTTCTACCTGATGTCGCTGGCGCTGGGCGTGCTGATCGTCTCGACTCATGGCAGCAGCATCGACCTGCTGCATGTGCTGTTCGGCACGATCCTGGCGGTCGACGACACGGCGCTGATGCTGGTCGCCGGCATCACGACCGTGACCCTGCTGGCGTTGGCGCTGCTCTATCGGCCGCTGGTGCTGGACGCATTCGACCCCGGGTTCCTGCGTTCGGTTGGCGTGCCGGGCGGCACCATCCACGGCCTGTTCCTGACCCTGGTCGTGCTCAATCTGGTCGCAGGCTTCCAGGCGCTCGGCACCCTGATGGCGGTCGGGCTGATGATGCTGCCGGCCGCCGCCGCGCGCTTCTGGGCGCGCGAGATCTGGTCCCTGGCCGCCGTCTCGAGCGCGCTCGCGGCGCTCGCCGGCTATGTCGGGCTGCTGGTGTCCTACCATGCCGACCTGCCGTCCGGCCCGGCGATCATCCTGACCGCCGGCCTGCTCTATCTGCTGTCGGTCGGCCTCGGCCGGCGCGACTCGATCCGCACCCGCTATTTCGTGAAGTCGCACCTGGCTGCGTAACGCCCGCCCGCGGCCGGGATAGCGCTACTTCGCCGCCTCGACGCGGTGCGGCATGGGCTGGCCGCAATGGGGACAGGGCTCGCGGCCGTCGGCCAGGGCCTGATCGACCATCGCCTCGGCGTCGCGGCGCGGCACGCCCATGTCGGCGCCGAGTTGCTCCATCGCCTGCGCATCGCGCGGCCGCATCTTGCCGGTGGCCATGCCGGCGCGGAGCAGCGAGCGGTATTGCTCGCGCCTGAGGCGGAGCTGGTCCATGAAGCTGACCGTCAGCAGGCCGGAGAAGAGTGCCAGCGTGCAGACGCCGACGATGGCGACGAAACCGCCGAAGATCTTGCCCCAGGCGGTGATCGGAACCATGTCGCCGTAGCCGACGGTCGTCAGAGTGACGAGCGCCCACCAGATCGCGGCGGGGATCGAGGAAAACACCTCGGGCTGCGCCTCGCCCTCCAGCATGTACATGATGCTGCCGCTCATCATCAGCGTGATGATCAGCATGAACAGGACGGCGCCGATCGATTGCGCCTCCTCGCGGAACACGTCCCACAGCAGGGTGAAGGCGGTCGAATGCCGCGTCAGCTTCAGCATGCGCAGCAGCCGCAGCAGCCGCAGCACACGCAGGTCGTCTGCGCCGAGCATGCCCAGGATCGCCGGCAGGATCGCAATCAGGTCGACCACCGCGAACGGCTGGCTGAGATAGCGCAGGCGGCCGCTGAGTGGCGAGCGGAACCTGCCGGATACGCGATCGGGCGCGCTCCAGACCCGCATCAGATATTCGACGGTGAACACGGCGGTCGAAATCTGCTCGATCCACCAGAAGGTCTCGAAATGCCTGACACGCAGGCTTTCCACCGACTCGAGCACGACCGAGGAGACGTTGATCACGATCAGCAAGCCGACGAAGCCGCTGATCAGCCGGCCGCCCAGGTTGGACGGCAGGTCATGGTCGAACAGCGCGTTGACCCGTTGGCGTAATGTCGGCATCGAGCGCTTGGCGCCTTCTGAAGAGTTTTCTCCCGGAAGACCAGCCTAACGCAGACCGGCACCGCCCACCAATCCTAAGGTCGGCGGCTACCGCTTCAACGCGCGATCGAAATGCAGGGGTTGCGACGTGCGAAATCCTGGAGCGCCGGCGGCAGGCCGCCAAGCGTCGTGCCGGCCGTGGCAGAACGCCCGACCGCGGGCAGCAACTGCGGGCTCATGAGCGGGCCGCTGATGTGCACGGGCACGTCCAACGCGAAGACGCTCGTCGACGCCGATTCGGTGCCGACGATGAGATCGACCGTATCGCGGCGCAGGTCGATCGTGCCGGAGCCGACGATAGTGCCGTCGGAGGTCCGCAAGCGCAGCGGCGCCAGGCGGCCGAGGCCATTATCGAAATCGATCAGGCCCAGCATGCAGGCAATCTGGCCGACCCCGTCCGTCTTGCGGAACAGCAGGCGCATGTCGGTCGAGGCCTGCTCGACCAGATTACGCGCGACCGTACCGCTCTGCATCGACAGCACCAGACCGCCGCTGCCGCTCCGCAGGGCTTGCCTCGGGGTGTCACCCGTGGCGCGCAGGTTGGCGCTGATGTCGACGGGGCCGGCGATCGGCAACGGCCCGAGCCCGACTACGCGTAGGAGCTGCGCCGGGTCGGCCCCGCTCAGCGACGCATCGACCCGCACGGCAGAACCGGACTCGGCGTTGTTCGACGCCGCGTCGATCCTGACCCCGCCGCCGGCGAACCGCATGGTCAGCGGCGCTACGGACAGCGTGCCGGGTGCCAGCTTCGCCTTGAACTCGAGGTTTTCGGCCCGCAGCTCGCCGTCCACCACCTCCTTGGCGGTGACGTGGGCGTCGAGCAGATTGCCCGGCGCGTCATCGATGCGCAGCGACGCCTTGCCGATATTTTCCTGCCCGGCGACGCCGGTGAGATCCAGCACCGTGAAGACGGCATCGAGCACGAAATCATCGGGCGCATGGCGCACCCCTTCGCGCAATTGCACGTCCAACTGGAAGGGCTGGCCGCTGACGGTGCCCTTGCCCTCGGTCAGGTGCCACAGCCCTCCGGTACGGGACAGGGACGCGGCGAGGGTCACCGGTATGGTCGCCTGGCCGCCGATGCCGCTGACGGCAAGCAGTCGGTCGAGCGTCGGGGTCTTCAGTCCGACCCGGCCGGTGACGCCGTCCGCTTCGAGCGGCTTCGTCGCCGCGCCGACGAACGACATCACCGTTTCGCCGCTGACGAGATGGGCGTCGGTGCCGAACGGGGCGGCCGTCTTGTGCAACTGCTCGAAGGAGTCCAGCGAAGCGGACAGCTGCACCGGCGCCCCATTGTAGGCGCCGATGGCGGCGAGCGTGATCGGCTGGTCGGCGCCCCCTGTCGCCACAGTCGTATCGTCCAGACGGATATCCAGAGTGTTGCCGCTCGAGGTCCGGAGATCGATGGTGAGGTCATGCAGCCGGGCATCGAGCAGGACCGGGATGCGCGGACGCCAGCCGGCGCGGGCCGCCGGCTCACCCTCGCCGAACCGCCAATTAGGCCGGCCGCCGGTGCCGTGCTCCAGCAGCAGCGCGGCCCCTTCGATCGAGAGGCGGTGGATGGTCGGGCCGTTGTCCAGCACGGCCCATTCCAGGAGCGACCAGGGGGCGATCTCGGCGTCGAGCCGGGCGATCTTGAGAAACGGGTCCGCGCTGGCGTCCGGCAGATTGGCGACAACGAGGTCCTGCAGCTCGACCCTGACGACGGTGCCGACCTCGACCCGAAGGCCGCCGACGGTGACCGGCCGGCCGATCCGGCGCGCGACCTCGCCCGCGACCGTCGGTCCGAGTTCGAAGGGGCCGAGCATGACCAGGATCGCCACGGCGAGCGCCGCCAATCCGATGATCAGCCCCAGGCCATATGCGGCCGTGCGGCGAAGCGTCAGGGTCCGACTCCGTTCTAGAGCCCGATCCGATCAAACCGCATCGGTTTGATCGGTGAATCGGTCTCTATCCATATGGTTTAGATCAGGATTCAGATATCAAGCCGACCCGGCTTGATATCATCCCGATCTAGGAGGCCGAGCCGGCCATGGTGGACGAGGCAGCGAAAGAAGGCGAGCGCGGCGACGCCCTGGCGGCCTGAATGCAGATCTCGACCGTCTCGCGAAGCGCGCGCGTGTAGTAATCGGCGCCCAGCTCGGCCTGCGTCGACCGGTCGGGCATGGAGGGATCGTCGCTCGGCCACAGGCCGACCACGATCGGCGTCGTCGGCATCCGTTGGCGCAGGCGCTGCAGCAGGTAGCGCAGGTGAGCGTGCTTGCCGCTGATATCGAGATAGGACACGCACACCATCGCGATCTCCCCCGTTTCCAGCAGGTTGATGTTGCCCCGGGTCGCGGCCTCGTAAGGCGCGATGCGCGCGCCGATGCCGTGCTTGCCCAGGAGCTGGCACAGCATGGCGGCAACCGCCTCGTCGAGCGGACCGCGACCGGCGACGCACAGCACCGGCGCCGGCGTGCGCCATTCAGGCGCGAGATCTATCTCGGCGGGCGCGATGGTCCCGGGCGGCTTCGGGTTCGGCAGCGCCTGCTCGTCGCGCGTCGGGCCGGCCGGATCGTTCGATCGATCCGGCGCCGGCCGCTTGTCGAGATGGTCCGCCAGATCCTCGACCAGCTCCTTGATCGTCTCCTTGATGCGGTCCAGCTGCTCGGTCGTGAGCGTGCCGCGCTGGGCATCGACGGCAGCCAGCTCCAGACCCGGCAGGGCGACATCGTCGTAATAGACGGTCAGCGACCGTTCCTTCAGCAGCTCTTCGGCATGGTCGCGGGCCTCGTCCTGGTCGCCCGCCAGCATGCGCTGGTAGAAGCTCTCGACCGGGGTCAGCGCCGGCCGGTCGCCCAGCATGACGTCGAGGAATTCGAGCTGGTCGACATGGCGGCCGAGCACCACCAGGCAGAGTGTCAGCGGCGTCGAGAGGATCAGGCCGATCGGCCCCCAGAGCCACGACCAGAAGATCGCGGCGACGACGACCGAGATCGGCGACAGGCCGGTGCTGCGACCATAGAGCAGCGGCTCGACCAACTGGCCGGCCGTCACCTCGACGACGACGAACAGGCCGCCGGTCCAGAGCACCATGGCCCAGCCCGGATCGACCGCGGCGGCGAGTGCCATCGGGAACAGCGCCGCGATGACCGAACCCACGTAGGGAACGAACCGCATCAGGCCGGCGAGCACGCCCCAGAGCAACGGGCTCGGCAGGCCGATCACGGCTAGGCCGATGCCGACGATGATGCCGAAACTGGTGTTGATGCCGAGCTGGGTCAGGAAATAGCGGCTGAGACGCCGCCCGCCGTCGTCGAGCGCCGCGGTGGTGCGGCGCAGGTCGCTCGATCCGAGCAGGCGGATCAGCCGGTCGCGCAGATCGTCCTGCTGCAGCAGGACGAAGATCGCAACGATGAAGACGATTGCGACCGTGCCGAGCGGCGACAGGATTGGCGACAGGTAGCGCCCCGCCAGTTCGAGCGGCGACGGATCGGGCTGATGGACCTCGACCGGTAAGGGCTGCGGCCCCTCCTTGGTCGGCATCCGCGGCAGGGACGCAGGCGGTGCCGCCGGCTTCGCGGGTTTCTTTTCCGGGGCGGCACTGTAGCCGAGACGGCTCGCCACCTGACCGATCTGGTCCAGCGCATAGGTCCGGACCGTGCCGACCTTGCCTTCGATCGTGTGCGCATAGGCCGGCACATTGTCGGCGAGCTCGGCGAGCTGCGTGCCGATCAGCCCGCCGATCGCGCAGATGAGGCCGACCGCGGTGATGACCGCGAGCAGGACAGCGGGCACCCGTCCGAGCCGCAGGCGGCGCAACAGGCCGACCAGCGGCGCCAACAGGATCGACAGCAGCACCGCGAGCGTGAGCGGGATCAATACGTCGCGGGCGAAATAGAGCGCCGCAACGATGGCGAAGAACACGACCAGCGTCATCTGGCCCGAGGCCATCGGCCGCGCGGGCCGGGCAACTCTCGCGCCCGGCAATTGCGTCAGCGGCGCGGTCTGAACCATGGGGGACCTTCTTCCGGTGCCGCGGGCTCGAAGCGAGCACGATGGCTTAGTGCCCTGAGAACAGCACACCGCTCCCCGGCGTTCCGCCCGATCGGCCCGACAGTCGGATTTAACGAACGGCGCGCCACCACAGGAGCAGCGGACCATCTTCCGGATCGGTCCTTGTGCCGGCGCGGACGAACCCATTCTTCTCCAGGACCCGCTGGGAGGCGATATTGTCGACCGCGGTCTCGGCCGTCAGCCGAGCGATCGCCGCATCCCGGGCCGCCCGATCGACCAGGGCCGCGACCGCCGCCGTCGCCAGCCCTCGCCCACGTCGGGACGCGACGATGCCATAGCCGATTTCAGCATCGCCCTCGGGCGTCGGACGCTGCTTGTGGCCGCACAGGCCCGCGACCTCGCCATCGTCGACCACGAGCCAGCTACCGCCGCCCGGACGGTCGCTGAGGTCGGCCGCGATCCGCTGCAGATAGGCGAGGACGGCCGGATGGTCGACCCCGCCGGAAGGCAGGCGCAAGCCGTCGCGGGTACCGGCCCCCTCGCCCTCCAGCATCCAAGCGAAATAGGCGTCGCCGGCTTCGACCAGCTTCATGCGCCCAACGCCGCCGCGATCAGCACGCGGCCGGCGGTCGCGAGCGCCTGGGCCGGACCGTCGGCGCCCCGGGACTGGCCGGCGACATAGGCGCCGTCGATGACGATTTGCAGCTGGTCTGCCAACGCCTGCGGATCGCGCGCGCCGGCCGCCGCCGCCATGGCGCGCAGCCGGTCGTTGACCGCGCGCATATGCTCGCGGATGACCCGGTCGGCCGGCAGGTCGGAGCCCGGAAACTCGGTCGCCGTGTTGAGGAACGGGCAGCCGCGATAGGCCTCGCTCACCGTGCGACGGGTAATGGCGTCGAGCAGACCCTCGAGCTGCGCGCGCGGATCGTCCGGATGGGCCGCGACCGTGCGGTCCCAGCGCTCCCAGAATTCCAGATTGCGCCGTTCCAGATAGGCCGCGACCAGATCGTCCTTGGAGGGAAAGGCCCGATAGAGGCTCATCTTGGCGACGCCAGCCGCGGCGATGATCGTGTCGATGCCGACCGCGCGCACGCCCTGGTGATAGAACAGCTCGCTGGCGACGCTCAGAATCCGCTCGCGGGCGGAGATTCGCTCGGCTTGAGGACTGTCGGGCGACGCCGGTTCGGTCGCCAATTTCCGCATTCCGCCCATCAAATTTGCCGTCTTCTCGTTAATCATGGTTGACATGATACAGACCTGTCTCTCACATTACCAGCCCAACGAGCATGAGCAGGGATTGTCGGTCAATGTCGCGCTTCAGAAAGATGCATTACGGCTGGATCGTCGCCGCCGTCACGTTCCTGACCCTGCTCGCCGCCGCCGGCGTGCGCTCGACGCCGAGCGTACTGATGGTGCCGCTCGAGGAAGAATTCCACTGGAGCCGGGCGACCATCTCGAGCGCGGTCGCGGTCAATATCCTGCTCTACGGCCTGATCGGCCCGTTCGCCGCCGCCATCATGGAGCGGTTCGGCATTCGCCGCACCATGGTCACGGCGCTGGCGGTGATCGCGTTCGGCGTCGCTATGACGCCGCTGATGACCGAGCCGTGGCAGCTGGTCCTGCTGTGGGGCGTGGTGGTCGGCTGCGGCACCGGCGTCACCGCCATGGTGCTGGGTGCCACCGTCGTCGCCCATTGGTTCACCGAGCGGCGCGGCCTGGTCATGGGCATTCTGACCGCCAGCACCGCGACCGGGCAGCTCGTGTTTCTGCCGATGCTGGCGAGCTTCGCCGAGGCCTATGGCTGGCGCTCGGTCTCGCTGACCGTGGCGGGCGCCGCCGCCGTCATGCTGCCGATCGTGGCATTCTTCATGCGCGACCGGCCGGGCGACGTGGGCTTGCGCCCCTATGGCGAGCCGGAGGGCGTCGAGCCGCCGGTCCATGTCACCGGCAATCCGGCCGCCCGTGCCATCAAGGCGCTGATCGGCGGCTTCCGGTCGCGCGACTTCTGGCTGCTCGCCGGCAGCTTCTTCGTCTGCGGCGCCAGCACCAACGGTCTGATCGGAACCCATCTCATCCCGGCCTGCGTCGATCACGGCATCGCCGAGGTGACCGGCGCCAGCCTGCTCGCCGCCATGGGCATCTTCGACTTCTTCGGCACGACGCTGTCGGGCTGGCTCAGCGACCGGTGGGACAACCGCTATCTGCTCTCCTGGTATTATGGGCTGCGCGGGCTGTCGCTGTTGTTCCTGCCCTTCTCGTTCGACCTCAGCTTCGCCGGCCTGTCGCTGTTCGCCGTGTTCTACGGGCTCGACTGGATCGCGACCGTGCCGCCGACGGTCCGGCTCGCGACCAACGCGTTCGGCAAGGAGAACGTCGGCATCATGTTCGGCTGGATCGCGGCCGCGCACCAGCTGGGCGCCTCGTTCGCCGCCTACGGTGCGGGCCTGCTCAGGACCGACCTCGGCTCCTACACCCAAGCCTTCATGATCTCGGGCGGCCTCTGCCTCGGCGCCTCGATCATGGTGCTGTTCATCGGCGTGAGGCGCGGCCAGGGCTCGGGCAAGCTGCAACCGGTGGCAGTCGCCGCGGAATAGTTCGCGCCACTCGTCCGGGCGGGGTGTACTCCGCCCGGCACTTCATGCTGACATGGCGGCCGTTTGTTAAGACCGCTCGTCCGAGGCGCCATGTCAGCCGAGAAGCCCACCAAGATCGAGACCCGCCTCGCCCATGCCGGCCGGTCGCCCCATGACAATCACGGCGCAGTCAACCCGCCGGTCTATCACGCCTCGACCATCCTGCAGCCGTCGCTCGAAGCCTGGGAAGCCGTCGGCAAGCCCGGCTATGACGGCTATAGCTACGGCCGCCACGGCACGCCGACGAGTCGGGCGTTCGAGCAGGCGGCAGCCGAAATCTACGGCGCCGAGGACGCAGTAGCCGTCTCGTCCGGGCTGGCGGCGATTTCGGTGGCGCTCATGGCTCATACCAAGGCCGGCGACCATATCCTGGTGACCGACAGCGCCTATTACCCGACCCGGAAATTCTGCAACGGACTGCTCCGGAAATACGGCGTCGAGACCAGCTATTACGACCCGACCATCGGATCCGGCATCGCCGATCTGATTCGCCGGGAGACCAGCCTCGTCTTCACCGAATCGCCCGGCTCGGTCACGTTCGAGATGCAGGACATCCCCGCCATCGTCGCCGCGGCCCACGCGCACGGCGCCAAGGTGGTGGCCGACAATACCTGGGCGACCGCGCTCTATTTCAATCCCTTCGACCATGGCGTCGACGTGGTGGTCGAGGCGGCGACGAAATATGTCTCCGGCCATTCCGACGTGATGATCGGCATCGCGCTCGGGCGCGGCGCCGACACGCCGCGGCTGCGCCAGACGGCCCATCTGCTCGGCAACTGTTCAGGCCCCGACGATCTCTACCTGGCCCAGCGCGGCTTGCGCACCATGGCGGTGCGCATGGCGCGCAACCAGGAGAACGGCCTGGCGCTCGCCCGCTGGCTCCAGGGCCGGCCGGAAGTGGCGCGGGTGCTGCACCCTGCCCTGCCCGGCCATCCGGGCCACGGCATCTGGCAGCGCGATTTCCGCGGTGCCTCCGGCCTGTTCTCGATCGTGCTGCATCCGGTCGACAAGCCGGCGCTCGCCGCCTTCCTCGACGGGCTCAAGCTGTTCAGCATGGGGGCGAGCTGGGGCGGCTACGAGAGCCTGATCATGCCGAGCGATCCGCGCCTGCTGCGCACGGCGACGCGCTGGGATATGCCGGGCCCGCTGCTGCGCATCCACGCCGGGCTCGAAGACCCGGGCGATCTCATCGCCGATCTGGAAGCGGGCTTCGAGCGACTGGCGTTGGCGGCGACCTGATCCTACATATTTCCGAAGAAGACCACGCCCCGGGTCCGGGCGGACGGAGGAAACCATGGTTTCGGTATCATCAAGGCTTGCGGCGCTGGCATTGGCCGCCTGGGCGATCGCCGGTCTGACGGCCGGCGGCGCGCTCGCGCAAACCCATACGACGACCTCGACATTGCAGCAGACCGGCTCCGGATCGGACGACACCACGCCGCCCGGCACCAGTGTCACCGACTTCGCGCACGGCCCGATCGTCAACGGCAAGCAACTGCAGCCCCGCTCCGGACAGGCGCCGACCAAGGATGAGGTGAGCCAGATCAACCGGCTGCAGCCCCCGCCTGATCCGGCAGCAAACGGCCCGCTGGTCCAACCCCGCGACCTGTTCGGCAATCCCCTCGGCGGCAGCCCGGGACTGGATACCAAGAAGCCGTAAACCGGACCTGCCGGCTCTGCGTAGACGCGGCTCCTGCCGGATTCCCGCCGGCACGGGAAGGACGGAGTTTGGCTGATCGGCCGCCCTCGCCCTTGATCCAATCCGGCGCAGGGCCACTTACCCCACGGTAATTCCCCCGAAAGGACCGACTTTGGACGCCCCTTCGCCCGCCGCGCCCCGTCGCCGCGGCAGCCTGGCCACCCTTGGCACGCTTGCCCCCTATCTCTGGCCGCCCGGCGAAGCGGGCCTGCGCATCCGCGTCATCCTTGCCGTCTGCTGCCTCGTCGTGGCCAAGGCCGCGAACGTCTATGTGCCGATCCTCTACAAGCACGCCATCGACGCCCTGGGCGGCAGCGCCAGCAACGGGGCGACCACGGTCGCGGCCACCATCACCGCCGTGCCGCTCGCCCTGATCCTGGCCTATGGCTCGGCCCGCGTCCTGTCGCTGATCTTCGCCGAGCTGCGCGATGCGGTCTTCGCCCGGGTCGCCCAGCGTGCGATCCGGACCCTCGGGCTGCAGGTGTTCCGCCATCTCCATGCGCTCTCGCTGCGCTTTCACCTGGCACGGCAGACCGGTGGCCTGACCCGCTCGATCGAGCGCGGCACCAAGGGCATCGAGACGCTGCTGCAATACATGCTGTTCAACATCCTGCCGACCCTGTTCGAGATCGGCCTGGTCTGCGTGATCCTGTGGCGGCTGTTCGATTGGCGCTTTGCCGTGGCGACCTTCATCACGGTGGCGCTGTACATCGCCTACACGCTGATGATCACCGAATGGCGGACCAAATACCGCCGGCAGATGAACGAGGTCGATTCCGAGGCGAACACCAAGGCGATCGACAGCCTGCTGAATTACGAGACGGTCAAGTATTTCGGCAACGAGGAGCACGAGGCCGCGCGCTTCGACAACGCGCTGAAGCGCTACGAGCGCGCGGCGGTGAAGAGCCAGGTCTCGCTCTCGATCCTCAATATCGGCCAGGCGGCGATCATCTCGGTCGGGCTGACCGTGGTCATGTACATGGCCGGCGTCGGCATCATCGCCAACCGCATGACGCTCGGCGACTTCGTGCTGGTCAACACCTACCTGGTGCAGCTCTATCAGCCCCTGAACTTCTTCGGCTTCGTCTATCGCGAGATCAAGCAAGCGCTCATCGACATGGAGCGCATGTTCGACCTGATGTCGGTCGAGCGCGAGATCGCCGACCGACCGGGCGCCCCGCCGCTCGCCGTCGGCGGCGCCACGCTCGAGTTCCGCGACGTGCGCTTCGGCTATGATCCGCGCCGCGAGATCCTGAAGGGCGTCAGCTTCACCGTGCCGGCCGGCCATACCGTCGCCGTGGTCGGCCCATCGGGCGCCGGCAAATCGACCCTGAGCCGGCTGCTGTTCCGCTTCTACGACGTCGACGCCGGCCAGATCCTGATCGACGGGCAGGATATCCGCACGGTGGCGCAGGCGAGCCTGCGCGCCGCACTCGGCATCGTTCCGCAGGATACGGTGC